>Ga0180009_10007450_pt1 | contig 11169 bp, 7 predicted proteins | sample OS_PC_MetaG_FD_123537 | JGI IMG/M metagenome (GOLD analysis project Ga0180009, IMG submission 123537) | Groundwater microbial communities from the Aspo Hard Rock Laboratory (HRL) deep subsurface site, Sweden - OS_PC_MetaG | ecosystem: Environmental > Aquatic > Deep subsurface > Groundwater...
AATGGGCGCTTCGACCCTGCACGCCAGGGTGAGCGCTATGCCGATTGGGCATCTAACCTCATAAGGCTCATCATGGCGGGAAAGTAGTAATTTGGCATAAAAGGTGTTGTTCTCCAGATGAATGGTGACGCCTTTAATGTCGGAGTCGGCAGCATTGATATTAGCCAGGAAAAGGTCGGGGGCCGTGCTTCTAGCAGGCCGTCCCTGGAGTTGATCTGCTAAAATGTCTGCTTGGGACGGACTTACCCAAAAGGGTAGATAATTCTCTGGTCCCTTTTCTCTCAGGATTATTGTCCGCTCAGGGGAGAAGGCGCCAACCCTGATAGAATCAATTGTAGTTTCTACTTGAGCCATAGCGCATCTCCTTACTTCCCAGAGAACCGGGAAGGGCTTCCTCGAACGTTAGACTTGCGGCCGGCCCGCTTTTGCTGTCACCTGTCTTGTTTTTTCGATGGCTGCCTGGAAGGCTTCGTCCAAGAGAGACCGGAGGCCGGTGCGTTTAATGCTCTTCTCAATTTGCTCAGGACTATCAGAAAATAAGACTGATGAGTCGGCTGGCTCTCGCCTCTCTCGGCCGGTAGCGGGGGGCCCACTGGAGCTCATCGGCTCATCTTCCCGTTTCGGCGTCTCGGCCGAATTTTTGTCCATTTCTACCACGTGAAAAACCTATCCGGACCTGGTATGAAGACTGGTCAACCTCGGGCACATCAAGTCCTTGCTCCGCCGTGGCAACTTGAGTGTGCCCACTCGTGCTCTTTCATATAACCGATGATTGCCTTGTGAGAGTTGCTATTGGGCTCCACGTCCATGCGCTTCCTGCACATAGCACAGAAATACCAGATTTGGTTGTCCTTTTTAGCTTGGTCGTAGGCTTCGTCCTTCATCTTCTCAATATCAGGCATTCTGAGCTCAAAGAGCCCCAGCGCGTCCTTAACAAAGTCGGCAAATGATACCCCTCCCAGGTCCTCAAGGCGCTGCTTCAACAGGGCGTGACTATCTTTATCAAGCCTACAAGACATTGTGGGGTGGCTCTGCTCGTATCTTAGTCGAGCTGGTGGTTTGTGGGTAGCCTTTGCCATATAGTTTACCCTCTGTTTGCCATACTGTTTACCACAGAGTTTACCATAACCGTTTACCATAGGCAAAATTGCCCCACTTTTCCCTCTGCTCCGAAGTTATTTCACTAGGGAACACCCCTCAGGTTTTCAGCTTCTCCTCTGGGTATGATATACTTCGACAGGGGGGCTAGGCGGCTTAATCCCCAGTACACCCCAAACAACTTTGGGATGCAATGGACTAAAAAACTGGAAGGAGTTACAGTGGAAACTAAGACGTTGTCGCTTACCGATGAAATTTACGCTGAACTAGTGGACGGACTCAAAACAGGTCTGGACTGGACGCAATTCCTGGCTGAACACGGTGCCAGCAAGGGACCGCTATACAACGCCATCGGGCGGTTCTTTAACGATATGGAACCCAAAGTCAGGGCACTCAATGAAGTCCAAGCGCAGTTGGACCAGGTTGGACTTAAACTGAACCAGTTGAACCAGGAGATAAGTGAAGCTGACAAGGCTGTCCAGACCAAAAACCAAGACTTAGCGCTGCTCGAGGAGAAAGAAAACACGCTGAAGAAGCAAACTGAGGTTCTTGAGAGTAACCTGGAGCAAAAGAGCACTCCACTAAAGCGACTTCAGGAATTGGAGAAATTGGGTTTTGGTGAGGAAAGGCTTAAAGCCCTGTGCGCTACCCTTGCCGAAATAGGGACTAAGCGCGGCCTCAAACGAGATGAGGCGGTAAACACTTTCTTCGCCGAGCTAAAGGATTATGACGCCAAGACTGGCTTCGAGCAAGAAATCCATAGACTTGAAACCATCGTCCGGACAAAGACTCTGGAGGCAGAAAAGTGGCAGGCTGAAGGTGACAGCCTGTCGAGGCAGTATAAAGACCTGACGGAAGCCATTGCCGCGGTTCAAGACCTTGGCAGGCAGGGAGTTAAAGCGGAACAGGTTGTATACTGGAATGGAATTGCCAGCAAGATTGGCGATCCTGAGCAGCTTCAAGACAAGCTGGAGTGGTATTATGGAATATTCAAAGCCGCTGGCTTTGATGAAAAGGCGCTCGGCGAGCTAACCAAGGCAGCTGAGAAGTACGGCACACCTCGCAAGGTTCTGACCGCTCTAAACTCCTTTGGTAACTTGTCTGAGATCAAGGCAGCTACAGAAGAGACGCAGGGTAAGGAAAAGCAACGAAGGGCAATACTTAAAGACTTGGAGGAGAAACACTCGCACCTTAAGTCAGCCATCGAAATGTGTCAAAAACTAATGCAAGACCACAAGTTTGGCCTTGACACCATTACCAGCCTACTAGCTACGGCAAAGATGTATGGTGAGCCTATTCGGGTGCTGAAAGCAATTGAGGCATACGGTGCGCTTAGGGAGATAAAAAAGGAGACTGACCAAGCGAAGACTGCGCTAGCTGAGATCAAGGAGAAAGTCGAGGCGGGGAAGGAGACATATGCTGAGTGCAATGCCAGAACTATGGCAGTGCTTGACCAGCTGGAGGCATTGACCGCCAAGGCGATTGAGGTCGGCCAACAAGTGGGTTCCATCCAAGAGCAGATAAAAAAGGATAGTCTCGCTCGTGACATCTTAAATCTGCTCCAGAACCCAACTTCAGCAGGCTACGAGGACTGCTTGCCGCTTGTCCTTGTTACGCTTAATTCTATCAGCCTTTGGGCGAACATGAATAAGGGCCGGTTTACTTATTTTTCCCTCTTAGACCGAGACCTAAAAGGTGTCCTGGGGAATATAGGGGGTAGCTGATGGGTGAAGTAAAGCACGTGGTATCCAACCTGGTGCAGACGCTGGATAGAGGGCAAAAAGAAGCGAAAAGCATAGCTGACACTATGCACCAACTGCAAGCCTATCTCATGGAGGAGTCCAAAACTATTATTGAGGCAGGCCTTGACCGGCTGCTGAGCAGAGTCAGGATGGAGGTGGACAACTTGATTGGAGGGTCAGCCCGGGTGCTTGTCTCACCTGAGGGTAGGGTCACCGTGGGAACCACCTACAGTGACGAGGACTCTGATTCCCGGCTTAAGCGGCTGAAATCACAGGACTTTTCCATCCTGAGACCGGATGGTTTCTCAGCTTTTATCAAGTCGCTTAAATCCGAGGTGGCAGCAGGGAACTGGATGCCGGCAATCGAGTTCCTGAGGGCAAATGCAAAAATCGAGATGCCCTTCACGTATGCAGCCGCACCCGGCAGAGAAGTTGCGCAGCCTCGTGAACCATCTCCGTCAGAATGGAAGTTTTCTGATTTCTTGCCGGCTCTGCCACCGCATCCACCGTTACCCAGAGGGTTGTTCAAAGATTCCCCACCGCGGAGCCGCTAAAGCATGCCGAAGTGTAGCATAATGTCTTCCATTTTTGGCGACAAAAAGGCGACGAACTAAAAAGGACAGGGTGTCACCAAAAAGCACTTTAGCTTCAAAACGGGTGTTGGTGAACTGACACAAAAGTCCCAGTTTGTATCTAACGGCCCATATCGGCATACCTGGCTTCAATTCCGAAGACCGATGCTCTGTCCGCTGAGCTATAGGCGCACGTTCCAATTATACCCGATGGGTGCTACCGCAGCAATGCCTTACCGCTCTGTCTGTCTTGACAAACAAATAGGTATCCTGCTCTAATCAAGCGGGGGGTAAGGTATCTGTGGAAACAGGTTTAAAAGGAAAAGTCGCGCTGGTTACCGGCAGCGGGAGTGGTATCGGGAAGGCGATAGCACTCGGTCTGGCCAGGGAAGGCGTGGACATCGCGGTTAATGATGTGAATCAACAGAATGCCGAAGGTACGGTGGCTGAGATACAGGGGATGGGCGGTCGTGCCATGGTGGTGATAGCCAGTGTGGCCGATGAAGTTGAAGTCAAAGGGATGGTCGACCGTATAGTGGCGGAGTGGGGAGGCATTGACATACTGGTAAACAACGCCGGGTTGGCCGACCACCTTCTCATTGAAGACACGGAGAAAGAGGAGTGGGAGCGGGTCCTGTCGGTTAATTTAAGCGGCACCTTCAATTGCAGCAAGTCGGTGGTTCCCACGATGAGACAGAGGGGCGGCGGCCGGATTATCAATACGATTTCATATTCCGGTGAGAGAATGACGATGATTGGCGGCGTTTCTTACACCTCGTCCAAATCAGGCATCTGGGGACTGACCCGCCAGCTTTCCTTTGAACTTGGAGCGTACCAGATTACGGTCAATGGCATTTCTCCGGGCAATGTCATCACCCCGATGCTCAAGGCCGGCACCACGCCGCAGCGCCTGGAGGAAATGAAGAAGTGGTATCCGTTGCAGGACATGCCGACGCCGGAAGATATCGCCGATGCGGCGGTTTTCCTTGCCTCCGACCGTGCCCGGATGATAACCGGTATCAATCTGGCGGTAGACGGCGGCGTTACCGTGCCGATTGCCATCGGTGTGGACTGGGATGCCTACACGGCGATAAAGAAAGAGCGGGCGGAAAAGAGGAAGGAAAAGAAATAAAAAGGTGGGGTGAGTGGAGGGATTCGAACCCTCGTTCTCCAGGGCCACAACCTGGCGCCTTAAACCACTCGGCTACACTCACCACAGGCCAAAGCTATTATAGCGGAAAAACAGCCGTGCTTTCAAATTGATACAGGGCCCGTGTCTGTCCAATTACCTGTCGGCGAGCTGAACGATGGTCACCCCGGTGCCTCCCTCACCGTATTCGCCGGTGCGGTATGATTTCACCAGCGGATGCCCGCGCAGTTGTTCCTGAATGGCCCGGCGCAATGTCCCGGTGCCCTTACCGTGAACCACTCTGACCTGATAGAGCCCGGCCATGAAAGCATCATGCAGGTATTTATCGAGCTTCAGCATTGCTTCGTCAACGGTGAGCTGTCGAACGCGTATCTCGTCCGGCACCGTTAGTTTTCTACTTTGAAAGTCGTGTTTATGCATCAAGACCCGTGCCTTGATTGTAACACCTGACACCCCAACAGCGCGAAGAGATAGCCCAAAAGGCTGCTAAAGCACGCGGGCAGAATCAGAGGTAAACTTTCCTCTCTCTATTGCATCAAGTTTAATGTATGGAATCAGTTGTGGATTTACGAATTGCCAGCGATAATTACGGCGATTCCCTGTCCTCTTTAATACTGGCCCTCTATTGAGTTCACAGAATTTATATAAATGTCCTTGATACGCAACTGCACGAATATTCGGTTTATTCAAGATATTGCTTAGCGGCTCACGCAATGCCTTTATGCTAAACCTACCCAACGAGTCTTTATCGGCAATTGCACAAGCTAAGAGTACATCTTTAAAAAGGTTATCCGGTTGGGACGAGGCTATGGCAATTTCATAATCTTCCCTAATACCGCCAGCGACATTCTGTATTGCAGCCGTAATAGCTTGTTCCAAGTCTTTATGAGTTACCCTATCTCTTTTTGCCTCTACCGCTTTTTTACCAGCCCAAAGCCCTAAAAGATGTGCATAATGAGGATAGCCTTGAGATAAGGCAGCTATTTTATAATCTATGCCGTCTTCAAACGTAAATCCACTATTCGAATATCCCTTTTGTATGATTTCTGCTAACTCTGCGTTATCCATTGGATGAACCAATATTTGTGATATATTTCTGCCAATTGACTGATGTTCATGAATTAGTTCATTAATTGAAGTGGCGACTCCAACTAATAGGATGGTAGCCTTCACATTGGTATCTGAAAATAATTTGATTGTATCTGCAATTAGGTGACGAGCGTTGCTAGTTTCGGGTATTCTATCATATTCATCGAAAATGACTACAGTAGGATTTGGGAATGATTTGATAAGAAGCCGAACGTCATTTGGAGTTGTAACAGACACTTGGTTATCCATTGTTCCTGTAATTGCAGCAGCACTTTGCTGAACAAAGCCTAGTTGTCGCTGAGTTAACATTATTTCTTGAAACACTTTACGCCACATAGAAGAGAAGGTATCGCTAGAATCGCACGAAACCAAGATTACTCGTCTTCCATCTTTCCTGTCTGGCTCTTGAATCATATTGGCTATCACATGTGCTATAGATGTCTTGCCCGTTCCTCGGTCTCCGTAAAGAATTACATGGAGGCCTTGAGTATTTATTGCCTCTTTCACATTAAATATTAAGTCTAATCTACCAGACATGTATTCCGGCAAATCGATTGGTCGATTAGGAGTAAACCATTTTTGTAGTCGGTCTATCGCCATAATTTGATTAGCAGTAGCCATACCATTATCACCTCTATGTTAATTATATAGCGTATGTAGCTCTTTGTAAAGCCCTATTATTATTATTTACTGGATATATTTTATGCAATAGTATTGACAAATCCTTGTGAGGGTCGCCACTCCAGTGTTAGAATTATTCTGGACGGTTCGGGGAGGTTTTAAGATATGCCACTGGATTCCATCGTTGTTAAAGGTGCCCGCGAGCACAATCTGAAGAATATAGACGTAACCATCCCCCGTGATAAGCTGGTCGTTATCACCGGTGTCTCCGGCTCTGGGAAAAGCTCGCTCGCCTTTGATACCATTTATGCTGAAGGCCAGCGTCGGTATGTGGAGTCGCTGTCTGCGTATGCCCGTCAGTTTCTGGGCAGGATGGAGAAGCCGGACGTCGACTATATTGAGGGCCTGAGCCCGGCCATTTCCATCGACCAGAAAGGCCCGAGCAAAAATCCTCGTTCCACCGTGGGCACGGTCACCGAAGTCTACGATTACCTGCGGCTGCTCTTCGCCAGGGTAGGTCACCCACACTGCCCCGAGTGCGGCCGGGAAATCACCACCCAGACGGTACAGCAGATCGTGGACGCGGTTCAGGGCCTCCCGGAGGGCAAACGCATCATGATTATGGCGCCGCTTATCCGTGACCGCAAGGGGGAGTACCAGCAGGTGTTTGCCGATTTGCGTAAAGCGGGCTACGTCCGGGTGAGGGTCGACGGCGAGATTCATGACCTTTCCGAGGAATTCCAGCTGGGTAAAAATAAGAAGCACTCCATTGAGGCGGTGGTCGACCGTCTGGTCGTCGGGCAGGGTGAAAGGCAGCGGATTGCCGATTCGGTGGAGACCGCCCTCAAGCTGGGGGCGGGAGTGGTGCTTGTTTCCATCATTGATGGTGAGGAGCTGCTCTTCTCCGAGCATTTTGCCTGTGTCTACGACGGCATCAGCCTGGGTGAGATAACCCCCCGCACCTTCAGCTTCAACAGTCCTCACGGTGCCTGCCCCGAATGTTCCGGCCTCGGTGTCAAACTTGAAATAGACCCCGACCTGGTCATTCCCAACAAAGAACTACCCATCGCTGAGGGGGCCATACGTCCCTGGCAGTTTCAGTCATGGTACTTCTACCAGCTCGATTCTCTGGCCAGACGTTACGACTTCTCGTTGAACACCCCGGTAAAGAAACTCACGGAGAAGCAAATGAACCTGTTGCTTTATGGTGAGGAGGGAGAATGGTACCGTTATCGAAGCCGTTTCGGGCGGGTCAGGGAGCATTTCACCGGTTTTGAGGGTGTGATTCCCAGGATGGAGCGCCTCCACCGTGACACTGAATCGGAAAACTCACGCGTCGATATCGAACGCTACATGGTCTCCACGCCGTGTCCCGTTTGTCAGGGCAAGCGGCTGAAGCCGGAATGGCTGGCGGTGACCATCGGCGACAGAAACATCATGGACGTCGGCGAGATGTCCGTGGTGCACGAGCTGGAGTGGATAACCGAAATCGGCAATAAGGTGCTCAGTGAACGGGAAAGGATGATTGCCCGGGAGATTCTGAAAGAGATACAGGCCCGGCTTGGCTTCCTGAAGGACGTGGGCCTGGAATATCTGACCATTGACCGCGCCGCTGCCACGCTGAGCGGTGGTGAGGCACAGCGTATCCGTCTGGCCACACAGATCGGCAGCGGACTTATGGGCGTGCTCTATATCTGCGATGAGCCCACCGTGGGGCTGCATCCGGCAGATGATGCCCGTCTCATCAATACGCTGAAGCGACTGCGAGACCTGGGCAACACGATACTGATTGTGGAGCACGATGAAGCGATGATGCGTGCCGCTGACCATATCATCGATATGGGACCGGGGGCGGGGCGGCACGGTGGAAAAATCGTTATCACGGGCACGCTGGCGGATATTATGGCCAGCAAGGAATCGGTCACCGGCCAGTATCTCAGCGGCACGAGGCAGATTCCGTTGCCCAGCAAGCGACGGTCTGGCAACGGCGGTGAAATCGTGGTCAGAGGGGCCAGGCAGAATAACCTGAAGGATATAGATGTCCCTATTCCACTGGGCAAATTTGTCTGCATTACCGGCGTCTCCGGCAGCGGGAAAAGCACACTAGTTGACGAAATCCTGTACCGTAAGCTGGCCCAGGTTTTCTACCGGTCGAGGCAGAGGGCCGGCGACTGCGATGAAATCACCGGTATGGAGCATATCGATAAAGTGGTCAATATTGACCAGTCGCCGATAGGCCGAACGCCGCGGAGCAACCCGGCTACCTATACCGGTACGTTTACACCGATTCGCGAGCTTTTTGCCACCGTTCCCGAAGCCCGGATGCGGGGTTATGCGCCCGGTCGATTCTCCTTCAATGTGAAAGGCGGACGCTGCGAGGCCTGCCGCGGGGAGGGATTTACCCAGATTGAGATGCAGTTCCTCCCCGATGTCACCGTCCCCTGCGAGGTGTGCAAGGGCCAGCGCTATAACCGGGAGGCGCTGGAGATACGGTTCAAAGATAAAAACATCGCTGAAGTCCTCGATATGACGGTAGAGCAAGCGCTAACATTTTTTACCCACTTCCCCAAGATAAGGAACAAACTGGAAACGCTGCGGGACGTCGGGCTGGGGTATATCCGTCTTGGTCAGCCGGCGCCAACGCTTTCCGGCGGTGAGGCGCAACGGGTGAAGCTGTCCACCGAGCTGTCACGGCGGGCAACCGGGAGAACGCTTTACATTCTGGATGAACCTACCACCGGACTCTCTTTTGAAGATATCGCGGCACTGCTGAGGGTGCTGCAGCGACTCGTCGAGGCGGGCAATACGGTGGTGGTTATCGAGCACCATCTGGATGTAATCAAGAACGCTGACCACATTATCGACCTTGGCCCTGGTGCCGGGGACCTGGGGGGATACGTGGTCGCCACCGGGACCCCGGAGGAGATAGTGAAGACGAAAGGCTCGGCAACCGGACAGTATCTGGGCAGAGTGCTGCACCGGGATGTTGAGCCAGCCCTGCCCGGCTCCTGAATGGCAGACTAGATAATGAAGGGGATTGCGGCTGACCTAGGTCTGTAACGGCTAGTTGACCGATAGCGTTGAGCCTTCGCTCGTTTTGACCACATCAATGCGGGTGGGGAAGGCGTCCCTCAGTTCTTCAATGTGGGTGATGACCAGTATCCTCTCGAAGTCATCCTGAATGGAATTAATCGCTTCTTTCAGTTTCTCGATGCCGGTGCTGTCCTGTGTGCCAAAGCCTTCATCGATAATCAGTGTGGGCAGCGGTGCCCCGGCCCGTCTGGCCAACAGCTTTGAAAGCGCAATGCGAATGGCAAAGTTGATGCGGAACGCTTCGCCGCCGCTGAACATTTCGTAGTTCCTGGTGCCGAGTTCATCGGAAATGGTGATATCCAGAGTTTCCATGACATCGCCTTTCTTGGTCTCCCGCTGCGTCTCAAACTTAACGTGCATCCGGTTATCCGTCATCCGCCCGAGGAGCCGGTTGGCCTCGATTTCAATCTCCGGGAGCGCCATTTCAATGAGCAAGGCCTGTATGCCGCCCTTGCCGAAGGCTCTGGCCAGTTCTCGGTAAATGTTTTCCTCTTTCGCTGCCTGAGCCAGCGCTTTTTCCTTCTCCTTTCTCCTCGTCTCCAGTTCGGCGCAGTGCTGCAGCCTGGCTTTGGCATTCCACAATGCTTCCTGCGCCCCTTTTTGCTGCTGCTCCAATTCCCGGTACTCGTTTTCGGCGTCAACTACCTCGGCGCTGAACCGGGGCAGGACTTCAAGCTCTCCGGCCAATTCCTCTCTTTTCTGGTTATCCGTTTCCACGCTGGTTCGCAATTCCCGGGCATGGGTCTCCGCCTGCGACATCGACGCTTTCTCCGGCTCGATGAGTCGGTCGGCTTCTTCCAGTTTCCGCATCGGGCTTTCATATTGTTCCAGTTCGGTAAGTTGCTGCCTCAGCTGCTCGTGCTGGCCGGCGTCATATTCCATCGCGGCCAGTTGTCGTTCCAGTTCCTCCAGCGCTGCCTGCTCCCGGCTGGCGAAGTCTTTTTTCGCCAGTTGCCCTTCAATCTCGGACAATCGATTTCTCTCCACAGCCAACTGTTTTTTCGCGTCGGCAGCTTCATTGGCCTCTTTATTGAGAACGCTGGCCTGGCTCTGCAGGGCGATTTTCTCCTGGCTTAGTTGTGCCTCCAGATGGGCGACTTCACTGCTCAGTGAATCAAGCTCGCCTCTTTTGTTTTCAAGTTCGGCCTGATTCGACGTCAGCGAATCGGTTTTATTCTGTTTATCGGCGGTATATTTGGATTCAATGAGTTTGAGGCCTTCGGCGCCGAGTTCCGTCTCGCAGAGAGGGCATCTGGCTTCCGTCTGCGTGGCCAGAAGGTCGATTTTCTCCCCGAGCTCTTTCATCTCTCGTTCAACCTGGCTTATATTTGATTCCAGATAGTTGACCGCCGTCTGTAGCTCCTGAATCAGCTGCTTCTTCTGGCTTAACACTGCCTCGTTTTCGGTCAGCCGGCCCAGCTGTGTCTGTAGCTGCTGAATCTGCCCCTGTTTCTGCGCGAATTCCGTTAACGTGTTTTCCAGTTTATTGACCCGTTCTAATGCAACGGCATGCTCCGTGAGCAGGCTCTGGCCGGCCTCCTTTATTCTGCTTTCCAGCTGAGTTTTCTGCTTTTCCAAGTTCACCGACTGGCGGAACTTCTGATCGAGCTCATCATAACGTTTTTTGGCCTCGTTATACTGTGTATAGCCCGATTCTATCTTGTCGCGCTGGGCGATGAGTGTCTCATACTCATTGATGCGCGATTGAAGCTGGCTGACCTGTTCATTCAGCAGTCTAAGGCTTGTAGTCCGTTCTTTTATGCTTGTTTCCAGCTGGTCGAGCTGAACTTTCTTTTTCTCCAGC
>Ga0180009_10007451_pt1 | contig 11169 bp, 11 predicted proteins | sample OS_PC_MetaG_FD_123537 | JGI IMG/M metagenome (GOLD analysis project Ga0180009, IMG submission 123537) | Groundwater microbial communities from the Aspo Hard Rock Laboratory (HRL) deep subsurface site, Sweden - OS_PC_MetaG | ecosystem: Environmental > Aquatic > Deep subsurface > Groundwater...
GGCCGGTCGGCGGTCAGCGCGGCGGCGGCCGCCAGCTGCTCGGCAGCCAGGCGCAGGCCCTCGCGGAAGAAGAACTGGACCGCCGTGCTGTCGGCGACCTGGGACTTGAGCGGGTCGGAGCCGTCGACCAGAACCTGCACCTGCACCGGCTGGCCGTGCTCGATGTCGCGAGCCAGGCGCGAGGGCAGCACCACCACCACCCGGGCCTGCCCCTCTCGCAGGGGACGCTCCGGGTCGAGCGTGTCGGTCACGTGCATCAGCGTTGTGTCGGCGGTGAGCGCCTGGACCAGCCGTCTGGAGAGCGGCGACCGGTCCTGGTCGCAGATCGCGGTGGGGATGCGGTCCACGTCCAGGTCCACGGCGTAGCCCAGCAGGATCAGCTGGACCACCGGGGCCACGATCAGGATCGCCGCCATGCGGCGATCGCGGAAGGTCTGGCGCAGCTCCTTGAGGATCATGGCTGTCAGCGCGCGTCGCATCAGTCCAGCCTCCGCTTGAAGCGCGCCGTGGCGCCCAGCACGAGCAGCAGGCCGAGCAGGGCCAGGGCCAGCAGGTCGGGCCAGAGCTGCGCCAGGCCCCGTCCCTGGAGCAGGACCCCCCGCAGGACCGAGATCATGTAGCGCGCCGGCACGATGCGCGCGACCAGCTGCAGGGGCCAGGCCATGTTCTCCACGGGGAAGATGAAGCCCGAGAGCAGCAGCGAGGGCAGCAGGGCGCTCATCGCCCCGACCTGGGTCGCCACCTGCTGGTTGCGCGTGACCACGCTGATCAGCAGTCCCTGCCCCAGCACGCAGAACAGGAACAGGGCGGTGGCCAGCACCAGCAGCAGGAACGAGCCCCTGAGCGGAACGTCGAACAGCCAGGCCCCCGCGGTGACGACCAGCAGCATCTGCAGGAACCCGAGCGCGACGTAGGGGGCGAGCTTTCCCAGCACCACCGGGAGACGGCCGACCGGCGTGGAGAACAGCTGCTCCATCGATCCTCGCTCCCACTCCCGCGCGACCGTGAGGGCGGTGAGCAGGACGGCGATGATCGCGAGCACGAAGGCCACGAGGCCGGGCACGATGAACAGGGCGGACTTCTGGCGCGGGTTGTACCAGGTGCGCACGCGGGTCTCGATCGGGAGGTCGGCCGTCAGGCCAGCCCTGGCCAGCAGCTGCAGCGTCTGCGCCTGGCTGATCCCGGACATGTAGCCCAGGGTCGTACGGGCCACGGTCCCGTCTGCGCCGTCGAGCAGCAGCTGGAAGGCGGCCGTCCCGCCCCGGGTCAGCCTCGCGCCGAAGCCCCTCGGGATCACCACCGCCGCCTTGACCTTGCCTCGACGGAACAGGGCCGCGGCCTCGTCGGGGCGCTGCAGCACGACGTCGACCCGGAAGGCGTCCGAGGCCTCGAGCGCCTCGACCAGCCGTCTCGAGGCTGACGATCGGTCCTGGTCGGCCACGGCCAGCCCGGCCTGCTCCAGGTCGAAGGTCACCGCGTAGCCGAACAGGATCACCAGCACCAGCGGCATCCCGAGCGCGAGGTAGATCGCCTGGTAGTCGCGCAGGAAGTGCAACAGCTCCTTGTGGGCGATCGCAGCGGTGCGGACGAGGAACGCGTGCATCAGCGTCGCGCTCCTGCGGGGCGCTCCGTGGGAATGGGGCCGCGGGATCCCGGTCCTCGCGCCCCTTCGGGGCGCTCCGGGATACGGCAGCGGGATCCCGCCTCGACCACGGCCAGGAACACGTCCTCCAGCGAGGGCTGCGCCGCTCGCAGCTGCAGATCGTCCAGGCCGGCCCCCGACAGGGCCGCCTTCAGCTGCTCCGCCGACAGCCGCCCGGGATCGACCCGGACATGGGCGGCAGCGCCGAAGGGCTGAACGTCCAGCACCCCGGGCAGGGTCCGGCACAGCTGCAGGGCCCGGTGGACCTGGGCTCCGTCCATCTCGAAGATCTGCCCCGGGACGTGCTCGCGCTTGAGCCCCTCGGGCGTGTCGAGCGCCACCAGCCGGCCGTCCACCATCAGGCCGATGCGGTGGCAGAACTCGGCCTCGTCCATGTAATGCGTGGTGACGAAGACCGTCGTGCCCTCGCGGGAGAGCTGGCGGATCAGCCGCCAGAAGACCCGGCGGGCGCTGGGGTCGACGCCGGCGGTCGGCTCGTCGAGGAACAGGATGCGCGGCTGGTGCAGCATGGCCGAGGCCAGCGCCAGACGCTGGCGCATGCCGCCGGGCAGGGCCCGGGTCAACGTGCGGCGCTCGGCGTCGAGGTCGACCTGCTGCAGCACCTCGTCGATGCGTCGCCTCAGGTGGGCGCCGCCGAGACCGTAGGCCCCGCCGAAGAACTCCAGGTTCTCCACCACCAGCAGGTCGAGGTAGAGGGAGAAGCGCTGGGACATGTAGCCCAGCGAGCGCTTCACGGCCTCCGGATCCCGCGACACGTCGATGCCGCCCACGTACCCCTCGCCGGCGCTCGGGGGGATCAGGCCGCAGAGCATGCGGATGGTGGTGGTCTTGCCTGCCCCGTTGGCCCCCAGGCAGCCGAAGATCTCCCCGCTGTCGACCTCGAAGGTCACACGGTCGACGGCGACGAAGTCACCGAAGGTCCGGGTCAGCTCGCGGGTCCGGATGATGGGGCCTTCGGGCTTCATGCGCCGGCCTCGGTCTCTTGCTCCGCCCGGACTGCACTCGTCGCGTCCGGCCCGGCGACGATCCGGGTCAGGAACAGGTCCTCGAACGAGGGCTGGGCCTGGCGTACCCGGGCACCGGTCTGCTCCAGGGCCTGACGCAGCTCCGCCGCCCGGTTGGCATCGACCACCGCCCGCAGCCTGGGCCCCGCCGCCGAGCTGGTGACCACGGCCGGGTGGGTGGCGAGCAGCGCCTCGGCTCGCTCGATGCCGGGTCCCTCCACCTCGAGTACCAGCTGAGGAAAACCCGCCAGCAGCTCCGACGGACTTCCCTCCAGCAGCAGGCGCCCGTGGTGGATCAACCCCACCCGGTGGCAGCGCGCCGCCTCGTCCATGTAGGCCGTGGAGATCAGGATCGCCATGCCCTCGTTCACCAGCTCGAACAGCAGGGCCCACAGCTCCCGGCGACTGACCGGGTCCACCCCGTTGGTCGGCTCGTCCAGCAGCAGGATCCGCGGGCGTGGCAGCAACGAGCAGGCCAGGGCCAGCTTCTTGTACATCCCGCCCGAGAGGGCGTCGGCGCGACGATCGACGAAGGGAGCGAGCCGGGTGATCCGGAGCAGCCGCTCCCGTCGTTCGTGGTACTCTTGCTTCGACTGGCAGAACATGCGCGAGAAGAAGCGCAGGTTCTCCGCCACCGACAGGTCGCCGTAGAGGCTGTAGTGTTGGGGCATGTATCCGATGGCGCTGCGCAGGTCACCGGCCGCGCTGCCGAGAGGGTCTTGTCCCAGCACCCGCGCCGTCCCGGCGTCGGGCGCCATCAGCCCGGTCAGGATGCGGATGGCCGTGGTCTTGCCCGCGCCGTCGCAGCCCACCAGCCCGTAGATCTCGCCCGGTCGCACCTGCAACGACAGACCTCCGAGCGCCTGCACCGCGCCGAATGCGCGCCGCAGGTCCCTGGCCTCGAGGACCGGCTCTGCGGCGCTCATCTGTCTGCTCCCCCCACCCGCCCCACCGGACTGCTCTTCGCCTCTCCGTCGGCGGCCCGCGGGATGCTGACCTCGACCGGCATTCCGGGTCGCAGCTCGCCCCTGGGGTTCGCGATCTCCACGCGCACGGCGTAGACCAGCCGGTCGCGATCCTCGCGCGTCTGGACGTTGCGTGGCGTGAACTCCGCCTCCGCCGAGATGGAGAGGATGGTCCCCTCGAACGCGCGCTCCGGGTATGCGTCGGCCACGACCTGCACCTTCTGGCCCGGGCTGGCCGCGGCCAGGTCACGGTTGGGCAGGTAGAACCGGGTCTCCACCCGGTCCAGACGGACGACGGTCATGACCCGCGTTCCGGGCAGCACCACCTCGCCGGGCTCGATGGCCCGGGTCAGGACGGTGCCGTCCAGGGGCGAGCCGAGCGTGCACTCCTCGACCAGCGTCTGGGCCCGGCGCACGTCGGCCTGGGCCGCGGTGATGGCGGCCACGGCGGCCTCGGCCTGCTTGCGAGCGGCGCTGGCCCGGGCCTGCGCCGCCGAGGCCTGGTCGCGCGCCACCTGCGTCTGGGCCCTCAGCGCCAGGAGCTGATCGTTGAGACGCTTGACCTGGGTGGCGGACCGGTCGAGGTCGAGCTCGGTTGCGCCGCCTTCTCCTCGGAGCTGCTCGATCCGCTTGACCTGGCGGCCGGTGGCGTCCCGCGTGGTGACGAGGGCCGCCGACTGCGCCCCCGAGGCGCGGATGCCGGCCGTGGCGGCGCGGGCGGCGCGCAGGGCGGCCTCCACCTGGGACTGGGCCGCGCCGGCCTGGCCGCGGGTCATCTCCAGCCGCGCCTTGGCGGCGGTGAGCAGCGCCTCCTGCTCGCGACAATCGAGCTGCACCAGGACCTGCCCCCGCTTGACCCGATCGCCCTCGTCGACGAGCACCGCCACCACGCGTGAGGGGATGCGAGCCGCGACGTCCGCCTCGTGGCCCTCGATCACCCCCGTGCCTCCGGGAGGCCGCTCCCGGGTGGCGCGGCCCTCCCGCACCTTGAGGTACAGGCCGACGCTCAGCCCCACGACCAGCACCACGAACAGGATGACCACGCGCTTCATCGGTTGCCTCCCTTGCGAGACGAGCTGGTGATGCCGCAGACGGCCAGCGTCTCGGCGCGAACGACGGCCAGGGCCAGCAGCGCCTTGCGCACCGCGATCCGCGTCTGGTCCACGCCGAGCTCGGCCTGGTGCACGTCGAGGTCGGTGCCGGTGCCCGCGGCGACAGCCGCCCGGGCCACGCGCAGGTAGACCTCGGTCTGCTTCTGGGTCGCTCGCGCCGACGTCAGATCGGCCTCGGCGGTGCGCGCCCGTGCACCGAGATCGATCAGCCTGCGGGCCAGCTTCTCCCGGGCGGCCTGCTCGGCGGCCTGCAGGCCCTCGCTCCTGGCGCGCGCCTCGCGCAGGCGGCTCCAGCGCACACCGCCCTCGAAGAAGGGCCAGCTCAGGCGCAGGCCGCCCTGGATCAGCGGCCCCCACTCGACCTTCATGCGGTGCGGGTACTCGACCTCGGCCTTGGCGAACAGGTCCAGGGTCGGGACCAGGCTCCGCGCGGTGCTCTTCGCCGTGAGCAGGGCCGCCTCGCGCGAGGCCCTCAGCTTGACCAGCGTCGGGTTCTGCTCGACCTGCCTGGAGGGCACCGGCCGCGACAGGAGCTCCAGGTCGCCCTCCAGCGACGGAAGCCGGCCGGGCGGGAGGCCGACGAGGCTGGCCAGCTGGCGGCGGTAGCGCTCGAGCTCGCTCTCCGACTGGCGCAGCTGCGCCTCGAGCTGCGCCCCGCGGACGCGAGTCTGGGCCAGTGCGACCTGGGAGCCGGTGCCGACCTCGGCTCGCAGCCGGGCCTGCTGCTCCTGGCGCCGGGCGAGCTTCGACGACTCGCCGGCGATGCGCGTCACGTCCCGGGAGAACAGCGCGGCGAGGAAGGTGGCCCGCACCTGGAACGCGAGGCCGACCTCGGTCTCGCGGATGCCGGCTCCGGCGGCGCTGGCGGCCTGCCGGGCGGCATCGACCCTGGCGCCTCTCGACAGGTCCACCAGTCGGATTCCGGCTTCCAGCCCGGCGTTGACGTGGTGGTAGGAGTCGATCGCGGGCAGCTCGATCGGCACTCCTGCCGGCAGCTCGAGCGCGTTCTTGGGCCACCACACCATGTAGCCGCCGTTCAAAGACAGTCGGGGCAGGTACGCCGAACGGGCCTGGCGCACCCGTTCACCGACGGCCGCGTGCTCGCCGCGGGCCGCCCGCACCTCCGGCGCCCTTGCGAGAGCCATGTCCACGGCCCTCTCGACGGTGATCGGCGGCGCTGCCGTCGCGGGTAGCGGCAACATGGCGCCAGCAACCAGAATGCCGAGCGGAGACAGACGAACTACGACCACGATGGTTCTCCCTGAGCTTTGTCGTCTCTCGTTGAGCAAGTCGAATGCCACCAGCTTGCACATTCCAACCTCTCGCGATCATTGGCTGTGGGCAACAATGTGGACCAGATTCCGGACCGTCTGGTCGGCTGTCCGACGGTTCTGCACCTGTGCCTGTCGGGTCTCCGACGGCTTCGGCAGCAGTGGCGCGTTTGGCAGTTTTGGACTACTACCTTTGGTCAGTCAAAGTAGACCCACGTGACCTCGTCGACGAAACCAGGCTTGATTGAGAGAGCGCTCGACCGGCTGGCCCGCCAGGTGCTGGGCCACCGCTTCCTCTTCGTGCTGGGCACGCTGGGCGTGACCGCCGGGGCTGTCTGGGTCGGCAGGGGGATCCGCGCCGACTTCAGCGTCCAGGAGCTGTTCGCCAGCGGCGATCCGGAGATCGCCTACCTCCAGCAGTTCCAGAGAAGGTTCGGTCCCGACGACGACCTGCTGCTGTTGCTGGTGGAGGCGGACGACGTCTTTCGCCCCGACGTGCTGCGCTTTGTCGATCGCCTCTCGAGCCAGGCCTCCCGGATGCACCGGCTCTTCCGTCGAGTGGAGAGCCTGACGAACCTGTCGGATCTGGGGGGCGGCGAAACCGGTACGATGGACACCCGCCCCCTGTTCAGCACGATACCCGACGACGCCGCCGCGCTGGCTGCGCTCAGGCGCCGGGCGACATCGAGCCCGCTGCTGGGCGGCCGCATCGTCGCGCGGGATGGGACGGTCGCTGTCGTCGCGTTGCGGCTGCGGGAGGGGCTGCAGCGCGCCCGGCAGCTGGAGGCTGCTTCGCGGGCAGCCGAGGCGCTGGTGGCCCGCACTCCATGTCCGTCCCGCACGCGCGTCCATTTCTCCGGCATTCCATATGTCCGGACCGAGGCGGTGCGGCTGGTGAAGAACGACCAGCTGCGGTTCCTGCCCGTCGGCATGACCATCACCACCATACTGCTGATCCTGCTCTACCGCTCGCTGTACGAGGTGGCGGTGCCGATGCTGTCGGTGAGCCTGTCGGCAGGCTACACCGTGGCGCTGATGGCGGCGCTGGATACTCCGATCGACATCCTGAGCAACGTGCTGCCGCTGCTGGTGATGGTCTACGGCGTCGCGGACGCGGTGCATCTTCTGGGCCGGATCCACGAGCAGATGCGGGCGGGAGAGGCCCGCGACCTGGCCATTCGCACCGCCATGCGCCACCTCGGCCTGGCGTGCCTATTGACCAGCGCGACCACTGCCATCGGTTTCGGCTCGCTGGTCAGCGGCAGCATGCGCATCCTGCCCCGGTTCGGCCTGTTCGCGGCGGCGGGGGTCATGATCGCCTATGTCACCACCATGGTGGTGGCCCCGCTGGGGGTGAGCCTGCGACGCCGTCACCCTGCGATGAAGGGGGTGCTGCCCCTGGTCTGGCTGGACCGGCTGCTCGCCGGGCTGGCCCGGGCCTCCGTGGCCCGCCCGCGCACGCTCCTTTTGGCTGGCGTGCTGCTCGGCGCGGGTGCCGTGGCTGTCGGCAGCCAGGTGGAGGTGAACAACTTCCTGCTCGGCATCTACCGTGACAACCACCCCACCGCCCGGGCCACGCGTCTCGCCGAGCGCAAGCTGGAGGGGGTCGTGCGGATGCAGGTCAGCCTGCGCGGCAGGCCCGGATCGATGAAGGACCCGAGGGTGCTGAGCGCCATGCTCGAGCTGCAGCGTGAGGTGGAGCGACGACCCGAGGTTACCTCGACCCTGTCGCTGGCGACCTTCGTGCGCGAGATGCACCGGGCGGTCGTGGGGCGGCCCGCGATCCCCGACTCGCGGCAGGGGGTGGCGGAGTTGCTGCTGATGGCGGAGGGAGAGGACCGGGCGGGACGCTTCGTCGACTACCCCTACGCCAGGGGACGCATCCTGCTCGGGACGGTGGACATCGGAGCCCGACGCTTCCTGCCGCTGGCCGAGGAGGTGGGCCGGCGCGCCCGTGCGCTGTTCGGCCCCCTCGGGATCAAGACCCACATGACCGGCACCTCGCTCGTCGCCTACCGCGGGATCAACCGCCTGGTGCTGGACCTGCTCACCAGCCTGTCGGTCGCGTTCCTCGTCATCGCCGTCGTGCTGGTGCTGGCCTTTCGCTCGGTGCGGATCGGCCTGATCAGCCTGATCCCCAACATCATGCCGCTGGCCGCCGGGCTGGCCTTCATGACGCTGACCGGCATGCGGCTGGAGCCGGCCACGGTGATCGTCTTCAGCATCGCGCTGGGCATCGCCGTGGACGACACGATCCACTTCTTCTCCCGCTACCGCGAGGAGGTCTGGAGCGGCAAGTCCGCCGCCGACGCCGTGCGCGGCACCATGCGGACGGCGGGCCGCGCCATGGTCTTCACCTCGCTGGTCCTCGTCGGCGGCTTCTCGGTCACCCTGTTCAGCAACTTCCGCGGCACGGCCAACTTCGGCCTGGTCGGGATGGTGATCCTGGCAACCGCGCTGATCACCGACCTGTTCGTGACGCCTGCCTGCCTGCTGGTGTTCCGACCCTGGCACGCCCGCTGAGATCGCACGCGGTGTCGCGCGGTGCGATGTGTCGTCCGGGCCTTGCCCGTGGGTGGCCTGGGTGCTACTGTTTAACCAAGTTAAACTCGGAGCTCCACATGGCACGCAGGACAAGGATCGTCGGCTTCTCCGTCGCGCCGGAGATCGCCGAGCAGGTCGAGGAGCTGGCCCGCCAGGAGGGCAAGACCAAGAGCGAGTTGTTCCGGGACATGCTTGCAGCCTACCGCGCCAGGCGTGAGGAGGAGGAGCTGTTCCGGCTACAGGCGAAGATGACACGCAGAGCCCGGCGGGACGTTCCTTTCACCGAGAGGGAGATCAACAAGATCATATTCGAAGACCGCTGATGCGCGTGGTTTTCGACACCAACGTCTTCATCTCGGCGTTTCTCGTGCCCGGGGGAAAGGGCGAGCGCGCCCTCCTGCTGGCGATCCGCCGCGAGCTTCAGCTGTGTACCTCCCTCGCGATTCTGGCCGAAACTGCCAGCAAGCTCCGGGGCAAGTTCAGCCAGAGCGATGCCGACATCAAGCAGGCGCTCAGGCTGATCACCCGGCACGCCGAGGTGATCAAACCGTCCCTGCGGCTGGAGGTGCTGGAGGACCGGCCTGACAATCGGATCCTGGAGTGTGCGGTCGCTGCCGCAGCAGATCTGGTTGTCACCGGCGACCGCCACCTGCTGCGGGTGAGGACCTTTCGCGGCATCCCGATCGTCCGGTTGGGTGATCTGCTCCACAGCTTCCCCGACGACGCGGTCTGAGCGCCCCCGGGAAGGCCGACCTGGACCACGCTCGGCTCTCGACCCGCGGCTCCGGCCAGCAACGGAGGGTCTGGACCGGACGGCCGCTGTGGTGCAGATTGTCTGACCATCGACGCTGCGACTCCATTCGATGCACCGGCCCGCGAGCCGGGAGAGGGCCGGCGCGACCTGCTGCGCTGGCTCTACCTGCCGTATGTCTGCCTGGTCTTTCTGCCCTACCTGCTGGTCTCCACGCTGGCCTTTGGCAGCGTGGCCACGTTGATCGCGCTGGTCAGCCCCAGGGTCGCCTTTCACTGCGGCACGATCTGGGCCTGGTTGCTCTGCCGGCTCAACCTCACATGGGTCACGGTCGAGGGGCGGGAGCACGCACGCGCCGACGGCTCCTACGTGATCATGAGCAACCACCAGAGCCACTTCGACGTGCTGGCGTTCTACGGCCACTGGGCCCGGCAGTTTCGCTGGGTGATCAAGAAAGAGCTGCGCAAGGTCCCCGGGCTCGGCTGGTACTGCGCGGCGGGCGGTCACATCTTCATCGACCGCTCGAGCCGCGAGGCGGCCATCCGCAGCCTGCAGATGGCCAGACCGCTGCTTGACGGGGGAGTCTCGGTCATGATCTTCCCCGAGGGCACCCGCAGCCGCGACGGACGGATCCAGGCGTTCAAGAAGGGCGGGTTCATGACCGCCCTCGACCTAGGGCTGCCGATCCTCCCGGTCTCCATCTCGGGCTCGCGGCACGTGCTGGCGGCCCATGGTCGGCGGCCGCTGCCGGGCTGCATCCGCATCCGCGTCCACCAGCCGATCGACCCGACCCGCTTCGGGGTCGAGCGCCGCGACGAGCTGATGGCGACTGTGCGCGAGGCGATCACGGCCGGGCTGACCCGCTGGGAGCGCGGGGAGGGCTGATCGTTCACGGCGTGGCCGTGCGGGCGCAGCGGAATCCGAGGTAGCCGCGTTTCAGGGCAGGGTCGATCCCGTCCCGGTGGTCAGGCCCAGATGACCTCGACGAGGCCGAGCTTCTGCAGGGCGGCGTCCCGCGAGATCAGCTTGGCTCCGGTGGACCGGGCCGCCGCGACGATCAGGCGATCGAACGGATCGCGGATGGCGGTCAGCGCGGCGAACTCGTCGATCTGCCGCAGATCCAGCGGGAGAAACCGCCAGCAGCTGTGCTCCAAGGCCTGGCGCAGCGCTGGCACCCCGAGATCCGTCCGACCGAGCTCCTTGAGCATCACGACCTCTGCCGCCACGGCGGCCGGCAGCCACACGTCTTGCCCCTGCGCGTCGGCCTGGTCCAGGGCCCGGCGCGCACGACGTCCGAGCTTCTTCGGCGCGGCAAGGGCGAACAGGCAGGCGTGCGTGTCCAGCACGTACTCAGCCATCGCCCTGGCCCAGACCTCCCCAGAGCGCCCTCCGCACCTCGCGGAAATCCTCCTCGGACGGCACGCGCGATCCGTTGAACGTGCCCACGGCAGGCTTGCAGGCGGTGGTCTCGCCCGGCTCCTGCGCGACGGCGCGTTCGAGCTCGTGTTGCACCTGGGCGGAGATCGAACGATGCTCGCGCCGGGCGCGCCGGGCGAGGCGACGTTTCAGCTCGAGAGGCACCCGTACGGTGATCGCGGCGTCCTTTGCCATGTATGCATCGTGAAACATCGTGCATACACTGTCAAGGGCGCTTTGAGCCCCTACAGCCGGCGGTGCTCCAGGCAGGGCAGCTCGCGCCGCACCTGTTTCAGGTATGTCAGGTCCAGGTCGGCCAGGGCCACGCAGTCACGGTCGGGCGCCTGGGCCAGCACCGCCCCCCAGGGATCGATGATGCAGGCCTTGCCGTAGCTCTGACGCTGCTCGGTGTGGCGGCCGTGCTGGGCAGCAGCGAGCACGTA
>Ga0180009_10007452_pt1 | contig 11169 bp, 10 predicted proteins | sample OS_PC_MetaG_FD_123537 | JGI IMG/M metagenome (GOLD analysis project Ga0180009, IMG submission 123537) | Groundwater microbial communities from the Aspo Hard Rock Laboratory (HRL) deep subsurface site, Sweden - OS_PC_MetaG | ecosystem: Environmental > Aquatic > Deep subsurface > Groundwater...
GCATCGAGAAGCCCCCACACGACTTCAGGAAGTGTGGGGCATCGAGAAGCCCCCACACGACTTCAGGAAGTGTGGGGCATCGAGAAGCCCCCACACGACTTCAGGAAGTGTGGGGCATCGAGAAGCAGCCCCCGCACGACTTCAGGAAGTGTGGGGCATCGAGAAGCAGCCCCCCACGACTTCAGGAAGTGTGGGGCCTCAAGAAGGAGCAGCCTCCGCACCCAGCCGCCGGAGAGCGCTTTGCCGGTTGCGACAAGGCGTGTGTTGCATCGCGGTTCGCGACTCCCGAGAATGCGCGCCAAGGCGGGAGTCGTGCTAAAGAGCCCGCCAAGCGTCGAGCAAAGGCTGTGTGGGCCAGCAAGGATCCGTTCATGAGCGAAGAAGAGACCGGCCGCCCGCGAATTCCCGATACAACCCGGGTATTCGCTGCGATGGACGCCGAGACCCGCCCGATCTGGCTCATCGGCGACGGCGATGATCCAGCGGTCGTCCTCACCGACGCCGGCATCAGTCCGCAGTGGCTGCAGGCGGCCACCGTCAGCCCCAAGTCGAAGCGCGTCGCTCTTTTGGCCGGCCGCGACGGCAACCTCGCCGGGGCCGCGTTAGGCATCGGCGACGGCAAGGCCGGCGAGCCTTGCGGTCCCTCTGACCTGCTCATCGGCCTGCTGCCGGGCGTACTGCCGGCCGGCGACTACCACGTCGCAAATCCTAATGCAGAAACCGCCGAACTGGCGGCGGTCGCCTGGGGGCTTGGCGCCTACCGTTTCCAGCGCTATCGCGGCAACTCCAATGGCGCGAATGGCGCGAATGGCGGCAAAGGCGCAACTCCCGCGAACGCCCGGCTGCGGCTTCCCGAAGGTATCGACAGAGCGCGCATCGACGCGATCGTCGAAGCCGTATGGTTTGGCCGCGACCTCATCAACACGCCCGCCTCCGATATGGGGCCAGACGATCTCGAAGCAGCAAGCCGCCTCCTAGCCGATCGCCACGGCGGCAGGCTTGCAGTGACCAGCGGCGACGAACTTCTGGCCAAAAACTTCCCGATGATCCATGCCGTCGGGCGCGCCTCCGACCGCGCGCCCCGCCTGATTGATCTGACCTGGCAGCCGGCCACCGGCGGGCCTGATCTCAGAACGGTGACACTGGTCGGCAAGGGCATCACGTTCGACACCGGCGGCCTCGATCTGAAACCCGCTGCGGGAATGCTGCTCATGAAAAAGGACATGGGCGGAGCTGCAAGCGCGCTGGCGCTCGCCCACATGATCATGGCCCTGCAACTGCCGCTGCGCCTGCGCGTGCTCATCGCCGCGGCTGAGAATTCCGTGGCAGGCAATGCCTTCCGCCCTGGCGACGTCCTGACCAGCCGTTCCGGCCGCACCGTCGAGATCGGCAACACCGACGCGGAAGGGCGCCTCGTCCTCGCCGATGCCCTGACGCTGGGCGGCGAAGCCAAGCCCGATCTGATGATATCGCTTGCAACGCTCACCGGTGCCGCCCGTGTCGCTTTGGGTCCGGATCTGCCGGCTTTCTTCACCGACGACGAGGCATTCGCCGCAGCCGTAGCCCGGCATGGTGCCGCGATCGGCGATCCCGTCTGGCGGATGCCGTTCTGGCGCGGTTATGAGGCCCGCTTCGACAGCGAGGTCGCCGACATGAACAACGTTTCCGACGGGCCGTTCGCGGGCGCGATCACCGCCGCGCTTTTCCTGCGCCGATTCGCGGGCAATGCCCGCAGATATGCCCACATCGACCTATATGGCTGGCGCCCTGCCCAGACGCCGCTCGGGCCGAAGGGCGGCGAGCCCCACGCCGCCCGCATGTTGTTGAACGTGCTGAGCGAAGAGGTAACGACGTGAGCGACGACACGACCAAAAGCCCTCGATCCGGTGCCATGGCGTCCAAGTACCCGGCGGACGCAGGCGGCGTGCCGCCGCCGCTGCCGCTCGTCTCGTCCATGCCGGTGGCCGAAGCCGTTGCCGAAGAGCGCGCGGCGCCTCTCGATCCGCGCCGTCATGCCTACCGTCCCGATCTTGCCGCCGAAAACTTGAAAGGCCGCGTCGACGCCAAGCGGTTCGTCGCTGGCAACTGGGGTCAGGTCGTCGTTCCCTCGATCCAGATCCGCAACAAGCCCAGCGAAGCCGCACCCGTCGACACCGAGGCGCTCTACGGCGAAGTACTCGTCGTCTACGACGTCGCCGACGGTTGGGCCTGGGTGCAGCTTCTGCGCGACGGCTATGTCGGCTATGCGCCCGTGGGCTCCATATCGGGCGAAGTCGAGTGGCCAAGCCACCGCGTCAAGGCGATCGGCACGTTCGTCTATCCCGAACCCGACATCAAGAAACCTCCGCTTGCCCACCTGAGCCTGAACAGCGCTTTGAAGGTCGTCGACCAGCAGGAGCAGTTCTTCCGTCTGTCGTCGGGTGGCTTCGTTGCGGTCCGCCACGTCGCCGCCGACGATACGTTCGCGCGCGACTTCGTCGATGTCGCCGAGAAGTTCATCGACACGCCGTATCTGTGGGGCGGACGCACGCGACTTGGCATCGACTGTTCGGGCCTGGTGCAGATTTCGCTCGAAGCCGCCGGCATCACCGCCCCGCGCGACAGCGACATGCAGCGTGCCGAGATCGGCAACGACGTGCTGATGCGCGAAGACTACGAAGGACTGCAACGCGGCGACCTGATCTTCTGGCCGGGCCACGTCGGCATCATGACCGATGGCATCATGCTGCTGCACGCCAACGCCCACCACATGGCGGTCACGGTCGAAACGCTTCCCGAGGCCATCGAGCGGATGGCCCGCACCGGCCTGCGCCCGACCGCCGTCAAGCGGCCACCTGGCCTTTGCGCATGAGCCAGTGAAAGTTACGAACGGGCGGCGGTTCGCGCCAAGTCGGCAAGCGCCTTCGAGGTCCCGACGACAGGCTGCCAGCCGCATTCCCTCAGCGCTTCAGTCGAAACCACGAGATCGCCGTCGAGCCGTGCCCACGCGTCGCCCATGCCTGCAAGCCTCGCGGCCAGAGCCAGTGGTCGATGCGGCAGGGCGAAGAGACGTGGCGGCCGCTTCAGGCCCTTGCGCATCGCCGCGACGATCTCAGAGACCCGCATCGGCGCCATGTCCGCCACCAGGAAGACGCGCCGGCTGACTTCGGCGCTGGTCAGGCAATGCAGGATGGCGCTGGCGAGATTGTCGACGCTCAGGATCGAACGCCGCCCCGTGAGCGATTGCAGCGGCAGTGGCACCGGCAGGCGGGCAAGCTTCAGGAGGGTGGCCATGTTGCCCTTGACCCCGGGACCGTAGACCAGCACCGGTCGCAGCGTTGCCCAATCCGTCGCTGCTCCACTGAGCGCCTCGGCAACGGCCCTTTCGCCGGCGAGCTTGGCCCGGCCATAGGCATCGCTTGGCCGCGGCGGCGTCGCTTCGTCGATGACCCCGTCAGCGACCGGTCCGGTCTGCGCGCGGACCGACGAAATATAAACGACCCGTTTCACACCGGCCGTGCGCGCGGCCTGCGCCAATGCGCCGACCGCCTCGCAGTTCACGGCTTGATAATCGGCATCGGCAATCGCGCTGCTGGCATGCGCGATTGCCGCAAGATGCACGACGAATTCGCATCCCTGCACAAGGCCGGCCCAATCGACGCCGCCGGATCTGAGGTCGGGCATCAAAACCGCTTCAACTCTGCCGTGCTTGCTGTCGATCGTTTCAGGATCGCGTGCCGCCGCACGCACCGCGCAGCCGGCTTCGGCCAGCGCGGGAACGAGGCACCGGCCGATGAAGCCGCTCGCCCCCGTCACGAGTACACGACCGATCGTCATGGTAGCTCTCAGCCCCCGCTGACCTTACCCCGTTCGAGCACCAGCAAATCGAACATCGCCGCCAACACGAGCCGCCGGTCGTAGCGCCGTTCCGCCTTCTGCCGGCTGGCGCGGGCCATCGCCGGAATGAGGTCCGGCCGCTTGAGGTAGCTGCGGATCGCAGCAGCCAGCGATGCCGCGTCGTTTGGCCGGGCAAGGCAGCCGTTGACCCGCTCGTCGACGAGTTCCCGGCATCCCGCTGCATCGGCCGCGATCAGCGGACGCCCCATTGCGAGCGCTTCGAGAGCCGGACCCGGATTGGTCTCGGCAAAAGAGGGATATGCGAAAACGTGGCAGCGCGAAATCAATGCGGCACGCGACGCGCCGTCTCCGAGATATTCGACCGCATCTCGGAACGGTGCCAGATCGCCGACCGACAGCGCATCATCGGCCCGGCTTGCCGGCCCGGCCAGGAGAAACGTCGTCTGCGGGGCCTGTTCCTTCACCATTTGCGCGGCTTCGCAGAACGTCATGACGCCGCGCGAACGTGCCAGTTCGGCGATCATCAGAATTGTGAGGCCGCGGCCAACCGGCGGCAGCGGCGACACCGCAAAGGCCTCCAGGTCGACGCCCGACCAAGGCAGAACGACGGGCGACAATTGCTCGGGCAGGAATCCGCTGAGTTCCAGTTGCGCGGCATGGTCGTAGTTGAGGCAAAGGACGCCGCTGGCCGCGTCGAACGCCTTGATGAGGTTGTCCCAACCCGGCGTCCGCCGGTTTTCGGCTCCCAAGTCGTGATCTCCTGGCAGGCGTCCCTGCACGGCGATCGCCCGCGCGATGCGCGCCTTCTTCGCCGCCAGCATCACGGGCGTTATTATTTCTGCGCCATGCGCCATGACCGTGTCGGCGCCCCATACGCTCAGGACCGACGCGATACGCTTTGCCACTTGCCGCCGAGGCATCAAGGCGAGCTTGTCGGCAAGGATATCGATTTCCTCGACATCGGCGCCGGCATGCGCCAGGGTCAGTTCGTCGGTTTCCGAGATGGTCGGGGCAAGACAAAGGACTTTGTGTCCTGCAGCAATGAGGCCGCCCACCAGCGGCATGTCGTCGGCGACAAGTTCCGCCCCATGCGGTCCCGCGATAGCGATGCGGCGACCGCCTCTCGTGCGCACGCCGGCGATCGTCATGTCAGTGCAATGCCCGCGAAAGTGTCGGGAAGACGATCATTTCACCTGCAGTATCGTCAGCCGTGCCTAGTTCGGCTTCATCCTTGCGGCCGCACGAATAACCCTCCACCGTGGCGAGCAGCATCGTCCGCATCGCTTCGAGATCGCGCCGCTTCATGGCTTCGCTCAACGCTTCGAGGTGCTGCCAGAGTTCCTCGGCCGGAAGGTAGGGTTCGTCGGAGCGCATGATGCGCTGGTGCTCGGTGCCGGTGGTATTGGCACCCAGGAGCAGTTCTTCGTAGAGCTTTTCGCCGGGCCGCAGCCCGGTGTAGACGATCTCGACTTCGCCGTGAGGGGTTTCATCGCATCGCAGTTCGAGCCCCGCCAGCCGGATCATCAGCCGCGCAAGATCGTCGATCTTGATGGGGTCTCCCATGTCGAGCACGAACACTTCGCCCCCCGTCGCCATGGCGCCCGCCTGGATGACGAGTTCGGCAGCCTCTGGGATCGACATGAAATAGCGAATGATTTCCGGGTGCGTCACGGTGACCGGACCGCCGGCCTTGATCTGCTTGCGGAACAGACGGACGACGGAACCGGAACTGTCGAGCACGTTTCCGAAACGGACCATCGTGAAAACGGTTCCGACACCTTCTTCCGCCGCATGCGCCTGCAGCACGAGCTCCGCGAGTCGTTTGCTGGCTCCCATGATGTTGGTCGGGCGCACCGCCTTGTCGGTGGAGATCAAAACGAATCTCTCGACGCCGAGTTCGCGTGCGGCCTCCGCGATCACCGCGCACCCGAAGGTGTTGTTGAGAAGCCCGACACCGGCGTTCTGCTCGACGATCGGCACGTGTTTGTAGGCGGCCGCGTGGTAGATCGTCTCGACGCCGTAGCGCGAGATCGTATCGCGCACCACCAGTTCATCGAGCACCGAGCCGAGGACGGCGACAAGCTCCGGCCGCGTCCCCGGGGGAAACGCATTGATGGCTTCCCGGATTTCCATTTCGATCTCGTAGAGCGCCGATTCCGAGATATCGAGCAGCACGAGTCGATTGGGGCACTGCTTCAGGATCTGCCGCACCAGCTCCGAGCCGACCGAACCGCCGGCGCCGGACACGAGAATCGACTTTCCCCGGATCGAGCGCGCCAAAAGGTTGAGATCCGGCGGGACGGGATCGCGGCCCAGGAGATCCTCGACTTCGAGCGGTCGCACATCCGTGATGCCGACCTTGCCCGAGGCGATTTCCTCCATCGACGGCATCACCTTCACCTGAACTGGATAGTTTTCCAGTTCGGCCATGATCTGCCGACGCTCGCGGCGCTGCGATTCAGGAACCGCGAGCAGGATTTCGCGCACGTCCGCGCGGTCGATGACGTGCCCGATCTTCTCCGGCCGGTAGACCTTGATGCCGCCGACATACTGCCCCCACATCGACGGCGCGCTGTCGATGAAACCGACCGGCTCGCGGTCCGAAACGCGCCGCAGCGCTTCGAGAAGTTCCGAGCCGAGCTGCCCGGCTCCGTAGATCAGCACCGGCTTGCGTTCGATATCGAGGGGCAGGCGCGGGATGCGGATCCCGACGCTCTTCAGGAGCAGGCCGGCCAGTTGCCGGCTGGCGGTGACGAACACCGCGCCGATCACCCCGTAGGTCAGGATTACGGTGCGCGGAATGCCATGCTGGCCGGACATGAACACGACGAGTGCCCAGATCAGTACGCTTAAGCCGATGCAGGCGAAGATCCGCACCGTACCGCGATAGCCGATGAAACGGGTCACCAGCCGGTAGAGGCCGAACCATGCAAACGTCACGACGGTGATCAGGGGAGCGGCGGCAAACAGCAGGAGTTCGGGGGTAGATTGCGGCCAGTAGACGGTCTGATAGCGCAGCGCCATGGCTGACCATGCGACGAACGTCAACAGCGTCAGGTCAGTCAGCACCAGGATTGCGCGCTTGTAATAGCGCGGCAGTTCCAGGAGCCACTTCCTGAAGAAGCCCGATATCCCCTGTTCTTCGGCTGTTGAAGACAAGCTATTCCCTCAAGCCGGCCTGCGGGACCAGTTCAATTGCCCGCCGGTAGTCATCCCCGCCCGGAGCCCGTTCCCCGTACGCAATCGGCTTTAGTTATTGCGCCCGGCTGGTTGCGGCGCAAGAAAAACTTGAATATTACACACGGTCGCGGAGCGCTAACCCGCCTTTTTCGCAGGGTTTTGCGCCGCCCCGATGCCCAGGAACCTGTTGATCGCGGGGTCGAGCCGGCCGTTCGCTGCGGCAGGCGTAGCGGCGCCTTCTCCGACATAATCGATCAGCCTGTGTCCGAGAAACACCGCTATCGTGCCGAAAAAGATTGCGCCGATCATCTGTCCGGTCAGCACCCCTGCTGCGCCGGCGTAATGATCGCCTGCGAGCACGAATGGCACAGTCCCCAGCGTCGCCCGCCCCCAGTTCAGTGCTGTCGAGATATGCGCCCGGCCCAATGTGTTGAAGGAAGCGTTCGCGACGAACAGGATGCCGAGGAAGAAAAACAGCGGCGAGAGCCAGCGACAGAACAGGTAGATCAGGTCGGCGGTTTCGCCGTCCGCACGGAACTGGCTGACAATGAAGGGTGCCGTAACTGCGAGCAACAGCCATGCGCCGACCGTAAAGCCGCCTGTGACCCAAACGGCCAGGCGCAGGGTTTCATGCATCCGCGCCTTGTCGCGTGCGCCATAGTTCTGACCGATGATCGGCCCGACCACCCCGGAGAGTGCGAACACCACCCCGAAAGCCACCGGCATGATGCGCCCGATGATGGTCCAGGCGGCAACCGCCGCGTCACCGTGGGTGGACATGACCGCGGTGATGTAGGCGTTGGCCACAGGCGTCGCCAGATTGGTTGCGACCGCAGGCAGCGCCACGGCCGCCAGCAGCCAGCCGTCCGCGATGAACGTCTGCACCTTGGGCCGCCCCATCATCTTGTGAACGACGACGACGCCGTAAAGACCGACCGCCATGACGGTGACGCGGGCCAGGACCGACGCCCAGGCAGCGCCGACGATGCCGAGATCGAAGCCGAAGATCAAAATCGGATCGAGAACGACATTCGCGATCGCTCCAAACAGCGTCACGTTCATCGCGCGCCGCGCATCTCCAACCGAGCGCAGGACCGCCGACGATGTCATGCCGAGTGCCAGCGGCGGCAGCGCCGGCACCGCAATCGAGAGGTAGGTGACGGCGAGCTCGTGGGTCCGCCCGGTCGCTCCGAGAAGATCGAGAAGCTGCGGAATAGTCAGCCACACCACCAGCGCCAGAAATGCCGAAACTGCGACCGTCCATAGGTGGGCGTTGGCCGTCAGCCGCCGCGCGCGCACGTTGCGCCCCGCCCCGAGTGCCGGCGAGATCAGTGACGTCGACGCGATTGCAAGGCCGATACCGATGCCGATCGTCAGCATCAGGACGGTGCTGGCATAGCCGACGGCCGCGACGAGCGCCTGGCGTTCGTCGAGCAGGCTGAGGAAGTAGATGTTGGCAAGGTCGCCGACGAAGATGGCGACGAGTCCGAGCGCGCCGGTACCGGTCATCACGAGCAGGTGCCGCAACAGCGAGCCGGTGACGAATTTCGGCTGCATCGCCTGCCGGCGTGCCGGCCGGGGTTTGGTTCGCGGCGCTGTATCGGAGTTGGACATTAGTACTTTCGATAAGCCGAGCGGCCAATGGAAGGGACTGAAGCGCGTGCACAATCATTCATGCCAATCTTTGATCGCCGCTGGCCACCCACCGATTGCCATCTCGCCTGTAGCGCGTGACCCAAACTGCTCAGATACGCCGCCGCGCGTTGATCGCCGCCGCCAGCGTTCCCTCGTCGAGGTAGTCGAGTTCGCCGCCCATCGGCACGCCCTTTTGGATCTCCGAGACGGCAACGCCGCAGTCGGCCAACAGGTCCCTTACGTAATGCATCGTCGATTGCCCTTCCACCGTGGCGTTCAGCGCCAGCAGCACCTCGCTCACCTCCTCGGCCTGCGCCCGTTGCACCAGCTTGCCGATCGAGAGGTCTTCGGGCCCGATGCCGTCGAGCGGCGAGAGATGCCCGCCCAGTACATGGTAGCGGCCCTTGACGACGCCGGCCCGCTCGAGTGCCCACAGGTCGCCGACTTCTTCCACCACGACGATCATTGAACCGTCGCGGTTCGGATGCTGGCATATGCCGCACGGCGACAGCGTGTCGACGTTGCCGCACTCCGGGCAGATCGTGATTTTGTCTTTGGCTTCGGCCAGCGCCTCGGCGAGCGGTTCGAGCAGGTCGGCACGCCGCTTGATCAGCATCAGCGCGGCTTTGCGCGCCGACCGCGGGCCGAGGCCGGGAAGTTTCGCCAGAAGCTTGATGAGCCGCTCGATCTCGGGTCCGGCCGTCCGGTTCGCCATGGATGTGCCTTCATGCAGTAGAAGCGAACTTATCTCGCGCACTCGCGGCCGGGTGCTGGCGAACTTGCCGATAGGGAGGATTTCGACATCCCGTCTGGACAAGATAGGCACGACGTCCCGGTCAACGCCAGTTGACCGATCGCTTCCCGCTACCCGCTCGCCTACTTGCCGATCCGCTCGAGCGCCGGCGCCATTCCCGAGAGATCGTATCCGGCAGCCGCCGTTGCGGCCAGAATGTCGCCTGTGGCCATGTTCCCCGCCTGCGAGAAGGCCCACAGAAAAGCGCAGCGTGTACCCGAACGGCAGTAGGCCAGAATAGGCTTCGGTGCGGCCTCGTAAAGAGTTTTGAAGGCTTGCACGTCCTCAATGCTCATCCGCCCGCTGAGGACCGGCTGATAGCTGAAGCTCAGCCCTTGGGCCTCCGCCGCCGCCTTGACGTCGTCGACTGCCGCCTGTCCACTCGATTCGCCGTCGGGCCGATTGCAGACGATCGACCGGAAGCCAGCCGCCGCGATTGCAGCGACGTCTTCGACGGTGATTTGCGGCGCGACTGAAATGTCGTCAGTGACTTTGTTCGCGATCATAGCGCGGATACCTCATCCCCGAGCCGGCGCCGCGACCATTCTGGTCCTGGCAAACCGAGCAGCAGCCATACCGGCAACCAGCGCCGCGGTAAAGATCCAGGGTTCCGGACGGCCGAGCCCCAGCGCCGGTACGACGCCGCCGGGGCAATACCCGATCAGGCCCCAGCCGACCCCGTAGACCGCCGAACCGGCAACGAGCGGCATGTCGATGTCCTTGCGTGTCGGCAGTTCGAATCGATCTGTCAGGAGCGGCGCACCTGTCGCGAACACAATGCGATAGCCGATGGCCGTCGTGATGAGTGCGGAGCCCATGACCAGCGCCAGACTTGGGTCCCAGGCGCCCGCGATATCGAAGAAGTTGAGAACCTTGGCGGGGTTGATCATCCCCGAGACGGTCATGCCGAGACCGAACACGAGCCCTGTTGCGAGTGCTGCAATATTACGCATATCAGCCTCCGATAACGTGACGGGTGACGAACACCGTCGCGATGGCGACGGCCATGAAGATGCTGGTTGCGACTATGGAGCGCGGTGACAGGCGGGCAAGGCCGCAGACGCCGTGGCCGCTGGCGCAGCCTGCTGCGAAAGTGACGCCGACCCCGACGATCAGCCCGGAGACGATGTTCAACATCGTCGTTCCCGGCATCTCGAATTCGGGCGAATGGCCCATCGCCAGGGTGTAGAATGTTGGCGCAGCAACCATCCCGGCGAGAAATGCAACGCGCCAAGACCACTCGCCGGCAGACGACGAAAACACCGTTCCGGCGACTATCCCGGACATGCCGGCGATGCGGCCCATGAGACCCATCGCCATGACGGCGCCGAGCCCGATCAGGACACCGCCGACGACAGCGGATATTGGTGTGAATTCAGTCAAATCGCTGGCCCTCCTGGACCTTTTCGATGGTGTTGATCAAAGTCGGTCAATATATTCAAAATAGCGAATGTGACAAGTGCCGAGTCCGGTGAATTTTGCACTGCTGACCGGCGTTTTCCGCGCACGTCCAGCGCCACACTTAATTTTCTCGAAGAAAAGTCCCTCCTTGTCCCGCCCGGAACAGCGCGCCCACGGCTCCTCCCGCATATTGGGTTCAACAGCCCAACACGACTTTAGGAAGTGTTGGCCACCGAACCAGCCCAACACGACTTTAGGAAGTGTTGGCCACCGAACCAGCCCAACACGACTTTAGGAAGTGTTGGCCACCGAACCAGCCCAAC
>Ga0180009_10007453_pt1 | contig 11167 bp, 26 predicted proteins | sample OS_PC_MetaG_FD_123537 | JGI IMG/M metagenome (GOLD analysis project Ga0180009, IMG submission 123537) | Groundwater microbial communities from the Aspo Hard Rock Laboratory (HRL) deep subsurface site, Sweden - OS_PC_MetaG | ecosystem: Environmental > Aquatic > Deep subsurface > Groundwater...
ACTTGTTCCTTCGTCACAGTATTCACAGCAATTTATTTCGATCATTGTACTATTCGCCATATATTTTCCTTGGTTAAAATGTGAGTGGTTTGCATATCCATCAGGTCAAGCGGTATGCCGTTTCTCATCACGCTTGCCTGGATGTAATTCTGGGGAACTCCCCCCTCTTAATTCGATGAAATTCATTCAACCAGTCAATTTGTTCTTGTGTCAAATCTCCCGGCCAAAAATCTCTGGCAACTACAAAAGCATGAACTAATAATTGTCTGGCGATTTTTTCATCTATTTTTACATTGATAGAACCGCACCATAATGGCCAGCATGAAAAGTCCAGGTCTGCCCCTTCCAGGTTTGCTCCTCTCAGATTTGCTCCTCTCAGATTTGCTCCTTCCAGATCTGCCCCTTCCAGATCTGCTCCTCTCAGGTCTGCTCCTTCCAGATTTGTCCCTCTCAGGTATGTCCCTCTCAGATTTGCCCCTCTCAGGTCTGTCCCTCTCAGATTTGCTCCTCTCAGATTTGCTCCTTCCAGGTTTGCTCCTCTCAGGTCTGCCCGTTGTCCCCCATCCTTACTCAACCACAATTTATGATCTGCCAAGATTTTAATTATATCCATGTTATTGTATCCTCCATATTTCATTTTCAGTTATCACATGCGTCACTTGCATATCCATCAGGTTAAGTGGGATACCATCTTTCATCACGCTTGCCTGGGCATGACTTACACCCATCTTACTTCCAGCCATGATACAGGCATCATAGCCTTTAGCTTTGAGTTGATAGTATTCCCTGGCGGCTATCCCCTGACAACCGGGAAGCGTAACGGCACGAGAGGGATTCTGTAAGTCTTGCTGATACCCCCACAGACCGCTTTCAAACTTTGAGAGGCCAGTAGTGCTTGTAATCGGGAACTTAACGGGAACAGAGCAGCCAATGCAGAAGCTAAGAACTATTGCAATCATCATTAATATTACGGCGGGGATAAGATATTTTATGTCATTCATGGAGTCTCCTTATATTCCCATCCTTCACTTGGTGGGAACTTATCAGTCACATCTTTTTTAGTTCCATCTGGCAAAATTTCATAAATACGAACATCATCCATTACTTTTTGCTCTTGTGAATCCGTACAACCGAACATTACGAAGAAAAGCAATCCCCCGAAAAGCACGGCGAATATAAAAAAAATCCAGATAGCAACAAGCATTCGTCTTTCCCTTCTATAGACTAAACAATAGTGGTCACGCCCTATATCAGTCATGGGTCTCCTTTCTTTTAAAATAGGCGAGGCGTTCAGTTCCCTGATTCTTTGACTATCCTGAGTATTTCTGCCAGGACCTCGCCCATTTAAGCCAGCTCGCCAGGTCGCTCACCGATACCGATTTTCTTGTCAGCCCTCGGTCAACAGACATGTGCCCTCGCTGAGGCTGGCTATTTCACAAAAGGTTTTTTACATAATACATTTGGCTGATACAATGCCTTCACTACCTTCTTCTTGGCGGCCTTCTTGACAACTTTCACATCCCACCTAATAGTTCTCAGGTCTGCCTCCGCATCTTTCTTGCGGGCAATCGTATTCTCCAGTTCTTCCCGTAATCTCTTAATCTTTCCTACATACAAAAAAATTATCCTTTTTAACCCTTTTTCTGTCGCCATTATTTCTCCTTTACTTAAAGTTAATGATTCCGCCCTTTGTCTTAAATCTTATCTTTTATTATCAACCAATAGAATTTAATGGTTGCTTTTGGAAGTTCACACCAGAAATTAATTTTTTGCCTCCAAGTTTTGTATCCTACAAACTTCTTGCTCTCTTTAAAAAATCCTTGCCATACCATTTTTCATCATCTCCTTTCTTAATTTAATATTTTCCGCCCTTGCCTTTGAACAGTCAGACCTCATCGGGTCTTATCGTCATCGGCAGCCACCCAAATAAAAAAATCTCAGTCTTCCATCCTCACAGGCTCGAAGCCAGAGTCTCCTTCCTGGAGTTGCACCAGGGGAGCAGAAGGTTGAGATTCCTTAATTTTCTTAGTAGGGTTTTTGCTTAAATGGTATCCCGTAAGCAATACCCGAATCAACCATTTTATAAATTTTACTCTCATAGAATTTCTCCTTTTTGATTTTATTCATCTTTCTCCGTTTTCCATTCTTGTTTTCCCTCTATGGGAATTAAATTACCAAAACTATCCCTAACCTCAAAATTAATTTTAGGGAAGATTATTCCCATAAAAACATATTTTTCTTTATTCGCATGAAAAGCCTGTCTGGTTCCTATGACTTCGATAAAAGTGTTTCTTTCGGCATCATAAAAATCAGGTGAGTAGTTTGTCCCACTTAAATGGAATGTGGATGGATGATGAATCCAATTATTATGAGTAAAAAAGTTTTTGATAAAATTTACTTCATGAAACATTTCATATTTAATTAAAGTTGTGTGGCCAACTTCTGTTTTTTGTTGATTGAGGGTTAATCTGTGTTGACGATAATATTTTTGGGAGCAATAAAGACATAGTCGCCTTTTTTTTATAACGATTTCCCTTTCATGGCATTGAATACATTTCATATTTCATAACCTCCAGTATTTTTGATTTCTATGATATACCCATTAAAAACAAAATGCAAGCATTATTTTTGCTTATTTCATAATTTATTTTTCACTTACCTTTTTTAGAAAGGCGTTTTTTATGCTTGCTTTTTTGTAAACATAATGCTATAAAGGATTTATGAAAGATAAATTACAATCCATTGGTATCCGAGATATTAAGGAACTTATGAAAATTACCAACCGTCAAAGGCGAATTTGCCAAGATATTTGGTATGGTCATCGAGCCTTATCTAAAATAATGGCTTGGAGAATTAAAAATAAGACAGGTGCAAGTTTAGATTTTTTGTTGGGATAATTCCGCCTGGCCGAGGCGAAATTCGGCCTTTCTCCTTTCTTCACAGGCGGGGCTCATCACCCCGCCACCTCCTTTAAGGCTATGTATCTTTTAATCGAAACAATAATGAACGGCACGGTAACAATGCAGATTATTCCAACGGGCATAGATGCTCAAACCTTTGAAGATGCAATAATAAAAATTAAGAATCTCCCGAATTTCTCAAAAGCGATCGTTCATAAAGAAGATGTTTTAGAGTTTACTTATTCTATTAATGGCCGATGTTATGGAAGAGTGGAAAACAAGAGTTTAAAAATAATTTAAAGCTATGACTAACCAGTGGGAAAATTGTTACGATAGTTCTTGGAATGGCCTGATAGTACCAGAGGCCTTCTCCCACCCAGCCAAATTCTCCCGTAGCCTTATTTCCCGTATCTATCAGCACGCTAAAGATGAAGGATGGATAAAATCTGGTGATTGTTGCCTTGACCCATTTGGGGGCGTGGCCCTCGGCGGTTTGGACGCTATTCAGCACGGCCTTAACTGGAAAGGGGTAGAGCTTGAGCAAAAGTTTGTTGATTTAGGCAAACAAAATATCGAATTATGGCAACATCAATTAAGGGGCTTGCCTAATCTGGGGACGGCAAGGATAGTGCAGGGGGATTCCCGTTATCTGAAGGATGTGATTGAGAAAGCGGATTTGGTGGTATCAAGCCCGCCATGGGGAGAAGGAGCAACTGGGGGGTTGATTAAATTTAAAAATTCAGACGAATATGCTCAAAAAATGAGTGAATTTGCAAAAAAGAATCCAAGAAGTCATGGAGGTTCTAAAGAGGCTTATTTAAGGAAAATGGAAAAAGATTCCCAAAATACCTATGGCCACACCCCCGGCAACCTCGCCAATATGAAGGAAGGCGATATAGACCTCGTGGTTAGTTCGCCGCCATATGCGGAATGCATCAAGTCGGGTGGAGACGGAATTGATTGGAGTAAAATTAAAGGTGAGGAAGGAAAGCCGAACAGAAGTTTGGGTAGGGGTGCAATTGCAGATGGATATGGAGACAACTCTAATAATCTCGGTTCGATGAAGGAAGGCTCGATAGATATTTGTATCTCCAGCCCGCCGTATGAAGAAGGTATTGGTCACGGTGGAAAGATGACTGAAATTGATAAAAAGAAGGCTCTCTATATCGCCAACTCAGAAAGATATTCTTCTGACAAATCAAATCTCGGCAATATCTCCGGCGATACTTTCTGGTCAGTCTCAAAAACCATACTCCAGCAATGCTATGAACTTTTAAAGCCTTCCGGTCATGCCATTTTTGTAACCAAGCGATATATTAAAGGTGGTAAAATAATTGAGTTTAGCAATAACTGGCTTGTTCTATGCGGATCGGTGGGCTTTAAGCTGGTCTGTAGGCACCAGGCAATGTTAGTTAAAAGGCATGGGAAACAAAGAATGATAGGTGGCGAGGTGAAGGAATTAAGCACCGAAAGAAAAAGTTTCTTCCGGCGTTTAGCTGAATCAAAAGGAAGTCCACGAATAGATTGGGAAGACATCCTCTGTCTGGAGAAGCTATGAAAAAACAAAAAGAACATAAATATACAAGGTATAAACCTGAGTGGTGCCAGCATCCACCTTTTCATAGTGCATTTTATTGCTGGGGTTTAGCGGTACACGTTGATGATGGTACATTAGAGGACTGGTTAAAACAAAAATGCGAAACCTGCCCAGAAAGTAAATATTATTTTGGCGATGCCGAGCTTGAAAGACGGTTTGGAGAAAAGGGATAATCTATGCAGACGATAATGGAAGCTGCTCTTTGGTATAAAAATACTCTTAATTTTTCAATAGTTCCCTCAAAAAATAAACAGCCTTTAATTTCTTGGACAGAATTTCAATCCCGGATTCCTACCGATGAAGAAGTTAAAAACTGGTGGACACAAAACCCTGACGCTGGTATTTCGGTTGTTACCGGCAGCATATCTGGGATCGTAGTCATTGATTGTGATTCTCCAGAGGCAATTAATGCAATAACAAATATTCTTCCCGACAGCAAAATTTTTCCTTGCGTTGGAACACCACGAGCAGGACGCCATTTTTATTTTATTTGTTCTGAGAAACTACAAAGGCAAGTTAGTTTTAAAGAAAAAACTGACTTTCTTGCTGAAGGCAGTGTAGTAGTATTACCACCATCAAAAGGAACCAACGGAAAAGAATATCAATGGCTTGGAGGCTGGCCAACTAAACGTGATGACTTTTTGGATTTTTCAGCAGTATCTTCTTGGGTGGGTATTAGGGAAGGTTATACTAATAGAGAAAGATTTTTGGGAGTGCAACAAAGTGCAACAGATGCAACAAAGCGCAACATATTTGAGGAAGGGGTAAGGGATGAAAACCTTTTTCATATTGCATATTGTTTAACAAAAACAGGTAATTGTAAGGAATATGTAGAACAAGCATTGTTGGCCTTAATGAAGTCTTGGGGGGAATATGATCCGAAATGGGTAAATGAGAAGATAAGAAGTGCTTTTAAGCATATTGATAATAAAAACAGGAACTTAACCGAAGAAATCACAAATTGGGTGCTGCAACAAGACGGTTCATTTTCTGCAACAAGTTGCAACAACGAGCAACAACTTGCAACAAAATCAGAAAAAAGTTTAGCTCGCATGATTTTATTTCGTTTGAAAAAAGAAGGAATAATTGAAAAGCATGGTGGTAGAAGTGGGGATTATCGGCTTATTGACAAAACGGTTGATGAAATTGTTATTAATGACTCAGAGGAAGAATTTCTTCATTTACCGCTCTGGCTTCCATTTGAATTGCACACCATGGTTGATATTAGTGAGGGAAATATAATTTTGATTGCTGGGGAATTTAATTCTGGGAAAACAGCATGGCTTTTAAATATCCTAAAAAAAAACAAAGGAAAGTTCCCTATTCGTTATATGAGTTCAGAAATGTGGCGAAAGGAATTTAAAAAACGGTTCCGTGGCTTTACCGATGTTCCTGCCAGTTATTTTAATACCGATGAATCAACTCAGTATATTTATCGTAGTTCTAATTACGCCGATGCTTTAATGCCTGGGGCACTCAATATTATAGATTATCTGGAAATGGATGATTATACCAAAACCGCTGAAATATTACGTCAAATTCATGATAAAACAAAAGGAGGGCTTTGTATTGTTGCGGTTCAAAAGAAAAAAGGAGAAGTTTTGGGAAGGGGAAAAGATATGCTTATGGAAAAGCCAAGATTAGCCATAAGTCTTTATTCAGATGAAGGAAAATTTACCGCCCATATTACTAAGGCAAAAATTTGCATTGGTGGCAATCACGATGGGAAAAAACTTGATTTTGGCATCCAGAACGGTTGTAAACTTGAACAATTAAGCGAATGGAAAAGAGGTGGAAGATAAATTTGCCCTGCAACAAAGGTGCAACAGAATTGCAACAAAGGTGTAACGGGGTGCAACAATGCGCAACAAAACTTGTAAAAGCCTTTTCCGGGGTATTTTTTCGCTTTATTCGGAAACCTTAATTGAAAGATGTTTTGCGTACAGCCCGGCACAAGCCCATTTTCTTTTCTGTAATAGGATTGCAAAGCGGCGAGGGGTGCCTGTAAGGAACATAATGCAAATCTTTGACGGAACCCGTGACAACTTTTCAATTCAATTAGAGATGGAGTTTACAGAAGAAAATGAGTGAATTTGAACATATATCAACCATTATAAAGCGAGTAATGGAGGGAGTTATGGATTATAAAAATGCTAAAGGTACGGGATTTATAGAGGGGAAAGGGGCTGCTGGGGGTAACATATTGTTATGTAAGAATTGCCAGATTTGGGCGGATACAATACAGGTTAAATCCCATCAGCCGCCTTGGCAGCACTGTCATCATGAATTAGAGCGGCTAATTGAATCAGTGGAAAAGCCAAAAGAACCTTGTTGGTGTGAAAATGACAGAAGAATGACAAAAATATGGGGACAAATTGGAAATATCAACAAAGGATGGGACATTCTTTATTGTCCTTATTGCGCAAAAAAGCTATGAAATAAATAAACCTTGACAAACTTACCTGGAGGTAATATTATTTAGCTGTGGGAAAAATAAAAATAACAATTTTAAAATGTAAAAGGTGCGGATATGAGTGGCCTCCAAGTAAACCAAATATTACAATCTGTCCCAAATGTAAATCAAAACTCTGGGATCGAGAAAAGATGCACAAAGTGCGGAGAGATGAAATTATCTGATGCGTTTCAAAAAGATAAAACAAAACGGGATAGACTTACTTGCTGGTGTAGAAAATGTGGAAATGAAAGAAGTGAGCATTGGAGAAAAGATAATCTTGAGAAAGCTCGTGAAGCAGTGCGACGATGTATAAGAGCTAACCCTGAAAAAAATCGTGAGCGGGCACGACAATGGCTAAAAGCGCATCCTGATAAAAAATACGAGGCAATACAGCGTTGGGGAAAAGCCCATCCTGAAAGAATTCGCAAACTTTGGCGAAAAGCAGGCATAAAAAAAGGTAGTACTCCAAAAGGGAAATTAAATCGAAACATGGGAAAAGCAATCTCAACAGCTTTGCGGGGGAATAAAGCCGGTAGACACTGGGAGTTATTGGTTGATTTTACATTAAATCAGTTAAAACAACATCTTAAAAAACATTTTCAGTTTGGTATGACTTGGGCTAACTACGGTGAATGGCATATTGACCATACAATACCAAAAAGCGTTTTTAATTATAAAACAGCAGAGGATATTGATTTTCGGGAATGCTGGAATTTAAAGAACCTTAAACCAATGTGGGCAAGAGATAATATTAGAAAAAAGAATAAACTCAATAAACCTTTTCAACCTTCATTGATATTTTAAGAAAGGGCAAACTATGCACTTTACGATTCTTGGTATCCCACGGCCTAAACAATCGTTCCGGTATGCTATAGCCGGGAAATTCGTTCGGAAATATCAACCGAAAGAAGTAAAACAAGAGGCAGGGAATATTAGAAGCCAGATTATTAATCAATTACCCGGGGATTTCCAACCTTTTAGTAGAGGCATCCACATAAAAAAGTGCTGGTTCATATTCCCTCCTCTTAAAAGCTGGTCCAAGAAGAAGTTAGAAAGTTTGGTAACCTTAGGGTGTTTTTATAAAGATACAAAACCCGACATAGATAACTGTTTAAAATCAGTTTGGGATGCAATGCAAGGCGTTGTTTTTCTTAACGATTCACAAATTTGCGCCATAGATAATGTCAAAAAACTATACGGGTTAAAACCTCTCATAGAAATAGAATTGGAGCCATTAGAGTAATGGCAAGGGCAAAAGGAATTCCTCTAACAGAGGAAACAAAAAAGAAAATATTAATGGAAAAAATGATCGAAATAGATATAGAGGAGAGCTAATGTTGATCCCATCCGAGATAATGATTGCAGAACACTTGATTAAAGTTTTTCTAAAACATGACGGGGGGCTTACTTGCGCTGGGGAATGGAATAGTTGGCATCAGGAGATTCGAGTTAATAATGATGGGGGGAAACCTGAATCCACTCAAGCAGAAGTCTTCCTGCATGAAATTTTTGAGGCAATTAATAATATGTTCGATTTACAGTTAGACCATAAAACCATTACCCTCTTGTCCGAACTGGTTTTCCAGGTAATCCGTAGAAATAAATTAGATTTTGTAAACCCATAAAAAGAAAGGAAATCTATGGAAATCTTGACCATAAAAGAAACAATGCAAATTTTCGCAAGCATTATTAAAAAACCATGTATATATATTTCATTTGGTGATGGTATTAATTCAATCCGAGCGGCCCCATATTTGGATTTAAAGAAACATGATCAGGTTATTAGTGATGGAATAGGTATATTGGTGTGTAACAATCAAGACGAAATGGAGCGCTATTATAAAATGACCATAGGAGATGACGGCCCGACCGAATTGAACCCGTATAACGGCATTTATCGAGTCTATGCGCTCGTTTGTGATGCGGAAGGCAGATTTATAGGGGAAAATACTTAAAAGGAGAGGAACTATGTTAAATTTTTGCTTTGGCCTTTTTATAGGCGTTGCTTTGGGAATCGCTATTTGGAGTCTGTTGTTTGTGGCGAGAGGCAATTAAAAAAGCCGGTTATTAAAACCGGCCTTAACGTGCCCTTTATCCTGTTTTCGTTTATCTTTTCTTGATACTATTACCAAACTGTGGAACATACCCTTTATATTCCTGCCCGTTTTTATAATAATCTCCGTAAGCCGGAACATAATTCCTATATATCTGCTGTTTATCCCCCTGTGGTTTAATAGTGTTCCCGTACTGAGGCGTGTACCCTTTATATTCTTGCCCGCTCTTGTAAGATGAACCATATTCCGGGACGTACCCTTTATAGACCTGGTAATCATCGGCAAGGGCAAGGTACGCAGACAATATAACAATGAGCAATAAAACAATAATAAGTAATAGTATTTTCATGGTTGTACCCCCTTTCGTTATTAATAAATATCCTTTTTCATTCCTTTTGAAAAATCACCAGTCAAACAAGCAATCTTTGCTTCTCTAAATTTAAAAAATATTCTTACAAAATATGAATTTTGCCATACAATCCAGCGTTTTACAAAACTTCCACCTCCAGCAGTTTCAATTCGATAACCGTTTACAGTTTTCATCTTTCTACCTCCCATTAGCTAAAATATTAATTACTTTGGCGATTCCCCAGATAAACGGAACCATCCAAAAAATTATAAACAGCCATTGAATTATAATCATCGTTAGCCCTCCTTTGTTTTTTTGATAGCCAGTAACCACATCGCTACTTTCCATTTCCATCGTTTTAAATTAGGATTAACACATAAAAACATTTCTCCTACTTTATGCCAATTTCTAAGAGGTGCGGCAACAATATGTCCTCCGCAACTTATTCCAATTTCACTATGTTCAGTTATATGGATAGAATCAGAATAATAATCTCCAGGTTTTTCTCTCCATAATTCTTTATCCGTATTAATATATCCTTGTTCCATTACATCTCCTTTTGCTTAATTAAAAAATTTTTCATATTCCATTTTACATCTTCTCAAGCTATCCTGCCATGTATCCAGATGAATAAAATCGGTAAAATAATAAAACTTTCCATTACTAAATAAATCCTTAAATTTTATAAATATACCGTCCCCCAGCTTTGCTTTTCGGACACTTTTGACGCCTTTAATTTTTAAACATTCAGTTCTTAACTCATTAAGATTCATCTTCTTACCTCCCGTTAATTAAAACATTCAACACCTTAGCCAATCCCCAACAAAAAAATAGCAGCCAGAAAATTATAAATAGCCATTGTAAAAGTATCATCGTTAGCCCTCCTCTTGGTTAAATAATTTATTTGACTTTTCAAATTAATCATTTTAGAATATTTAATGTTGGTAATACCCCTTCCAGGGTGGCAGCCCTTATTGGAAAATGCTCCGTAATTAACGAGGCATTTTCCTTTTTATCTTGTTCGGTAAGCATAAAATTGATTCCCGGGATTGCTCTTCTGTTTGGATATTTCTGGCAAATCTCAGGGAATATTAGTTCTATTTTTTCCTTTGCTTCTTTTACACAACCATCATAACTATCTGTTTCAATAATGGGTTCTTCCAACCATAGCCAATGCTTTTTTTCTTCGTCCCACACCCACCATTGCCAAAAAATTTTATTTATTTTCAGTCCTCCTCTTGGTTAATTTTAATGTATTCTTTTTTGCCATTTTTTATAATATAGATATATCCCGCTTTTGTGCGGTATATATCATTCGTTCCTGCTATTTTTCTAATTTCTTTGAGTGTATACAACTTCATTTTTGATCCTCCAGGTTATCGGTAAGCCAGACCTCACCATTTTGATAATGTAAAAAAAAGTTAGTTGAAAGACTCATCGGAACTATGAGCCACAACCCTTCAATTAATTTCCCTTGTAGTTCAACCGTCCACACCCGGCGATAAGTTTCCGGGTGATCCCGGATCTCACTTAGTGGTTTAGTTAGTTTTTCTTTCATTTTTCTCCTCTTCCCCCGTGCCCGCTGGTATGCGGGAAATGGGATAGATTAAAATTAATAAATCCTGTTTTCTGCCTTGGCCTTGCGAGCATTAACCAATACTTTCCTATACCATTTTATGTCTAACGGTAAGGGTTTCTTGGCCTCATGCTTAAAATACCAATGACAATCACCACAAAAACGTAATCCATCCATAGTTATTACGTCGTAATCCCACTCTTCCTTTTTACATACTGGACATTTTTTCATCTTCT
>Ga0180009_10007454_pt1 | contig 11167 bp, 11 predicted proteins | sample OS_PC_MetaG_FD_123537 | JGI IMG/M metagenome (GOLD analysis project Ga0180009, IMG submission 123537) | Groundwater microbial communities from the Aspo Hard Rock Laboratory (HRL) deep subsurface site, Sweden - OS_PC_MetaG | ecosystem: Environmental > Aquatic > Deep subsurface > Groundwater...
CCGACATGGCCCGCGCTCGGATTGTGGCCTCGCTTCAGGACCACGATCGCGCCGAGTCGCGGCGCATCGATCGCTTGCCCCCAGTCCAGGTAGGAACGCGCAAGCAACGAACCCGTCCCGGCAAGTCCCTCTCTTTCGAGGCATGCCCCGACGAACGCGGCACACCAGGGCACCTCGTCGCGTTGGATGTCGGCTCGCCCCGCATCCCGGAAGAACATCAGGACATTGGGATTGTCGCCCCTGCCCGGCCGTTCGCGCGTTCCCAGCCATAGCCAGGCCTCGGCCATCCACGAAGGTTGATCCATTGTGGCTTCCTCAGGTTTTCAGCTTCAAGGGAGAATGCTGCCGACCAGCGCAGCCCAACCGTCAGACGACGACTTCGCGAGACATGCCTCGGCCCCAGGTCGCACTCAACTGGAACACCCGGCATGCAATCGCCGTCGGGACTGCGCCAAAGTCGGCAACTTGCTGCGCCTGCGGATAGCTGACCGCTGTTGTCGCGCTCGCCAGCGTACGTTTGACCTGGCCACCATCCAGAATGTCGACCTCATAGGCTTCGGTCTGCTCACCGAGCGCCACGTCGAGCTGTTGCCAATTGTCACCGCCGATCCGGGTTCGTCGGGTCCAGCGAATCGTCAGGTCGGCACCCACGCGTTCAGCTCGAACATGCACGGGTGCCAGCGGTCGGCGCGGCAGGCCGACAAACGTGTGCCCTTGTTGGGCGAAGTCCGGATGGCCGACGTCGCGCGCCAGAGGACCATACCGCCAGTTGAACGGCCTTCCGGTCCCTGTCTCGCCGACCGGGACGCGCACAAGGCCGTCGTCCAGCATCACGACGGGCCGCCCTGTCGAAGCCGTCAGCGTGCCGGGCGCTAACCAATCTTCAGTACCAAGCTGCCCGCGCAACAGGCCGGACAACTCATAGGTCAACTCACCGACGAGTTCGGAACGCTCGAACTGGCAAACTTCCCAGGAACCGTCATCGCGCTGGACCGCGACGGCATTGGCGCCATCGAACAGTGCCAGCCGCCCAACCGAGAACAAGGCGCCGCCTTCAAGCGATACCTTGATGCGGTTCGCGTGGTCGATGCGCGCGGGCGGTCCGGCAAACATCGGCTCGGCCAACATGCCAATGGTCGTGGCGCCGTTCGCCGTCGCAGCCAGCGTAAAGCCGTCATCGGCGGGTGATTGGTAGATCGCGATCGGCCCGGGCCAGGGCGACTGATGCACGGCAACGTAGCCGTCCGTCTCCGCGCCGCCATCGCGCACCAGCGGCACATCTACAAAGAGCGCGGTGGCCTGCCCGGTCACGGGCGGGCTCGCCACGTCCTGGCTGCGCCCCCGCGCTTCGTGCGGCAGGTATATCGCCGGATCGATACTCTGGGCTGAAATATCGCGCGCGCCATGATCTGCAACCTCGGTGACCCGGTGCAGCAGCGCGAGCCCATCGGCTTCGCGCGTCACGACCATGTCGCCGGGTTCGATGGCGAGCCTGCTCGGCGGCAGCGCGAAAGTGGCGCGCCGTCGTGCCGCCCATGTTTCATGAAGCCAATTCTCGGCGATCATCTGCGCGCGGTCTGGCTCCAGCATCATGGCGAGGCTGGCGGTGGCAACGCGCTCGCTGAAGCCCGTCAGGCGCCGCGCTTCAGCCACGGCTGCACGATAATCGCCGCCGGCGATGGCGTACGTGACCTTGGCCGAAGCCGGCAGATCGGTTTCCTGCCCGCGTATTACTGAGAGCACCCGCGCGCTTTCCTTGGTTGTGACAAGCTCATCGACACCGATCATTGCAGCAGGCGCGCCGCTGCCGCGGTGGCGCAAGCGAATGCGCTCGCCGCTTTCAACGGTATCGATGAAGAACGCCATTTCGATTGGCTGCATTGCCTCGCGCAGTGACATCACGCGATCGATGACATAGCCCGGCAGCACGCCCTCGAGTTCGTCTGTAACGAACGCGTCGAACCCGTAATCGGTAAAGAGGCGAAAGACGGCATCGGCAAGTGGCATCGAGGCAATGCGGCCGTTGATCCAGTGCCCGAATGTCCAGTTGGCGGCATCGCCCCAGGTCGCCTCATCGTTTGGAAAGGCAGGATAGGGCCGCGCATCCCACGCATAGACGTGCAGGCGGGCCAAGTCGATCATCGTTTCTCCGTACACCGGTGACACCGGATTGGTACCCGGCACGTAACCTGCGTGATCGGGATCCAATCCTTCGATCAACGCCTGCAGGTAGACACGTTGCATAAAGTCGTCGCGGCGGCGGCTTGCAAAGTGCGGCAGTCTGCTCTCGGAACTTTTTGGATCGTAGAATACGTTCGGCTGATTGGCGCCCTTGTCCAGGGCCGGGCAGCCGGCCTCCATCAACCACACAGGCTTGGAATGCGGTTGCCATGCCGTCGGTGCCGATGCTTCCACCCCGCCGGGTCGATCGTAGTGGGGGTTGGACCACCAGTTCAGGAGGTCCTTGTAGCGAAATACCCATGGTTTGCCCTGCCCGTCCGTTATCGCCGTGCGCCGTTGAGCGTTGCGGTCAGCATCGGATGCATAGAACCAGTCGAAGCCTTCGCCGCCGCGGATATTTCCCTTGAGGTAGCCGAGGTCGTAGATCGAGCGCGCTTCGGCTGCGTCGATGTGGTCGAGACCATCGCGCCAGTCGGCCAGCGGCCAGTAGAGATCGATGCCGATCGCGTCGATATCGGATGACGCCCAGAGCGGGTCGAGATGAAAAAAGACGTCGCCGCTGCCATCGGCGGGCTGATGGCCGAAATACTCCGACCAGTCGGCTGCGTATGTCACCTTCGCGGCCGGCCCGACCACGGCGCGAACGTCTGCTGCCAAATCAACAAGTGCTTCGACGAACGGATAGCTTCCAGGAGCTGAGCGCACCGTCGTCAGGCCACGCATTTCCGTGCCGATCACGAAACTGTCGACGCCGCCCGCGGCCACTGCAAGGTGTGCGTAGTGAAGAATGAAACGACGATAACTCCATTCATCGGGGCCGGAATAGACAACGCGGCCGTTTTCGATCGCGAAGTCATCGACGGCTGCCGAGCCGACGAAGCTCTCCACCTGACCCGTTGCGGCTGCTGTCTTGTCAGGGCTCGCGGCCTCGCCGGGCGCCGGATCAACGGTTATGCGCCCGCGCCAGGGATAACCCGGCTGGCCGATTTCACCCGTATAGGGGTTCGGCAACTGGTTGCCATCCGGTACGTCCATCAGAATGAACGGCGTCAGAACTGGCTTTATACCTCGCTCGCGCAGATCCTGGATCGCCTGGACGATGCTGTCGTCGGTCGGCGTGCCGCCAAACGCCGGCCGTCCGTTCGACTGGGAGACCACATAGGCATTCGCCCGTGCCTGACCCGCGACCTGCCAACTGACGGGCCGCGTCACCTTCTCCCGGCGCTCGACGCCGGGCCTTATCCGGCACTGTCCGGCCCGCAGGTCGTCCGCGAACCAGGAGGTGACCAACGAAGCGGATGCGAGATTGGGCAGGGAGCGCTGCATCTGGTCCATTGAAGCCGACCAGTTTGTCGACGCCTCTCGGGTATGGACATTTTCCGGCACCATTTCGCCCAAAACTTCACGCCGGCTGACAGGCGTCGTCGCGTAAACGAATTCACCTGAGCCGGGAATGATCACGATACCGCGCACGCGGGTGTGCAGATTATCGACGACGCGAAAGATTTCGAACGACAATTGGGGCAGGCGGTTGCCAAATTCAGCAATCGGCATGTGCTCGAAGACGATATACGCCGTGCCGCGATAAGCGGGCGCCTCTCCGGCTCCGAGTTCTGCCTCGATCAGCGCGTCGGGCTGCTGTTCCTCGCCGCCGAAGTAGACGCGGTAGGCGACGTTCGAGAGATCCCATTCCTCGCCGTCGGCCCACACCCGGCCAAGCCCGGTGATTTCCCCTTCCGCAAGGGCGACAGCGAAATTTGCGAAATAGTTGTACGTCACGGTCGTGCCGCCGCCCGTGCCGAAGCCGCCGCCCTTGGACTGGCCGCCGGCGTTGTTCGATGACCGCACCTCCACGAAGTCCGTCGCCCATATCACCTGACCGCCGACGCGCGCGGCGCCGTAGACCCGCGGGATGGGCGACCCTTCTCGTGATGCTGTGACGCGCAGATCCTCAAGCCGGGGTCCTTGAAACGAACGCGTCTGCCCGGCCGCCCCGAACAGTGCCTGGTCTGCGAACGAGCCTGCGATCGCCCCGATCTGCGAGCCGATCGTCGCCCCGGTTATCGTTGCGCCAAGCAGGCTGACGCCACCCGGCAACAAGCTCGAACCAAGGGCCGCTCCGACCGCCTGAAATGCCAAGGTTGCCATCAGTCGGTTGCTCCTGGAAACGAGAATGCCACGGCTATCCGGCGCCGCCACCACGCTTGCAATGCGACTTCGGCGACGGGCACGCCTTCCATCGCGTGAATGAAGGTATCGGGCGTTGCCAGCAATCCGACGTGCTTGGCAGGAGCGCCCTTGCGCATGCGAAACAGGAGAACGTCACCTGGCCGCGCCGCCGCTACAGGCACGGGCGAAAGGTGGCGCGCGGCTGCATCAATGAGATCTTCATCGGCCCGCGCCTCTGCCCAATCGCGCGTATAGGGTGGCGGCGTCTCGGCCTCGCCGCCGTAAACCTCGCGCCAGACACCGCGGAGCAGGCCGAGGCAGTCGGCACCGATGCCGCGCACGGCGGCCTGGTGATGATAGGGGGTGCCTTTCCAGGAACGCGCGATGCGGACCAGGTCGCAACGGCTGACCTTCGTGGTGCGGGCAGGATCGTCCCGATGGCCGGTCATGACCGGTTCCGCCGAACGTATCCGGTCACGAAGTCATTGCCTGGCATGTGCGGAAAACCGCGAAAGTTGACGACGTTCTGGAATCGATCCCGACAGGTTGTGAAATGCTTGTCGCAGCCGACCGTGACAACCAGGCCGTCGCCCTCGGCGATAGCCACGGGCGGCGCCTGCCATAGGGTCAACCAGTCTCCGTCCCCGTCCTGCGTATGGGCACGCACTTCGCTTTCGAAGCCGGCGGCGGCACCCGAGGTGAAGCTCGCAAGTCCGCGCGCGAACCACGATTCAACGAAGCTCGCCGACAGGGCCGCACGAAACGTTGTATCCGAGCGCCGCTCTGCAACGACGGCCGTCGCGCGATGCGCAGGTTTCGACACATCGACCCCGCACTTCGGGCTCCCTAGATCCGTATCACAGGTGAACTGGTAGAGACGTCCCTTGGGCTGTTGCAGGTAATGGCTCATGCCTCGGATCTCGGCGCTGAACGCCTTGCCCGAGCGCCTCACCTCGCCGAGCGACCCCTGGCGCATCAGCACCCGCTCAGCCGGCGACTGCCAGTTGACCCGGAAGATCTCGACTTTCGCATCGTCGTAGAGACCTGCTGCCAGGTCGCGCTCGGCAAGGCGCTCCGACGTGATACCGCCAGCGACTTCGAGATTATCGACGCTGAGGCCGATGCTCTCCGCCATCTCGCCAGCTTCGAATCCGGCTTCAGCCTCAAACACCGTGCCGTCGAACTCGAGATTGCGATCATGATCCGTGAACCCAAGGCGAGCGCCGTCCCGGCGTGTCAGGCGCCAGCACCAGCACAGTGTCGTCGCACCGCTGCGGAGGTGCGCTTCGAGGCCCGGAGGCAGTGTCTTCATAACCGCACCTCGACAAGTGGTATGGAGGGAATGGCGCCGTGCTTGAAACCCATGACGTTGATTTCCAGGCGGTCCACTTCGAAGCGCACCGGCACATCGAACTCGAAGCCGGCGGTCACGATGGCGCCCGGCGGCGGAATGCTCGAGGCAACGAACGTCACCTTGCCGGTCGTGCTGTCGAGTGTGTAATCGCCTCCTTCGGACTTCATGCTGCCGTCCACGGCGAGCGCTGCCGTGCCGATGACCGGCTTGGCGATCGTTCGCGTCCAGGGCGCGAATTCGACACCATAGTGTTTCACCAATTGGTACTCCGCGGTCGCGCCGTCGCCGGTCCCGAGCACTTGATCCATGGCTGTCGGCGTGGACAGCGGAAGCGATGATTTATAGTCGGCCGGATCCTTCCAGCGAAACCCGTAGAGGGCGCCGCGCCGTTCTTCGAAAAAGGCGATGACGGCATGCAATTCGTCCAGCGTCTTTATGCCGTAGCCAGCATCGTAACGCCGACGCGAGTCCGCCCAACGGCTGTTGCGCTCCTCGAATCCCGAGCCGAGGACGACGATGTCGGTTCGTCGTTCCGGGCCGCCCGCCGCGGCGAGCGAGATCGCCGTCGGAAAACGGATTTCGTGAAAATTCATGTTCTTTCCTCGCCTCGACCGGCTATCCGCTCCGTCGCGTTCTAGAGGTTACGCTGGCCCTGGCTGACGGTTCGCGACAGCAAGGCTGCAACCTGTGTCTGGCTGCGCCGGAAACCTTCGACGTCGGGTGTGGAGATGTTGACGGTGATGTTCGCGCCCGCTCCGCCGGCACCGCTCGCGCGGACGCCCAGCCGGCCATCGGCACCCCGCGCGAGCGGCATGATCGCTTCGGCTCCGTTCTCGCCCATCAATCCGATACGCCCCGCAGCCATTTGAAAAAAGGCCGGCTCGGCAATTACACCGCCACTGGCGAACGGCATAATGGCGCCGGCCTGGAAGGCCGCACCGTTTGCGAACTGACCGGCAAACAGATTGCCAAAAGCCGCGCCAAGCGCAGTTCCAAGCGGCTTCAACGCGGACTGCAACGCGAGCTTGGCCAGTTGTTGGCCAAGATCACGCAGGACGTCGCCAAAACCTTTGCCCCGGAACGCCAGATCCTGAAAGGATCGGCTCATGGTCCGCGCGAACTGATCACCGAGCCGGTTCAGTCGTTCAAGATCGCGGGTCATGCCCGCGGTCAGGTCAGCATCGAAAACTTCATTCATCGGCGCATTCCTTATCGGGGTATCGTTGCATCAGACGAGCCAGTTGCTGGCGTGTCGGCGGCGCCTGACCACGTGGATTTCGCCCCGCGGCGGCCACCAGTTCCCTCGGCGTCATGGACCAGAAGTCTCTTGGTGCCAGCCGCAGTTCGCCGAGTCCGAACGCAATTACGTCGTCCCACGGAAAGGGCGCGGCGCGCCTTCCTCCCGGGGGGCGTCGTCCAATTCCATTCCGAGGTCATGCCCTTCCTCACCGGCAAATGTCGCTGCCAGCAACCGGACGACGATCGATACGTAGCCGGCTGCGCCGTCGGGCGCAGGCATCTGGGCGACGTACGCATCATCAATATCGTTGCCTGCGCCACGCAGTCCTGCGCCGATCACCTTAATGGCATCCCGCGCGCTCAACCTTCCACTCTCGAAGCGACCGGCCAGCGCAATCATGTCCTCGTCGCCGAATGCGGCTTCCAGTTCTGCCAGCGCTCCGAGGGAGAGGCAGAGCCGATAGGTCCTGCCGCCCAGTTAAGCCGATATTTCACCACGATACTTGTTATGCACGTCATCACTCCTCGTTGGTCCGGCGCTGAGATCAGGCCGCGGCAAAGATCAAGGCGCCGGCCGATTCGACTGTCAGCTCGAACGCGACTTCCGCATCGTGGCGGCCGCTCAGCTCGAACGACGTGATCTCGAATGGTCCGGCAACCGTTCCGAAGTCGGGTATCACGACCTGCCAGATGCGCGCTTCGCCGGCGAAGAAGACCGCGCGTACCAGCTCGTCGGATTGGGCGTCCTTGAAAATGCCGGTTCCCGATAAACGGGCACTGCGCACCCCGGCGCCGGCCAGCAACTCGCGCCACTGACCGGCCGATTCCTGATGCGTGATATCGACGGTGGCAGCGTTGAAGGCGATCGCTCGCGCCCTCAGCCCCGCCACGGTGACGTAGGTTCCCTGCCCGTCGCTGTCGATCTTGAGGAGCAGGTCCTTGCCCTTCTGTGCCGCCATCTTTCATCTCCGTTGCTTGCGGCGTGCTGCCTGGCGCCGCCCCTGGGTTTCGCGTTCGCTGCTGAATCCGGCCTACAGCTTTTCCGTCACCGCGCGCAGGCGCACGATGCCGTTCAGCGTGTCGCCATCGTCAATGCGGCGTACTTCGGAAAATTCATGCCTCATGTTCACGAGGCGATGGCCCGTCAACGTCAGAGCGGCATCGTGCAGAACGGTGCGGATCGCGGCCTGCACGGCGGCCACCTTCTTGCGGCCCGTGGCGCCGGCCCAGACGTGTAGCGTCAGGGTATGTTCGTGGCCTTCTGCCTCGCCCGTCGACCAGTCACGCACCATGCTCTGCGCAAAGGTCACATACGGCGTCACCGTCTTGCGCGGCACGTGGTCGTATATGTGCGGCCCGCCCAGCGCGTCGATCAGTGCAGGATCGGTCGTCAGCGCGCCATAGACAGCCGTCTGCAGTGCCCATCCCGGATCGGTCATGGGGTTCTTCCTTGCTCTGTATCACTTGATTACCCGTGGCGTGGCGGATCGCGGCACCCGCTAAGGCGTCGTTTCCTCACACGTGCAGATCATCCATTCGCCGCGCTCACCCGGGTTCGCGACATGGCGGATATCGAACAGCCTGCCGCCATTGGCGATACGCATCTTGGCTGTCACGCCATGGCGGTATCGCATGCGCACGTCGTGCGTGACACGGCCGCCCTGCTGATCGCTCTCGAAAACCTCGCGCCCGGCTTTTGGCTGTATCTCGGCCCATACCGTCGCGATCGGCTGCCAGGCGATGACTGCACCGCCGCCCTCATCACCCACGCGCACCGGCTCCTCGATCGTGACGCGATGGCGCATCGCGCCGATCCGTGGTGATAATTTCTGCTCCCTCATAGCCGGCGCATCCGGTAGGGCATCAGCAATTCCGATACCATGTCGGGAACCCGCGCAGCCGTCGTGCCGATGTGGACCGGGTTGCGCACCTCGTACCAGTGGGCGGTGAGCAGCTTTAAGGCATGGCGCAAATCGCCAGGCACGTCGCTGCCATCGTCGCCGTATCCTGCCGTGAAATCGACTTCGATGCCGCCGATCGCAGCACCCGGCCGAGGCCAGCGGCCACCCCGCGGCGCAATACGCCCCGTCTGGCCGCCAACGTCGGCAATGTAGTCGACGGCATCGATCGTGGTAGCCCCGCCATCGGCATCGCGCACTCGCACCGCTTCGACGCTCTGCAGCGGCCGCGTCATCAATTCAACGGTTTCGCCCCGCGGCCAGCAATCCGCGCGCCACTGCCAAGTCTGCGTGATCAACGCGAGGCCGAGCAGCGCTTCGACATGGAGGCGCGACGTGGTGATCAGGCTCGCGAGAAGCATGTCTTCATCCTCCCCGTCGATGCGCAGATGCGCCTTCACGTCATCGAGGCCGATTGGTTCAGCCAGGGGTCCATTGATGAGCGTCAGTTTCATTGTTTTCTGCTTCCGGTGTCACTGTGGGAAGGGATGGGCCGGCCTGCGCGAAAGTCACACCACGCACAGCCGGCCCGGCCCTGCTCACTCGAGCAGGACGTGCCGCGCGGTTGGAAGGCACGCGGCGGGTCTGAATTCGGAACCGGAATGCTAAGCGCCGAATTTCAGAACCTTGATCGCATCGAAGTCCTGAACGCCGCCGCCAACGCGCTTGGTCGTGTAGAACATCACGTAAGGCTTCGCCGAATAAGGATCGCGCAGGATGCGAATGCCGACACGATCGACGATCAGGTAGCCGCGGCGAAAATCACCGAATGCGATTGCGTTGGCGTCGGCTGCGATGTCGGGCATGTCCTCGGATTCGGCGATGGCGAAACCCATCAGCGTCGGCGAGTGGCCCGGAGCGTGGGCCGGCTGCCAGAGATAATTGCCGGCGCTGTCCTTCAGCTTGCGTACCGCTGATTGCGTGGTACGGTTCATGACGAAGTGGGCATTGGCGCGATAGCTCGACTTGAGAGCATAGATGAGGTCGATCAGCACGTCCGCGGGGTCGGCTGGCGCAAAGTCCGCGGCCACGCCCGTTGCCACAGAGCCGATGTTGCCCCAGCTCCAGGCGCTGTTGGCGACCGTCGGCATCGACATGAAGCCCGTCGGCTTGTTGATACCATCGCCGGTCACGAACGCTCTTCCTTCCTGCTCGGCGAAAGCGGAACGGACTTCTTCGGCAAGCCACTGGTCGATGTCGATCGCACTGTCGTCGAGCAACGACTGCGTCGCCGACGGCATGGCATAGAGTTCCATGGTCGGAAACGACAGTTCAGCGAGCGTCGGCGTCGCGGTCTCGGGCCGCACCGCCGTTTCCCCTACCCAGCCGGTCGCGGGGCCGCTCACCGCGAACGGTTTTTTCAGCACGGTACCCGAGACCTGACGGACACCGGCGATAGCGCGGATCGGTGAGATGTCACGCAGGGATGTGTTGATCGCGGTGGCTGTCTCGTCTGGCACGAGATAACCGCCATCCGGGTCGGACCCCACCGAAAGCGCCTTGCCTTCCAGCTCGCGCAATGAGCCCGTTTCACCGCAGCGGACGTAGCCGTGGAACGCCGATTTGTGCTGCAGGGCGACACCGCTGACGTAGGCGCCGCGGCCAAGTTCAGGACGGCCTGAGCGATGCGATAGCTCGTGGACGATGCGCTTGTGTTCATCGAGTGCCCGGTCGATGCGCGAGAGCTTGTCGGTCGTCACGACGTCGGATGCCATGCGCCGTTCGAGTTGCGCGAGGCGGTCGTCATTGGTGTCCTTGAACGCCTCGAATGCGCGCATGAAATCGTCGAAGGCAATACTCACGTCACCATCGATCGCTTTGTTTTCCATCTGGTTCAACTCACTGGTCCTTCTTTGAAAGCAATGTTCGTTCAACGCGTCGTTCTCTTCTGCATCGCGATGCCGGCCCGCATTAGGCGCGCCGCCACCGTGATCTTTTTGGCCAACACTTGCCACATGGCTGAGTTCTCGCCCGCATCCCGCATGGGATCGTGCCCCTTCAGGCCGTCACGTATCATCTTGCGGGCCTGCGAACGCGAGAGCCCAACATCCTGCATGAGCCAGCGTTCGAACTCGTGAGCGGTCGGCAGGCGACCTCCCGGATTTGATTTGACGTGGCTGATGCGCGCTTCTGGCAGCATCGGAAACGTCACGACGGAAATCTCCCAGAGATCGACCTTGCGCAGGCGACGTATGCCGGTGTGCTTGCTACGCACGCCCTGCTCGACCCTGAAGCCGATCGACAAGCCATCGAGCGCGTTCGCCCG
>Ga0180009_10007455_pt1 | contig 11164 bp, 11 predicted proteins | sample OS_PC_MetaG_FD_123537 | JGI IMG/M metagenome (GOLD analysis project Ga0180009, IMG submission 123537) | Groundwater microbial communities from the Aspo Hard Rock Laboratory (HRL) deep subsurface site, Sweden - OS_PC_MetaG | ecosystem: Environmental > Aquatic > Deep subsurface > Groundwater...
AAGCTTCGCCTCAAACCCTGGCCCAGAACTGGCACGCAAGGACGTGAGTTTAAAAGCCAATGCCTCATGAACCTGAAGCATTAATAAGAGACACAATTGCCTCGCGCCAGGGCAGGCCGACGAGTTGAGAAAAAATGTAATCCATTTCTTGAGGCTAAACGATGCTAGATCCTGGATGCTAGATTCTGGATAAATCAAAAAAGAATTCCTTTTAAATCCAGTATCCAGAGACCAGTATCCAGTATCTGTTTGAACCAAGAACTACAATATATAGAAACTTGACACAGGCTTTAAGACCTTAGCCTATTTAGACGGCTAGTCATTTGATTAATTTTCAGGCGTTGCTCTTGACCCTGTTTACAGCATCTAACCAGCCTTCATAGAGTCTTTGCCTTTCTTCGTCGCTGATTTCGGGTCGAAATACCTTCTCCGATCTTCTTAGGTCCCTTAGCTCACTTCCCGGTGACCATAACCCAGTGGCTATACCTGCCAGGAAAGCAGCGCCCATACCAGTGGACTCTATGTATTGTGACCTGTCAATGGGGCACCCCAGGATATCAGCCTGGAATTGCATAAGGAAATCATTCCTGCATGCACCTCCATCAACCCTGAGTTCTTGGAATTCCATGGGTGTAGAGTCTTCAAATACCCCCATAAGGTCTTTGACCTGGAAGGCGATGCCCTCCAAAGCAGCCCTTACGATATGGGCACTTGTGGTGCTTCGCGTGATACCCAGTATGCCTCCCCTTGCATACATATCCCAATAAGGTGCACCAAGCCCTGCAAAGGCAGGGACCATGTAGACTCCCTGGGTATCCTCAACGCTTTGGGCAATGGCCTGGGTCTCTGCCGCATCTCTGATGAGACCCAGCCCATCCCTCAGCCACTGAACAACAGCACCCGCAATAAAGATGGATCCCTCCAGTGCATAACACGGCTTTCCGTCTTCTTTGCAGGCCAGGGTGAGGATCAGACCATTTTCGGGCTCAACCCTTTTATCTTCCACATTGAGAAGCAGAAAACATCCGGTGCCATAGGTGTTCTTTGCCTGTCCGGCAGAGAAACATCCCTGTCCGAAGAGGGCAGCCTGTTGGTCGCCTGCTATTCCTGCAATGGGAATTGGAACACCGAGTATCTCAGGGTCTGTTTGGCCCACCACACCGGCCGACTGGACTACATCTGGTAGCATCTCAATTGGTATCTCAAGCACCTTGAGCAGTTCAGGATCCCAGTTTCTTTCATGTATATTAAACATCAATGTCCTCGATGCATTGGTGAAATCCGTGACATGCACCTTGCCATTAGTGAGTTTGGCAACGAGCCATGTGTCGATTGTGCCAAACCCTATCTCACCGGCTTTTGCCCTTTTCCTCAGATGGGGATTTTCGTCGAGCAACCATTTTACCTTTGTCCCGGAGAAGTAGGCATCCAGAAGAAGCCCTGTTTTCTCCTTAAAAAGGTTTTCGAGACCTTGATCTTTTAATTCATCGCAGATCTGGGCGCTACGCCTGCACTGCCATACAATGGCATTGTGAAGGGGCCTAAGGGTATCCCTCTCCCAGAGAACCGAGGTCTCCCGTTGATTGGTTATGCCTATGCCAAGGATCTCCTCCAGAGGTGTGGATGATGCCTCTATGGCCTGTTTCATCACCTTTAGGGTGGTCTCCCATATGACCTCAGGATCATGCTCTACCCATCCCGGCCTTGGATAGATCTGCTCAAATTCTGAATATGCGCTAGAGACGATCTTCCCTTCCTTGTTCACTATCATCACCCTTGAGCCGGTGGTGCCCTGGTCTATTGCCATGATAAAATGACCCATGCCTTTTTAACCTCCTTATATCAAAGCATAGCATCCTTCAATATCTGCTATATGCGTAACATTTTAGCTCTTTGAAAGCGAGTCAAGCCGGATCAAACGCGGATTTTTTTCAAAGAGCTAAAATGTTACCAAAAATCGAATCTATTTAGTAGTTGAAAACTAACACATGGTTTAATGGCGGATCAAGTATTTTCCTTGTTACCCATCGGCTTACCGTCAACCAGGAATAATTGACAAATCTTTCCATCATTGTTACATGGAGATATCATCTCGGAAAAACTTCATTATGTAGAGGATATTCTTATGGCTGATTTAACTGAAAGCACTGGAAGTTTTAATACCCAGGATAATCTGAAGATCTTTTACCGTAAATATCAAGCTGATCCAGAGCGGGCCCGAATGGTGATCGCCCACGGCCTTGGTGAGCACTCTGGTCGGTATGGCAACGTTGTGGAACGGCTTCTCCCAAAAGGAATAACCATATGGGCTTTAGATCATCGTGGGCATGGACAGAGTGATGGTCCCAGGGGGCATATACTAAACTTTGGCCAGTACATCGATGATCTGCCCACCATGGTTGAAATGTCAAAGAGAGGGTTACCCGAAGGCATGAAATGTTTTCTTTTGGGACATAGCATGGGCGGACTCATTGCCCTCAATTTTGCGCTCCAGTTTCCCGAGATGATGGACGGTGTGATCGTTTCCTCGCCGGTTCTGGGAATAAAGGTAAAAGTGCCTATCATCAAAAGAGCCCTGGGGAAGGTCATGTCCTCCATCTGGCCTGGCATGACCCTTGGTAATGAGGTGGATGCATCCAAGATCAGTCATGACGAAGAAGTGGTCCGAGCCTATGAGAACGATCCCCTGGTTCACGATAGGGTTAGCGCTCGCTGGTTTACGGAATTTTTATCGGCTATGGAAGAAGTGAATCGGTTGTGCTCGAAATTAGAAGTCCCGACACTGATGCAAGTGGCGGGCGATGATGATCTGGTGGACGCAGATGCTTCGAAAACTTTTTTTGAGAACTTGACTCTCGATGATAAGACTCTATATCTCTATGATGGCCTATATCATGAGATCTACAATGAACCGGAAGATCAGAGAGCCAATGTACTGACAGACTTGGAAACCTGGCTTGAAACCCGCCTTTGATGAACCTTTTAGTTATAAATTTTACTCAAATAACCTTGGAACGAGCTTTTCGCTCAATCAAGGTTGATGAACTCGTAAAAAGTCGTCACTCCGGTGAAAACCGGAGTCCAAACCATCTGTAACCATTTGAAAAGACTGGATTCCGGCTTCCTCCGGAATGACAAAAAATGGTGTTTTTAGACTTTTTACGAAGTCGTCAAGGTTAAATTGATTGAAAAATTAAGGAAGAAGAGTTGACTATGATGAAACTGCGTTGCTTACGCCTTATGACATGGGTCGTGTCAGGATGGCTCGTTTCGATGTTGTGCGGGATCTCTGTTTTAGCAGAGGATGATGATCCCACCATGCAATTTCGCAAAGCCACCGTCAAGATCATCACGACCTATATCCATCCCAGTTACACAGTGCCTTGGAGAATGAACTCCCATAGCACCCATGTGGGTTCTGGGGCCATTATCGGGGGCAATCGTATCCTTACCAATGCCCATGTGGTTTCCGACGCCACCTTCATTGAGGTTCAGAAGGAGAATGATCCGAAAAAATACGAAGCAAAGATCCTGTTTATTGGTCATGAATGTGATCTGGCTCTACTTCATGTTATTGACGATGCTTTTTTCCACCACATGATGCCACTGGATATAGGTGAACAGATCCCCAAGCTAAGAAGCGTCGTGGCTACCTTCGGTTATCCCATGGGAGGAAAGCGAATCTCCATTACGGAGGGTGTCATTTCTCGAATTGAGATCGGCACTTACCTCCACAGCAGGAAGTCGGCCTTTCTGAGGATTCAGACCGATGCCGCCATTAATCCGGGCGATAGCGGCGGTCCCGTTATCCAGGGGGATAAAATGGTGGGTGTCGCCTTCCAGGGTGTGAAGGGTGCTGACAACATAGGATATATGATTCCTGCCCCTATCATTCTGCATTTCCTTAAGGATGTAGAAGACGGGAGATATGACGGCTCCCCTGACCTGGGGATTATTGACGACAACCTGGAGAACGAGCAATCCCGCCGGTTCCGGAACATGGGTGGAGACCAGAGCGGTCGTCTGGTCACACATGTCATTCTGGGAAGCAGCGCTGATGGTCATCTCAAGCCGGGTGATGTAATACTTGCCATCGACGGCATTCCCATTGCCAACGACGGCAGTATCCCCTTTGGGACGGGTCGAATCATGTACAGCCACAGGGTGGATATGAGACAGATTGGCGAGGAAGTAACGCTTTCAATCTTGCGAAACGGAAGTACCCACAACGTGAGATTTCCCCTAAAGATACCTCCGGTCCGAATGCCATGGTTCAACGAATTTGAAACCCTGCCGCGGTATGTTGTTTTTGGGGGAATTGTATTTCAACCACTCAGCCAGGAGTATCTGAAAGACAGGGACGCATGGCGTCAGCATAGTGACTCCCGGATGCTGTACTATTTCTACTATCTGGAACAGGACATCCTAAAACCCGACAGAAAAGAGATTGTCATGCTGAGTCATGTGTTGCGGGATCCGGGAAACACTTATATTTCAGACATATCAAATATGATCGTTGCAAGCATCAATGGTATGAAGATACGGTCTCTTGATGACGTACCCACGTCTTTTCTGAACCCACTCCACGGTTATCACATCATTCAAGTGGAAGATTCTTACAGACCGATCGTGCTAAGGGCTGATGAGATGGACGCGATGAACCAACGAATCCCTAAAAAATATAACATTCCTACCCTCATGCGTCTCCATAGGGATTCTGGTTACTGGAGATGAATATGAGAATCTTTTTGGCATTATTAATAATGCTCATGACTGTTCCATGTTTTGGGAACGATCTTTCCAATAGTGTTGTTACCATTCGGGTAACCCATCAAGCCTTTGATCATAACATCCCCTGGCAGAAGAAGCATGTGGATAACACCGTTCTTTCGGGCTGTGTGGTGCAAGGGGGAAGAATCCTGACAAAGGCCTACTCTATGGCCGATCATGTGCTGGTGGAAGTGTCAAAGCATGGAGAGAATCGCCGGTATCCAGCCACGGTTCTGCTTAAGGACTTCAACTCAGGTCTTGCACTGCTTCGGGTCAACGACCCGGATTTTTATAAGGATCTCCGTCCGATCCAATTAGCCGAGAGTGGTAAAATCGAGAAAGATGCCACAATTGCCAGGTGGGATGCATCCGGTATTTTTAAAACATATCAAGCACAGGCCCTTAAGGTCGCCCTCGAATCCTATGAAACGAAGGGCGTCGTACTGATTCACTATATGATAACAGGCATGGCAGGGGGCGACGGAGGAGAACCAGTCTTTGTAGACGGGAAACTGGTGGGTATTACCCAGTGGCTCAATGAGAGGGAAAAAACTGTAAAAGTCATGGGTGTCGATAGTATTAGGAATATCATGGCTGACCTTGAGGATGGTAACTATGATGGTCAACCATTTTTATGGATCGGTGAAGACGTGGAATTAGGGCAGGATGAAAACCTGCGAAACTACCTGGGAGTTCAACAGGAAGATACGGGTGTTCTGGTGGTGGAAGTGCCCCCCAAGTCCAGTGGTTACGGTGTATTGAAAGAAGGAGACGTGATTCTTTCCATTGACGGGGTGAATATCGATGATAATGGATATTATGAATCCAGGGCCTACGGGAAATTGAAATACCGCGGAAAGGTTTGCCTGGAGCATACTGTGGGTGATACTGTAAAGATGACAATTATACGGCAGAGACAAAAGATGACCGTTTCATTTAAACTGCTCCCCTTCACAGAGGACACGTTTCTCATTCCCCCTTTCTCGTTTGACAAGCCACCCGAGTACCTGGTATGGGGGGGCTTGATCTTCCAGGAACTGAGCGGGAGTTACTTGTATACATGGGGAGGGAAATGGAAAGAGAAGGCCGACAAGCGACTAGTCTATATTTATAGTAATTTTAAGCTATGGCCCACAAATGAGCGCCGACGTGTGGTTGTCCTCAACCGTGTACTGCCTGCTGCCATCAATGCTGGGTATTATGAGAAAAACGATCTCATCCTTAAGAGAATAAATGGCATCCCTGTCAAGGATTTGCGACACCTGAAAGAACTCATCGATAAAAAAGAATCACCGTTTATTCTATTTGAGTTTCAGGGAGGTGAATCAATAGTATTAAACCGGGCGAAGACAGAAGAGGCAAATAATCTTATTCTGAAACGGTATAATATTCCTTCACCATTCTATCTGCGGAATTGATCAGTAGTCTTCGTGGGGGATTAATGTAATCCTGATTGTCATACAATTATCGACGATGAGATATAATTTGGAGCTTTGAATGAACTCTGAAGCAGAGGAGATCGTAAAAACCCTGAAAGAGGCTGATGTGGATGTGGTTTTCGGCATCCCCAGCATTCACAATATTCGTCTTTATGAGGCCTTACGCAAAGAGCCCGCCATCAAGCACATTCTCTGTCGCCAGGAGACCACCGGTACCATGATGGCGGACGGATATGCTCGAGCGGGTCATAGGCTCGGGGTGATGATCTCTTCTACCGGTCCTGGGTCGGGCTATGCGGTGCCTGCGCTTCAGGAGGCATGGGGAAGCTGTTCACCGGTACTACTAATCACCACAAATATTCCGGCAAAAAAGATAGGGAAAGGACTTGGAACGTTACACGAACTGGACGATCAGGATGCCCTTTTTCGAAAGATAACGAAGGCCGCCATCTCTATCCGACCCGGAGATGATATTCGGGCAATGACGCGAAAGGCCATCAATGTAGCACTCTCTGAAAGACCTGGGCCGGTATACCTGGAAGTGCCCACGGATCTCCTTGATAAGCCTATTTCAAAAGTCAGTGGCGGGGAGACAGAAGAGGCAGACCAACTGAAGACTTTTTCTGGCATTGAGAAGGCATTAACCCTGCTTCGTCATGCAAAACAGCCCATAATATTAGCTGGGACAGATGCAGTCCGAGCCGGTATTCATGAAGATATCCGTATCCTGGCAGAGGCGTTGGGAGCCCCCGTGATTACCACGGCAAACGCCAAGGGAATCATTGCAGAAGATCATCCCCTTGTCATGGGCAATGCAGCTCGAAGAGGGGTGGTTCGGGAAATTGTTCAGTCTTGTGACGTGGCATTGGCCATTGGCACGAGGCTCCGAGAGGTGGATGCCAAGCGTCGTGGATTGCTACTCCCTCAACTGATTCACGTGGACTGGGACGGTCGATGGGTGGGAAAAAATTTCCCCACAGAGGTGGCCTTAATGGGAGACATTCCTTCAATGGTCAAGGTACTTCTAAACAAGCTTGAGCCTGGTTCTTCAGTAGAGCGACGTCTCATGTGGATTGAGGAGATGAAGAAAAGGATTGAACAGGAAGTGTCAGAAATCCGTCAAGACCATCTGGAGGTGCGATATCTTGACGTCATCCGAAAGAAGTTGCCTCGTGAGAGTACCCTGGTGATCGACAATACACAACTCGGATATTGGGCCGAATATTTTTATCCCTCTTATTGTCCGGACGGTCTGATGGCAGCGAAGGGCTCGTCAATTATCGGTTTTGCATTTGCTGCAGCAATTGGCGCCAAGATCGCATGTCCTGAAAAACCGATTTTGGCTTTAATAGGGGATGGAGGGTTTCTTTACAGCACACAGGAATTGGCAACATGCATCCGATATAAGGTGGGGTTCCCTGTCATAGTCGTAAACGACAATGCTTACGGGATTATCGCTTACCTTCAACGTAGCGCCTTTGAGAAGGAGTATGAATCGCGCTTAAACAATCCTGATATGGTAGCCTTGGCACGTGCCTATGGGGCACAGGCAGCACGGGTGGAATCTCTCACCGGTCTTGAGGAGTCCCTCGAAAAGGCCTTTGCCTCTGATGAATTGTGGGTCATAGAGCTTGCGGGTTCCTTTCCCGAACCTCCTTTCGGACGCTATTAATTCAGAAATGATTAACTACTTCATCCCTTTAAGACGCTTGCTCGTCCACCTGGCTTCATCCTCAAAACCGGCCTTTGTATAAAAGTTAAAAAGTTTTTCATATCGATCCTTTACATGGAATCCAATGCTAAACTGTAGCTTGCGAAGGCAGACCGGGCAGAGGTGAAGCGGTCTGGAATCGCTCTCCTGAAGATGATTCGACCCGTTCATGACGCACCTGAAAAATATACAATGAGCGAGGGTGAACATGTGGGCCATCTCGTGGGCCAGGACTCTGCAACTTCGCCTTAACAGAATCTCATGATAGCCTTTTCCTCGTGACTCACCATAAAAGGTCGGGTCATAACGGGCAAAGCTGAAGACCCCGACCCGGTCGCGAGAGGAGGCCTGGCCGAAAACAAAATTCCAGGAAGGATGGGGATAGAGATCCGCCATGGTGATGGCAAGAACACAAAAGGCGTCTAAGGGAAGCTCCTTCTTGAGGCGTATCAGGACATCGGTGGTCAAGATCTGCTTATTTTTGCTCAAAGGATTCATGCGTGTCCTGAAATCAGAACCTCTCATATCTAATGGAGATAGGATCTCCGTCTTCATGCCAAAGTATGCAGCAGCATATTCTTTTAGGGTTTTGATCTGTGGGCTCCTGTTTTCAGGAAACTCGCCCAGGGGCTGGAGATAGATCCGATTTCTGATATGGTCCGGTCGGATAGGTATTGCTCTTACAAAATCATCAAAGCTCTGGCCCGGTTCATGGTGTTCTGCCAGCCAGTCGCCTGGTTTCGGTACAGGGATCGGCTCAAAATCACTTCCGGGATCAAGGGCAAGGCGAAGGGTTTCAGAAAGCCCCTCGGTGGAGCCAATGGCCCGAAGACGTTCAGCTTTTCCAGGTGGTCTGAAATCCATGGCTAAACACACTGAACAAGTCATAAAAAGGAGAACTGGCAATAGTGTCTCTTTTATCATGGTACAACCTGTTATCTCCTACACCTGGATACCAACTTAAGTCAACTTAACTTTCCAATTCTTCTGGAATCTTGACAAATATGTAATTTACCATTTCTTCAATTTTTGTTGACTTTATTAAATGACCATGGTATTATGACCATGTCATTTCAGTTATTCTCAATCTGAAACAAGGAGTTAACAATATGGAGCATAGTATAGCTAAATCAAAATTCAAGCCCCATGCATTGGAATATTTTCGAGAAGTGGAAAAGACCGGTAAAACATTAATCATCACAGATCGTGGAAAACCGGTCTTAAAGATAGTACCCTATTTCGAGGAGCCTTCCGAAGTCATGAAGGTACTCAGCAATTCGGTGATCAAGTATGAGAACCCAACAGATCCTGTAGGGTTAGATGATTGGGAGTCTTTAAAATGATCGTACTGGATACGCATGTCTGGGTCTGGTTTGTCAGTAATCCCGAATTACTTTCTAAAAGGGCGAAGAGATCCTTGGATAGCGCTATGGAAGAGAGGAGGATATTAATCTCATCCATCAGTGCATGGGAGGTTGCCCTCTTGGTTGCTAATAAACGATTGAGACTCACGCTGGATGTAACCGACTGGATAGCCAAGTCAGAGATGCTGCCGTTTATTCAGTTCATCCCCGTTGATAATTCCATAGCAGTTAAATCAGTGAACCTGCCACAACCTCTCCACAGCGATCCGGCGGACCGTATTATAATTGCTACTGCAAATGCAATGGGAGCCCCTGTAGTCACAAAAGATAAAAAAATATTGAACTATCCTCATGTAAAAACCATCTGGTAAATTCTGATTTTGAAAAAGTTATATGATAATAAATACTTACAACCACAAGGAGACCACATGTGGTCCCTTGACGAATAACCTGTAATTTTCCCTTGCAGCTTATTTGTGATAATAAAAAAGGAAATAGACTGCGCATGTGAAGAATATCAACCAAATTTCCGATGATATTCTTCAATGACGCAGAATATCCCATTTATCCTGCAATAATGCCATATTATAATAAGGCTGTCAGGCAGTCTAATCCTTGGGCTTTTGATCCCGCTACCCGAAAAGGTGAGACATGTCCAAGACAAAACTAAGGCAGAATAAAGACCGGGAGGAACGTATAACGATGGAGATCATCGTTGATGCATACGGCCCAGAGGAACAAGCGATGGGATGGTATTATTATCTCGAAGAGAAGCTTCAGTTTCCGTTTACTGCTGTTTGCAGTGCGAAACGTGCTATCTCCCCGTTGCACGTCAAAGATGAGGTTGATGTCATTGGAATGGCTCCTGAAGAGGAATGTGAGAAAGAGATGTTCGTTACTATTCGCTGGGAGAGGGATGGTTTGGCGGTTCCGCTGTCCCAACTCACTCCCATCAGTGCCACAGCAACACAAACTAGGCAAGCGGTTGAGGATTGGCATTATTGGGTACAGATGGGCTATCAGTTTAGCTAATATCCGGCCCAACCTAGCACTTGAGAGGGACAGGGCAAAGCCGTGCCACTTCCAAAAAGCATTTCTTATCGAAAGACATTGCATTTTACACAGGCTTTCGGTCATCGTTGCCCGGCCCCTCAGTTTTTTGTTCAACTGCTACAAAGAGATTGAATGCCTAATTGACGGACTCAAGGTTCGCAAGGTGATGTGCCATGGACAATGAAATGACTATTGAGGAAATTGACTCGCAGTTTAACTCGGAATGGGTACTGATAGAGGACCCCAAGACTGACGAGGATCTCAAAGTCCTGGGAGGCAGAGTGCTTCACCACAGCAAGGATCGAGATGAAGTCTACCGCAAGGCGGTTTCACTCCATCCCAAGCGATCCGCTCTGATTTACACAGGTGAGATTCCTGAAGACACGGCGGTTGTCCTGTGAACTACTCGTTCAATCCCCAACGTGGTCTCGTTGTCATTCAAGCCGAACTGTTTGGCCCCTCAGGAAGCATTGTTTTGCGTATGGCTCTGGATAAAGGGGCCCCAGGCACAATGATCAACGTCGCGCCGCTAACGACTATAGAGGAAGATAGGGTCAAAGCTTGATTTGTGATATAGCTTTACAAATTGAATGTGGATCTATGTCATCGTGTCAAAATAATTAATGATAGGATTTCGGTTGAACTGGAGCTTAGAGATAAATATCAACTATTTAAATCACAAATCAAGGTTTGACCCCAATTCCTTTTCCCCAACCTGATTTTCAGGTGCCAAAGGAAGAAGTGAGCCAACATACAGGTTAGAATATGGTGATTCCATCCTGTGTATTTCCTAACCTCGTAATGATCCATACCGAGTTCTGTTTTGG
>Ga0180009_10007456_pt1 | contig 11163 bp, 12 predicted proteins | sample OS_PC_MetaG_FD_123537 | JGI IMG/M metagenome (GOLD analysis project Ga0180009, IMG submission 123537) | Groundwater microbial communities from the Aspo Hard Rock Laboratory (HRL) deep subsurface site, Sweden - OS_PC_MetaG | ecosystem: Environmental > Aquatic > Deep subsurface > Groundwater...
AAGTAATGGCTCATCTATAGGATTAAAGCCAAATATATTTTTAAATCCCTTAGGAATATGATTAACTATTAAATCTATGTAAATATGTTGAATAAAATGAGATGGTATTTTCTTTGCTTCTTCTAAATTTAATTTCTTCTTTGTTTCTGTATGAAATTCCTGCATTAATCTAAATCCTAAAATTCTAAAACCCTGCTTTTTAAGATATTCTATGTCTTTGTATAAATTTGATTTTTTTAAATCTCCTTTTAATTCATAACCTAAATCAAGATCCTTACTTCCCAAGTAATCCTTTCCATAAAGTTCTTTAAATTTATCCTTAACTAAAAAATAAACAGCCCATCCTCCAATCACAGTTACTGGTTTGTTTAATTCTTTAGTGATTTTCTGAACATATTTCCATGATAATTCTGTCTGATATTTTTCATACATTTTTCATAAGCATTTCAGCAGCTTCTACAGCTGGTCCTTTCTCCTGCATTAAATCAACTATTAATTGTGGTTTAGATACTAATTTAAAATTTATACCTTTAAATTTGATAGTTGTTTTATTTAAAAATTTGAAATCATCATATATTAAAATTCTAAAATTCCCTTGTCCATAAAACCCATTTTTTGTCAATATTTTATGCCATTTTTCTAAATCTTCTGGTTTAATATAAATATCATATCTTAATGGAAATAAATAAGATTGTATTAAAGTTTCAGCAAAATAAGTAGTTAAAGCATAATCTAATTTTGTGTTTTTTAAAATATCTAACGGTTCTTTAATTAGATATTCTCTGTATTTTGGTTTTTTCTTTATTTTAAGCCATAATTCAATTAACTTGCTTTTGTTGTTTAGTATTTTCTTTTTATTTAATTCTTTTAAAAACATATAAACCCAAGACGGAGTACATCCTGCTTTTTTTGCAATTTTATATCTAGTTAAGTCTTTATCATTCAATAATATTCTTAATATCCTTTCTTTTTTTGAATTTCTCATACTATATAAGTAATTTAACTAATATATAAAGGTTACTTATATACAAGTGTATTTTATAAATAAAAAGAGTTACTTTACTTTAGATAAATTTTAATATACAAACAATTTCTATAATTCTAATGAAAATAAAAGAGATTCCTTGGTATGATCGTCCAGGATTTAGACTAACAAGAGAAGGTGTAGAGAAATTAAGCAATCCTGAGTTATTATCCATTATTTTTTGGGCAAATGAAGAAGAAGATGAATCTCTAGAATTAAGTAATAAAATTCTAAATAAGCATAAACTCAATAAAATAGATGATGTAGGTTATAATGAGCTTGTTAGTTTAATATGTGGTAAAAGAAAAGCAAAATATCATGATTTTATGAAAGTAATGAAATTATTAAGTTTAATAGAAATCTCTAAACGCTATAATAAATTAGTTAAAGGTGGTTATAATAAAAAACCTATAAATAGTGCTCAAGATGTCTATAATATGTTTGTGGATGAGCTTAGAGGTTATAAAAAAGAGGTTTTAAAAGTTGTTTTGTTAAATACTAAAAATGTTCCTATTTCTGTTAAAGAAGTTTCTGTTGGTACTTTGAATAGTAGTTTAATACATCCTAGAGAGGTTTTTAAGGAAGCTATTAAGGAAAGCGCTAATAGTATTATTTTGGTTCATAATCATCCTAGTGGTGATTGTAGTCCTAGTAGAGAAGATGAAGAAATTACTGAAACTTTAAAAAATGCTGGAAACATCTTATGTATAAAAGTTCTAGATCATGTAATTATTGGAAAAGGTAAATATTATAGTGTTATTGAGAATAAATAAAAATTATTTTTAAATAAGCTTCGCTACAGAAAATTTACATAAAAAAATTAAATTTCCAAATTTTTTAAAGCATCTATTATCTTATTCTCATAATCTAATATTTTCTTTTTAATTACTGCTGGTTTCTCGTATTCAATTTCTTCATATTCAATTTCTTTATATTTTGAAATACTTAAGTCATAATTATTTCCCTTGATTTCTTCAAATGGAACAAAGAAAGCTCTTCCTTTTCTATCTGCTGGCTTCTCTGTAAGTCTATTCTTAAATTTGCTAAGAATGTCTGGAATATCATTCTTTTCTGGCTGAGGAGTTCTTTTATCATCTAAACTAAAACCATCTGCTTGCATATCATAAAACCAAACTTCTTTAGTTGGTTCTCCTTTTATGAAATACAAAATTGCTGTTGAAACTCCTGCGTATGGTTTGAAAACTCCGCTAGGCATTGAGATAACAGCATCAAGACGGCATTTCTCTAAAAGTAATTGTCTGATGTTCTTATGTGCTTTTGAATTTCCAAATAAAACTCCATCTGGAACAATAACTGCACACTTTCCACTATTTACTAAAAGATTATACATCAATTCCAAAAATAAAAGTTCTGTTTTCTTTGTTTTTGTTCTGAAATTTTCTCCGATATCTGATTCATCAATACTTCCTTTAAATGGTGGATTAGCGAGGATTACTTCATAACTGTTTGATTCATCAAATCTTTTTGAAAGAGTATTCTTTTGCTCAACATTAGGATTGTTTATTCCATGCATCATTAGGTTCATTAATGATATTTTGAGCATTACATCATCAAAATCATAACCATAAAGAGTATCATCTCTTAAGATTCTCCATTGATTATTATTAAGCTTATCTCCTGCATAATTTCCTTCTTTAACTAAATCTTTACTTGTGTTGTTTTTTAGAATATGTTCAAAAGCTGAAACTAAAAAACCAGCTGTTCCACAAGCAGGATCACAAATCTTATCTCCGTATTTTGGATCAAGAAGTTCAACCATCATCTTGATTATATGTCTTGGGGTTCTAAATTGTCCGTTTTTTCCTGCTGTTGCTAATTGTCCCAAAAGATATTCATACAAATCTCCTTTTGTATCTCTGTTTTGTTCTTTAATGTGCATATCACCAATAATTTTTACAGCTTCTGCTAAAAGTGAAGCAGTAGGAATTGAAAAAGAAGAATTTTTCATATATTTTGAATAAACACCCTTTTCCCCACCATTAAGTTTTCTTAGGAATGGGAAAACTTCATCTCTTACATGCTCAAGCATTTGCTCAGCCGGGTATTCAGTCCAAACAGACCATTTATACTCTTTTTTAGGAAATATTGAAATGAATTTTTCTTTTAGTAGTTTTGCGTTTTGTTCTCTTGAAACATCTTCATCTTCTAATTGTTTCATAAAAATTAAATAAGACATTTGTTCAATTGCTTGAAGAGGATTACTAATTCCACCACTCCAGAATTTATTCCATAACAAGTTTATTTTGGATTTTAATTGTGCACCCAACATTTTATTCAAAATCCTCCTTTGTTAATTTTTCCCATTTTGATGCAACTTTAAGTAAATGATTTGATGTTGAAAACTTTGATTTTCTTTTTCTGTCAAAATAAGTGTATATTATGACTTCAAAACCTTTTTGTTTCATTTTTTCTATAACTGGAACAAAATCAGAATCTGAAGCAATTAAGATTATTTTTTTAATATTTGAAAAGTTTTCTTTAATGTCATACATATCCATAATAATTAGTGCATCAACACCTTTTTGACAAAAATCCTCTTTTCCTTCTCTATTAATGTATTTTTGGCATCTTCCTTCCCTCAAAGTGATCCATTTTTTATTTCTTAACATGCTTGTCATATTTTGATATCTGCTCATTAAGGAATCTTCTATTTTGGTTGGTATGGGGCTTTGAAATGGGGGCGCAGTATAAATATAAAGATGTTTTAAATTAAAGTTTTCTTTATTACAAATATTTCTAAAAGTTTGGAGATATTTTTTTGGTTTTTTATCTTCTCTCGAGAAATGTTTTTTAACTAATCCAAAAAAACCATCATCAACAAAAATTAAAGTATCTTCCATTTAAAACCTCCAAAATAGTCAGAAATATTAAAACATCCGGCAACCGTAAGATCACCGGGGATCATACTCACAACCCGAAGATTGCTAATATTAACAATAATATTTAGTTTATAAAGGTTTTGGAAGGTCATTTTGTTAAATTTCTCCATAATTTAGCCATATGATTTATTTTAATTTCATCTTTCTTTGTATTGATATGTACTGTATATTTAATATTTTTTATATTTTCTCTTGGGAAAACATACCTTTCTTTTTGATTGCAATATAAAACAATATAATCTGCATCTTGTTTAATTAACCTACCTCTAAATTGTTTATTTTGCATATCTTTAATTATTACTTCATCATATTTAATTCCCTTCACATTATGAAGAATGATTATTTTATTAAATGTTGATATTGTTGCGATAATTATAAATATCCTTATTATCCAGTTATCAAAGAAAAAGAATATATTAACCACTAAGAAAATTGTTAAATATCCTAGTAAAATAACTTTTAATTGATCTGGTAATTTCAAGAACAAATTTTTAAATAGTTTATTTAATTTTGGCTTATCTTGAAGATTAAATCCAAATTTAGAAATATTCTTAGAAGAAACATCATAAAACAATTTGTCAGCCCTTCCTCTAATTATTTGAAAGACATTCATTTTTATATCAAAATATTTTGCTAACAAACCAAAAAAGATCCAGAAAATAAAAAATGTAATCCAAGTTAAATCTAAAATTAATTTTGGAAAATAATAAAACAACAAAACAGGAATTAAGATATAAATTAAAAATAATATAAAGCCTAAAATATAGTTTAATGCCCTATCTTCTTTTGAAGGATAGAAATCTAAAACAATTCTTCCTAAATAATATGTAATAAAACCTATTAAAGTGATTGTTAATCCAATCCATCCAGGAGTCAAATAATTTGCAAGATTCATATTATTAGTTCCCCCTTGAAAGCTTTTTGCATCAAAGCATTAAATAACTTATCAATATGATTTTTTGAATGTTTCTGTTGCTCTTTCATAGCTTCAACTTCTTTTACGATAGAAGCGAATTTATTTTGGAGTTCTATTGGCGGTAGTGGAATATCTAAATTCCTAACAAAAGTCAGATTAGCCATTTTGAAAGTATCGCTACTTAATGACATAAATCTATGATATAATGTTTGCATTGCATAAAAAAGATATTCTGAATTTAGCTCAATTCCTTCTTTAGGATAAATTCCTGCAATATTCTGGTTTGTTGTAGCTTCAAAATTTAAATAAGCTGTTTTCCCAATTGTTGCACCAACTAAAGCAACTAAGATAGTTCCTTTTTTGAAGTATCTTGCTGAGGAATTTTTTAATCCTTCTTCTGTGATAAATTGTTTACTTTTGTTAACATATTTGTCTTTACAAACTGTTGAACCCAACCAAGGGATATTCCCATTATTCCAATATTCTTTTTTTGTTCTTGAGGGAGTTCCCCCACTTTGAACATCGCAGACATCTCCTAATTTTTTTGATTCTAATTTATCATTGTCCTTGAACATATCCCAAAAAATACTTTTCAAAAATTCCTTAGTCAAGTCATCTGCTTCTTTTCGCCATTCTTTTGATTTTTCTGCTTCTTCGATAAACTTAATTATTTTCTCTTGTTTTTTCATATTAGGAGTTCCGTCTTCTTTAATCGGAATTGGAATCTTCTTTGGTTGAAATTCAGAAATCCAATATCGTTTATGAGTTATAGTATTATGGTGAAGACCTTTCATCATACAGAAGACAAACTTAAGATTAATGTTCTTCATTTTAGGAGTCAATAATTTCATAGCACTTGATTTAACCTTAAATGGAAATGTAACAAAGTGATTTGTAGTTGTAAAATCATCAAATATTATAACTGGAAGATTTGTATAAATGCCTTTTTTCTCATTTGTGTAACCTAAAATAAAAGATTTTCCTGCTGTCAATACAGGAGTTTCATAATCATCATTATATTCATCACTATTAACAATATAATCTCCTGGCTGTTCATACTGTAAAACTTCGCCCAGTTCAAACTCTTTCCATCCTTCAGGTAGTTTCATTTTTTATTCCTCCCGCCTTTTCTGTGGAAGATTTCAGGAACGCCATCTCCAGGACTTACTATTGCGGTAGCTTTTGCATTTTTTAGTTTAGGTAATAAATTCCATAATGGCTTGCCTGTTTTTCTGCTTTCGTCCATCAAGTCCTGCAAGTCATCTCCAGAGATGGTTTGACCTGGTTCTGCCTGAATCATATAGCTTGTATGAATTGTAGCATTATCAAAATCATCTGTTGTTTTTGCGTGTTTTAATATTTCATCTGGTTTAAGATTCTTAAAGAATGCTTCCATTCCTGAACCAAAACCATCATAATGTGAGATATTTTCTATTTCATTTCTTTTTACTCTTATTACATATTTATCATAATGGCTAAGAGGAATATGAAAATCTCCAAAATTGATAAATGGCTGATTGTCAATTCTCATCTGGAAATGCCAATGAGGAAAATTTCCTTGACGACAGTTTTTATGTCCTTCAAAATCATTATTAGAACATGAGAAAGACCATTCAAATTTTTTATATTTAATTATGTATTCAAACATCATAGAATCTTTTTTCTCTTCTGATAGGTCATTAATATTCTGCAATTTTTTATCTTGATTTGCAACCCATCTTAAATATGAATCTATGTTTGAAAAATTAGCTTTCTGTAATACTAAGTTAAAATGCTGTTTCTTGAATCCTATTGGTCTAAGCAACCAATGAACACATGGCTTTTGCTCATTAAATGAATCTAATTTTTCCTTACACATATAGCAGATTCCTTTTTCAAAATTTTCTGTAAAATCTTTATACTGCTGTTTAGTATTTTCAATCTCTTTTTTATTAATCTCGTCTATTTTTTCTTGAGGTAACTTCTTGATAAAATTCTCCATATCCTTAATTTCATCTTGGTTCATAATCCTTTCCTCAGTATTTTACTTGGTATTGAAACAGAATCTTCTTTTTTCTTTTGAATAGATGTGTTTCTTTCATCAATCGCCGAATCAACAGATTCTTTTAATTGCATCAAAAATTCAGAACTTAAATCATCTTCAATATAGGAAATAATCCCTTTATCTAAAACAGCCCTCCAGCTGAAATTATCTTTTGAGGGATTATACAGAAATTGACTTTTACCTGCAACATTTACAGAAATTGGATCTTCAATCTCTTGCTTTATCAGACGTTTAATCTCTTTTGAGGGAGTAATACCTTTAACATCACAATGTGTCTTAAACTTAACAAACTCTAACTGGGTAAGCTTCGCTGATACCGTCTTGACATCATACTTATTATCCCATTTTTCTTTAACCATACGATAGGGTTATTCAAAGAACTTTATAAAGCTTTCTATATTTGTAAACCTTAGTTTACAAATTACTTCATTTTAATCTTATTGCACTCAAGAACAATCTCTTGCAACTGCGAAGCTTGAAACTTGTCAAGAGGTCTCTCATTAGAAAGAGGGGGAACTGTAAAATCCTTTAACTCAATATGTTTAGTCCTAGCAAAAACCTTTTTCAAAACCTGCAAGAACTTAATCTGTTCAGAAGTATAATGCTGATTCTTTTCAAGAATATGTTTATCAAACTCTCTTTCTATCAAAACTTGAGGATCATATTCTTGCTTTAATCCTAAAATATTCCTTATGAAAACTAAGAAGTCAATCTTTTGAATTCTTTGAACATTATCAATAGTTATCTCAGGTCTTAATGCTCTTAACTGCTCTTCTAACTTAAGAAGTTCTACTGGAGTAATTCCCTCACCTTTTTTAATTTTATCTGCAAAGGGATTTGTTTTTAAGAAGTTAATCAGCTCTTCATCTTCCCTAACTTTATATAAAGCTACTTCTTCTTTCAAAACTAAATCAGGAGCATCTACTTGAAGCATTCTCTTTGGATTTTTTTCATAATAAACCATCAATGGAGCAAGTTCAATAATTATGAACTCAACATCTTCAAAAGTCAATTCATCCCAAAAATTCTCTTGAAAAACTTCAAGAATATCTTCTCTTTTCTCTTGAATAGATTCTAAATTATCTTTCTGCAAAATATTTTCCATTTTTTCTTTAACATATTCCCTCATCTTATAAATATTATCTTTATCATCATCTAAAATAAACTTAAACAATTTTTCAACTTGAAGAATAAAAGCTGAAACAATAGGATTCTTTCCAGGATTTAATGAAATAAGTGGAGCAATCTCATTCTTCAATTCAGTAATATAATCTTTCAAATCAAACTTACGAGAAACAATTTTCTTAATTATTGGAAGTTTTTCTCTTACAATATAAGAGTCTTTATCTAAAGAATCTACTTCATCTATAATTTTAGTTTCAACAAATTCTTTCTGTTTACCATCTAATCTTTTCTTTAATAATTCAACTCTATTCAAGAAAATTCTTGTAAGCGTATCAGTACCTGCTTTTCTTTCCTTAGCTTCTCTAAGACGATGGTATCTTACATTTGAATGTCCACCAATTGTAAAATCTAAAATCAAAAAGTCATTTTTCTCCCTATCTGGGAGCCATTCTTTATGTTTACATGACTTTAAGTTTCTTGTTCCTCTTCCAAGCATTTGCCAAAATCTTATTCCTGAAAAAACAGGTTTTGCAAAAACCAAGTTACATACCTCTGGAATATCAATTCCTGTATCTAAAACTCCAACAGATAAAGCAATTCTTGGTTCAGAATCTAATTTAAATCTTGAAATCTCATCAGTATATCTATATATTTCAGAAACAATTATTTGAACTTCATTACTTACTGTGGGAAATAATTTATTGAAAAGTTTCTTTATGTGTTTAGCATGGTTAATATTTGCACAGAAGAAAATTGTTTTTGCAGGTTTTCCTTCATCAGATTTATAACACCTATTCATAAATTCTCTAATTACTAATTCATTAGTTTTGTCATCCATAAAAACCCGAGCAAATGCAGAACCAGGAAGCATAGTATAATTGGGGTCTTCCTCTTGTTTTCTTAATTGGTCTTGAAGCTGTTTTGTTAAACTTGCTCCTTCAATTCCTAATGAAAGAATCTTTGTATCAATCATCTCCGCATTATATGGAACTAGAACTCCGTCTCTTATCGCTTCATCATAAGAATATTCTACTGTTGGCTTATTTCCATCACATTCAAATAATTCATAAGTATTTCTGCTTTCGGCTGTTGATGGCGTTGCTGTAAGTCCTATTTTTATGGCATCAAAATATCTATATATTTCTTTATTTGGATCATATATGGAACGATGAGCTTCATCAAAAATGATTAAATCAAAAAATCCAGGACCGAACTTTTCATAGCATTTCTTAGGTTTACCACTTCTCAAAGTTTGAACAGTTGAAACATATAATCTTTTAGTAAAATCATTAGAATCAACTCTTAAATCACCAACAGGTTCCTGAAAAAATTCTTTAAATCCCGCAGATTTTGCCTGATTAGTTAATGCAATTCTATCAGCAATGAACAAAACATTTCTTATAATGTTTGCTCTTAAAAGAACATCAATCATAGCCATAGCTACTCTTGTTTTTCCTGTTCCAGTAGCCATATTAATTAAAGCAGATTTATGTCCTTTCTGAATATGCTCCATCATTTGTTTAACAATAAGTATGCTCTTTGATCTATCCACAATTTTTCCAATATTGATTTTAGTCGGATCTCTTCTTTTTCTATAAAGTTCCATCCTTCTTTTTAAATCAGATTGAGAAAAAGGTCCACTAACATCCCTTTCTATTCCATCTTGATCTATAAGAAGCCATTGAATACCATTAGTCAAAAAGATCGGAATTTTCTCTCCAGTTTGTTCTTCTATATCTTTTGCATAAGTTCTAGCTTGGGCTCTCCCTTTATCTATTGAAGCAGATTTTTTTTTCGCTTCAATTAATGCTAAAGGGCCAATAGCTGCAACAGAACTATTATCTTCAGCTAACAGTAAATAATCAATAAATCTTCCAGAATCATCTCCTTGACCTTGGGAAAGAACATATTCTTTAGTTTTAAAATTGGATTTAACAGAATTAACTTCCTCTTTCACATATTTATTAATCCATCCAGCAAATTTCAGTTGCTTATTTATTAACTGCTCTCTAGTTTTTTTTTCATTCATTTCCAATTTACCACTTATCTATAATTTTTATTTAATTTATACAAACATTTAAATTTAACTGTTTTTAAAACATAAAATTAAATCAACAATAAAAAAGCTTTTTCAAAAAACGAAATATTTAAATAGTATAGGGTCTAGACTATAGTATGGCAGATAAAACACCTTTTGAAAAATTGAAAAAGCTAGGCCTAATAAAAATTGGATTTAATGAAGAAAATAGAAAAAAAGTATTTGAAATTACAGAGGAAAAAGAAACAAGAAAAATTTTAATCGGTAAATGCCCTTTTTGTGAAAGAAGAATTAGAGGAACAACACATAACCAATTAGATTGGAACTTATCTCTTCACATAAAACAAAAGCATAAAGATGATCCAGATGCAAAAGTATTACTAAATCAAATTGAAGAACAGCATAAAACAGAAAAAAGAAGTTCCTAAGAAACCTTGGTTTCTTGTTTTAAAACTCAAACCCCCAATTTAACAATTCTAAACTCTTTAGGATAATTCTTCACTTTCTCATCACAATCTTTTTCATTTTCTGAATTCATAATCTCATATATAATACCAGAAGTTAAATCAATAATATCAGCTCTTCCTCCATCAACAAATATAGCTTCTGTAATAAAAATATGATTCATATTCTTTAATTCAATACAAATATCTAACTTCTTTAAAATATGCTCTCTACTCTCATTATTATGCCATCTTAGACAATTAAGCTTACGATTACTAAATCTAATATACTGCAATCTCTCACTTACAGAAAAACACTTCTCTTTTAATCTTCTAACATGATTGTTATAAGCTCTTATTTTACATCTTCTCTTACTTTCCATCATCTTATTCAAATTCATTAAAACCACATCCACTAAAAAGGTGGTTATAGCCACACTCTAAATTTTGGAGCCATATTCTTTTAATGAAATGACCTTGAAAAGGGAAAAGAATAATGAGTGAGAAAATTTTGTGGCTTTCTAAGGGAAAACCGAAAAACCGTAGGTTTTTGCTTTAAAACTTATATAACCTTCAACTCTCTCAAAGCTTCATGAAATATAGCTGTAGGACTTAATCTTAATTCTTTCAATTTCTTAGAAACAGAAGGAGTTACTTTAACAGTAATAGCAAC
>Ga0180009_10007459_pt1 | contig 11162 bp, 13 predicted proteins | sample OS_PC_MetaG_FD_123537 | JGI IMG/M metagenome (GOLD analysis project Ga0180009, IMG submission 123537) | Groundwater microbial communities from the Aspo Hard Rock Laboratory (HRL) deep subsurface site, Sweden - OS_PC_MetaG | ecosystem: Environmental > Aquatic > Deep subsurface > Groundwater...
AACGCGCGCCGGCAGGTCCGGCTCGACCAGCAGTTCGCCGATTTCCGCCAGGAACCGGCTGGTTGAAATGCCGGACGGCACGCTGACCGACACCGAGCGCATGTCGAGTTCCCGTGCCAGGCGGTTGCCGAAGCGGGCCTGGGCGAAGCTGTTTATGGCGTCGGTAATTTTAACGGCGGTGCCGAAATCTGGATTGCGAAGTTCCAGGTTGAGCTGCTTTGCCTGCTCCAGACCTTGTGGCGCGGACCGCTCGACCAGCGCGCCGTTGGCAACCCGTCCTGCGGTCGGGACGCCATGGGTCAGGCTTTCTGCATTGCCCTTCGATTCGAAACCCGAGACCGCAACCGAGCCCTGCGCCACCGCATAGATCTGCTGGTCACCTCCGTATAGCGGCGTCATCAGCAGCATGCCGCCGGCAAGTGACGAAGCGTCGCCCAGCGAGGTCACGGTGACATCGATGCGGCCGCCCGCACGCGAGAATGCCGGCAGTTCGGCCGTCACCATGACAGCAGCCGCATTCTTCGTTCGCGCGCCTGCGTCACGAATGTTGACACCGAGCCTCTCCAGCATCGAGCGCAGCGATTGTTCGGTGAATGGCGCGTTGCGCAGGCTGTCGCCAGTCCCTTTCAGGCCGACGACAAGTCCATATCCGATGAGCTGGTTGGAGCGGATGCCGGTGACGTTGGTGACGTCCTTGAGCCGAGCGGCCGCAAGCGCGGAATGGCTGCCCATTGCAAGGAGCGCGAGCAGGATAATGAAGCGCATCACTGCCCCCTGACGTCGACGGTGCCGTCTTTTTGCACGACCCCGCGGACCAGTTGTCCGCTGTCGATATTCTGGACGCTTATGGTGTCGCCGACGGAGCCGCCCTCGATCGCCTTGCCCACTCCCTTGATGGTGAAACCGCTTGCACCGAACACCAGCGTCACACGGCTCCCCTCGGGAATGACTTCGCTCGTCTGCAGAGCGTTTCGCGGTATCGGACGCCCAGCGACCAAAGTCCGCCGCGCCACCTTCCCCACGATGTCGTGGCTGCCGCGAAGGTAGGAGCCGACCGCACGCCGGCTCAGCCGGAAACGCTTGTCGATCAGCATGTCGGAAAGTATTGCGTCGCCGGCATATATGGTCACGGTCGGTACCGGGTAAAGGACGTGAACCACATCCGCAGACGCAACACGAGCGCCACTCATCACGGCAACGAACGTGAGAGCGGCGGCACTTAGACTCCTGGAACGCATCGCTGTCCCTCCCGTCGAGCTTGGTGAAGCGATCCGTCAGCGGATTCCCTTGCTCGTCGTGGCAAGCATGTCGTCGGCAGCCTGAATGACCTTCGAGTTCATCTCGTAGGCCCGCTGCGCGGAAATGAGTTCGGTGATCTCCTTTACGGGATCGACATTGGAGTCCTCCAGATAACCCTGGCGGATGCTGCCGAAGCCCGCTTCCCCCGCGACACCGGCGTTGGCCCCGCCGGAAGCTTCCGTTTCGCGGAAGAGGTTGTTTCCCAGAGGCATGAGGCCTGCTTCATTGGCAAAGGTGGCAAGCGTGAACTGGCCGACCTCCTGCGGCTGGGTCTGGCCGTCGAGCAGCGCGAACACCCGGCCGTCCTCGCTGATCGTCAGCTTCACGGTCTGCTCGGGAACCGATATCGCCGGCTGCACGAGGAAACCATCGATCGTCACGATGCGACCGGCCGAATCGGTGTTGAATGCACCAGAGCGGGTGTAGAGCGTTTCACCATCGGGGCTGTCGATCCGGAACCAGCCTGGACCCACAATCGCAAGATCCAGCTTGTTGTCGGTCTGGGCGAGCGTTCCCTGGATGTGAACATTGCGGACCGCGGCGGCGCGAACCCCGAGGCCGACATTCAGTCCTTCCGGCACAACGGTGTCGGTACCTCTGCTTGCCGTACCGGCCGTTCGCTCGGCCTGATACAATAGATCGGTGAACTCGGCCCGTCCGCGCTTGAAGCCGGTCGTATTGATGTTTGCGATGTTGTTCGCGATCACCTCCACGTTGAGTTCCTGCGCGTTCATACCAGTTGCGGCAATCGCCAACGCTCTCATGACTTTCCTCGCTTAAATTTGCATTCGGCTGATTTCGAGATACGCCTGGACAACCCTGTCGCGGACGGCGATTGCGGCCTGAAGCTTCTGTTCGGCATCCATAACCGCGGTAACGACCTCAAGCTGGGAAGCCTCGCCTTTCACGCCGGAAATCGAAACAGTCTCGGCGTGCTTCAACTGTCCCGAAATGTCTGACAGCGCGCTGGTCAACGCCTCCTCGAAGCCGGCTCCGGAGGTGGTCGCGCCAGTTGCAGCGGACGCGCCGGCAGGGTCGAGTGCCGTCGTCCTTGCGATTTGTCCGACGGCATCGATCATCGGCTTGTCCTCAGCAGGTCGACAGTTGCCGAAATCATGTCGCGCGCCTGGCGGACCATCTGCAGGTTCGCCTCATAGGAACGCGTCGCCTCCCGCATGTCGGCAACTTCGGAGATCATGTTGACGTTGGGAAACAGGTCGTAGCCCTCGGCGTTTGCTGCCGGATGGCCCGGCTCATGCTCCAGGCGAAACGGGGAACTGTCGGTTCCGATTTCGGAGACGCGCACGCGCGCCGCACCCTTCGCATCGTCGATCATCTCGGCGAAGCTTACGATCTTGCGCGCATAAGGCTCTCCTCCGGATGCCTTGGCCGTCGACTGGGCGTTGGCAAGGTTTTCTGAAACGACCCGCAAACGCACCGATTGAGCGTGCAGCCCGGAAGCGGCAATCGAAGCCGCCATCCCAAGTCCGTCAGACATTCTGATTACCCCCTCACCGCCGACGCCAGCATCTGGTTGAATGCCCTGACGACCGATACCGCCAGCGTGTGCTGTCCCTGCAGCTCACCGGCGCGCACCATCTCGTGTTCAAGGCTGACCGTGTTGCCGGAGTGCTTGGCTTCCCCGCTGGCGGCATTAACGGCGCGAACGCCAAATCGTCCGGTTGTATCGAACGATAGATGCCCATTCGACGTCGTCGCGACGTCGAGCCGCGAACCGTCGATGAAAGATGAAAACTCGGCCACGTCACGAGCGCGGTAGCCCGGCGTATCGGCATTCGCGATATTGGATGCGACTGCCGACTGGCGCGCGGCGAGCCACTCCATACGACGCGTTGAGATTGCAAAGATCGCCAGATCCGACACGATTGCTTCCCTTTCAACGAATTTCGAATTCACTGAATCTTAGGAATTGCCGCTTGTCCGAACCTGACCATCGGCTGCCCATTCAAGTGTACGAAAATGCGGCGCGGCAAATCGGCAACGGCGGCCTCCCCGAACCGCCGGTTTACGCGAGGCGCGCCTTTTGCAGGCTTTCGCGAAACTTCACCGCGAACACCTGTGGGTCATCCTGCCAATCGGCCGGGCACTCGATGAAGTCGACATCGAAGGCGCCGTAGGAATTACTGAGAAGCATCCGGAAATAGAGTTTCAAGGGCGAACTGGCGAACCTGAAATTGAACTCGATTTCGGGCGCGTTTCCCCATGCCACGCGGACATCGCCGGCATCGAGTATCTCGATGTTTCCCGGCTTGAAGAATTGCTCCACCGCGGAATTCACCAGCGACTTCAAGCTCTCGCTTCGTTCCAACCGGCTGAACGCGATGAGATCGGCAACGTCGAAGTTCCTCAATTCGCTGGCAACCGGCAACAATTCGCGCGCCAGCGTCTCTTCACACGCCCCGCCTGCCAACCAGCTTTGCTTTCGCATCTTTTGCTTCACCGTACTAGTGTTCTGGATCAAACATTTGATTCCCGGGTGGAGGTCGTCAAATGTTTGTGAATCCAGAACACAATCAAAAGGTTACCTGGTGTTCCGGGCTGACATTCAGGTTCCCGGCAGGGAACCATATGTCAGAGTCGGAACACTAGCTTTGGAAATGCAGGCTCCGTTCGCTTCATCAGCGTCAGGACAAGGCTTGCGATCGCACCGTAGAATTCAGATGGAATCAACTGGTCGACTTCGACAGCTTCGTAGAGCGACCTTGCCAGTGCCTTGTCCTCGATCACCGGAATGCCTTCGCGTTCGGCGATTTCCCTGATCTTCAGAGCGATCCGGTCTTTCCCCTTGGCCAGAACGCTCGGTGCCGGTGTCTCGCCTTTCACATAGCGCAACGCGATGGCATAATGAGTCGGGTTCGCAATAACCATGGTTGCTCTCGGGACCGCGGTGATCATCCTCTTGCGGGCAAGATCACGAATCATCGAGCGCATGCGCGAGCGAACGATCGGGTCGCCCTCAAGCTGCTTTTGCTCGTCCTTGATCTCGGTCTTGGACATGCGCAGGTCGCGGCGCCACGAAAACTGGGTCCAGAAGATATCGGCGACAACGATCAGCAGGAAAGCGATCGTCACGCCGACCAGCATTCCGTTCGCCAACTCGTGCAGCAACGTCAGCTGCCCGGCGGGCGATACCTGCACCATGCCGGTCAACTCCGTATTGTATTGACGCACGATGATCAGGCCCGAGACGCTCAAAATGGTGAACTTCGCCAGCGTCTTCAGGAATTCGACGATCCCTTTTAGGCCAAAAATCCGATTCCAGCCCTTGATCGGCGACAAGCGCGAAAGGTCGGGGGTTATCCGCTTGGCGACAAAACGGGGCTGGACCTGGGCGAAGGAGGCGATCAAGCCGAACGACACCAGTACGGCGGCAACCGGAACGAGCAGCCAAAGGCTTTGCAAGGCGGTGAATACGAACAGTTGATGTGCATCCTCTCCGCTCAGCAGTCTCCAATCGTCTGGATGTTCGAGGAAATGGCGCAACAGTTCCAGCAGCTTTCCGGCGCCGAATTCCACGAAGAATACCGAAAGCAGATAGATCCCCAGCAGCGAGGCAAAGACCCCGGCCTCCCTGGAACTCGCGGCATTGCCCTCTTCGAGCGCATCGTTGAGCTTCTTGGGAGTGGCTTCTTCGCTTTTGGAGTCTTTGTCTTCGGATCCGGCCATGGTGCAGCTTGACACTCTTCCTGTGGCGACCCGGCGCCCATTGGCCGGACGTCAACGCTCGTCTCAGCCCCGCGGCATCTCAACCGGCCACGGTGCGGGCACCTTCCGTGACGGAGATTTTTTTCACTTGTCTTCATCGCCGGCGAGTCCGGCCAGACTCGTCAGACACACGCCGAACCGTGACTGGTCCTCGTCCAGGATGACAACTGCCCCCCGTGCCACGACCTTGTTGTTGACGATGACGTCGACTGGTTCGCCGACCTTCCTGTCGAGGGGGATGACGGCGCCGCGCGAGAGCTTCATCAGTTTCGATAGGGGCATTTTCACGCTGCCAAGCACAATCTCGACTTCGACGGCAATGCTCATGACGACGCCCATGCCCTCCGGCGCGCCAATCGCCTTGCGGCTGCCGGCAACTGCGCCGACTTCTTCAATTCCGCCGGCATCGCTGTAATGGGCGGCTTCAGGAGAGAGCATCGATGACATGGCTGTTGGGGTTTCCTGTGCTTGGTTTCGGATCGGGCGCCGGTCGCATCATGCCAGCCGCGCGCCGAGTTGACGCTACGCTTTGTATAGTCCGGTCAGCTTGCTCAGGCAGCCAACTTGGCTTCGCTGCCGGCTCCGTTGGTGGTTTCCTCCTCGAGCTCATCGATCGACGGCCGCTCGGCAAAGTTGATCGTCTTTCGACCGTACTCGATGGCGATCTGCGGCACGGCGCCGTTCATGAAAGCGAGCAGCGTCTGCTTGACCACGACGAACTGGCGCATCTTCTTCTCGCGAACGATTTTGATCTGCGTGGCGATCGGGGCGAAGATGCAGTAGGAGAAAAAGATCCCGGCAAAGGTGCCGACGAGCGCCGCGCCGATAAGCTTGCCGAGAACCTGCGGCGGCTGATCGAGTGAGCCCATCGTCTTGATGACGCCGAGCACGGCGGCGACGATGCCGATCGCGGGCAGTCCTTCGGCAACCGAACTGAGGGCCGAATATGCCTTGAGCTTGTCGGCCCTGGCGGTTTCGATTTCCTCATCCATGAGCGCTTCGATTTCGTGCGGACGAGCGCTTCCCATCACGATGAGGCGGAAGTAGTCGCAGATGAAGGTGGGCAGTTCCGGATTCTTCTGGAGTGCGGGAAACGCCTGGAAAATGGGGGATTCGTCGGGGTTTTCGACATGGCCTTCGACTTCGCTGCGGGACTTGCTCCTGAATTCGCGCATCAGCAGAAACAGGCATCCGAGCACCGACAGGAAGTCGGCCTTCTTCGGCACCTTGCCGGCGAACACTTCGACAATGGCCTTGCCGGTATCCATGATCACCTTGACCGTATTGGCGACCACAAACGTTCCGAGCGAGGCCCCCAGAATGATGACGTACTCATAAGGCTGCCAGATCACCAGCACCTTGCCGCCCATCGCGGCGAAACCGCCGAGCACGCAGCCAAGCGTGATAACGAGGCCGATTATAATCGTCACAGCATTCTCCAATCCGTCGTTTGGTAGACATCAAAAGCTGATCCGCTTGCGCGAGGCTTGATTGGCCGGTCAAGCGGACATGGCGCGGTCCCGTCGATCGCGTTAGCCATGCGTGCCAACGTTGCAATGACGTTTTGCGGTGGCTCAAGGTTGGCACAAGCCGGGCGCAGCACCATCGCTGGCCGGCATCAGGGGATCATCCGCAATGTTGACCACTATCGCGAGCTACCGCCTCATCAATCAGGACCTCGACCGGAGCCTCTCGACTACGAGGTCGGCTCCCGCGGTGCAAAGGGAGTCGGATTATTTCCTGGAGAAGATCGAGACAGTGAAGTCCGTCGACGATTTCCTCGCCAACGACCGGCTGTTCAATTATGCGATGGAAGCGTTCGGGCTTGAGGAAATGAGCTACGCCAAGGCCTTCATGCGCAAGGTCCTCGAAGGCGGTATCGATGACCGGAACTCATTTGCCAACGGCCTTGCCGACAACCGCTACCGCGAGTTCGTCGAGACCTTCAACTTCTCCAGATACGGGGAAACCACAACCGTCTTCGAGCGAGCGCGCTCGGGTACCGTCGAACGCTATGTCAGGCAGGCCTTCGAGATCGAAGCCGGAAACCAGAACCAGGGCGTGCGGCTGGCGCTCTACTTTCAGCGCAAGGCTCCCGAAGTCAGCAGCGCGTTTGGAATTCTTGCCGACCGTGCGCTCCTCGAAGTGGCGCAGGTTGCTCTCGGGCTGCCGGCCAACATGTCGAACCTCGATATCGACCGGCAGGCAAAGCTCATCACCGACCGCCTCGATATCGAGGATCTCAAGGACCCTGAAAAGCTCGACAAGCTGATCGAAGGGTTCACTGCCCGCTGGGACATGGCCAATCCATCACGCCCTCTGACAGTCGCCGTCCCGAATGCAATTCTGGGAGCACCTGGAATCGTTGGCGTCGGCGCCGACATCCTGGCCAGCCTGCAGAACCTCAAATACGGAGGATAGCCCCCTTGGAAAGCGGCCTTTATGTCGCCGTATCGGGCCAGCTTGCCGCCCAGCGGAGACTCGATACGATCGCGCACAACATTGCCAACGTGAACACGCCTGGATTTCGTGCTGAGGAGATCAAGTTCGACAGCGTGATCTCGAACGCGGCAAAGGAGCCGGTGGCGTTTTCCTCATCGGGCAATACCTTTATTTCGCGCAAGACCGGCGCCATGGTGCAGACGGGAAATCCCCTTGATCTTGCCCTGTCGGGGGACGCCTGGCTGGCGGTCGAGACAGCCTCCGGAACCGCCTATACGCGCGACGGCCGGTTGCAGGTCTCGCAGGAGGGCCAACTTCGATCAATCAACGGCTATCCGGTTCTCGACGTCAGCGGTGCGCCGATTCAGGTGGGTCCCTCGGACGGACCGATCACCGTCAGCGCTGATGGGATGATCTCCCAGAAAGGCGTTCGCCGCGGCGCGGTCGGCCTGTTCGCCCTCGATGAAAAAGCCAAGCTGGTCCGCTTCGACAATTCGGCGCTGCTGTCAGACATACCCGGCAACCCGGTCGTCACCTTCAACAGTGTCTCGGTGCAACAAGGATTTCTCGAGAAGTCCAACGTCAACCCGATGTTGGAGATGACGAAACTGATCACGCTGACCCGGAACTTCGAAGCGACGTCTTCGGCAACCGATCAGTTCCAGGACTCCCTGAAGGAAGCCATTCGCAAGCTCGGCACGAATGGATAAGCGGCGCCAAACCCACGATCCGATGGTGCGCCAGCAGAATTCACCGCTGAGCCGCCTCAACGATCTCGTGGCGACCGCACGCGCCTCCAACATGAGCCAGTTGGGCGGTCGTGTCACCGAGATCGGGCGCAATCACTATCTCGTCGAGGGCCTTGGGAATTCGGGCCGTCTCGGCGACATCGTCACGGTTGGCTGCGGCAGCCGGCAGACGATGGGCGAGATCATTCGCATGCAGGTCGGCAGCGCGGTCATCAAACCGTTCGAGGCGACCGATTCGATCAAGCTCGGAGAGACCGCATGGTTGACAGAGCGGCTGGATATCCGCCCGGCGTTGTCCTGGAAGGGGCGTACGCTCGACGCACTAGCCAACCCGATCGACGGGCTCGGCGGACTGGAACAAGGATCGTGCGGGTACGCGCGGGACAGACCGCCGCCTGATCCGATGTCGCTCCAGCGCATCACAAAGCCGGTGAAGACCGGGGTCAGGGTGATCGACATGTTCACTCCGATCTGCTGCGGCCAGCGCATTGGAATTTTTGCCGGTTCCGGAGTCGGCAAGTCCTCCCTTCTATCGATGCTCGCACAGGGCAACAGTTTTGACAGCGTGGTGCTGGCCCTTGTCGGAGAGCGTGGCCGGGAGGTGCGCGATTTCCTCGATGATGTCCTGGGCAGCCAGAAAGATCGAACCGTCGCAATTGTTGCTTCAAGCGCGGAGAGCGCAATGATGCGCCGGCTGGCGGCGCACACCGCGATGTGTGTCGCCGAATTCCTGCGCGATTCTGGCGAGGATGTTCTGCTGATCGTCGATTCGCTGACGCGTTACGCGTATGCGTCGCGCGAATTCGGGCTGGCGGCGGGTGAGCCGCCGGTTGCGCGCGGTTTCCCGCCCTCGGTTTTCGCAGACCTGCCGCGCCTGCTGGAACGATCCGGTCCCGGCCACGCCGACAGCGGCTCGATCACCGGCGTCTTTTCGGTGTTGATCGAAGGTGACGACCACAACGATCCCGTCGCCGACACGATCCGCGGCATTCTCGATGGGCATATCGTTCTGGACCGGGCGGTCGCCGATCAGGGCCGCTATCCCGCCGTCAACCTGTTGTCGTCGATCTCCCGCCTCGCTCACGTCTCATGGACGCCTTCGCAACGCGAGCTTGTGCTGAAGCTTAAAGGCCTTGTCGCGCGGTTCGAGGATAGCCGCGACCTCAGGTCGGTGGGTGCCTATCAGCCAGGCGCGGATACGGACCTCGACGATGCGGTAAGGATCGTTCCCAAGCTTTACCAAGCTTTGAAGCAGCCGACCGGCGAAACCGATAATCGCAACGCATTCGCCGCCGTTGCCGATCACCTCGGCGGCAAGAATGGATAGCACCGGGCAATAGCGGCTTGTGGAGGCGACAATCACGCCGTCTACTGCGCGTCCGTGCAATACTCGACGCTTTCCATAAGCGCAAACCGTCGGGACCACTCGACAGGACGCATCTCGGCGTCATAGGCGACCCTGTCGCAAACGAGAATCGGTCTGTTTTTTTCGATCTCCAGTACGTCGGCGCATGCTTCGTCGGGCAACGAGGGGCGAACGCGCTCGGTGCAGCGCCTGATGAATGCGCTGTAGCCGAGGACATCGCTGTCTGAGACCTTTTGTCGACGCTCGTCGCTGGCTGCAAGATCTTCGACGACGAAATTCGGAACCTGCAGATCTTCGTAAAGCCGGAGGATTACCTTGATGAGCTTCTTGCGCCTTATGCGAACCACCTCGTCGCCCTTGCGCAACTCGAGGCCCGAAGCAACCTCGCTGCCGGCACGCTCCAAGGTGCAGGACAGGTAGGTGAAACTATCCGGCGAGAAGTGCTCGCCGTTGAGGTAGAAGTGGTTGAGCCGGCGGCGGGAGGCGTGACGCGGATCCATGACGAACGTGCCGCGACCTTGCCTGCGCGAAATCCAACCGGCACTCTCCAGCTCCTGCAGCGCCTTGCGCATCGTGCCGATCGAGACGCCATAGGCCCGCGCCAGATCGGATTCGTTCGGCAGCAACGTTCCCGCGGACCACTTCTCGGACAACATGTTTTCGTGCAAGAGCTTTTTGATCTGGACGTAGAGCGGGCCGGCATACACCGTCCGGCGCATCAATTCCTGAGCCATTCTTCCCCCGATCAGGATTTACGATGTCAACCCGGCGGGCTTCGCAGCCGAGCCGGTCGAACGCGGGGGGCCATGAGAATGCAACGCCGCCTCCGCGCAACATACGCAAACCGACCAGGAACAAATTCACGGGAACACGATTCCAGCATCGGGCCACCGGCATTCCTGCGCAATTGATCTTCATCGTTTGCAGGGGAAAAGATGTTCATGAGCTCACCAATCATTACACTGCAAACTGCAAACTATAGAGTTTATGAAAACGCCCTTCTTGCATGCCCCGGTACCGGGAAAGCGGCTCGATAACCGCTTGTGTTCCGGCCCCGACACTTGGTTCCCCTTGCAGCACGCTATTCCTCCAAGTGTCGGAGCCATAAGGAACACGAGCAACACTAAGATTCTCGTGTAGCTTTTGCACCAAACGTTTGGCATCGAGCCAAGCCGCAAGTGGGGACCAAACGTTAGGTGCGCTACACGAGTGTTCCGGCCCCGACACTTGGTTCCCCTTGCAGCACGCTATTCCTCCAAGTGTCGGAGCCATAAGGAACACGAGCAACACTATGATTCTAGTGTAGCTTTTGCACCAAACGTTTGGCATCGAGCCAAGCCGCAAGTGGGGACCAAACGTTAGGTGCGCTACACGAGAACGCGCAGAAGTCGACCGTCGATTTCACGACATCGCCGCTGCGGCTGCATGACCTCAACGAAACCTTAGTTTTTGGTCTGCTAGTGTTCCGACTCTGACATATGGTTCCCTGCCGGGAACCTGAATGTCAGCCCGGAACACTTGGCAACCTTTTGATTGTGTTCTGGATTCACAAACATTTGACGACCTCCGCCCGGGAATCA
>Ga0180009_10007460_pt1 | contig 11160 bp, 13 predicted proteins | sample OS_PC_MetaG_FD_123537 | JGI IMG/M metagenome (GOLD analysis project Ga0180009, IMG submission 123537) | Groundwater microbial communities from the Aspo Hard Rock Laboratory (HRL) deep subsurface site, Sweden - OS_PC_MetaG | ecosystem: Environmental > Aquatic > Deep subsurface > Groundwater...
TCCAGCGTTTTAACATCGGACCTCCGTCGGCTTTTATTGACTTAATATACAAATTTTCTTCTTGCAGATTAAAGTTGTGTTTTGCGTTAGCAATAGCAGAATCTAAAAGTTTTATTACCGGCCTCTTTGCCCATTTACTCGAAAAATGCAAAATATCCAAAGCTTCGGCAACCTTTTTGCCTCTTATCATATCTACCACCAATCTTACTTTTCTTGGTGACATTCTTAAATATTTTACTTTTGCTATAATTTCCATATTGATGTAACACAGACAATTCATTCACAGATTCCACAGATTCTTTCTTAATGGCGCGAAGCGCATATCTGTGTTATCTGTGTTTTAAAAATCTGTGTTATTTCCCTTTTTCTATTTCTTTCTGCATCTTACCGCCATGTCTGATAAATTTTCTTGTGGATGAAAATTCTCCCAATTTGTGTCCGACCATATTTTCAACTATATATACCGGAACATGCTCTTTCCCATTATGCACTCCAATTGTAAATCCCACCATTTCCGGCGTTATACTTGAATCACGCGACCATGTTTTTATAACCACTTTGTCGCCTTGCTTCAATTTTGATATTTTTTCTAGCAATTTAGGATCTACGAATGGTCCTTTTTTTAAACTTCTTGACATATTATCATCCCAATCTACAAATCAATCCTAATTTACAAATGGTATTCTACAAATTTCATCCTAATATACTAATATCCGAATATTCGTAGATTTGAATGTTATTTGTAACCCAATTTGTAGATTTGGATTTCATTCGTAGATTTGGACCTTTTTATTTTCTTCTCTTCTTCTTTCTTCTCTGAATTATTAATTTGTCCGACGATCTATTCTTTCTTCTTGTCTTTACTCCCAATGCCGGCTTGCCCCATGGTGTCTTTGGCCTCTTAAGTCCAATTGGATTTTTACCTTCACCGCCGCCATGAGGATGATCGACGGGATTCTTTGCTTTACCGCGAACAGTAGGGCGTATACCCATATGTCTTTTTCTGCCTGCTGAACCAATACGCACAAGCCCATGTTCACTATTGCCTACAACGCCAATAGTAGCACTACATTCTTTTCGAATCAACCTAATCTCTGTAGATGGCAATTTTATTTGCGCGAATTTTCCCTCTACGGCCATTAGTACTGCCCCCATTCCAGCTCCTCTGACAATTTTTCCGCCTGCTCCGGGATTAAGCTCAATATTAAAAACCGATTCTCCGATTGGAATATTGGACAATTGTGTTCTGCTGCCAAATTTTACAGGCACCTTGCCTTTGGAAGAAATTGTAGAATCTCCCGTCTTTAAACCGTCGGCGGCCAAAATATATCTCTTTTCCTTATCTTCATATTCTACCAACGCGATATTCGCACTTCTATTGGGGTCGTATTCAATAGCGATAACTTTTGCCGGTACATCAAATTTATCTCTTTTGAAATCAACAATTCTAACGTAGCGCTTAGCTCCGCCTCCGCGGTGCTGAACGGTAATTTTGCCATGATGATTTCTTCCGCCGGTTCCTTTCTTTATAACAACCAATTTCCTTTCGGGTCTTTTCTTGGTTATTTCGGGCCTATTAACCGACGTCTTTCTTCTGGCTGGTGTTGTAGGTTTGTATACCTTGATGGGCATATGAGTATTCTGTGCAGTTCTGTGTTCTCGTCTGTGTCTTATCTGTGTGAGACGTTTTCACACAGAAAAACACGGAACAGAACACAGACGAACACAGAGGGTTAATGCGTCGTTAGACTCCTTCGTATATTTCAATCTTTTCTCCAGGAGCCAATGAAACAATTGCTTTTCTCCAATTCTTTCTTTTGCCCCATTGTCTCCCGTGTCTTACTCTTTTTCCTCTTACATTAATAATTTTTACATCTTTTATCTTTACTCCATATAGTGTACTAACTGCTTTTTTAACCATTATTTTATTCGCGTCAGGAGATACTTCAAAGGCATATTTCCCAAAAACTGCCATATCGGATATTTTTTCTGTAATAAGCGGTTTAATTAAAATATCGTGAACATTCACTTTGAATTTTGGCTTTGCTCCTTTTGTTCCAATTTTTACACCCTCCTTTTTATTCTCTTCCGGTTTGCTTATTTTAACTTTCTTTTCTTCTTTCTTCTTGCTTTCCTTCCGGGCTGGAGCCTCCGGGCTGGAAGCTTGTTTTTTTGTTTTCTTTATCAATTCTAAATCCTTGGCAGTTTCTTTTTGCTGTTTCTCTGATTCTTTTTCTAATCTTTCTTTCTTTTGTTTTCTTAAAAATCGATCTAAAAATGCCATATTATTTTTATTTTAATCTTTTCTCTAATCCAATCAATGTATTCCTTTCTATAATTATATGTTCACTATTTATCACGTCCAGTACACTCAAATCTTTGCCTGCTATGTTTTGCAATTTCTGTAAATTTCGGCTTGCTAATTTTATATTTTTCTCTCCGTCCGTTACGAGCAATCCCTTGCCTTTTAATTCTTTTCCTAATTTATTAAATAAATTTTTTATTGCACCAAAAAGTTCTTTCGTTTTTGGTTCTTTTATTTCTAGCTTCTCAATAACCAATAATCCGCTATCTCTAAGCTTGTCTGTCAAAAGCATGCAAAGTGCTTTGTTTTTGGTTTTTTTGTTTATTTTGACTTTGAAATTTCTATTGCTTCTTGGTCCGAATGTAATGCCCCCGCCAACCCAAAGTGGCGATCTGATTGAGCCATGTCTTGCGCGGCCTGTTCCTTTTTGTCTCCATGGTTTTTTGCCTCCACCGCTAACCTCTCCTCTTGTTTTGGTATGAGCAAAAACACCTCTTCTGTTCGCCAAGCAACCCGTTACTACTTGATGCAATAAATCTTCATTAGAATTAACATTAAAAACCTTGTCTGAAATTTCCAGCTCTTCTTTAACTTCTCCATCTAAGTTGTATACCTTTACTGATGCCATATTAATTACTCTCAATATAAACTAATGAATTTCTTACGCCTGGTATTGCGCCCTTTACAGCAATTATATTTTTTTCTTTATCAACTTCCACTATTTCTAAATTTTTCACAGTAACGCCTTTGTTGCCCATTTGTCCTGGCATCCTCATTCCTTTAAAAACTTTTGCCGGACCCGTTGCGCCGATCGAACCAGGCATGCGAAGCTGATCTTTGTGCCCGTGTGAAGCAGGGCTTCCATGAAATCTGTGTCTTTTTACAACACCCTGAAAACCGTGGCCCTTTGACGTTCCTACAACATTAACATTGTCGCCTATTTCAAACTGTTCCACTGTTAATTCCTCTCCTTTTTCCAATGATTCATCTGCTTTTACTAATCTAAATTCCTTTAAAGTTCCGTAATCCGGCAAATCTTTTAAATGGCCTTTTTCCGCTTTATTTAACTTTTTCTTTGGGAAAGCCCCTAACTGCACTGCGCTATATCCGTCCTTTTCCTTAATTTTTATCTGCACTATACTCATCGGAGGAGCCAACACCAAAGTCACCGGAATCACAGTTCCATCTTCTTTAAATCTTTGCGACATTTCTATTTTTTTTCCGATTATCATTTTCATACCCGGTAGTAGAACTTTGACATTTAATATATTAAATCTCAAAATTTTTTATTATTAGCAAATTACCATATTTAACCTTCTTGTTATGCACGGTATCTCAGCTCCGCTTCGCGGAGCGGTCAAAGCTTCACTACCGGGCATATTTGCGTAAAATAAAAAACCAAAAGCCCATTCACAAAAACTAATAATCTTAATGGCTAGGCTTTTGGCCTTTTTCAAACTAGTCTTTGGTTTTTTTGCACTTTACGCCTCCTAATTTAGCTTTTATAAATGCGTCGGGTAGGTTTTTCCGTATATGTCAAACGGAATCTTTCTCCCCGGATCTATGTAGCTAATAATTTTAAAATTCTTTTTTGATTGTGCAAAGCATATATCCGTGTTATCTGTGTCGGAAAATCTGTATTTTCCATATTTAAATTCTCTGTGTTATCTGTACCCGTATTTTCTGTGTTACATCTTTATCTCAACATCAACACCGGCCGGTAAATTTAAGTTCATCAAAGCATCAACTGTCTTGTCGGTTGGGTCTAAAATATCAAGCAATCGCTTATGGGTTCTCATTTCAAATTGCTCACGTGCGGTTTTATGGACAAATGTTGAACGGTTCACTGTATATTTTCGTTTTTCTGTTGGCAATGGTATAGGACCGTGAACAGTTGCTCCGCTTCGCTCCGCACTTTCTATAATCGTCTTTGCTGACTGATCTATGATTTTGTGGTCGTACGCCCTGATTTTGATTCGGATTCTGTTCTGAACCTCATCTTTGTTTTTCTCTTCTTTTGGCATGATCTTAAAAACTGTAAAGGACCCCGAGATACGGGGTCCCTATATTAAAATTATTTCAAAATTTTTGTTACAACCCCTGCGCCCACAGTTCTTCCGCCTTCGCGAATAGCAAATCTTTGCTTTTCTTCTAGCGCAATAGGAGTAATTAATTTAACATTTACATTTACAGTATCACCTGGCATCACCATTTCTGTTCCTTCCGGCAAAGTAACGTCACCGGTTACATCGGTAGTTCGGATATAAAACTGCGGCTTATAACCTTTGAAAAATGGCTTATGTCTTCCGCCCTCTTCTTTGGTTAATGCATAAACTTCTGCCTCAAACTCTGTATGAGGAGTAAGGGTTCCTGGTTTTGCAACAACTTGTCCGCGCTCTACCTGGTCTTTTTTTGTACCACGAAGAAGCAATCCCGCGTTATCGCCGGCGCGTCCTTCATCTAACATTTTGTTAAACATTTCAATACCTGTAATAACCGTTTTTTGAGTATCTTTAATACCAACAATTTCCATTTCTTCATTTAATTTAACAACACCTCTTTCAATTCTTCCCGTAACAACGGTTCCACGTCCCTCAATTGAAAAAACGTCTTCAACGGGCATTAAAAATGGCTTATCAACATCTCTGACCGGTTCCGGAATATATTCATCCAATACGTTTACTAAATCCATTATTGGCTTCGAAGCTGCCTCGTCTGTTGGATTTTCTAAAGCTTTCAAAGCTGAACCGCGGATAATTGGAGTTTCGTCCCCGGGAAATTCATATTTTTTAAGCAAATCCCTCACCTCTTCCTCAACCAAATCAATAAGTTCGGGATCAGAAACCTGGTCAACTTTATTTAAGAAAACAACTATGTGGGGAACACCGACCTGGCGCGCAAGCAAAATGTGTTCTCTGGTTTGAGGCATTGGGCCGTCAGCGGCAGAAACAACCAAAATTGCGCCATCCATTTGAGCTGCGCCGGTAATCATGTTTTTGACATAGTCGGCATGGCCTGGACAGTCAACGTGGGCATAGTGCCTTTTTTCTGACTCATACTCAACATGGGCAGTAGCAATAGTAATACCGCGCTCCCTTTCCTCTGGAGCGGCATCAATCTGGTCTACTGTCTTATCTTGAGCAATTAGACCTTTGGCAGACAACACCTTTAGTATTGCTGCGGTTAAAGTTGTTTTACCGTGGTCAACGTGGCCGATTGTACCTACGTTGATATGCGGTTTTGTTCGTTCAAATTTATCTGCCATATGAATGATATTAGATACTAATATACTAATTCATACGAATTATACTAATTATACGAATTCTTTCTTATTAGTACTATTCGTATCATTAGTATTCATTTGTATATTTGTATCTTTAATTCTTTAATTTTAGCAAAAATTTTATTTAATTTAGCTGGTTAGTATAATATCATAATTTTAAAATTATGACAATACCCCGAAATTTAGCTAAATTTACATAAATTTTAATCCAGAATTTATCTTTTATTATTTTTACAACTTTATGGCTTTATGGCTTTTAGGGCCTTATTCCAGCGGTTCTAAATAATATTTTTCTTCTTCTGTTAAAACACTCTCTTCTTTTTCGTCTATTTTTACATTAACGGGAACTTCCTCGTCTTTTCTCCCTAATTCTTGATTCTTTATTCCCAATTCTTTCTGTTCCTGCTCCTCTCTCCATTTTGCTATATCTTCGTTGACTCTTTTCATTAATTCTTTTTCATCTTCTTCTTTATCTTTTTCTTCAATTTTATCTACAACACTTGGTGGCGATGAAAAATCTATGTCGGGGGTATCAAAATCATCATCCATGCAATCACAATCCTCCGAACAAAAATCCATGTCTTCAACCAAGTCTTCGTATCTTTCCAATGACATCACAACAAGGGCGTCGTCGCCTTTTTCGTTCATAACAATAACCTCCCCCCTCCTATTGGCTAATTTTTTTAGCCGTGAAAATAACTCACCCATATGTTTCAAAATAAAAAATAAAATATAAAATATAAAAAATGTGGAATCGCGCTTCGCGCGATAAATTATTATGTTTTTATATTTTTACGTTTTTGTTTTTTATTTTTTATCTTTTATTTTTTATTTCTTTTTCCCCTCAATTATTTCCTCCGCGACATTTTTCGGAACTTCTGCGTATTTTGAAAACTCCATTGAATAGCTTGCCCTGCCCTGTGTCATTGAACGCAAATCTGTTGCATAACCGAATAATTCTCCCAGAGGAACAAGCGCGTCTATAAGTCTTACGTCTCCCCTTTCTCGCATTTCCTGAATTTGTCCCCGTTTTGAATTCAAGTCGCCGATAACATCACCCATAAATTGTTCCGGGGTCGTCACCTCAACTTTCATTAACGGCTCCAGTAAAATTAATCCGGCTTTTTTGGCTGCCGCTGAAAATGCCATTGAGCCGGCAATTTTAAATGCCATTTCAGACGAATCAACTTCGTGATAAGAACCGTCATAAACGGTTGCTTCAACATCAATAACCGGATAGCCTGCCAAAACACCCTTTGTCGTTGCTTCTTTAACTCCTTTTCCAATGGCGGGGATATATTCTCTTGGAATAACACCGCCCTTAATTTCATCGTTAAATTTAAATCCTTCACCTTCCCCGCGTGGCGCAACGCGAAGCCAGCAATGGCCATATTGTCCGCGGCCGCCGGACTGCTTAATATATTTGCCTTCGGCTTCTGCCTGTCCCTTAACCGTTTCTTTGTACGCAACTTGCGGCCTGCCGACATTTGCCTCTACCTTAAATTCTCTTTTCATTCTATCTATAATAATTTCCAAATGCAACTCGCCCATTCCGGAAATAATTGTCTGTAATGTCTCGTCATCGGTCCTGATGCGGAAAGTCGGATCTTCTTCTGCCAATTTTTGAAGCGCCATGCCCATCTTTTCTTGGTCAGCTTTTGTTTTTGGTTCAATGGCAACGGCAATAACCGGCTCCGGGAAAGTAATTGACTCCAAAACAATTGGATTGTCTTCGTCGCACAAAGTGTTTCCGGTTGTAACCTCTTTAAATCCGATTGCTGCAACAATGTCTCCTGTATAAACCTCGCTCACTTCTTCTCTATGATTTGCATGCATTCTTACAATCCTGCCGATTCTCTCTCTTTTGTCGGTTGATGCATTGTAAATATAAGAGCCGGCGGAAACCTTGCCTGAATAAACGCGGAAAAAACAAAGCCGCCCGACAAACGGGTCAGTTGCGATTTTAAATGCTAAAGCCGAAAACGGTTCATTGTCATCGGCATGCCTTTCCAATTCTTTTTCAGGGTCTTTAATATCAGTGCCTTTGACCGGAGGAACATCCAGGGGAGATGGCAAATAATCTACAACAGCGTCCAAAAGCGGCTGGATGCCTTTGTTTTTTAGTGCGCTCCCGCAAAACACCGGAACAATCTCGCCGGCAATCGTTGCTTTGCGAAGAACTCTCTTTAAATCTTGCAGTGGGATTTCTTCTTCGCCTAAATATTTTTCCATCAATTCTTCGTCCTGTCCCGCAATTGCTTCTATTAACATACCCCTGTGCTCGTCTGTTTTTTTCTTCATATCTTCGGGAATGTCTATTTCTTCAATTTCTTTTCCCAAATCATCTTTATAAATTATTGCCTTGCGTTCCAAAAGATCAATGATGCCTTTTAGGTCCGCTTCTATTCCGATTGGCAGTTGAACGGCATAAGCGTTTTTTGTTAAACGTTCGTGGATTGAATCAAGATCGGCATAAAAATCCGCGCCGGTTCTATCAAGTTTGTTTATAAAGCAAATGCGCGGAACTTTAAATTTATCCGCTTGGTGCCAAACGGTTTCTGATTGCGGTTCAACGCCCGCAACGCCGTCAAAAACAACAACGCCCCCATCCAATACGCGAAGGGAGCGCTGAACTTCCACAGTAAAATCAATATGGCCCGGAGTATCAATAATATTAATTCTGTTATCTTTCCAAAAACAGGTTGTAGCGGCAGAGGTAATGGTGATTCCTCTTTCCTGCTCCTGTTCCATCCAATCCATTTCCGCTTCGCCCTCATGAACCTCGCCAATTTTATGTTTTTTTCCCGTATAAAATAAAACGCGCTCGGAAACGGTTGTTTTACCGGCGTCAATATGGGCAATAATGCCGATATTTCTTATTTTGTCTAAGCTAAATTCTCTGGGCATATATAAAAGATACTAATATACAAATTTATACGAATGATACTAATGATACAAATAACTATTCATTTATGCGAGTGCAGGTTAGGGGCTGATTCGCATAATTCGTATCATTAGTATGTATTCGTATATTGGTATCACATTACCTGGCGAAGTGCGCAAAGGCGCGATTTGCTTCTGCCATTCTTTGCACATCTTCTTTCTTTTTAATCGCGGCGCCTTCATTTTTTGACGCGGACATTAATTCTTCGGCCAATCTTTCTGCCATGCTCTTTCCTTTTTTACCACGAGCCGCACCCAAAATCCAGCGTGAAGCCAGTGCAAACTTTCTATCTCCTTTTACAGGATAAGGAATCTGATAATTTGCTCCGCCTACGCGCTTGCTTCTAACTTCCAATTGCGGGCTGACATTTTTAAAAGCCGCCTCAAAAACTTCCAGCGGTTCTTTTTTTGTTTTTTCCGCAATTATTTCAAAGGCGCCGTAAAGCACTGCCTGGGCAGTTGTCTTTTTGCCCCGTTTCATTAAATAATTAATAAATTTGGCAACTGTTGTGTTGCTGTATTTAATATCCGGTTTGATTTTTCTTTTTGGTGCTTTCTTTTTACCACGCATATTCGCTTCACTCAAAATAAAAAATTAAAAATAAAATATAAAATATTCGGTATCGCGTTGCACGCGATTGATTATTACATTTTTATATTTTTACGTTTTTGTTTTTTATTTTTTATATTTGATATTTTATTTTCCTTTCTTAACTCCGTAAAGTGAGCGGCTGTTCTTTCTGTTTTGTACGCCCTGCGTATCATAAGTGCCGCGGACAATATGATATCTAACGCCCGGAAGGTCTTTAACTCTCCCGCCTCTAATCATAACAATTGAGTGTTCTTGCAGATTGTGTCCGATTCCGGGAATATAAGCGGTGACCTCCTGTCCGTTTGACAATCTGATTCTTGCAATTTTTCGCAAAGCCGAGTTTGGTTTTTTTGGAGTGACGGTTGTTACCTTAACGCAAACGCCACGCTTAAAAGGACTTCCTTTTGGAAGCTCCCTTTTCCGTCTCTTTAAAGTATTAGTAACACTCTGCAGGGCCGGAGATTTACTTTTCTTCTTTGATGTCCTTCTCCCCTTTTTTACTAACTGGTTTACGGTAGGCATAGGTTAGTTAATTAGTTGATTAGTTAATTAGTTAAGCGGAGCGCAACTCCTTTTCACAACTAACTAAGCGTCCAATTAACTCATTAAAAATAACCTTGTTTCAGGTTATAACAATTATAGAACAATATTAGCATACCTGTCAACTTTGGTCAACCCCACACATAATTTTGCCTTTATTGTGTGCGGGGTCAATAGCTACAAAAACAAACTGAAAACAAGGTTAATGGTTCCACTAAAAAGGAATGAAAAAATCCCAATATTTAAAATTCTATCCATAAGCAATAGCCCAATCAAAATCAATGGTCCTTGCGATGCCAAACGCATTTTCAATTCATTGTATTTTGGCTTATCTAAAGCGGCAAAAAGAAACTTGGAACCGTCCAGTGGCGGAACCGGTATCAAATTAAAAATCATCAGCACTATATTAATAATAATAAGTAGGTATACAAACTGAATAAGCAGATTACTTATGGGTAAGGCGGTAAAAATCGCCAATATTTTCAAGATTGTGCCAAAAACCGCGATATTTATAAGATTTGCCAGCGGACCTGCCAAAGCAACAATCGTCATTCCCCATTTTTTATATTTTAAATTATACGGATTGGTCTGAACCGGTTTTCCCCAGCCAAAGCCGATTAAAACCAACATAAAAAGCCCCAGCCAATCAATATGCGCAAATGGATTTAATGTAAGCCGCCCCATTTTTTCCGCAGTATCGTCTCCCAGTTTATACGCGGCATAAGCATGCGCAAATTCATGGGTTGAAAGGGCAACCAGAATAGCGCCTATCCAGGCGATAAAATATAATGGATTGTCGGATAATAAAGTAAGGGGCATTGTTACATTGTTAAATTGTTACATTGTTAATTGAAATATTGTATCGCTTCGCGATATATTATTATAGATCAATCGGCAATCAACAATCTGCAATTAGCAATTAATTCTTCTTCCAATCTCTTATAATAAACCTTTTCCCGCGCTTGTCAAGCTCAACTGTCAGCTTTTGATTTTCTTTCCATTTTAATTCGCGCATGTCATTAATGGGCAACGTTATGCTATATGCCCCGTTCCCAACCCTTTGTAATTTTCTAATTTGTTCGTCTTTATTGCGCCCCATAAGAATTATATAATTAATTATATAATTAATTATATAATTCTTTTTTCTGTGGCGCAAGCATTCCGTCAAAAACTAAGCGGCCGCTTAGTTTTTGACGGAACTCAATCATTAAAAAAACCCGCATCTTGTTTGATGCGGGGTATGTGGAGAGTTGAACTCTCCACATTGGAAATGAACTATGCAACGAGCTTTCTGTAAAGCCAGAGGCGGAGGCCGGGAATCGGCCTCTGTTTTTCAAAGGCGCGATATGGACCATTGAAGCATTCAACAACAAACGGCGGGTTGGCTTTCAGATTGGCAATGAGCTTTGGCTCAATCGCGAGAAGATATGCAATCGCCAGACCATAGATGCCGAGCATCGCAAAACTGGCGTAAGGCGCGTAGCGGAAAATCAGGAA
>Ga0180009_10007461_pt1 | contig 11159 bp, 8 predicted proteins | sample OS_PC_MetaG_FD_123537 | JGI IMG/M metagenome (GOLD analysis project Ga0180009, IMG submission 123537) | Groundwater microbial communities from the Aspo Hard Rock Laboratory (HRL) deep subsurface site, Sweden - OS_PC_MetaG | ecosystem: Environmental > Aquatic > Deep subsurface > Groundwater...
CGATGTAATAAAGTCGGTTTATGGGTGGCTATTCCCAATAAATATCACCTATTGGTAAAAATATTATTGTAGCCAGGTCTGGGCCAGGGATTTGAACTAATAGATCAACAAGATAAGAAAAATTATCATGTTCATCCTGTTAATCCTGTCAAAAATAGCTGAACTGTTAGAAAGAAGGATCCATAACCAGATAGATTAAAAGGAGGAGTATAAAATGGAGACTTACTACAAACCCGAAGATCTTCTAAAATTCGAAGAGATCGGAAAGGAAGCACCTGATTTGGCAAAAAAGTTTTTTGATTATTATGGAGCCGTATTCGCTGAAGGAGAACTGACGGAGAGGGAGAAAGCGCTCATCGCACTTGCCGTTGCCCACACCGTGCAGTGCCCGTACTGCATCGATGCATTTACCCAATCCTGCCTTGAGAAAGGGTCCAATCTGGGTGAGATGACAGAGGCCATCCACGTGGTAACGGCGATCAGAGGAGGGGCATCCCTTGTTCACGGCGTTCAGATGCGCAATATCGCTGAGAAGTTGTCCATGTAAAGGAGACGAGTTACGGAAGAAAAAATGTATCTCCAGGAATCATCACAAGAGGCGGAAAAGACCACCATGAAGAGTGCCATGGTGGTGGAGCCTTTCCGCCTGACCCTCTCCAAACACGGTCTCAAAATGGTCCGGGGGGATACCAGCACGTTACAGATTAATGTGGGGTTTCTCTGCAATCAGGCATGCCGGCACTGTCATCTGAGCGCAGGGCCTGGTCGAAAAGAGAACATGAATATGGAGACCGCAAACCAGGTGGTGGATTATGCCTCAAGATCCTCTTTCGGGACCATCGATATTACTGGCGGCGCACCAGAACTAAATCCGCATCTGGTCCATCTCATTGAAAGACTCTCTCCCCTCACAAATAAAATCATGATTCGATCGAATCTTTCTGCCCTCAATGACGGTAAACGAGAACATCTGTTTGAGATTTTCAAAGAACATCGAGTGGTCATTGTAGCCTCTTTCCCTTCTCTGAATAAAGGCCAGATGGAATCGCAGCGGGGGAAGGGGATGTTTAACCGGAGTATCGCCGCTCTAAAAAAACTGAATAACCTGGGGTATGGCAAGGAAGGATCAGGCCTTGAACTTGATCTGGTTTCCAATCCTACGGGTGCATTTCTCCCCTCACCCCAGTCCCAGACAGAGAAGAGGTTCCGTCAGGTTCTGGAGAAAAAATGGGGAATCGTCATTAATAATCTTTTTACCTTTGCCAACGTGCCTTTAGGAAGATTTCGTGATTGGCTTATGCAATCGGACAACCTTGAAAAGTATATTGAAAAACTCGCGTCCGGCTTTAATCCCTGTGCTGTTGAAGGAGTGATGTGCAGGACACTGGTCTCTGTCTCATGGGACGGTTATCTCTTTGACTGTGATTTCAATCTGGCTAAGAAGCTTTACATGGGTGGGCGGAAGATTCATGTTTCTGAAATGTCCGGACCTCCAAAAGCCGGGAATCCCATTGCAGTGGCTGACCATTGCTATACATGTACTGCCGGGGCAGGGTTCACGTGAGGCGGAGCTATTCAGACCTGAGTTCAGGTTCGGTAATATAAGGGAGAAAATGATGGAAGAGGCCATTCAAACAACAAAGAACAGCCGACAGAAGGCTATAATAAAGGCGTTGGCTTTTGTGGCATTTATTATCCTGGCTATCTTCTTGATTCGCTTCACACCGATTAAGAACTATCTCACGGCCAAAGCCTTGGGTGGTTTTCTCGATGCAGCGGGCTTCTGGGCCCCATTTATTTACATGTTGGTCTATGCTGTAGGGGTCTGTCTGTTTTTGCCCGGCACCCTGCTCACCGGTCTGGGAGCAGCCATTTTCGGTCCCTACTGGGGATTTATCTATGTATGGATGGGCGCTATGGCCGGGGCAAGCGCCGCCTTCTTAATCGGGCGCACCCTTGGGAGGGAGTTTGCCGCATCCCTCATTGGCGATAAACTGAAAAAATACGACGACGCCATCGAGCGAAACGGTTTCGCCACGGTATTGTACTTAAGGCTCGTCTACTTTCCTTTCACGCCCATGAACTTCGGCATGGGCCTGACCAAAGTCCGTTTCTGGGATTATTTTGCCGGTACGGCCTTAGGTATTATCGTTGGAACTTTCATATTTACCTTTTTCATCGGTACGTTAAAGAACGTATGGGCATCCGGAAACTGGGGAGAACTCATATCCCTCAAGGTCTTCTTTTCAGTGGCCCTCTTTATCTTCTCCTTTTTCATTCCCAAGATTATCAAGAAGATCAAACCGGAAAATTAAAAAATAACCAGGCTATTTTTTAAGGCAAATTTGATAGTTTGGTAAAAAGTCGAAAACCCCTCTTCCTGTCATTCCGGCGAAAGCCGGAATCCAGTCCATTCAAAGACTTATGAAGGCTCTGGACTCCGGAGCCTGCCCCGGACCCCGATCCGGGGTTCACCGGAGTGACGGCTTTTTACGAGTTCATCAATTTTGAAAATGGTTCACAAAATGTAATATTTGATTATAATCAAGGTCAAAAAAGGAGCCATAAAAATCGATCAAACACATTACACTCCTGTACATCCCGGTGAAGTGCTAAAAGATGAGCTTGACGAGGTTGGTCTCACTCAATCAGCACTTGCAAAACATATTGGGGTGTTACCGAAAACAATTAATGAAATATGCCGTGGTAAGAGAGGCATAAGTGTAGAAATGGCAATGAAGCTTTCTAAGGCTTTCGGAGGCAGACCTCAGTTTTGGTTAAATTTACAAAATAACTGGGAGATCAGTCAGATTGATGACACTGCTTATGAAGATATTAAACATGTTACCGCATGAGGCCAATATAACATTGCTCTTTCAGCCGACAGATAAACGCTGCGGCTGAATAGTCTGAAGAACACTTTCCCAATATATTTCATAGGGACACAATGGGCGATATTGAGCCAGACATTACAAAACAGATCAGAGCTCTGTTGAACGAAAACAGGATTGAGTTCGAAGAAATTGATCATGAACCGGCTATCACCTGCCAACAGTCAGCGAAAGCGAGAGGGTGCAGTCAGGAGATCGGGGGAAAAAGTATATTATTTAAGGATAGATCGGATTTCAGGTTATTTGTTATGTCGGCAGCTTTACAGATTGACTCCAAAAAGGTGCGGAAAATTCTGAAGTCCAGCTGGCTCAGGTTTGCCACAACTGAAGAGCTTCGGGAAATGGCGGGTGTTGAAAAGGGAGCACTGCCACCCTTTGGAAGAGACATCCTGCCGGTGGATCTCTATCTTGATGAATCCATTCTGAAAAACGATAAAATTGCCTTTAATGCCGGAATGGCGACAAAATCATTTATTATGACGGTTAAAGACTACCTTAAACTTATAGACCCAATAATCTGTTCGTTTGCAAAGTAGTCTCTATCCAAAAGTAAAAACCCTTCTATAAACCTAGAACCTAAGGGATAACTTGTCAAACCAGCAAAGTATCAACTGGCCAAAAAACATTTAGTATGTCTGATTGACTGCTTTTTTCAAGATATTTCAATGCTTTCTCTCATTTTTTGGATCTACTATAGGATGAGATTGAAGATTGGCATGAATACTCCCTTTATCCGTACCTCAACTTTTACTGAACCTGTGATCTATAGCAGATGCAATTAGGGTCATGATTGGATCTGTCAGACGTATCAAAGGTTTTTGGGATTAACGATATTTTCATCTTAATAACAAATATTACAGTCCGATAATTATGAACTTTTGAGATTCGAATGCAGCCCTATTAGAGTATTTTTTTGAAACTTCCTCATATTTATTACCTTAACCCGTTCATAAAATACCTTGCATTACCATAAAATATTTTGTATTAAGGACAGCATGGAAAGGATCTTAATAAGCTGGATAGGTTTTACGGACATCCGGGCATCCAAAGGTGATGAAAAGGAGGGATTTGGTCCCATCGGACAGGCTGTTCAGGTCAAAGAGTTCGATGAGATCAATCTCATTAGCGATCTACCTCCGGATGAAACAGGGAAGTACATCGATTGGCTGAAATCGCTTAACTCCTGTAAAATTGTTCAATATGCTGAAAAACTAACTAGCCCTACCCACTTCGGGGAAATCTATGAGGCCGCTTCAAGGGTTATTTCGGACATTCAGGCCCGCCATGGCAAGGATTCGTCTTTGACCTTCCACCTGAGCCCAGGCACACCGGCCATGGCAGCCGTCTGGATCATCCTGGCCAAAACCCGTTTTCCCGCCGAATTAATTGAATCTTCCCTGCAAGGGGGCGTCAAGACAGCTTCCGTGCCCTTTGATCTATCAGCCGAATTCATACCCGACCTCTTAAGGCATCCTGATAACCGCCTTGAACGTCTGGCCGAAGGTCTATCTCCTGAGGCCCCGGAATTTGTTCATCTTGTCCACCGGAGCGGAGCCATGAAAAGGGTCATCCTCAAGGCTCGCCATGTGGCACCTCGATCGGTCCCCGTTTTAATTGAAGGGGAAACAGGAACAGGCAAGGAACTCTTGGCCCGTGCGATTCACCAGGCCAGCCCCAGGAGCGACAATCCCTTTATCCCGGTCAATTGTGGGGCCATCCCAAACGAGCTCATGGAATCCGAGCTGTTCGGCCATGAAAAGGGGGCCTTTACTGGTGCAGATCGGCAAAAACAAGGGTATTTTGAGGCCGCCCATGGGGGGACCCTCTTTCTGGATGAAATCGGGGATCTTCCACCTTCGGCCCAGGTGAAGCTCTTGAGGGCGATTCAGGAAAAAGAGATCACCCGGATTGGATCGACCCAGCCGATACCATTTGATACAAGGATAATGGCGGCGACCCACAGGGATTTGCTCCATGAAATCGCCGAGGGCCGGTTTCGGGAAGACCTATTCTACAGAATTGCGGTGGCGGTTATAAAAATACCCCCTTTAAGGGACCGGGCCGGGGATGTCGGCCTGATAATCGACGCATTCATCAAGCAGTTGAATGCTGAGGGAGAAAATGAACCCGGTTATAAACATAAGAAAATTTCTTCCGGTGCTAAAAATCTTATGATTCAGTACGAATGGCCGGGCAATGTAAGGGAGCTTCAAAACACTTTGATGAGGGCCGCGATCTGGTCAACCGATCAAACGATCAGTCTCGAAGATATCAAGGAGGCCATGATTCCAATCTCCCTTTCCAGGGAAGACGGCCTCCTCAATAGGCCCCTTAAGGATGGCATTAACCTGTCGGAACTAATAGGTAAATTAGCACAGCACTATTTAAAAAGGGCACTGGAAGAAGCCCATGGCAACAAGACAAAAGCAGCCCAACTGGTGGGGTTGCCGAATTATCAGACATTTACCAACTGGATGCAAAAGTACAAGCTAACCTAAAACATGGCACAGGTGTTGCTCAATATCCTGTCATGAACGGAATCATCATGAAATCTGTGAACTTTGAATTTCTTCGGGACAAGTGGCCGGAACTTGCTAGCCTCGGAGGATTCGCTGAACAGTATGCTTGGCTGGACCCCGAGAGTGCCCTGGTCAAGCTCAGGTCCTATATTGAATCCATGATTCAAAGATTCTATAATGAAAACAACATACGCACACCTGCTCCGGACTCACTATTCGAACTGCTCAATACGGATGATTTTAAAAAAGTAGTACCCTCGGTAGTTCTTAATACCTTCCACCACATCCGTCTGGCCGGCAACAAAGCCGCTCATGGTGAATTCAGCCCGCTTTTCAACGTAAAGGATCTTCTAAAAGATGCTTTCCATCTTGGCTGCTGGTTCTTCATTATTAATGGAGGGAAACAGGATGATTGTCCTTCCTTCACTCTTCCTAAAAAGCCTTCTGCTGTATATGAAAATGCCGAAGCCCTGAAAGAACAGAAGCGAATCATGCAGGAAGAGCTGGCGGCCAAAGAGATAGAAATGCAGACGCTTCTCGATCAGTTTGAAGCGGCCAGATCCCAGACTCAGGCCACGCAAAAGAAGGTAGAAGAACTTGAGGCACTACTTCATAGAGGTAAGGCCGTCGCCGATGTGCTGGGTTTTGATGAGGATGCCACTCGTAAAAGACTGATCGATACTGAATTGGTTTCTGCCGGATGGAATGTCGGTCTCGATGGAGCCGGGACCCAGGAAGTAACTCAGGAAGAAAAGGTCTTGCACCAACCCACTTCATCAGGAACCGGCTATGCGGATTATGTGCTCTGGGACGATAACGGCTTACCCCTGGCAGTTGTGGAGGCAAAAAAGACAGCCAAGAAGGCGGAAATCGGTCAGGAGCAGGCCAGGCTCTATGCCGGCGGCCTGGAGAAGATGCATGGCCAACGCCCCATAATCTTTTACACCACCGGTTTTGATATTTTTATCTGGGACGATGCCCAGGGCTACCCTCCCAGACAGATTTATGGCTTTTATTCCAAGGACAGCCTTCAATACCTCATGCACCAAAGGAAAAACAAGCTTCCCTTGGATCAATTCTCTCCCAGGGTCGAAATTGTTGACCGGCTGTATCAGATCGAGGCCATCAAGAGGGTGAATGAAAGGTATTCCCATCAGCATCGCAAGGCCCTACTGGTCCAGGCAACGGGGACGGGAAAAACCCGGGTGGCCATTGCACTGACCGATCTCTTATATCGAGCCAACTGGATCATCCGGGTCCTTTTTCTATGCGACCGCAGAGAACTCAGGAAGCAGGCCAAGAATGCCTTTAACGACTTTCTGAACGAACCCATGACCGTTGTGACAGCCAATACGTCCAAAGACAGGGACAAACGGATTTATCTGGCTACCTATCCGGCCATGAAAAAGATCTACCAGACCTTTGATGCCGGTTTTTTTAATCTGATCATCGCCGACGAATCCCATCGGAGTATCTATAACCGCTATCGTGATATGTTTCGTTATTTTGATTGCCATCAAATCGGCCTCACTGCCACCCCGGTGGATTTCATCTCCCGCAACACCTTCCAGATGTTTGACTGCGAGGACAGGACACCCACGGCCTATTATTCTCTGGATGAAGCAGTGGAAGAGAATTACCTCGTTCCCTTTGAAGTTTATGAACACACAACCAAATTCCTGAGGGAAGGGATAAAATACAAGGACCTGACCGAGGAGCAGATCAAACAACTCGAAGAAAACGGTGAAGACCCCGAGCTTTTCAATTACGAAAACCGGCATGTTGACAAGCAGATCTTTAACCGCGATACCAACAGGGCCATTCTGCGCAATCTGATGGAAAACGGAATCAGGGAGGAGACCGGGCAGCATGTGGGCAAATCCATTATCTTTGCCCGTAATCACAATCACGCGGTACTGCTGGCCGATGTGTTCAACGAACTATACCCCCAATACGGTGGCAAATTCTGCCGGGTCATTGATAATTACGATCCTCGGGCAGAGCAGTTGATTGACGATTTCAAGGCCAATAAGGAAAGCTATCCCATAATCGCCATTTCCGTTGACATGCTGGATACGGGCATTGATATCCCCGAAATCGTTAATCTGGTTTTCGCTAAACCCATTAGATCCATGGTCAAGTTTGAGCAGATGATCGGCCGGGGCACGAGACTGTGCCCGGATCTGTTAGGTCCCGAAAAGGATAAGACCCAGTTCAGGATATTTGATCACTGGGGGAATTTTGAGTTTTTTGAAAAACACTACAAAAAGGCAGAGCCAACAGTTTCCAGATCCCTGATGGAACAGCTATTCCTGGCTAGAATAGATTTGTGCCGGACAGCCTTGAATCAAGGCGAAATCAAATTTTTTAACCTTCTGGTCCCTTTGATCAGACAGGATATTGAAAGGCTTTCCGAGGATACCATAAGCGTCAGGGAAAAATGGCGTGAAAAACGGGCCATGGCCAAAGCCGAAACCCTGCAACAATTCTCGCCGGCCACAGAACAGACTCTCAGGCAACAGATAGCCCCGCTCATGAAATGGGTGAATATATACGGTCATACGGATGCCTGTCGTTTTGATCTCCTCATGGCCGAGATTCAAACCGAGCTGCTCAGAAAATCAAGCCGGTTTTCGGACCTGAAGGATAGGATGCTTGACTGGATCATCCGTCTTCAGATGCACCTTAATCCGGTCAGGGAGAAAGCTGAAACCATAAACCTAGTCAAAGAAAATGATTTTTGGAAAACGCCCTCTGTAGAAGCCCTTGAAAACTTGCGACAGGAGCTCAGGGGGATCATGAAATATACCGACAAGTTAATCTATGAGCCCGACCCGCATAAGCATATCGATATTCAGGACGGGGAGATAGAATATAAAAGGATTCCATCAACCCTTAAGTTTTCCGACATGCCCGGATTCAGAAAAAAAGTGCAGGAAGTTTTGATTAAACTATTTGATGAAAATGAGACGCTCCGGAAAATCAAGGCCGGTCAGCCTGTCTCGAACGCAGACCTAAAGGCCTTGAACTCTCTTGTGCTTACTCAAAATCCGAGTGTGGATCAGGATATACTGAAAGAGTTTTTTGAAACAGCTACCCCTCTTGAACATGCCATCAGGAGTATCATTGGCATGGACGCGGATGTCGTCAATGAGCGTTTTGTTAACTTTATCACTACTCACCCGGCCCTGACTTCCTCACAGGTCAGTTTTCTCAATCTCCTGAAAAACCACATCAGCCGGTACGGCTCCCTAGAAATAGAGCAACTGTATGAACCGCCGTTCACAACGCTACACAGCGACGGGCTTGACGGTGTGTTCGTTGATGAAGATATGGTGGAAGAGTTGATCAGAATTATTGGTACTTTCCAGCCAAAAGCCTTCATACCAAAGGAAAGGCCATATGATGACCTCCACTGATAAATATCCCCCGTATCTGGACCAACCCGAATCCAGGCGACTGGAATTCAAGGAACGCCTTCCCAAAGGCGACCGACTGGCCCGAACAGCTATTTCCTTTGCCAACGGGGCCGGTGGAAAGATCGTCTTTGGGGTCAAGGATTCACCCAGAGAGATCATTGGTATTGACGAAAACAGGCTTTTCGACCTTGAGGAGCGTGTCAACAACAGCATCTTTGATCAATGCACACCCTCCATAGTCCCTGAAGCCTATCTCCAGTCCGCTTCCGGGAAAACACTCCTGGTCGTGGAGATCTTTCCCGGGTCCAACAAACCCTATTATCTGAAAAGCAAAGGCAAACATAAAAGGACCTATATCCGCGTCGGCTCGGTCAACAGAAAAGCCTCTCTGGAGATGATCGAAGAGCTGGAGAGACAAAGGCGAAAAATATCCTTTGATTCGTTGCCTCTGTATGATCTGTCAACCAAAAATATCACCCTGAAACAATTTGAAAAGGAGTTTAAAAAGAGATCCGGTAAGCGTATCAAAGGCAGCCTGATTCAAAATCTCGGTCTGTTCCATGCAGAGAGGGGAAAGAGTTATCCCAGAAATGCCGCCCTTCTATTGTCTGATTCTCCTGCCAGGAAACAATATCTTCCCTATGCCAAGATCGAATGCGCCAGGTTCAAGGGATCAGAAAGAAGGGTCTTTCTGGATCAGGCTACCATCGATGAACCCATCTTCGCCTCCATCGAACTCTGCCTGACCTTCATCAAGAAAAATATCGCCCTTGGCTCGACCATAGGCGAGATATACCGTGAAGACCGCTGGGAATATCCTTTAGAGGCCATCCGCGAGGCAGTGATCAACGCGGTCATACACCGGGATTACTCCATCCTCGGAAGTGACATAAAAGTGGCCATCTATGATGACATGCTGGAGATCACCAGCCCCGGCCCACTGCCCGACCTCCTCTCCTTTGAGGAACTGGGCACCGGCAGAAGCGAGATCCGCAACCGCGTCCTGGCCCCGATCTTCAAGGACATGAAGCTCATCGAGGCCTGGGGCAGCGGCATACAGAAGATGAAGACGGAATTGAAAGAGTATCCCGAAATCGATCTCGTGCTTCAAGAGGCGGGCCATACTTTTCAGGTGCAATTTGTTAAAAAACAAAAAAAAGGGCCGAGTCGAGGCCGAGTCGAGGCAGAGTCAGGGCAGAGTCAGGGTAGAGTCAGGGCAGAGTCGGACAAGGACACAGCCAGAGTGCAGCCAGAGTCAATGAAAGACAGAATTTTGGAAGCTCTTGCTTCAGGTCCTTTATCCAAGGCAGAAATATCAAAGAGTCTCGGAATGGAAGGAGTTGCAGGTTACCTCAACAGGATAGTCCGCGAACTTCTATCGGAAGGACGGATTGAATACACAATACCCGAAAAACCAAACAGCCGACTTCAGAAATACCGGCTTAAAGACAATTAGCCGCAGACAGACGCAGACAGACGCGGACATTTTCCAATATTAGATAATAGTCAATGGGGTCAGCCCTTGACATTTGAAATATTTTATGATAGGCACCCTTTTCTATAATTGGGAGGGGAACTTTATGGCAAGACAACTGAGGATTGAGTACCAAGGAGCTTTTTATCATGTAACCAGCCGAGGCAATGAGCGTAGAAAGATCTTTTACGCAAAATCGGATTATGTCAAATTCAAGTCCTACCTCAAAGAAGGCCAAGATAAATATGGCTTCCTCCTTCACTGTTATATCCTTATGGCCAACCACTATCACTTGCTCGTAGAGACACCCCATGGCAATCTACAAGAAGTCATGCACTATATGAACGGTTCCTATACGGGTTACATCAATAGGAGAAGGAAACGGAGTGGGCATCTTTTCCAAGGGAGATATAAGGCCATTTTGATTGACCGGGACAATTATCTTCTAGAACTGAGTCGTTATATCCATCTCAACCCGGTGAGGGCGGGTATTGTGGAAAAGCCGGAAGCTTACCCTTACAGCAGTTACAAGTCCTATATAGCCAGGAAGAAGGAGGATATAGTCTATAGGGATTTAATTTTAAGGATGATATCAAAAGGGGGCGGGGATGGACGGAGGAGTTACAAATTGTTTGTTGACAGAGGCATTGGGGAGGCTGCTCAGAACCCTTTAGAAGGAGTCTATGGGGGTTCCATTCTTGGTGGGAAAATATTTATTAAGGAAACGCTGGGCAGATTGAAGGATGCAATGGAGGGCAAAGAAGAGATATCCCACCGGAGAGAACTGCAATCCTTCCATGAGTCTGATGAGATTATAGATATTGTTTCAGCACAGTTGGAGGTGTCTCGTGATGAA
>Ga0180009_10007462_pt1 | contig 11158 bp, 5 predicted proteins | sample OS_PC_MetaG_FD_123537 | JGI IMG/M metagenome (GOLD analysis project Ga0180009, IMG submission 123537) | Groundwater microbial communities from the Aspo Hard Rock Laboratory (HRL) deep subsurface site, Sweden - OS_PC_MetaG | ecosystem: Environmental > Aquatic > Deep subsurface > Groundwater...
CCGGGAGGCGGCCGTCCTGCGGGATGGCATCAAGGCGAAGTACGAAGCCGCGGCCGGCGACGACGCCGAGCGCCCCAAGGGACCCGCCGCGTGGAAGCCCGCGCCGGATCTCAATGGCCTCGTGCGCCAGGGCGCGCAGATCTCCATGGGGAACCAGCGCGCTCACAGCGATGAGGACATCGCCAGCACGGTGTTGCTCATGCTCTACGGTCTCAAGGGCATGGCCGCCTACGCCACCCACGCGCAGATGCTCGGGCAGACGGACGACGAGGTCTACACCACCATCCACGAAGCGCTGGTCTACCTGAGTGACCCGGCCCCGACCCTCGACGGGCTGGTCGGTTGGTGCATGAAGCTCGGCACGGTGAACTTCAAGGTCATGGAGATGATGGACACCGGGCACACCACGGCCTATGGCCATCCCGAGCCCACCGCCTGTCGCATCACGCCCAAGGCGGGCAAGGCGCTGTTGGTGAGTGGTCACGAGCTCGGCGACCTCGAGGCGGTCTTAAAGCTCACCGCGGGCCGGAACATCAACGTCTACACGCACGGCGAGCTCTTACCGGCGAATGCCTACCCCGCGTTCAAGAAGTACAGCCACCTCGTGGGCAACTACGGCGGCGGCTGGCAGGATCAGCAGAGCGATTTCGAGAATTTCCCCGGCGCCATCTTGATGACGAGCAACTGCATCATCGAGCCGAAGGACAGCTACAAGTCCCGCATCTTCACCACGGGCGCCGTCGGCTGGCCCGGCGTGCAGCACCTCACGGATCGGGCCTTCGAGCCCGTGGTGGAAGCCACAGTGGCGGCTGACGGGTACGCCGCCGACGGCGAAGACAAGACCATCACCATCGGCTTTGGCCACAACGCCGTGCTCAGCGTGGCCGACAAGGTCATCGAGGCGGTCAAGAGCGGCGCGGTGAAGCACTTCTACCTCATCGGCGGCTGCGACGGCGCCAAGACCGAGCGCAACTACTACAACGACATCGCCGACCAGGTGCCCGACGACGCCATCATCATGACCCTCGCCTGTGGCAAGTACCGTTTCAACAAAAAGGAGTTCGGCGACATCGGTGGCATCCCGCGGCTGCTCGACGTGGGCCAGTGCAACGACAGCTACTCCGCCGTGAAGATCGCCCTCGCCCTGGCGGAGGCCTTCGAGTGCACGGTCAATGACCTCCCCCTGTCGCTGATCCTTTCGTGGTTCGAGCAAAAGGCCGTGGTCATCCTGCTGTCGCTGCTGAGCCTCGGGATCAAGGGCATTCGCCTCGGGCCCTCACTGCCCGCGTTCATCTCTCCCGGAGTGCTCAACGTGCTGGTCACCGAGTACGGCGTGGCGCCCATCTCGACTCCGGAAGCGGATCTGAAGGCCATCGCGGCGGCGTAGAAAGGTCCCACCTCATGCCCCCACTGTTTCTTCCCCATGATCGCCTCCAGGGTCTGCTCGATGAGCTTACGGGACGCGGGTACCAGGTCGTCGGCCCGCTCGTGAAGGAAGGGGCGGTGGTGCTCGCACCCCTCAAGGAGGCCGCGCAGCTTCCTTGGGGGGTGCGTACTGTTCAGACGCCCGGGAGCTACACCCTCCAAGAGGGTGACCCGGCGCGGGCCTTTGAGTGGGTCATCGGGCCGTCCTCACTCAAACCGTTTTTGTTCAAGCAGACCGAGACGCTCTGGCAGACCACGTTGGACGCCGAGGGGCGCCCGCAGTTCGAGTCGGTGGTGGAGTCCAGAGCGCAGGCCGTCATCGGGGTGAGTCCCTGTGACCTGGTGGCCATGCGCGTGCAGGACCGCGTCTTTCTCGAGGGCGAGAACGTGGACATCCGGTACCAGGCCCGTCGCGAGGCGCTCTTCACGGTGGTCGTGAACTGCACGCGGGTGGCTGACACCTGCTTCTGCGTCTCCCAGGGAGGGAGCCCGCGCGCCGACCGGGGCTACGACCTGGCGGTGACCGAGATCGACGGCGGTCTGGTGATCGAGGCGGGCAGCGCCGTCGGTGAGGAGGTGCTCGGGGCCCTGGCTTTGGCGCCGGCCACCGCGGCGCAGACGCAGGTCGCCGACGCGGGCATTGACCGCGCGGCGGGATCCCAGCGGCGCCGAACACCTCCACGGGAGCTCCTCGCAAAGGTGCTGCCCGAGGCCAAGGATCACCCGCAGTGGGACGTGATCGCCGAACGCTGCGAAAGCTGCGGCAACTGCACCAAGCTCTGTCCCACGTGCATCTGTCACAAGCAGATGTACCTGCCGTCCCTCGATGGAGAGGGTGGCGAGCAGGTGCGGGAGTGGGCCTCGTGTCACAGCGAGGCCCACAGCCACGTCAGCGGCAAGAGCCAGCGGGATCAGCGGCGGGAGCGGTACCGCATGTGGGTGACGCACAAATTCGCCAACATGGAGGAACAGTTCGATTCTCCCGGTTGCGTGGGCTGCGGTCGATGCGTCGCCTGGTGCACCAACGGGATCGACCTGACCGAAAACCTCAAGGCCGTTGTGGGAGGACAATCCGATGAGTGAGGCTGCCCGTGTGATCAAAACGCCCTGCCGGGACCCGTACCTGCCGCGCCCGGCCATCGTGCTGGAGCGGCGGGTGGAGGGGCCCAAGGTGGTCACCCTGCGGCTGCAGTACATCGACACGGCTTCGGACAGCTATGCCTTTACACCGGGGCAGTTCAATATGCTGCACGGGGCCCAAGGAGACGTGCCCATCTCCATCGTGGCCGGCAACGACAGTGGTTATTTCGAGCACTGTGTCCGGGGCGTGGGCAACGCCAGCCGGGAGCTCACCGAGGCTCGCAAAGGCGACTACATCGGCCTGCGGGGGCCCTTCGGACGCGGTTTCTGGCCCCTCACCCAAGCTGCGGGACAGGATGTGATCATTGTCTCGGGCGGCATCGGTTGCGCGGCGGTGGCCTCGGCCATCGAGCACATGGTCGCGGCGCGGGGGCAGTACGGCCGACTGTCCATTTTCCAGGGCATCAGCCGGGATGCGGATCATCTCTATGACGACCGGTATCGTCGCTGGGCCGAGGCGCCGAACACGGGGGTGCACCTCGCATCCATGGAGGGCGGACCGGACTGGCGGGGCCGCCGCGGCCTGGTGACGGACCTGTTCGACGAGCTGCCCGAGCTGCGCCTGGACCAGACCCACGCGATTATCTGCGGCCCGGAGGTCATGGTCCGTCCCACTGTGGCGCGGCTCGAGGATCTGGGACTGCCGACCGCGTCCATTTACGTCAGCCTCGAGCGCAATATGCAGTGCGGCATTGGCCACTGCGGCCACTGCCAGGTGGGCGGCTGCCTGGTGTGCCGGGACGGCCCGGTGTTTTCCTATGCCGACATCGGTCCCGATCTTACCCGCGCGCCCTAGCGTCAACCTCCAGCTCGAGAATAACGATGGATGAGGGAGGAGGAGTGGTCCCTTGGTTTGCCGCGGCCCGCGCTCCCGGGTTTTGGGGATTGTTCAACCCCGTGGTCTGGGATACGATGTTGAGCGGGATAGTCACGTAACCGTAAACCATCGGAGCCGAACATGATTCGCGCACTTTCAACGAGACGAAATCTAAGATGTTTGTGTCGTTTTGGCCTGGGGGTGATCGCCACCCTCGCGCTGTTGATTTGGGCCCCGCCCGAAGCGATGGCCCAGAACTGCGCCTCCATGAACCCCACGGACTGGCCCCTGCCGGCCAAGCCGTATTTCATGATCGCGTTTGATACGTCGGGGTCCATGAGCACCAACGTGGCTGGCGCGGCGAGCTCCTGCGGTTACGGGTCTCAGCGGCGGGACCATGGTCGCTGTGCGATCCACAATATCGTCACGGCCTACGGTGGCCTGGTGAACTTCGGCCTGGCGCACTTCGCCACCTATCTCAGGCAGTGCTCGGCGGCCAACTGTTACACGGGATGTGACTCGCAGCAGTTCACCACCGACGACGGGCCCAACTGGGGCTGCGGCGAAGAGAATAACCCGAACGCCGACTCGTCCACCCGCCGGGGGGCGAACATCATTGTGCCCCTCGCCCGGGATGACTTCTGGAACAGCCCCCCCGAGTCGAGCAACGTCACCGAGCTGCTCGAGTGGGTGGACGACGACTGTACCAACAACAAGGAGGTGTCTTTTGACGGCTGGACGCCGCTGAACGGCATCCTGCGGGACATGTATCGCTACTTCCAGAGCTCCTGGACGCGGCCGGACGGCGGTCCCACCTACCTGTCGCCGATGGGTACCCTGGCCGAGGGCGAGCGCGCCTGCCGCTCGGTGAACGTGATCCTGATCACCGACGGTGATGAGACCTGCGACACGGCCAACAACGCCGTGGACGCTGCTGCGGATCTCTACAACGGCTTCACCAAGGACGGCATCACCTGGCACGTCCGGGTGCATGTGATCGACTTCGGCGGTGGCGGTGGAGTCACCGCGGACCGCATCGCCGACGCGGGCGACGACGGCGTGGAAAACAGCACGTCTCAGGCTCACGCCGCCAACAATGAAGTGCAGCTCAGCCAGGCCATGACCAATATCATCTTCTCGGCCATTCAGCCCGAGACGTGCGACAACGTGGACAACAACTGCAACGGCTGTGTGGACGAAGGGTATGTGCACTACTGCAACACGGGTCAGACCTGCTGCACCTGGACCAACCAGATCCAGCGGGATGCCTGCCTGACGAGCTATGAGAACTCCATCGCCACGAGCCCGCCGAACGGGGACCTGACCCTGCTGCCCTGCACCACGGTTGCGCAACAGACACAATCGGCCAACTGGCTTTGTTACAACCCCCACGAAACCTGCGACGGAGTGGACAACAACTGCGACGGGACGGTGGACGAGGATGTGCTCACCTGCGGCAATCCGCCCCACTGTCCGACCGCTGAGATCTGCAACGGCGAGGACGATGACTGCAACGGCTTCATCGACGAGGGCGGAGTGTGCGGGAGCTGCGTACCCTCGCCAGAGGCGTGCAACGGCTGCGATGACGACTGCGACGGCGTGGTGGACAACGGCACCTTCCCGCCCATTGCCTGCGGTCTGCCCTCGCCTGCCAACTGTGTCGGCACCATGAGCTGCCTGCCGCCGGTGGGCGGCGTGCCGCAGGGAACCTGCGTGGCCGGCAGGGGCTACGGCACCTGCACCAACAACCCTCAGACCGAGGTGTGCGACTGTGTGGACAATGACTGCAACGGCGTCGTGGACGACGGGCTTGTCTCGGCGGCGTGCCTGCCGCCTACCCACGTGGGCATGGGGTACAGCTATGGCGCGCCCAGCCAGTGCGAAATGGGCCATACGCAGTGCGTAAGCTGTGCCGAGGAGTGCATCGGCGGCATCGACCCCTCGCCGGAGGTTTGCGACAACATCGACAACGACTGCAACGGCATAGTGGACGACAACGTCTTCGGCGTGGGGCTGCCCTGCGGCATCAACAACCCGCCCTGCACGGCGGGCACCACCATCTGCCAGAACGGCCAGCTCATCTGCCAGGGAGGCTCCGGGGGGAACCCGGAGGTGTGTAACGGTCTGGACGACGACTGCGACACGGTCGTGGACGACGCGCCCCTCACCGATGCCCCCGGGCCGGGCCTGACCGGCTGCTGGGACGAGCCGGGCAACTGCTGCACGCACCAGGGCCTCAGCTGGTGCCCGCCCGCGGGAGCGACCTGTCACGACGCCAGCACCCTCGCGCCGCCCTGTGGGGCCGGGACCCTGGTCTGCGACGGCGCCAACGGTTGGATGTGCCAGGGCGCACGAGCCCCCGAGGCAGAGATTTGTGATGGTCTGGACAACGACTGCAACGGCGAGACTGATGACCTCGCCGTGTGCCCGCCCCAGGGCAATCTGGACTACTACTGCATCGAGGGCTCCTGTCGACCCGAGTGCAACCCGGCGGATGAGTTCCCTTGCCCGCCCGGTTTCTCCTGTCAGGAGTTCGACCACAACGGCACGCTGGTCCACACCTGCATGCCCGGCACGGGGATTTGTGGGGGCACCACCTGTCCCGACGGATGGGTCTGCATCAGTGACGAGTGCGTTGACCCCTGCGACCCCAACCCGTGCGCCGCCTGGGAGGACTGCTGGATGGGCGGTTGCAGCGATAACAGCTGCACCGGCATCGGCCAGGAGTGCCCCGGAGGGCAGTACTGCGTAGACCATGAGTGCATCGATGATCCGTGTCCCGCGGCGGGCTGCGATCCCTTGACCGAGGCCTGCGTCCGGGCCTGCGACGAACAGAGCTGCACCGCCACCTGTGTAGAGGCCTGTGCCTGCCCCCAGGGCCAGTTCTGCAACGAGTCGGCCGAGTGCGTGGCGGATCTGTGCTACGACGTCACCTGCGACCTCGGTGAGAAGTGCGATCCGGCCACGGGCCTGTGCGGTGAGGACGACTGCGCGGCGGTGATCTGCAGTCAGTACGAGGTGTGTCACGACGCGACCTGCATCGACGACCCGTGCCTGCTGGTGAGCTGCCCGAGCTTCTTCGTGTGTGTGACGCGCGAGTCCACTGACGGCTCGGAGCTGCGGACGCTCTGTGAGCCAGATGGTGCCTTCTGGGTGCCCGGGTCCGACGGCGACAGCATTACGGTGGGCGGTGGCGGTTGCGCCTGTCAGAGCGCGAGCCCGCCGCTGGGGTCGGGGATACCGTTGCTGCTCCTGATCGGGATGTTGTTGTGGCGGCGGCGGCGGGTGGCGATGAATCGGGAAGGGGGCGCGCGATGAGCCACCACAAAATTTCCCTGGTGGGGGTGTGCCTCCTGCCCCTGCTGGCCCTTGGTGCGTGCAACCTGCACTCGTATGATTTTGGCAAAAACGGGCATTGGGAGTTTCCGGATGCAGACGTCGGGGACACTGGGCCCACGGGGGACGCGAGCCCGTGCAGCGTAACCGCCAACGCCTGTGACGGCATTGACAACGACTGCGACATGCGGGTCGACGAAGCCGACGAGATGGAGGATGACTCCCGGATTGGCGTGGAGTGTTATGGGGGCACCCAGGGGGTTTGCGGCGCCGTGGAGCACGCTGGTGTCGTAGTCTGCGCCGACGGCACGCCGCTGTGCGACGGGGCGGAGGTCATTCACCCCAACCAGTTGCCTGAGCTTTGTAACGGCCTGGACGACGACTGCAACGGCAACATCGACGACAACCCGCACGACGCAGGGGAGATCTGTGGCACGAGCAACATCTACCCCTGCAGCCTGGGCGTAACCCAGTGCCAGAATGCTTCGCTGGTGTGCGTGGGCGCCATCGAGCCCGGCGTGGAGTACTGCAACGGCATCGATGACGACTGTGACGGAGACATTGACCTCGCGGGGGGCCTGCCCCCGGTGGATGCGAGCGGGCCGTGCGACGCGCCGCCGCCCGCACCGGTGGGCGCCACCCAGCCCTGTCAGGCCGGAACCCTGGCCTGCGTGGGTGGGACGATCCAGTGCCAGGGCGCCATCGGTCCCACCCAGTCCACCGACGAGTGCGGGGACGACACCAACTGCAACGGCATCTTGGAGAACCAGCCGAACCTGAACAGTGATGTGTCCAACTGTGGCTCCTGCGGCAACGACTGCACCTCCGGTTCGGCGCACTCCATCTGGACCTGCAACGGCGGCACCTGCCAGTTCCAGTCCTGCGAGCTCAATTGGCACGACAACACCACCCCCGGGGTGTGCGATTACTTCTGTGTGTCCACCGGCGCCGAGATCTGTAACGGCGTCGACGACGACTGTGACGGGGTCGTGGACAACAATGTGTCACCGCCGCCGTTGGCGAACATCTGCGGCATCTCCCCCACCGCCACCCGGCCGGAGTGCACGACCCAGGTCTCGGCGGTGTGCATGGGCGGCACCTGGCAGTGCACCTTCCCGGCCGGAGTGTGCAGCCCCAACTGCGCGAGCGCCGTGGAGATCTGCGACAACCTGGACAACGACTGCGACGGCATGCTCAACGAAAACGTTTCCAACTACGGCCGTCCCTGCGCCAGTGACGAGTCCGCTCCGGGAACCCAGGGTGCCTGCCGCACCACGGGCACGTACGTTTGCAGCGGCCCGAGCGCCACGGTCTGCAACGCCGTGCCGGCCAACTGCGCCTCGCTGCCGGGCGGTTGCACGGAGCTGTGCGACGGCATCGACAACGACTGCGACGGGGAGGTGGACGAGGACTATACAAACAAGGGCTCCAACCCCACCTACTTCGTGAAGCCCGAGGTGGTGCGGATCGCCGCGGGAACGTGGATCTACGCTTACGAGGCCAGCCGACCCAACGCTAGCGACGTGACCGCCGGCAACGGCAACGGGTACTTCTGCGCGGGCGGTGGATGCCCGGGGGGGTTGACGGGTGCGCCCGCGGGCACGCCCCTGGAGGGGACCATGGCCTGCAGCGCGCCAGACGCCATCCCGTGGTTCAATGTGACGCCCATCGAGGCCGAGCAGATCTGCTACGCGCGCGGCGGCTATCTGTGTGACCTGAGCGATTGGCAAACCGCCTGTCGCGCGGGCAACAACTGCGACTGGGGCTTCAATCCGAACACGGCGGGGGCCTGCCAAAGCGTGGCCACGGGCACCAAGTACTGCAACCTGGGGCCCTTTGACTATGATCAGAGCGCGCCCGGGGACCAGGACGGCCTACTGCCCACGGCCAGCACCTGCGGCTCCCAGCCCTGTCTGCAGAATTGCTGGGCCGACTGGGGCGGCCTGCAGGGCAACCCCGCCGGGGCGGGCATCTTTGACATCACCGGCAACCTGCGCGAGATCACGAACGACGCCGGTACGTACGTGCTCATGGGAGGCTCCTTCCAGACCATGGCGGAGGGCGGTGCGTCGTGCGACTACGACTTCTACGCCGTGTCCGATAGCCTGCAGGCCTTCGACACCGGCTTCCGCTGCTGTTTTAATTCGGATCCGAGGCTGTAGCCCCCGCATCGTCCTCACGGTCGTGGGGGCGGAATCCCAACAGACGCACGTGCTCTCGACGCTCGGAGGCCAGCAGCAACACTTCGTAGGCGCCGTGGTGATCCAGGAGGTATCGGCTGGGGCCGGGGGGGACCTGGACCTCCGCCGTGGGCCAGGGCTCAGCCGGGTGCAGGGCGACCTCGACGCGATCCAGGGTGGAGGTGATCAGCGTCGCGTGGCCCATCACTTTCCGGGTCCGTCCGAGCAACAGCCGACCCTTGCGAAGCGTGCGTGTGGTCCGGTATCCGAGAATCGCCATCGTCAACAGCAGCAGCGCCCCGATGCTGATCGTGGCCGGCTCCTGAACCAGCGTTCCCCACAGGACCACCGCCAGGGCGAAGAGCCAACCCAACCCGGCGAAAGACAGGGCGTCCGCGCGGAGGCGGCGACCGTAGGGGTAGGGTCGCGGCGGGCGCGGGTGGCGCTGGAGCAGGTCGTAGTCGTCTCGGTCGTTACGCTCCATGAACCAGCCGTCGTGGTCGACAAAGCCGGCCGATTCGCAGAGCCGGGTGAGCTCGGGGTCCGGGTGGGGCGTGGGTGGGACAGCTTCAGGCGGCATGGTCACAGCTTAGTGAAGTTCCCCGGACGTGCAAAGCGCCGCCAATAGCACTCGCGAAAGAAAAGTGCCCCGGCGCGGGGTCGGCGCGCCGGGGCGAATGGGTGGTGAGGTGCGTGGGTTCCGTCGTCGCAAATCCCGGACGGGCAGCCAGGCGACGGCGGGGCGGGGGGTGAGGACTCTGTTATCGCGGTCGAATCAGCCAGAAGTAGCGTTGAATGCGATCCCGGTAGCCGGGGGGGACCTGCTCGGCGTTGAGCACGGCCTCACGGATCTTCTTGTAGGAGGTGAAGACCTTCCGGTAGCTGTGGGAGGAGAACCCTTTCTGGGCGCTTCCCTGGTAGACGTTCACCTCGCTGGGGCCCTTGCCGTGCAGGCCGGGGAGCTTTTTACTGATGTGTTTGCTGTTGAGGTCCGTGGGGCGTCCCGTGACGGTGCCGGGGTTGTGCCCGGTGCCGGGCTTGAGTCCACCGGGTTTGGAGCCGTTGCCGCCGGGTGTCAGGCCGGGCCCTTTGGCCGAGCCGGCGCCGGGGCCGAAGCCGGGGCGCAAACCCGCGCCGGGACCCTTGCCAGAGCCGTTGCATTTGGAGCAGCCGGGTTTTTTTCCCTGGCCCTTGCAGCGGGGACAGCCCTTGGAGCCGAGGGCCTTTTTCAGATAGTCCGAGAGCGCACCCTTGTTGCGGCCGCCATTTTTTGATAACTGCTTGAGCAGCTGGCGGAGCATCTTGGCGCTCATGACCCCCTGGCTTCGGCTCATGCCGCGCTGCTGCTGGCGCTGGTACTTACTGAGCTGGGACTGCAGCTTCGCCAGGAGCTTTTGGGTCTGGGCGTCGAGCTTCAGCTTCGTCATCTGCTGGGCGAGCTGTTTGAGCGTGCGGGACAGTCGCTGGAGCGTACGGCGATTCTGGGCGAGCCGCTTTTGCTGTCGCTGCAATCGCTGGAGCTTTCGCTGCTGCTGCCTGAACTGTCGGCGGAGGCGGTCCCGGGTCGTTTTGTCCGGTGCTTTGTTCAGACGTTTCTGGAGCTGGGCGAGCTTCTTCTGCGCCCGGGTGACCTGCTTGTTCAGCTTGTTGTTGGCCTTTTGCTGCTGCTTGAGCAGCTGGGCGGCCTTTTTCAGGGCCTGGGCAATCTTCCGCCGCTGCCAGGGGCTCAACTTGCCGCCGTCGAGTTGCTTTTTCAGGGCGTCGATGGCCTTTATCGCGGCCTTGATGTCGTTGTCCTTGAGGGCCTTGGCGAGCTGCTTCAAGTGCTTGTTCTGGGCCATGGCGTGGCCGGCCTTGGCAAGCTGCTTCGCGAGCGCCTTCCACTGGCTTTTTTCGTGCTGGATCCCGGGGAAGTGGCGCGCAAGCAGGGCTTTGTGCGCCTTGTCGAACTCGTCGCGGGTGAGCTCCCCGCGTTTGAGCGCGTCGAGCAGCCGCTGGTACTCCTTTAGGAACGCCTGCAGCTTCGGGTCGTTGAGCTTTTTGGCCAGCCGATTGAGCTGTTGGATTTCCCGGCTGAGCTCTTCGTAATAGGGCATCGACAACGTGATGCCGTCGATCTTCTGAATGGGTGGCACCGAGGCCTGGGCGGTGCCGCGCGTGGGCGGGCCCATGGCGAGGAAGGCCACCAGGGCCAGGCTCAGCACGCCTACGGCCGGGATGTCTCGCGGACGGCGGAAGCCGGAGGCGCGCCGGGGATCGA
>Ga0180009_10007463_pt1 | contig 11158 bp, 6 predicted proteins | sample OS_PC_MetaG_FD_123537 | JGI IMG/M metagenome (GOLD analysis project Ga0180009, IMG submission 123537) | Groundwater microbial communities from the Aspo Hard Rock Laboratory (HRL) deep subsurface site, Sweden - OS_PC_MetaG | ecosystem: Environmental > Aquatic > Deep subsurface > Groundwater...
GGTAAGGATTTTTGCAGGTCCTGTAAATCTTGTATGCCTTGCGATGTGCATGGATGGCAGTTTGAGATTGATAATTTTTTGAGATTTGAGGCATATGTATCTAAATATGGTTATCCTAAATACAAACAAGAATATGCACATATTCCTATGAAAGCAGATAAATGTACTGCCTGTGGCAAATGTGAAGCACGATGCCCTTATAACCTTAAAATTGTAAACAGACTGAAAGAAGCACATAAGAGACTCACATAGTGAATAAAGAATATAAGAATAAAGAGAATTATATAATGAATATTTACTTTTTTTAATTATTTTATCTTCTTCTTATATTTATTTTTCTTTTAATAACAGGCTTAATAATAGATTTTGACTGCTTTGCTTCATTTTCACGTATAATAGTATTGAAGAAAAGATTGTGTATATCAGGAGGCCTTTCAAAAAGACTATCTGTGAATTTCTGCAGTTCGTCAAATGAATGTTGGGTGATTTTGAGTTTTTCTTTCCAAGGCAAACCATTTGTTTCATTGTAACTATTGACTTCCCAGTTAGTGTGTGTATCACTTGAATTTTCCTTGAAGTTTATTCCAAAAATTTCAGGCTGAGTTTTGAATCTTCCTTCCAACCAGAATTTGTTAAGAGAACATCCGCTAATGTATTTTTTATTCCTTTGCAGAAATCGCATAGTGCACTGGACATCTGAGAATCGCTCATATGGAAACCCACATATCATGTCTAGTTCAGCAGCAACACCATGCTTATAACACCATTTAAGTACATTTTCTGCCTGGTCAACAGTAAAGTTTTTTCTGATGTAGGTAAGTACAGGAGGGCTAGCTCCTTCAAATCCAAAGACAAATCTTGCAGCTCCTGAAGCTTTCAGCTTCTTGATAAGTGCTTGGTCCATGGGATTCAGATTAGCGCAATCTGACCATAAGACATTAACATCCTGTTTAATCATTTGATTTGCAAATGCTTCAGCATAATTATATGTTGGATTTATTGTTGTGTTATGAAAATAAAAGAATTTTGTCTTGTATTTTTTTGACAGTTTTTTTATCTCTTCTGCAACAAGAACAGGATCTTTTTTTGACCATGCCTGCCGTATAGCATGAGAGCAAAAAGCACAGCTTCCAGGGCATCCTTTTATGAAAGTGTAGGGTATAACAAGAATATTTTCCCTGTACATAGTTCCTCTGACTTCACGTTCAATTCGTTTTCTATAGAGTTCCATAGGCAATCCATCAAATATTGGAGTTGTGTTGCTTAATTTTTCTGCGTTTGTGTATTCTCTAGAATTGACTGTGTATTTATGATTTTGCACATATGTAACTCCAATGATTTTTTTGAGATTTTTTCCTTTTTCAAATGAATGGCAAAAATGAAGCAGGTTTACTTCACCTATTGATGAGCCAGGATGACCGAGCAACCTGAAATCAATAAAACCTGATTCAAGCATCTTGCGCTCAACACGTTCCTCAACAGAGCCTCCAATAATAACAATAGGATCATATTTTTTCTTAATGACTTTTGCAAGAAGCATTGCTACTCCGGCAGTAGAGGGATTATCTGTTGGCATTAATGATAAGCCTACAACATCAAAGCCGCGCAGATCAGTCATTTTGACCATCTTTTCTGCCTCAGCTTCAAGTTCAGCATCTTTTTTTGTTTTTACAAAGCGATTTATTCGTTCTTCGTCATGAAAAATCTTTAGATTTACTCTTTTTTCAGGCTTAACAATTTCATTATAGCGATGTACTTTGATATCCAAATCATCCTGTTCAACTTTGATAGAATGCTTTCTAAGATAGTTTGTTAAGATTGAAATCCCTAACGGGGCAAAATGAGGAGGATTAATAGGTCTACTATCATTAGGGTCTGTGTGATATCTTGGACTGAATAGTAGTTTTATCTTCATTTTTGTTCTTGAAATTCACGTTTGCTTTTAATTATTTCTATTTACTATTTGTTAATAGCATATGCTTATACTTTAACAAGAAAATACATTTATCAATAATATGTCTTTATTTATCAATAATATGTCTTTATTAAGGATAATATCACAATCTTGCTTGGATTTTTTTTGTTTTGAGCAGATTAAGACCACAGCAAAGACTGCAATATTCAGGTATATTCTTATTTATGAAACCTTTGCGCAGAATATCAAATTTCTTGCTGAACCATATATCTTTGATGCTATGTTCTTTTATGTTTCCAAATGCCTTGGGCATGTCTGAACTGCAAGGGTAGACATCTCCATTAGGTCTTATGCTTATGAAGAACCAGGGATTATAGCACGGTAAGGATGAGAACTCATCTTCTACAGATTTCTTTTTCTTTTCAGACTTGGTTTCAGACTTTGTTCCAGGCTTTTCTATGGTGTAACTTTTAATTACTTCCTTTACATCACTCTCCTTTTCAATCAGCAAATCATCAAATGAATCCAGGTTTATGTTAATTCCAAGTTGAGATGCTTTTTTTAAAAGATTAGGTATAGATTTTTTAAATTCTGCTTTTTGCTTTGCTGAAAGCATAAGTCTTTTGCCTGCATTATTGTTTTTTACACGCAGAGGCTGAACATAGACTTCTCTTACATTCAATGAATGAGCTAATTTTAGATAATCTACCAATTTATCATAATTATATCTATTGAGCACAGGCCTGAATTCAATGTCTGGCTTGTCTTTTTTTAGTTTTTTCTTGTAGTGAGTAAATAGTTGTATTGTCTGAACTGCTTTTTTGAATGCTCCTTTTTGCCCTTTTATGAAGTCCTGTGTTTTTTCATCATAAGAATCCAGGCTGACTGCAACATTGTCCCATTTTAGTGCTACAAGCTCTTTTATTAGCTCTTCTGTAAACATGGTTCCGCTTGTTGCAACTGTGCCTTCCATTTTTAGTTGTTTTATTAACTTCATTAAATCAGGCACAATATCTGATGCAAGTGGTTCCCCTCCACCTGTTATATGGATGTTTTTCACTCCAAGCTTTGCAGCTTCAATAAGCATTTTTTTGTAAACTTCAAAGGAAAGTTCCTCCTTTTTATTGTACTCTGATTTTCCCATGGCTGCACACGTAATACACTTTAGATTGCACTTATTTGTTGGTTTAATTTCTATCTGATAAGGAGGCATAGGCTTTTTTTTCAGCCATGACTTTATGCGTTTTAACTCTTCATATTTTATCATTTTTTATCTTTTTTTATCTTTTTTTATCTTTTTTTCTTATTTTTTTTTTTTTTCATTCATTGAAGTATTACTTTAATTATTGCAGGTGGTTTTCTTTTCTTTTTGATATTGATTACATTCATGCTTAATGCCCAGCTCTTGAATCAGTTCAAATATTTTTGTGCACTGTTCAAAGCGCCATTGAGGATTGTTTTTACCGTCAATACTAGTCCACTGATCAATATTATTTCCTTTATTTATTTTGTAAGCACTACAATGGTTATGTACATACGATGTAGGCATTACATACATAGGTGTCAGGCTGGAGATGTGCTTAATATATTTTTTGTTTCGTCTTATAAAACGTAAGGTTTCTTCTATTGTTTCTTCAGTTTCACCAGGGAATCCAACAAGAAAATTAACACTGGCTATTATGTCTGCTTCAAAAAGATCTTTCATGTTTTTTTCCAATATTTTGATTGTATACCCTTTTCTCATATTGTTAAGAATTTTCTGGGAGCCTGATTCAATACCTAAATTAACACAATCAACACCTGCTTTTTTCATCTTTCTGAATATGTTCAAGGTCATTTTTGGGTTGCTTCTTATTGGGCCACCCCATCTGATATTAAGATTATTATTAATTATCATGTCACAAAGATTTTCAAGCACATTAATATTGCCATTTAGAAGAAGATCACAGAATTCAAAACAATCATATCCTTGATTAACTCTCAGTTTGATTTCCTTAAATATGTTTTCAGCACTGCGGGTTCTGTAAACTTGAGCAGCAACTTTGTCCTGGCAGAAAGCACAATTTCCTGGGCAACCGCGGCTTCCTGCAATTAATATCTCATTTGGTTTAGTATACTTTTTTAATGGAAACCCGCTAAAATCAGGGAACGGCAGCTCCTCATCCAGATTAAATAGTGGTTCTCGAATTTTGCCGCTGACAATCTTTCTGTTATATTTTACAAGAGCTCCGGCGCAGTTCTTAATTTCTTTTTTATTCTCAATAGCATTAACAAGAGATAGAAATGTTTTTTCCCCGTCGCCAATCACAATATAATCAATGGCCTTGTTATGCTTGAACCACAATGAGTCAGATATATTTTTTCTGCAAAGCGGGCCGCCAAAAATTATCTTAATGTCACTTTTTCTGTTTTTGTTTTGATTTCTGTCTTTGTTTTTACTTTTTTCTTTCAGTCTGTTGGTGAGTTCTACGCTGAACTCTCTTGATTCAGAATAAGTAGAAAGCCCAATTACTTCAGCGCCTGTTTTTAATATCTTTTCAACCCAAACATCCAGCTCATTGTTGAGGAATTTGTCACTTCTGAAAGTGTTTTCATTGAGCTGGGAAATTCTTTCCTGTTCAGGTATTGTAAAATCCCACCATTTCTTGTCTTTTGCACTGGCTTTTTCATATAATTCTATGTTAAAGTCAAAGTTTATAACTTCATGGCCGTGCTTTTTCATATATGCTGTTAGGTAGGCAAGACCTAAAGGTGGTGTTTTTATGTGCCATACAGGACATAGAGCAAGTACGATTTTCATTTTCTTTCTTTTGTCTTTTTTCGTTTGTTTTTATTATTTGTTTTATTTCTTTATTTTCTCTGCATCACAAAAATCCAATTTTCATTAGGTAATTTAAATTTTGCATTTGTTTTGAACAAATTAGCATGTTGGTTTACTGCCTGTTGCATCAAGGCAACAGTCTTGTTGGTAGGTCCTTCCAGAGGTTGGGTGTAATTTTGGGTTATAATTATGTTTGACGCCAATAACATTGATTCGATTATTTTATAATCATATATGCAAGCGCCCAATCCGCATTGACCTAGGGGTTCATTAATTGTTAGTATAACTTCTCTTTTGTTTAAATTCTCTTTGTGATAAAGTTCATAATTCATTACGAAACCTCCTAGGCTAAAATCATGGAAATCAACAAGCAGAGTAATGTTTACATTACTGTTTGTATAATTTTCTATTGATGTGAAAATAGCATCACTTATTTCTTTGGCTTTCCAGGCATTTTTTTCGTTTTGTATGAAACGGCTTTTAAGTAAGCCTGCCTGCATTCCGTCATTGTAGTTGTCAGGATCTGCCTTTGAAAATATGGGGTTTGAGCTATAACTGTGTGATGCAAACTGAATTAGGCTGAATAGGATTATTAGGATGATAAGTATATTTCTGAGAGTTTTATTTTTTAATCCTGAAATCATTAGTCCTATCATGATTGCTGCTGCAGGCAATGCTGGTAAGAAAAAGTATGTCGTTCTTAGGAATGAAAAAGCAGCGACTGCGGTGAGGATTAGATATGATCCTATGATCCAGCTTAAGAGGATTTGCCAGCCTTTTTTTGATGTAATGATTATATAGAATAAGCTTATTATGAATAATACAAAATATAAATAACCTAACTGGTGGTTGAACATCATTTTTGGATAAAACAAGAGCATTCTAATTTTTGTATAGGCAGATAATACTGGCGTTGTTTTGATGTCTTTTACTGTCGTGTTTGAATTTTCTGTAAATTGTTCTGTGGATGTGTATGTTCCGGAATAAACTTTTGCTCTGGAATTTAGGTGATTTATATTTGTAGGATACCATAGTGTCATGAAACATAATGCAATTACTGCAACGATTATTAGATTTTTTAGTTTTGTTCCCATACCCTTGCTTTTGCGGTTGATTGATTTTTGGGATATAAAGGAATGAGCAAGGTAATATAAGATTGGGCCTGTGACATAGATGCTGAAGCTCCATTTGGTAAGCATTCCTAATCCTAGGGTTATGCCTAGTAGTATGCTGAATTTTCTATTTGTGAATTCTTTGGTTTTTATTAGGAGATATATGGAGAGGCAAACTAAGGATGCAAGAGCAATCTCAAGGGTGTATATTCTTGAATATCCAAATATTGTTATAAACATAGAAACTATAAATGCTGACATTAATCCGCTGATTGGGTTTCCAAGTTCTTTTCCAATTCCATAAGCAGCTCCAATAAGAATTATGAGATATGCTATGTTTATCATGACTGCTATGTCAGGGCTGGTGCCAAAGATCATATATAATGGCAGTGTTGTGTAGTAAAACAGTGGAGGATAGGAAACGTGTGTCACAATTAAATTAGAAAGAAAATTATCCTTTAATTTATTATATGATATTAGGCTGTTTGCATAATGCTGTGCTTCGTCCCCTGAAATTGGAACTGTGTCATTGTGAAGTATGATGATATTATTCACGACATGGAACAAAACTAGTAAGCCCAACAAAATGAGAATTATTTTCTTATTTGTATATTTTGATTTATTTGCAGATTTTAATTTTTTGCTTATAGATTTTCTTTCTTTAATCAATTTCTACACCGTGTTTATTGATGTAATCTTTTATGTCTTCTTTTTTGTCAAATACTGAATATAGGTAAAAAACCTTGTAAAAGTGAATGTTTGAATTATCAAAATTTGGATTAATTACTTTGTTTCTGAAGTTCTCGTACTCTTTGAATGCGCTGTTGAGTTGCAGTACCTTCTGACCCCACTTAAGGCCGTTTATCTCATCATAAGCAAGTCCTTCACAAGTATCGTCTTTTTTCTCTCTTATATTTAATAAACCATATTTTTTTGGATTTTGAGTGAGTTTGCTATCTGTAAGATAAAATTTTGTAAGATAAAAATAGTCAATGAATTTTTTGTTTTTTTTGAGAAAAGATAAAGAAAGTCTTCTATCCTTTGCAGTTTCATGAGGTAGTCCTGAGATAATCTCCACTTCGTTCCATATGTTTAATTTGTTTCCAAGTTTAAGAATTTCTGCGGCTTCTTTGAGATCAATATTTTTCTCAAGATATTTCTGCATCCTTGGAGAAGCGCATTCAAGCCCGTAAAGAAGTCTTCTGGCCCCTGCTTTTTGAAGTTTAGTCAGGAGGTTTTTATCCATTTGTTTGAAAGTTGCGCAATCAAACAAGTGAAGCCCAAGGTCTTTTTTTATAATTTCATCTGCAAGATGTTCAGCATATTTTTTTGAAGGATTCACGCTTGTGTTTGTGAATATGAATTTGGTTGTTTTGTATTTTTTTGAAAGCATCCCTAGTTCTTCAGCTACATTCTCAGGGCTTTTTGCAAAAAAGATGTTTGTCTGAGAGTCTTTGCAGAATATGCAGTTATTTGGGCAGCCATGTATAAAGAAGTATGGCAGAATTAACATCTTATCCTTTGCAAGTCCTTGTTCTTTTACATCTTTTGGAATAAACTTGTAAAGTTCAAGCGGCAACCCTTCAAAGTTGGGTACTGGAAATAAGACTTCTTTTATGTGGTATGCATTAGGTAAATCTTTTAGTTTAGCACTATGAGTTTTCCGCACATCAAGATATCTTTTAATTCTTTTTTCATTATAAATTGTGCTTGGAAGAAGTTCTTTTTTTTCTATCTTTCCTGAGTTGATATAGTTAAGCAGTCTTGTGAATTCATAGTGGTTGGTTCTGAAGCAAAAGAAATCAATAAAAGGAATATTAGTTAGTGGAACTCCTGCTATTTTTTCTTCAAATCTAGGTCCTCCGAGTACCATAAGCGAATCTGTTTCTTCTTTCATCATCTTTGACATAACCATGGCAACGCCAGTTGGTGCAAAAGTCCAACAGTGCACAAATGAGAAACCGAGCATGTCAAATCCTTTGTATTGGGTTTTTTTTAGAATTCTTGATGCGTGCTCTTCTAACTCCTCATCTTTGCCGGTTTTTAAGTATTTGGCTATTCTTTTTCTATCGTCGAATAGCTCCATGTTAACAAATTTGTTTTCAGATACAGATATCTTTTCAGATTTGCTCTTTTTGTTATCATGAAAAACTTTAATATCCAAATCATCCTGTGCAACTTTAAAACCATAACTTTCTGCAAATGATTTAATTATAGGTATGCTTATCAAAGGAAATCTGGCTGGTTCCTTAGGATACCCTGGCTTTTCACTCCCGCATAATTCAGGTACATAGAATAGTTTAATTTTCATTTTTTGAATATTCCTCTTAATTTATTTTATATTGTCCTATGTTATATTTGTTATATTTTCCTATTTTGTTAATCTAATCTTATTCAGTAATACTATATCTTTTGAAATATTCTACAACTTCAGATTTGTTTTTTAGTGTTGAGTATAGGTGAAAAAGCAGATGAAGGACTTCTCCCTGGCTGTCAAAGCCTTTTTGATTGGTCCATTGCTCTGGCTTGCTTGTGTCTGATATGGCGCGGCACATTTGAGTGTATGAATCTTCTATCTGGCGTACTTTTTCATTCCACTTAAGTCCGTTAATCTCATCAAATCGTCTGTTATATGGCTGTATTTTATCAAGACTTCCTATGTTATCTTTTATATTTGTTATACCGAATTGTTTAGGATACCTGCTCATCTTGCTGTTCATGAGCATGTATTTTGCCAGATAAAAATAGTTAATATATTTTTTGTTCCTTTGTATAAAGGAAACTGTTTGCTTTACATCTTTTTCATTCTCTTGGGGCATTCCTGCGATAAGTTCGAGCTCATTCCAGATGCCTGCATTATCTGTTTCCCTAAGCATTTTTTCAGCATGTTGTTGTGTAATACCTTTTCCTATAAATTTAAGCATTTTTGGGCTTGCGGATTCCAGACCAAATACAAGCCTTGTTGCACCTGCATTTTTAAGTTTTTGAATAAGTTTTGTATCAAGCTGCTTAAGATTTGCACAGTCAGACCACATGATATTAGCATCTATGTCAATCAATGCATCTGCAAGTCTTTCAGCATATTGGTATGAAGGATTAACATTGGTGTTCAGAAAGAGAAAGTATCTTGTTTTGTATTTTTTTGAAATATTTTTGAGATCATAGGCTATATTTTCAGGATTTCTTAATGTGAGGAAAGGTCTTTCGGAATTTGGGCAGAAAGCACACCCTTGAAGACAACCATTCATAAAAGAGAAAGGAAGCATTAACACTCTGCCTTTTATCTTTAGTTCTTTACTCCTGAAATCATCAAATGAAGGAGTGTAAAGGTCAAGTGGTAGACCACTAAAGTCAGGTGGCGGAATTATGTCATCTGCTTTTTTGGATTCAAAATGCCTGAAATTTTTGCCTGACTCTTTTTTTATAAATCTTTGGTACTTTTTTACACAGTTTTTATCATAAGCAATATCTTTTATTTTTTTCTTTTCAAGAACTCCGCATTCAAGTGCCTTCAGAAGATTAAGCGCAGTCATGTGGTTTTGCAGAACTACAAAGTCAATATATTTAAGCTCGGTCAGCTCTTTTTCAAATATTCTTCTTTGATGGCGCACACCTCCGATTATTATTGTAGCTCCTGTTTGCTCTTTTATTAATTTAGACAGAACAATAATAGAGCCAATTGCCGAAAAGTTGTGGTCATCTGAAATAGAAAAACCTATAATATCAAATCCTTCGTATTGGGTTTTTTTCAGGATTCTGGAGGCATGCTCTTCTAACTCCGTATCATTCTCTGTTTTCATGAATTGTGCTATTCTTTTTCTGTCATCGAAAAGTTCCATATTAACTAATTTGTTATCGGAGTGGCTGCTTTTTTTATTGTTTTGAAATTTCTTATTGTCCTGAAAAGTCTTTATGTCAAGATCGTCCTGTTCAATTTGATATCCGTGCTTTTTTAGAAAGGATGTGAGTGTGCATAAACCTAATGGAGGTATATAAGGCGGTTGTTTTTGATACCCGAACTCATCTGCTTTGTAAAGCCGGGGCGCATATATTATTTTGATTTTCATTTTGTCTTATCTTAATTTATTTTATGTTTTATTTATATACTTTTTATCTATTGTCTATCAATTATTGTTATTTAGGATATGTGTTTTGTTTTTATTTAAAACCTTTTTGTATACATAAATTGCTTTATTTTCAGGACCGGAAATATTACCAATCAAGTTGAAGTTGGAAAAATTAAGACTATCTTTAAAGTTGTATTCTACATCTGAAAGCACATAATCATAAAAGGAATGATTTTCATGACCTTCTGGCAGAGCGTTGGAGGTAATAAAATAGTCATATTTCTCCAGCGAAATAGGTTCAAGAGTGAGTTCTCCTTCAGGTTCTCTAATTAAGTAAACAACGAAACCATAAGGTTGCAGTAAGTATTCGAAAGTTAGGTGGAAATTAAACACAGAAACAAGAACCCGGTTATTTTCGTTTAATTTTGTACTTTCGTTTAATTGTGTGTGTTCTTTAAGCAAATCTACAATTTCCCCTGTCTTCCAATCATATCCTATTGAATAAAGCAAGCCACGCCTGAAGACATTACTTGGGTGAGGTCCGTATTTTCCATGCTGAAAAGTGTGATCTGTATCACCATCAACATTAATTTTTTCATTTATGTCTCCTATTAATTTATGATTGGTGGGAAAATAGCTTATTAGAAAAAATTGGCTTAGACCTACAGCTATAATCAGCAAAATCAGAAATAAGCTTAAATATTTTTTATTAAACTTAAGTTTAAACTTATGTTTAAAATTGATTTTAGAATTAGCATTTGATTTGTCCTTAGAATTGAATTTAGACTTCAATTTCGATTTAGAATTGATATTAAGTACAAAGAAAGAAAGTAATATGGCGATTGCAGGAAGAATTGGAAGTGTAAATCTTACATCTGTGTTATTATGTATTATACAACTGTAAAATATGATGGGTAGTATTATCCAGGATAGCATGAGTATCAATGCAATATTTCTTTTGAACAGAACAAGATATACAATACTAATTATGAATATTATGAAAAAGATGTAGATCATTTGATAGCCAAGTAGATTGTTGAAATAGTATTTGAAATTACTTATGGCTTCAGTAATTCCAGGAGTATGTATTGTGGGTGGAATTGTTTCAAGAGTTATTGAGTTTGATGCATGTTGAAGTAATTTACCAGAATTAAAGATATAAACTGGACTTGCAAAGATAAGGAAAAAAAGCAAGAACATACTAATATTTCTAATCTTTTGCTTCCATTTTTGTCTTTCTTCA
>Ga0180009_10007464_pt1 | contig 11155 bp, 8 predicted proteins | sample OS_PC_MetaG_FD_123537 | JGI IMG/M metagenome (GOLD analysis project Ga0180009, IMG submission 123537) | Groundwater microbial communities from the Aspo Hard Rock Laboratory (HRL) deep subsurface site, Sweden - OS_PC_MetaG | ecosystem: Environmental > Aquatic > Deep subsurface > Groundwater...
ACCTTTAAAAATCGAGGAGGAAAACGGGGGACAACAGATATCTCAAATATACTAAAATCTGTATTAGATGAAACAAAACCAAACGAAATAGCCATACTTGTAACAGATGGCATATTTTCACCAGGCAAAGGAAAAGATGCAGAGCAATATCTTGTTAATCAACAAATAGGAATTAAATCAAATATGGCGGTATATCTGCAAAAATATCCAAATAGTTCAGTTATCATTTATCAACTTTCATCACAATTTGATGGATGGTATTACAATCATGAAGATAATGGAACAAAAATAATTGAGCAGCGACCTTACTATATATGGGTTATTGGGGAAAATAAACATTTAAATGATTTAATACAAAAGGTTCCTGAAAGTAAGTTCAAAGGAAATGGAGTACAAAATGTCTTCTCATTAACTGGAGGGCCAAAGGCAATTGATTATGCAGTGAAAATGGGTTCAGGGAATTTTGATTTAGATAAAAAAGAACCAAAAACTACTATTGAAAATCTAAAAAAAGAAAGCAAAGGAAAACAAAATACAGCAAGATTTTCAGTAAATGCTAATCTTTCTGGCTTTTTATTATCCGACAACTATATAAGTGATGGATCAAATTATGAGATGAATAATAAGGATTACCTTTTGACAATAAGCAAATCAGTGTCAAATAATTCTGGATATACACATCAGTTGAATTTTGAATCAGGGAGCGTACATAAAGGTCTGATTTCTGTTAAACTTAAATCTCAAATTCCACCATGGGTTGAGGATATCAATGATGACGATGGTTCTACTCCTGTAAGTGGTAAAACCTATGGCATTAAATACCAAATACATGGTATTTACGAAGCCTTTACAATAACAAATAATTATTACACTGAAATAAAAATTAAAATCAATTAATCATGGACGAAATTTTAGGGAAAATCTATTGCTGGTTCGAATCTATATTCGGGCAAAACTTCGGTGAGTACCTTTGGGGGTACAATTGCGAAACACAAGATTATAGTGGTCAAAATGTTTTTAATTCAATAGGGTTAATTACCATTGGGATATCGCTTGTGTTAGTTATAGCATATTACTATTTGCCACTTTGGGGCTTTAATCATCCTCGCACTAACAAATGGTGGAACTGGGTAATAATTCTTCTATTAACTGGTGTAATAAATCTATTTATCGGATATAGTTGGACTATAAATGACTTTTTGAATGGAAACATTGGGGATTGCTTAATGTACACGAGAGATTCTGATGGTAATATTATTTCACAATTGATTTTTCAAAAAGATTGTTGGCTTTTTGGTCTCAGTAACTTTTTTATATCTATAATTTTTTTCATTGCTTGGTCATTTATATTTAAGTGGTGGAGCCGAAACTGCAAACATTCCCCATTGTTATAATCATTGTTAATAACTTTTAAATTGAAAAATATGAGCAAATTATATGTTTTCGGGATAGGTGGCACAGGTGCAAGAGTGCTGAAATCCCTTACAATGCTTTTAGCATCAGGTGTAGAGTGTGAAGTAGACACTATTGTTCCAATAATAATTGACAGAGATAAAGGGAATGGAGATTATTCTCGTACAGACGGTTTAATAAAGAGCTATATTTCTGTTAACAGTATTGCTCCCAAAAACAACCCAGAACAGAAAATAAAAAATCGCTTCTTTAATACCGACATCAAGTTACTTGGGAACGAGCTTTTGTTAAAATTGGATGACGAAACAAAGAAATTTGAAGATTTTATTGGAATTTCTACTCAAACGGTTGAAAACAAAGCCTTGTCCCAAATGCTGTTTTCTAAAAATACTTTATCAATGGATACCGAATATGGATTTAAAGGCAATCCAAATATTGGTAGTGTAGTGTTAAATCAGTTTGATGATAAGAATATTTTCAAAGCTTTTGCTTCAGATTTTCAAAATGGAGATAAAATTTTCATAATATCATCTATTTTCGGAGGAACAGGAGCAAGTGGATTTCCCCTATTGCGTAAGATGCTACAAACACCAAACCTTAAAGATGCAACAGGCACAGAATTGCCGAATTGGGGCTTGATAAATACAGCACCAATAGGTGCTATTTCAGTGTTGCCCTATTTTAATGTTGATAAAAAGGATAATGTAGATTCAGACACTTTTAATGATAAAACACGAGCAGCATTGTCATATTACGAAACTGAAAATGGGGAACTTGACACACTATATTATATTGCTGGCACAAACCGAAAAGCATATAAATATGCCGAAGGTGGAAAAGAACAGGAAAATGATGCTCATTTCATTGAACTTTCAGCTGCTATGTCAGTACTTGATTTTGTAAATAGTGATAAAAGAATTGTGAATTTTCAAAAAGATGGGGAAGGTAATAGAAAAACGATTTACAAAGAGTTTGGAATTAATTCAAATGTCGAAGAAATATGTTTCGATAATCTGGCATCTGAGACTCAAAAACTGATTGTAAATCCACTTTCACGTTTTATGCTCTTTTCAAAATATATGGGATACACGATTGTCAAAAGGTCAGAAGATGGAAAGGATAGATTTATTGCTGAAAAAGTTTCTCAATACGATATTTTTGATAAACAAAACAAGTATCAACCATATGCACATGGTCGTTTTGTCGGAGATTTCAGAAACAATATAGCCAACATAGAATCCATTCAAAAGCAATTCATAGAATGGTTGCAGGAAATGACTCAACAAAGTCGAAAATTTGCACCTTTCAATCTTACAACGGACGATGCTTTCAATTTTGTTAACGGAAATGTCAGTTTATTCACAAAAAAGGATTCTATATATAAAAATTGGGCAAAAGTTGATAATGAACTAAACAAACAAATAGCAAGAATAAATAAATCACTTAATAAGGAAAAAAAGTTTATTGAACTATTTTATCGTGTAACCGAAGAATTAATAAATCAAACTTCTCAAAATAATGGAGATGGGAGTGATAAATACATATTCCGTTTGCAAAATGAAGGGGACTTTGGATTAGTTAATACAATTGAACATTGGGGAGTTTCGGATATGTATGGTGAAAAACAACGAAACGCCATTAAAAGTTCTAACGAACACTCAGAAAATCAACCAACATCAATTCCCTCTCCGTTTGCTCGTATAGCATTAGTCAAGACTGCATTTGCTGAAGTTTCAGCTTATGGCGATAGAGCATTGCACGCTTATAAAAAAATTGTTTCTGATACACTTGATATTGCAGAAATATTTTTCACACTCAATAAGTGGAAAACTAAAGGAGTGATAGAAGTAATTACTTGGGATAAATCAAAAAATATACCTGAGTTATCAAATATTGTTACTCAAAAAATTCTGCATAAAACATTGGAAACATTTTTAAACAATGATGCCGTTGCATATAATTTTGATAAAATGAAATGCATTTACATTCTCAAACATAAAGCTACTGGTGAAATAATTGGTGCAACTTCGCCAAGTACCCTGTTTTTCTCTTCTGCAAATGATTTCGATGTAAATAAAATAGATATTCCTCTATCAACTCACAAAGCATTTGATGGTGTAATTCATTTGAATGAAAGAGGTTGGGGTTTCCAGAAATATCTATATACTTGGATTACTGCCAATAATGAAATTAGAAATAGTACCGGCAAGTATATTTTCGCTGAAGTTCAAAATTATCTTGATGCACAAAAACAAGTTTCAATAAAAGTTGGTGGTAAAAATGCTACCGATTTCGAAATGTTAGATGCAAATACGAAGTTAACAAGCATTTACAAGCAATTACGCGCTCCTGATGTTGAAATTTTAAGTAAGTATTTCTATGAGCTAGATTCTTCTGGAGACACAGAGGACAGTAAATTAACAGTAAAAGAAAATCTTTCTGAAGATGATTTATTGGAAAGCAAAATCATACGTTTGTCTTCTCCAATAGCGAGTGAAAGTTTTTTTAATGGTAATATTCAATCCGATTGTAATTATACTTATCTACTACCAATTAAGGACGAGTTCTTCAAGCATTATTCTATTGCCGATTTAATGAAAGCAATAAAAATAGGCCATTATACCCAATATGCTGATGTAACTTTGGAAATTGGTGGAAAAAAGTACAAAAAAGAATTCAAACAAAGTGAGGGTAATATAATTGAGAAGTCTGATTTTGATTGTATGTTATTCCCAAATATTAGATTTGCGAAAAACTATGATGCCTATTATCGTTTTGGATTATTCCTTGCTTACAACAAAAAAGACCAGTTGGGAAAATATACTGTCGATTTTTATGATGGTAAAAATAAAATAGAATGTGAAAATCCTATTGTACGAAACACAGATGATAATGAGAACTCAATCTGTAAAACATACTCGTTGAATCAAAAAGGTTTTGACCGTATAAAAATCATAATTGAAGGAACAAGTGGAATGCTTTTACCTGTTTTGCATAAAAAAGGGTGCGCAGAAAACTTCACATTTGCCGTTGATTTTGGTACAACAAATACACATATTGAGTACAAAACATCTTCAAATCAGACAATCAGACCCTTTGATATTTATGAAACTGACAAACAAATAAGTTTCCTCTGTGGCAACAATTTAGCTCATACTCTGGTTGCAGATATTGATTTTATTCCTGCTTCAATTGGCGAAAAAGAAATGTTTAAATTTCCTGTCCGCACTGCTTTATCTTTACAAAAACACAAAGAGAGTATCGAGAAAGTTTATCCATTTACACAAGCAAATGTTATTATTCCTTATGAAAAAAGGCAGGTGCCTAAATATGATAGGGTTTTAACTCAACTTAAATGGGATTCTACAGAAGATGAAATGGGTTATTATATTGATGCTTTGTGTTTCATTTTGCGGAATAAAGTTATTTTGAACGGTGGCAATTTAGGTGAAACTAAAATTGTTTGGTTCTATCCACTAAGTATGGCAGGTTCTCGTTCTAAAATAATTCGTAATAAATGGAAACTAGCATATTCAAAATATTTTCTTGGGATTGCTGTAACAAGCATAGATGACTTGGAAGAAAGTCAAAAAGACATTTTAAAAAGAAATGTCATTGAGTTACCCGAATCAGTAGCACCTTTCCTCTGCTACAAAGATGATAGAAAATATAAGGACGCAATAAATAATCTTGTTTCTATTGATATTGGAGGCGGTACTACTGATATAGTTTTTATAAAAGGAGGAAAAGACACCGAATATGTAACTTCATTCCGTTTTGCTGCTAACTCCGTATTTGGTTTGGGTGAACAAATTACACCGATTGTCAGCAAATATCAATCTGACATTGAAAACATTATCCTTGATGAAGAAAGAGCTGGAGATGCAAAATATAATTATCTATTCGATAATATTTACAGGGGTATAACTGGGGACACGCAAAAAGGAGATATTGCTTCATTCTTTTTTGCACTTAAAGATCACGAAAAACTGCAAGATGTTGAAATTGATTTTAATTCCATGCTTAAACGAGACAGCGACCAGAAGTTGATTTTTGTGCTGTTTTATTCAGCTATTATTTATCATACAGCACAAATAATGAAAGCAAAAGAATTGGAATTACCTAGACATATTGCATTTAGTGGCAATGGTTCACGAATTGTCAATATTGTTGGTGATAAAGAAATTTTGGCAGAACTTTCAAAATGCATTTTTGAAAAAGTTTATGATAAACAATATGGTAATAGTGGTTTGGATATAATCCAAAACACCAAAAACCCAAAAGAAGTAACTTGTAAAGGTGGTATTAAAGCAGCAGATAAGGAATACGAGCAAAAGTCCTTCGAACCTTTAGTTTTATTGGGAACAGACAATGACACATTTATAACTGATAGCGACACATATTCATCCGTAAATATTAAAGATAGCGTAATAAAAACAAATATCAAAGTAAAAGAGTTTATTGAATATGCCATTAACGACTTAATGATAAAAAAATACACTAAAGGTGTTGTTGCAGAAACATTTGTTAAAGCGTTGAATATAAATCAGAAAACATTACAAATTGCTAAGGATGTATTAGTGAAGGAAGATGATTTAGCCAATTTTACACTCAATGGGATAAACAATAAAATTGCTTCAATAGTCGATACATCAAGTACCCAAATAGAAGAAACCTTTTTCTTTTATCCTATTGCAAGCTTATTAAATGTAATAAGTAATGAAATCAACAAAAAAGTTTAATTATGAAAAAATTAGCAGTAATAATCAATTTGATATTTTTTTTTGGTTTTACATGTATTGCACAGAATAAAATAGTCAAAACTGAATTCGAGCATTTGATTGATTATGCAAATTGTCAGTACCTAATGGCGTTTATAGAAATTTATGACGCAGAAAAACCATATATTAAGGACACTTACGAGAAAAGTGTTAAACCTGTATTGCAAAAATCTTCATTAGACGATTTGAATTCTATTCCAACCTTTGAAATAATCAAAGATCTGTTTTCAGGAAATTCAAATAATGCAGCTCTACAACTTGCTGAAAAAATTAATGAAAGGAAATTAAAATACGATAATTCACCTGACAACGATGTTTTGTTAAAATTGCTAACAGCAGAGAGTTGGCGTGAAATTAATTTGACAAGAACGGCAACAAAAGTTCAGAATGATATTCGCAAAAAATACAATTTAGGGATTGTTTCACAGCAAGAAATTGTAAATGATAAAACGATTGAGAATTCTGGAAAGGTTGAAGAACTGCAAGAGAAAAATCAAACTTTGCAACAAAGAGTTGAAAAACTGGAAAATCAAGTAAATGAATTAAAAACAAAGGAACCAGAGCCTTGGAATATTAAATTTTGGATTGCTTTAATTATAACTTGGCTTGTTATGATAGTATTGTTTTTCATATCTCGTAGAAAGAATCATCAGCATAGTGAACAAAGCAGAGAACAAATTATAATTACTGTGTTGAATAGTCAAAGAATCGCAAATAGGTTTTTCTCAAATAATTATTATAAAACACTACAAAATATAAAATCAATAGAAGACAAAATTGCTTTAATAGAGAAACAGGTCATCCAGCATCATAATATAGAAGTTAGCAAAGGAGAAAAAGAGTCTAAAGAATTTTCTGAAATTAAAAATTATTCAAATAGTGATGAAAAGTTTTTTAAATCCAAAAACGGGAGAATACTAATCGAAGAATTGCATAATTCAACGGATGCATCTTTTAGAGTCTTCAACATAACAGATAACGATGCAAAATTTGAGTATTGTGGTGGAGTGATTAACCAGGATTTCTTTACGGACGTGTGTAGTTTTGCTAATAATCCATCCGATGTTCCATATAAAACTAGAATTACGACAACAATTCCGGGAACTTTAAAAAAAGACAGTAAAAATAATTGGGAAGTTGTCGAGAAAGCAAAAATTAAATTCGAATAATATTATGATAGAATTTTTATTGACTCCCCATGGATTAACAATTTTAGCAGTAGTAGCATTTATTATAATCCTACAATTTTTTTATTACGTTAAAAACAAAAAAAGTAGAAAAACATTTCTGAATATTTTTCCTATCAGTATTACGATAGAGACTAATATTAAAAAAGATGGTAAAAATGTTGAGGGGCTTGAAACAACTCATAAAAATGCCATTTGGAAAGTTATTATTGAGTCAATTAATAAGTATCTGTCCAACAATAAGGGTAGTGTTAGTGACTTTCATTTGATCAAAGATATTGTGGATAGAAATTGTGATGCACAAGAGGATGAAATCAACACACAAATTCCTGTGCCTTTGTATCTTGGTTTAGCAGGAACAATGGCTGGTATATTAATTGGCGTTTCTTTTCTTGTTTTTTCAGGTAGTTTGAAAAGTTTGCTTGGTAATGAAGCAGGTAACAATTCTGATGGTATTGAAGCATTATTAGGTGGTGTTGCATTAGCAATGATTTCAAGTATTATTGGTATTATTCTCACTACACGTGGTACATTAAGAGTGAAAACGGAAAAAGTTGGTGTTGAAAGAAATAAAAACAATTTTCTATCATGGATGCAGGCAGAGCTATTACCTGAATTGTCGAATGACACAGCTAATGTTCTGCTGAAAATGACTCAAGATCTATCAGATTTTAATAGAACATTCGCACTAAATAATGCACAATTTACTACTTCTTTATCAAAAGTAGCTGATACTTCAGATAAACAAGCAGAACTTATAAATCTTATTTCCCAAATTCAAGATAAAAGAATTACTGTAAAAAATCTTGAGCTTCTAAATGTTCTTGAAAAGTGGATTGCTAATTTACAAAATGTAAAAGATTATAACAATGTATTATTAGAAAGTTTATTAGAGGTAAGTAATTATTTCAAAATTGAAAGAGAACAGATAGAACAGCGCAAAACTTTGCTTGCAGAATCGCTTAACAAAGCAGATTCCAACACAAAAGATGCATTGGAAGCATTTAATAGTAATTTTAATGCATTGTTACAAAAAATGCAGGAAACTATTGAAAAAAAGATTTCTGAAATTGACGATACAGTAAAAATTCAACAAGAAACAATTAGAACCGCTCTCGTTAGTCAAAACGAAACACTGTTGCAATCAATTGAAGACCAAAGAATAGCATTAACTGAGAAATTGCAGAATACTACAAAATTAGTAGATGAGTTAAACAAAATAGGCGATAAAATTGCAAGTATTACAAGGCTTGAACAGGCAATGAAAGACCACAATGGAAAACTTGGTGAGCTAATCAGAGGAATTAATGAACTTGCAAGAGCAAAAGCCACAGGTGAATTCAATGTTATTACTAAATCGCCAAAACTTCCTGTTTGGCAAAAATTAGGTATATATGTGGGTGCTGGTTTGTGTATTATTTATTTTCTTTTCGAAATTACAATTAAAATTTTGTCTTTTTGGGATATAACATTATGACAACTATTAACACATTTTTCATTTGGTTTGCTTTGAAACAATTCTTTAGTCTGAAAATGATTTTAATACTAGGGTTCTATGAATAAACAAAAAAAGGAATCGTTTTTCTGGACAAGTTATTCCGATTTAATGACTAGTATTTTTTTTGTAATGCTTGTGCTTTTCGTTCTTACAATTGTTCTATTACATAAAAAAATGATAGCCACCCAATCTCAAATAGATAAAATAAAAGAGATTGAAGAAGCTGTAAATAAGATTGACTCAACATATTTTGATTACAATAAAGTTCATAAAAAGCATATACTGAAAATCAGAGTTAATTTCCCACTTTATAAATCTGATATTAACACATTAGATTTTTATACACAGAACGAACTTATTAAGGCAGGTCGTTCAATTCAAAATACTCTTAAAAATATTAACCACGAATATCCCAAAATAAAGTATTTATTAGTTATTGAAGGTCAGGCATCTAAAGATAATTATTATAGAAATTTCGAACTTAGTTACGAAAGAGCATTAGCTTTACGTAAACTCTGGAGTGATAATAGTATTGATTTTGGGAGTAATTGTGAGGTATTAATTTCTGGCAGTGGAGTTGGTGGTTCCATGAGAGAAAACAAAGAATGCTTGAATCAACGATTTTTGATTCATATCATTCCGAAACCAGGTATTATTGAAGAAAGTAAATCAAAATAAAACGTATTGTATGAGAAGCACATTCTTACTTTTTATTATATTTTCCCTACTTATTTTTTCATGTAGTCACAAGTCTGGCCGTAAGGGTAAACATGATATATCAAAGCAAAATAACATTTCTTAAACTATAGATAGAAATGATCAATTTAATGGGAAAACCATTATAAAAATGGAAAATAATAACGGTGTTAAATTTGTATGGATTGAGATAAATGGATTGAGATTGAAGTTTATTTTTGATACGGGAGCTAGTATTATTTGTATTTCATCCGCTGAGGCTACAGTATTATATAGACAAGGTACATTGCAAAAAGAGGATATTTTAGACGTTCAATATTTTCAGGATGCTACTGGCAAAGTCTCAGCTGGTACAAGGATAAATTTAAGAACAGTTAAAATTGGCAATAGGATTTTGAAAAATATTGAAGCAACAGTCATAGACAACTATGAAGCACCTCTATTGCTTGGTCAAAGTGCATTGGAAAAGTTTGGCAAAATATCTATTGACAATAAAAATAATGAGATAATCTTTGAATAATGAAAAAGCTGTCAGTTTTATTGGTTATTGTGTTTTCCCTTCTTTTAAATGGGTGTAATTCAAAAAGTGAGAATAGTACATCATTAGAAAAAGGCATTACAGTTTCTGGTAAGGTAATCTCAATTATTGATGGCGATACTTATGATGCCTTGCTTGAAAGCAATAAAACTATTAGAGTGAGAATGGAAGGCATTGATGCTCCTGAAAAGGGTATGCCATTCTATCAAAAATCAAAAAATCATCTCTCAAGTTTGTGTTTTAGTAAACAAGTAAAAATTAAAATTATTGGAGTTGATAATTATGAACGCATCCTTGCATATACTTACAGTGAAGATGGAAAAGAACTCAGTCAGGAAATGATTGAAGCTGGTTATGCTTGGCATTTCAAGAAATATAATTCAGACGCAACACTTTCAAATATGGAAATAAAAGCCAGAGATCTAAAAAAAGGTTTATGGTCTGAAGAGAATCCAATGTCTCCTTGGACAAACAGAAGCCTTCATAGACAAGGAATTTCCACAAAAGATTCATTTAATATTCAAGAATTCAACAGATAATATGCCAACACATAAAGCATACACATTTGCAAGCCGCACAAGCCCTGACACAAACCAAAGCTTGCAAAAGAGTATGCTTTTTCCGACCCTGAGAAAAAACAAAAAATCTCCACCTTTAAGGAAAAATAAAACTTTGCTGACACACAACCCGACAGACAGAAAAAGAATGAACGAAACAGTTAATAAACAGAATTGTATGTCGCTTGACAAGAATGAAGGCCAGTTTGTAACAATTAAGCGTTCTGGCTGTGCGCAGCACAAAGCCTGAACGCGGGATTGAACGACCTGTTCCGCCTTAGCGGGAAACCGGGGTCAATAATTATGGGGATTGATATGAAATTGGTTTTACTTAAAAACCTCCCCTAATGACAAAGCAGCAGCTTTCGCTGTAAAATGCTTTAATAAATTGAGATGCCGGAAATTGCTTTTGAATTTGATTAAGAACGTTTTGTCGGGGTGGTGCACGGCCTTTAAACATATAAAGGGTAATCAACCGGCCTTTC
>Ga0180009_10007466_pt1 | contig 11151 bp, 6 predicted proteins | sample OS_PC_MetaG_FD_123537 | JGI IMG/M metagenome (GOLD analysis project Ga0180009, IMG submission 123537) | Groundwater microbial communities from the Aspo Hard Rock Laboratory (HRL) deep subsurface site, Sweden - OS_PC_MetaG | ecosystem: Environmental > Aquatic > Deep subsurface > Groundwater...
CGGAAAACCCGACACTGTTGCCGTATTGGCCGGCCAATGTCGGGTTTGTGTCCGGAGAGCGCGACACTGTCGCCGTATTGGCCGGCCAATGTCGGGTTTGTGTCCCGTTGGGGGAGCCGGCCCACCGAGTATTGAGCACCGAGCCCGAACACGTGACCGAGAAGCGACGCTCCCTGCGAATTTGTGCAGCCGCTACGACCGATGCTCAATCCGCCAGAACATCGCCCAAACGCACGGCAACGGCGCGTTCCCCCCTACTCACTTCGAATCTACCAATTGGGACTGGTTAGCGTCCGCCGATTATCGGACGGTGCGGAGCAGACAATTGACCCCCGGGGCAAGGGGGTCCATCCTTGGTGCCATGAAGACCAACCCCGTCGTCGACAAGCTCCAGCGGGCGATCTACCGCGAGTTCCTGCTGGAGCCGGAGCTGCTGAACGAAGTCGGGCTCGAGAGCCTGCCGGCGACCCTGGCCTCCCTGCTCGGGTGCGCCGAGGGGGAGGCCATGGGCCAGCTGACCGCGAGCCCGCTGCTCGAGGCGCTGGGGCTCGACCAGCTCAAGAGCCTGATGATCATCCGCGACATGTCGCTGGTCTCGCGCACCGCCGCTGCCCTCTCCGCCGACCTGAAACGACCGGAGATCACCTATGACGACTGCTGTCGCATGGCGCTGTGCTACGCCGTGATCGGCAGCCAGGGCCACGTCTACGGCGCGCTACGGGCGGCAGCGGCCAAGAACGACCGCTGGGCCCGCCACCACTACCTCTACGGCCTGATCCTGGGCCTTCAGGGCGACCTCGAGCGCGGGCGCTGGGAGCTGGGGATAGCGCTGCAGAGCGAGCCCTACGAGGAGGGGCGCAACCGCGTCCGCTTCGCGCTCGACATCCTCGACGACAAGCTCTAGAGCGACCCGGTCAGAGGTTGTTGGCCACGAAGTCCCAGTTGACCAGGTTCCAGAACGCCTCGATGTACTTGGGGCGGGCGTTGCGGTGGTCGATATAGTAGGCGTGCTCCCAGACGTCGCAGGTCAGCAGCGGGGTCTTGCCGTCCCGGATGGGGCAGCCAGCGTTGGAGGTGGTCTCGATCGACAGCTTGCCCGCCGAGTCCTTGACCAACCAGGCCCAGCCCGACCCGAAGTGGGTCGCGGCCGCCTTGGTGAGCTGCTCCTTGAACTTCGCAAAGCCCCCGAAAGCGCCGTTGATCGCGTCGGCCAGCTTGCCCGTCGGCTCGCCGCCCCCGTTCGGGGCGAGGCAGCTCCAGTAGAAGGTGTGGTTGTACACCTGAGCTGCGTTGTTGTAGAGGCCACCGGGCTCGGCGGACGCGATGATCTGCTCCAGGCTCTTTGCAGCCCAGTCAGTTCCCTGCGTCAGGTTGTTGAGGTTGGTCACGTACGCCTGGTGGTGCTTGCCATGGTGGAAGTCGACCGTCTCCGCGCTGATACCCGGCGCCAGGGCATCGCGTGCGTACGGCAGCGCTGGTAGCTCGAATGCCATCTTGCTCCTCCCTTCCTCGTCGAATCCGCAGACAGTATAGGTCTGTCGTGTTTGCTTCAACGCCAATAGTGCCGTCGCATTTCTACACTCGGGACTTGGCCTGGCATCATTCCTGCTATCCTATGGAGAAGGAGGCATCGGACGTTAGGATCTTGACGGCCGGGCTGGAATGCGTGTGTCCACCCGACGTTGGACCAGATGCCATGGCACCCGGTCTGGAGGGCCGTATGCGCACCGCGGCAATCGCCATAACCTGCTTGATTCTGGCTGGTTGCAGCCATCGAGTGCCCGTCTCTGCTGACGATACGGGGCCGGTCGTGGGCCCTGACCTGCTGCTTCTCCCTGACGGTCGCCCAGATATCGGCACCCCAGAAATCTGTCGTCAGGATCAGGTATCGTGGACACTGCACGACGACCCCCATGGCAACTATGCCCTTGTCACCGAGCAGGTCGCCGCGGTGACCCCGGTGTCCATCGCGGGCGCCACCTCCACCGAGTCCGCCACCGCCATCAACCACACGATCCACGGTGGAGTGGCGGCCATGGTCGTGACCCGCAAGTCCACCGCCTCGACACCCACCGCGGAGGTGGCCCAGATCCAACAGCAGTTCTTCGGAGCGCTGGCCAGCCTCGGGTCTGCCATGGTGCGCGCCTCTGGCTCCACCGGCGTCAGCGCGGAGGGTCACCCCGACGTCAAGGAGGTGATCTGGGACGTCTCGACCAAGCCGATCGAGCCCGGCTACCTGCGCAACCTGCTGATGGCGTCCGCGCTGCTGCGCCCGCTTTCCGCCCTCTCCGGCCTGCCCGGGGCGGTCGCTTCGGCCTCCAGCGCGCTGATGGTCAAGATGACGGTCGCGCTGCGGCAGGGCCAGGTCGTGATCAGCGCCGGCGTGGCCAACCGCGCCGACTACGACGACGAGACCACCAACCTGGCCTTTGCGCTGGATGACCTGAGCAACGGGACCGCCGTCGCCGCAGCGGGCAAGAAGACTGTGTTCGAGTGTGACATCCGCGCCATCAGCGGCAAGCCGTCGGCCGACATCGTCTGGATCGTGGATGAGTCAGGCTCGATGAACGACAACCGACAGGACATCGTCAACAACGCCACCAAGTTCTTCAGCAAGGCGCTCGCAGCGGGCCTCGACTTCCGCATGGGGGTGGCCGGGATGAAGAAGCCGGCGGCGGGCGTGATCCTGGGCAAGCTCTGCTCCTTCGGCAGCGGCGCCTCTTCCGATGACGGCGGCGAGGATCGCTTCCTGCTGCCCACCGAGCAGGAGCTGTTCACCGACTGCGTGAAAAACCCGCCCTACTACGAGGGCGGGTCGGAGCACGGGCTGACCAACGGCTACTGGGCGGTGAAGACCCACCTGCCCCGCGCCCTGAGCTCACCGAACAGGATCCGGGAGGGCGCGCACCTCGCGGTCATCTTCGTCACCGACGAGACGAGCCAGGAGCTCAAGGAAGGGGGAGGGGACTTCTTCGGCCAGCCCGGCTTCCTCGGCTACCAGGACTACAAGAAGATGAACTGCGAGCTCACGTTGGACAAGCAGGCCAAGCTGCAGACCTTCATCAAGCCACTGCTCGATCTCTACGCCGCCCACCAGGCCACGGTGCATCTCATCGGTGGAGGGTGCGCCAACCTGTGCAACGCCGAGATGTCCTACGGTTACCAGGAGCTCGTCGGCGCCCTCGGCGGCCAGATGGGCGATGTCTGCCAGTACGACCTCAACGCCACCCTGCAGGTGATCATCAACACCATCGCCGCCTCGGCCTCCCCCCGCACGCTGCAGCACGTCCCGATCAGCTCCACCTTGACAGTGGAGGCCAACGGTCTGTCACTCAACCGCAGCCGGACGCAGGGTTGGGTCTACAACGCGACCTCGAACTCGTTGACCTTCATCAACGTGCAACTCTCCAAGGGCGCGGTGGTCGTGGCCTCCTACCGCCGCTTCTGAGCACCCCCTTGCCTATCAGTCGAGGGCCAGCCCAAGGCTCTGGCGCAGCTCGCCGTAGGTCTCGCTCAGGGCGAAGTCCAGCAGGTCCTGCTGCGCGTCCTGGCCCTGCTCCGCGACCACCTGCCCGGCGGTCACCAGGTCGGTGCAGAGCAGAAGGCCCACCCGGTCGGCGGTGCGGCTGATCCCGAGCTGCCACTCGGCCAGGTTGAGCGCGCCCGCCTGCCGCTTGAGGCTGGACACTGCTCCCTTCACCGCTGCCTGCAGGTCAGAGGCGGCGGCGATCTCGGCGCAGACGACGGCGACCTTTCCCGACGGATCCGGGACCTCGACATCGGCGTAGGCCACCGACACGGAGGCCAGCACGTAGTCGCGTAGCGTCCGCCGCGGCCGCCAGCCGGCCAGTCGACGCCCGGGGCTGAGCTGGTTCAGAGCCCGCGCCAGCCGGAAGCAGAGCTCGAACCGATCACCGGACTCCAGCGCGTCGCCACCGCACAGCAGGACCAGGGGTTCGGTCCCGGCGCTCTGCACATCGCAGCCCAGCTCCGGCCTGAGCGCCACGGCGGGAAGGTCCATCGACAGCTCCCCTGCAACGTAGCGCAGGACCGAGGCGAAGCCCTCCGGCAGGCGATCCGGGGCGATGAGATCCGCCTCGGTCACATCCACGTCGCTCAGCGTGAGGGGATCGAGCCGCTGGACCAGCGGGGTCAGGATCCGGAACAGAGTGGCGAGGTTGGCGTCGTCGCTGGAGTGCCGCAGGCTCTCCATCAGCGGCGGCTCCAGCGGCCGTTGCGCCCGGCGCAGGAAGCGCGGACGGTGCGCCTCGATGAAACGCCGCTCGTCCTCATCGGCCACCCCCCGCAGTGTTGCCACCGAAGCGGCCACCAGTGCCGCGTCCGGCCGCTCGCCCTCGTGGTGCAGCTGGAACAGGCGGTGCAGCGGCGCTGTCTGGTCCGGATTGCTGCGGAGCAGCGCGCGGTACCCCAGCACCGCCTGCGGCCAGCGGTCGGGCTGGTCGTGGTCCATCGCGGCCAGCACCTCCCGCAGGTGGCGGTCCTGCGGGTTGAGACGCAGCGCGACGTCGGCGGCGGTCCGCGCGCGCTGCATGTCACCCAGCCTGTCGTGGTAGAACAGGGTCAGCCGGCTCCAGAGCTCCGCGGACCAGCCGCGCTCCCGCTCCCCCAGCAGGTGCAGGGTGTGGCGGTAGAGGACCTCGAGGCGCTCGAGCTGTCCCAGCTCGAGCAGAAGCCGCTCCACCTCGTCGAACGTCTCCTGGCAGCTGGGATCGAGCTTGAGCAGCTGCTCAAGGTGTTCCAGGGCTTCCTCGTTGTGGCCCGCCTCCTGGCTGATGGTGGCGGCCACCAGGTGGGAGGTCTGATCGCTGGGGTCGCTGAGCAGCGCCTCCTGCACCATCTGCATCGCACGCGACAGCGCATCCTCCTCGTCGTTCCGACTGGCCATGAAGTAGGCCAGCGCGTACTTGGACTGGTACTCGGCCTGCTCGCCGGTCTCCATCGCCTGGGCGAAGGCGTCCATCGCCTTGGCGTACTGCTCCCGGTTGAACAGCTCCTCGCCCCGCCGGCAGTGGATCTCCGCCGCGAGGGCCTGGGTCCGCTCGGCCCTGACCGACTGGGTCGTGGCGGTCTGAAATGACCGATCGTAGCTCGAGCGCTGCTCCGGGTCCGAGAGCACCTTGAACGCGGTGTCGAGCGCCGCGCAGATCTCCTCGAGGTGAGCGTAGTGCTCGCCCAGGTCCATGTCGCGGAAGTTGCTCAGGTCGAACTGCTTGCGCTTGATCTGGTAGGCCACCTCGACGCTGTCAACGTCGCTCTGCGACGTCACGCCCAGCACCTGGTAGTGGTTGGCATCGTGCAGGGTGAGATAGGCGGACTGGATCAGCTGCAGCGCTACCTGGACCTCGGAGGTGTCCCGCCCCGGTCGCTGGTCGACCAGACGGGAGCGCTCCACCGGCGAGATCCAGACCACCGCCGAGCTCTCCTCCCACGCCTCCGGAGCCGACTCCGGCGCCACCGCCGGCTCCGGCTCCACCGACGCGAGCCGCTCCAGGGGTATCGAGGGCTTGTGCCTCAGCGTCTCGCCCGGGCTCGGCCTGGGCCGCTCCTTTGGCGCGCCCTCCTCGGTCTCGGATGGGGGATCCAGCTCGACCATGCCGGTCTCGAACAGGACCTCGAGCTGCAGCACTGCCTCCTGGGGGGAGATCTGCGCCAGGCGGATCACGTCCTGCACCATCTGTCCGGGGTTCACGCTGTCGATGATCGATGCGCCGAACAGGGCGACGAACCGGTCCCGGTGCAGGATGAACCGGCTGGTCGGACGCATGCGATGCAGGCTCTTCTCCACCAGCGAGGCGAAGGCCTGCTCGATGTCGGCCCTGCGCTGCAGGGCGGTGAAGACCAGCAGCACCGGGTCCACCACGCAGCGCGGGACCTTCTTGGCGACGTCCGGATCCTCGGTGAAGGACCACGTCCCGTCGCGCCAGCTCAGGCAGCCGCTGATCTTGAGCCGCGTCTGCTCCACGAGCTCATCCATCACGTCGCCCTCTGACATGTGCCCCAGCCGCACCAGCGCCTCGCCGTACTTGATCCCCTCCCGCTTGGCCACATCCAGCGTCCGGGCGTGCTGGTCGGCGGAGAGCTTGCCCCGGCGCACCAGCATCTGCCCCAGCGTCTCGCTGCGCAGGTTGGACTGCACGAAGATCGGGTGCCCGGACATCAGGTGGATCACCTTGCGAACCTTGCCCCGCCGCAGGTCCAGGCTGCCGCTGAGCTGGTCCTCCAGCGCGCCGAGCAGCAGCTGGGACACGCCGAGGTCCGCCAGCTCGCCCTCGACCTTGGCCTGCGCCTCCGCCGGGGCTGCCAACGACTCGCGCGTGGCCCGGATCATCGCCGCCAGGGAATGGCGCGGACGGGTCGGGGTCTTGTGCACCCTCGGCTCGCTCGGTCGCTGGCCGCGGGCCAGCATCCCGTGCACCGCGCTGGCCAGGGCCTGGGGCATGAAAGGCTTGAGCTGCAGCTGGACCTCGAGGCGCTCCAGCCGCTCGCGGGTCTTGTGGTCGCGGTAGACACCGGTGATGACCAGGATCTGACACGGCTTGCCCTGACGGCGAATGGTCTCGATCACCTCGAAACCGTCCACCCGGGGCAACAGCAGGTCCACGATGGCCAGCTCGGGCTCGTGCTTGCGATAGAGATCGAGCCCCTCCTCGCCGTTGACCGCCTGCAACACCTCGAGGTTGAGGTAGCGGAGCTTGACATCGCGCGTCAAGACGCGGTGGATGATCTCGCGAGTGTGGCGATCATCCTCGACGAGGAGAACCTTGAAGGAACGGGGCACCCCCGATTGATATCAGATTTCGCCCGATCAGGGTATCCCCAACCTGCCGCCATGGACCGATTCACTACTGCCTCCTACCGACCACCCGATCCCCTTCCACCTCGAGGCGGACCCTGCCGGGGGCCTCGGAGGCGAAGTGCTCGAAGGCCACGTCCTCCACCACGCGGGTCAGGACGGCGCACAGGCCCCGCGCCCCGGTCTGGCGCTTGACGCTCTGGTGCACCACCCAGTCCAGCACCTCGTCGGAGACCTGCAGCTCGTGCCCCTCCTGCTCGAACTCGAGCACCAGGCGCTCGAGCACCGAGCCGCGAAGGATCTCCTTGAGCGTTGCTGCGGACAGGGCCTCGAACGGCACGATGCGGGTGAATCGGGCGATCAGCTCGGGCAAGAAACCGTAGGCCCGGAAATGCGACACATCCTCGACATCGTCCGGGGTGAGAGACACAGCGATGTCGTCCTCTCGAATCGGCGCCGGTCTCTCTTCCCAGCTGTCGTGGCCGAAGCCGATGCCGCCGCTCACACCCCGTCGCCTGAGCAGCTGGGGGAAACCCGAGAACGCACCCGCGGCGAGGAAGGCTATGTCGGCGGTGGAGAGCATGGTGTAGTCGCCATAGGACGAGTGGGTCAGCTCCAGAGGCACCACGACCTCCGACGACTCGAGCATCTTCAGCAGCTCGCGCTGGACCCCCATGCCGGTGACGTCCTTGGTCGTCCCGGCCCCGGCGAAGACCGCGTTGTTCTGGCCGGAGGCCAGCTTGTCGAACTCGTCGAGGCAGACGATACCGATGGACGCCAGGGCCGGGTTGTTGTCGGCCACGTGCAGCAGCCGCGTGAGGATCGTGCTCGGGTCCTGGCCGACGTAGCCGGTCTCGGAGTAGGTGGTGACGTCCACCACCACCGTGGGCAGCTTGAGGATGTGTCCGAAGAGCAGCTCCACCAGGTGGGTCTTGCCGCAGCCGGTCGGCCCGATGAGCAGGGTGTTGACCTTGGGCATCAACTGCTCCCGTCCGTGGTGCTCGAGGTAGAGCCGGCGAATGCGCTGGACATGGCGATACGCCATGAGCGACACCACACGACGCGCTGGCTCCTGGCCTCGATAGCCCAGCTGTTGCAGCTGCTCGAAGATCTCCCGCGGGGACAGCACGGGCAAGTCATTGACGAACTTGATGAACTTGTCGAAGCCCAGGCGTTCGCGCTGGCGCAGATTCTCCACCGACTCCATCGCGATCAATGATAGCATCCGATCACCTTTCCGGCTCGTGCCGGGGGCAGGAGGGGACGATGGCGCTGACGAGCCGGCCCGGCGCACGCTCGGGCCCGCTACCATCCTATCTGCGGCTGGTGACCCGTCACAGCGATCTGCTGCTCGCCGCGATGGTGGTGGGCATCGTCGCCATGATGATCATCCCGCTTCCCACCCCGCTGCTCGATATCCTGATCACCACCAACATCTCCATGGCGGTGACCCTGCTGCTGGTCTCGATCTACGTCGAGAGCACGCTGCGCATCGCGACCTTCCCCAGCATCCTGCTGATCACCACGCTGTTCCGGCTCGGCCTCAACGTCTCCTCCACCCGACTGATCCTGCTGCAGGCCGACGCTGGCGAGGTGATCCGCAGCTTCGGCGAGTTCGTGGTGTCGGGGAACCTGGTGGTCGGTGCCGTGATCTTCCTCATCCTCACGCTGATCCAGTTCATCGTCATCGCCAAGGGAAGCGAACGCGTGGCGGAGGTCGCGGCCCGCTTCACCCTGGATGCCATGCCCGGCAAGCAGATGGCCATCGACGCCGACCTGCGCGGCGGGACCATCGACATGGATCAGGCCCGCCAGCAGCGCGCCACCCTGCAGCGAGAGTCGCAGCTCTACGGCTCGATGGACGGCGCGATGAAGTTCGTCAAGGGCGATGCCATCGCCGGCATCCTGATCACCATCATCAACATCGTCGCCGGGCTGTTGATCGGCGTTCTGCAACGCGGGATGCCCGCCGGCGAGGCGGCCCAGGTCTACTCGATCCTGACGATCGGAGACGGGCTGGTCAGCCAGATCCCGGCGCTCCTGATCTCGATCGCAGCCGGCATCGTGGTCACGCGGGTGGCCTCCGAGGACGAGGGGGCCCATCTGGGCCAGGAGATCGGCCAGCAGGTGATGGCCCAGCCCAAGGCGATCGGCATCGCAGCCGGGTTGCTGGTGCTCCTCGCCGTGATCCCGGGGCTGCCCACCGTGCCTTTTCTGGTGCTGGCGGCGGTGACCGGCAGCGTGGCCCTCGGCCTGCTCCGCGCGAGACGACGGCCGCTGCGGCCCAGAAGCCCCGCTGGCGATGCGGCCCCGCTCGAGGAGGCGCTGGCGCCCGCCGCCATCGCGCTCGAGGTGGAGCAAGGGCTGAGGCCGATGATCGAGGACAGCAGCGAGGGCGGACGCCTGATGAACGAGCTGATCCCGGGGCTGCGCGAGCTGGTCTTCAACGAGCTCGGGGTGATGCTGCCGGGGATCAACGTCCGCGCCGGCGCCGGGGGCGGAACCGGCTACCGCGTCCTGCTGGCCGATGTGCCGCTGGCGCAGGGGCTGATCCCCGCCGGCACGGTGCTGGCGCTGGCCGGCCCCGAACGTCTGGCCGGTGTCGGGCCATGCGAGGAGGTGGAGGCGCCGGGGGTGGCGCCGCCGGTCTGCCGGGTTCCGGCCGAGGCGGAGCCGCTGCTACGGCAGGCCGGGATCGAGACCGTCGACGCGGTCACGGCCATGGTGCTCCACCTGGGCCAGGTGCTGCGGACCTACGCCCACGAGCTCGTCGGGATCCAGGAGACCCAGCAGCTGCTGGACGGTCTCGAGCGCACCCACCCGTCGCTGGTCCACGAGGTGGTGCCCAAGGTGGTCTCGCTGCAGACGCTGTCCGAGGTGCTCCGCCGACTGCTGGAGGAGGGCGTCCCGATCCGGAACCTGCCTCAGATCCTGGAGGCCCTCGCCGACTGGGGCACGACCGAACGCGACCCGGTCGTGCTGGTGGAGCATGTGAGGGCCGCGCTGCGCCGTCAGATCAGCCACCACTACGTGCCCGACGGCGGCGCGCTGCAGGTGCTGATGCTGGACCCGTTGATCGAGCAGGCGGTCCGCGAGTCGATCCAGCGCACCGACCGCGGCAGCTACCTGGCCATGGAGCCGGAGCTCTGCCGTGACATCGTCCAGGCCGTGAAGCAGCGGCTGCAGGCCTTCGCGCCCGACGAGCCATTCCCCGTCGTGCTCACGTCGATGGAGATCCGCCGATACGTCCGCCGGCTGCTGGAGGTCGAGCTCCCCGACCTGGCGGTGCTGTCCTACAACGAGCTGCTGCCCCAGGTGCAGATCAAGCCCGTGGCACGGGTGAACGTCGGATGAACGTCAAATGAGCGTCGAATGAGCAGCCATCCGCTCTCCCTCACCGTCCTTGGCGGTGCCCACGAGATCGGCGCCAACAGCTACCACCTCGATCTGGGCGGCGCTGGCCTGCTGCTCGACGCTGGCATGCACCCGAAGCTGGCCGGCAAGCTGGCGCTGCCCGACCTCGACGCTATCCCGGGCGAGGTGGACGCGCTGCTGATCAGCCATGCCCACCTCGACCACGTCGGCGCGATCCCGGTCGCCCTGCAGCGCTTCCCCGCCGCCCGCCTGTTCATGACGGCTCCCACGTCGCTGCTCTCGATCCGTATGTTGCGCAACGCCGTGGCGGTCGCCCGCAACCACCGTGGCAATGCGCTCTACTCCCACGACCACGTCGAGTGGGTCGAGCAGGTGGTTGGCACGCAGGAGCTGGGTCGGACGATGACTCTCGACACCGTGGGCGGGCAGCGCCCCCGGATCACCTTCCTCAACGCTGGTCACGTGCTTGGAGCGACCGGCATCCTCGTGGAGCACCGCGGGCGCCGCTTGTTCTACACCGGCGACACCTGCGCCTCAGGCCAGTACATCTGCGGGCCGGCCACCTATCCGCAGCCGCCGATCGACATGCTGCTGATGGACAGCACCCACGGCGCCGACCCCGACCCCGACCTGGGGCGGGACCGCCGCGGATTCGGCAGGGCCACGACCGAGCTGGGGCGCTTCATCGCGCAGGTCGCGGCCCGCGGCGGCTCGGTGCTGATTCCGGTCTTCGCCCTCGGTCGTTCGCAGGAGATCCTCGGCCTGCTCCACGAGCTTCACCGCCGGGGACGGATCCCACAGCTGCCGATCTTCCTCTCCGGCCTGTCCCACGCCATCTGCCGCATCTACGACGCCACCCGCCGGGTCAGCGAGCGTCGACGTGCCTCGCTCAGGCTGGAGGATCTGGGCTACCGCGTGCTCGACGCGGAGCGGGCCCGCGATCCCGCCCTGCTCGAGCGGCC
>Ga0180009_10007467_pt1 | contig 11150 bp, 14 predicted proteins | sample OS_PC_MetaG_FD_123537 | JGI IMG/M metagenome (GOLD analysis project Ga0180009, IMG submission 123537) | Groundwater microbial communities from the Aspo Hard Rock Laboratory (HRL) deep subsurface site, Sweden - OS_PC_MetaG | ecosystem: Environmental > Aquatic > Deep subsurface > Groundwater...
GAAATAAATAAATCTTTTCATCAAATATTACGAGACCTGGCCTCGTAGAGAATGAAACTAGCTCAAAAGTAAATCTTTATTGATGTGTTGATGTTTAACATCAACAAGATCTGCTGGCTAAAAAGCCAGCTTTCGGTCGCTTGACAGTTAGCCTTAATTTGTTAATATAAAAGTGCCATAAAAAATTAACTTTTTGATTAATTTTAACATGAAGAATAATAAAACTCATTTAGTTTTCCCCAAAGAGCTTTTGGAAATGATTGATAAACTAATTGGCAAAAGAAAAAGAAGTCAATTTGTGGTTGAGGCAACAAAAGAGAAATTAGCCAGAGAGAAATTTGGAAAAATGTTAAAAAGAGCTGCTGGTTGCTGGACTGACAAGAATCATCCTGAATTAAAAACCAAAAGAGATGTGGATAGATATGTAAGAAATTTAAGAAAATCTGCCGATAGAAGATTAAAAGAGATTTATGGCTAAATTTTTAATTGATACCGATGCTATAATTTGGTTTTTGCGGGGCAAGAAGGAAACTGTGGAGTTGATTGAAAGGTTTCAGAAATCCACCGTGCCCATCTGTTCGCCCATCTCTATTGTTGAAGTGTTATCTGGGGTAAAGAAGATTGAGGAAGAGACTACTTCTGAATTTTTAAATTCTTTAGAAGTTATTGTCATAGATAGAGGTATTGCTACTAAGGCTGGAAATCTATTGAGAGAATATAAGAAAAAGGGTATTACTTTAGGAATTAATGACACTATAATTGGGGCAACTTGCCTTATTAATGACTTAATTTTAGTGACCTATAATCCTAAACATTACCCATTTAAGGGGCTTAAGTTTTATCCAATCTAAAAAAATAAATTATTTGTTCGCATTTCCACTGGCTAAAAAGCCAGTTTTTTGTTAAAATTTAAAAATGTTTAAAAAATTTAAAACAAAAATATTTCGAAGAGGTGACTGGATAAAAAATGGGAAAAATCAAAAGCTTTTAGCTGAAATGTGGGGAGATTATATTGATTGGGAAAAAAGAAGGAAAGGTGAAAATAGTTGGTTAGTTAAACAGTTAAAAAAATACAATTGCCAGAAGATTTTCGAGAGTTCTTTAGGAGATGGCTGTGATCCTATTTATTTAATAAAAGAAGGTTTTAATGTTACCAGTAATGATATTGGATGAGATTTTTATTAAAAAGGCTCTCGAGAATGCAAAAAAGCACAATGTCAAATTAAAGATTTTTGAATTAGACTGGCGAGACCTCACGAAAGAAATTTCAGAGCAATCGTTTGATGCTGTTCTCTGTTTAGGAAATTCTCTAACCTGTCTTTTTGGACACGAGAACCAAATTGCTGCTTTGAAGCAATTTTATTTAATTCTTAAAGAAAAAGGAATCTTAATTATTGACGAGCGGAATTACCAATATATTTTAGATAATCGAGAGGAAATCCTAAAAGGAAATTTTTGCTATTCTGGGAAATATCAATATTGTGGTCAGTATGTTCATAGTAGACCAATTGAAATTGAAGATGATCACATTAGATCTATACTATGGGATGAAAGAACTAATAAAAAGGCTTATTTTGTAGCGCACCCATTCAAACGAGGAGAGCTAAAGAATCTTTTAGAAGCAGTGGGTTTTCGAAAAATATTACAATATAGCGATTATCGATTGAAATATAACACTAAAGCTGATTTTTATTCTTATGTTTGTCAAAAGTAACGAAATGAAATAGGTTTTCAAGCTGGCTAAAAGGCCAGTTTTTTGGTAGAATTAAGTAGAGTTATGAAGAAATTAACCCGGCAAGAAATAGAGACAACTAGAGTGAAAGTTGCGAAATATATTCGAAATAACGTAAGGAAAGGCCATTATCCAGGATTTTTAGAGATTAAGAAAAAATTCAGGATTGGTCTACATACTTATTTCAAAGACATTGCTCAAGCGTATGAATTAGCTGGATTAAAATATAACCGAAGCAATTTTTGGAAAAAGAGAAGGATAGAAAGAAAAAGAATTATTAAAAAAAGGATTATAACCTTGATTAAAGAAGAAAGCGCTAGAGGAAAGCAACTTACAAAAAGAGAAATAGAGTCAAAACTTAGAATTTGTTTACATCATTATTTTAAGAATATACGCGAGGCATACAAGTATGCAGGAGTAGAGTATAAACCCCACTTCGGACCAAGAACCAAGGAAGAGAAGACGAAAATAAGACGGACCATTCTTTCATATATCAAAAAGAAGGTAGAAAGTGAAAGATATTTCCCAGATATACATGAGCTAAGGAGAAAATTCCGTGTTGGAACAGAGACCTACTTTCCGGGAGGAATAAAAGAGATTATTGAAGAAGCGGGTTTTAAAAAAGAAAAATTTAGTGCTTTTTGGAGACTAGAAAAAGAAAAGAGATTGTTAAAAATTGCTCAATACATTCTTGAGCGATGCGGTTACAAAATAATCTCAAAGCAAAATAAAATCGGTCCTGATATGATTGCAAAGAAAAATGAAGATTTTATACCAATTGAACTAAAAGCCTTCCGTAAAAATTCTTATCTTCCTCCTCGTTTAGTCCCCAGGGATCCTATTATTCAAACAAGAACATATATAAGAAAGCTGGAGGCTCCTTTTGGAATTATCATTACAACTGCAGATGATATTCATCCGAGATACAAAAATAAAATTCCCGAAAATGTTAAGATCTGGTTCTATAAAGATATTATAAAACTGCTCCTATCTAAAAGTTCCTTTCGAGAAGATTTAGAATTTATAAGAACAACATTTCCCAGATTTAATTCGGAGAGAAAAATAAGAGAAGTAAGACAGAGAGTTGCTGAATATATAAGAAAGCAAGCTAACCAGGATAGATACCTTATTACCCGGGAAATCCAGGAGAAGTTTAAGATAAACCTCTTAAGTTATTTTGATAATATTTTTGAAGCGTATGAGCTAGCTGGCGTGAAATACCCAGATCATAAGAAGCGAATGGGTGGAGGAAATCTTACAAAAGAAGAGAAGCAAGAAATGCGAAATAGAATAATTTCTTTTACGAGAAGACGAAAAAGAAAAAATTTACCCGTTAACTATAGAATAATCCAAGAAGAATTAAGAGTTGCTATTCCTAGTTATTTTTCTTCAATGCAAGAAATTTATAAAAAAGCGAATGTGTAATTATGCGGACGGGCATTGCCACACTTCCATTAGATAGAGGAAGGTGTCCTAGATGGTTATTTGAAAGAATGAAAAAATTATCAAGATCTATTGTTTTAGCTATTGTAGAAGAATTTGGGCCCGAGGAGCTTTTGCGACGGTTGAGTGATCCGATTTGGTTTCAAAGTTTATCTGCAGCGATTGGAATGGATTGGAACAGTAGTGGAACCACCACCATAACTCTTGGAGCAATTAAATCCGGTATTTTTGATATTCAAAATGAATTAGGCATTTTTGTTTGTGGTGGGAAAAAAGTCTCAAGAAAGACTCCGGAAGAAATTGAAAGATATGGAAATCTTTACGATTTTTCTTTTTATCCAAAGTTGATTTATGCTTCAAAGATGGCAGCAAAAGTAGATAGCTCTCTAATCCAAAATCCCCAAGCTCCTTTTCAGCTCTATCATCATAATTTTATTTTTACAAAAGATGGCCAATGGTGTGTAGTGCAACAAGGCTTAAACCCAAAGGTTCAAAAAGCTCGAAGGTACCATTGGTTATCTTCAAACGTTAAAGATTTTATTGAAGAGCCTCACAGTGGAATTGTTTCAGATATTAAGGTAAAACCTTTAAATTTGACTGCGAAAGAAAGTAAAGAAAATAAAAAGATTTCAACAGAGTTAGTCAGAGAGGAACCAAAAGCATTTTTAAGAGATATAAAGTTGATTTCAAAAAAATCAAATGCCTTAATGCGACAAAAGAGATTGTTAGGATTTACCGAAATGGAATTGAGGGATGTTGAATTTCATTGGCATCCGGTGGTAAAAGAAAAGTTTGATTTAAAAAGACTGAAAAAAATAATTGAAAAAATTCATTTTTTCAAGCCAAAAAATTTTGAAAACTTGTTGTCAATAAAAGGAGTCGGTCCTAAAACAATTCGAGCTCTTTCTTTAGTTTCTGAAATAATTTATGGCGCAAAACCTTCTTATGAAGATCCAGCCAGATATTCCTTCACAGTGGGTGGCAAGGATCATGTTCCGATGCCTATTAATCGCTCAGTTTACGATAAATTATTATATATTATGGAAAAGGGCGTAAGAAAAAGCGAAATTTCAAATCGAGAAAAAATCGAAGCCCAAAGAAGATTAGCTGAGGTGTTCTAAATCGATTGGCTAGAGAAAGAAATTAGGTTATAATTTCATTAATTCTATGAAAAATTATTTTCTTACTTCAGAATCGGTTTGTCCCGGGCATCCGGACAAAATTAGCGATGCTATTGCCGATGCGATTTTGGATGAAATTTTAAAGCAAGATAAATGGGCTAGAGTAGCTTGTGAGGTCTTTGTTAGTAAAGGTTATGTGATTGTTGGTGGAGAAATAACCACCAAAGCCTGGGTTGATATTAACAATTTGGTCAGAAAAGTAATAAAAGAGATTGGGTATACAAAACCTGAATATGGTTTCGATTACCGAACAGTTGCTGTTTTAAATACAATTACTGAGCAATCCCCTGATATTGCGTTAGGAATAAAGAAAACAGGAACAAAAAAACAGGGGAGTGGCGACCAAGGAAGTATGCAAGGTTACGCCTGTAAAGAAACGCTGGAATTGATGCCTTTGCCAATAATGTTGGCTCATAAATTGGTGATGAGATTAGCCGAAGTTAGAAAGCAGAAAATCTTGCCTTATTTAAGACCAGATGGAAAGTCGCAGATAACATTAGAATATGAGAATGGAAAACCCAAAAGAGCAGATAGCGTCGTAATTGCTACTCATCATAATCCTGATGTTTCTTTGGCAAAGTTAAGAAAAGATATTATTGAAAAAGTAATTAAACCAGTTTGTTCATCCACTCAAATTTTTGATGGAAAAATTTGGGCGGACAAGAATCTTTTAGATAAAAAAACAAAATTTTATATTAACAACACCGGTCGATTTGTCATTGGTGGACCAGTTTCTGACACCGGCATGACTGGTAGGAAGACAGTGGTTGATAGTTATGGCGGAGGGATTCCCGTGGGCGGTGGCTCATTCTCCGGGAAAGACGCGACAAAAGTTGATCGCTCTGCTGCCTATATGGCGAGATACATCGCCAAAAATATTGTGGCAGCAAAATTGGCTGAAAAATGCCAAATTAGGTTATCTTATGTAATTGGCGGAACCGAGCCGACGGAATTAGAAATTGATACTTTCGGAACTTCAAAGGTTCCAGAAGAGAAATTATTAAAAGTTATTCCAAAAATTTTCGATTTGTCACCAGGTGGAATCATTGAACAATTAAATCTCTTACGCCCAATTTATCGGAAAACAGCCTGTTTTGGTCATTTTGGTCGAGAATTGCCAGAATTTACCTGGGAGAAAAAGGATAAAGTTAAGGAGCTCCTCAAGATAGCCAGAAGAAAATGAGAAAATTTATTTTTGTTAAAAGATTTATTTTTGGCACTATAATCTCGTGCCTTTTTCTTTTTCTGGCTCTGTTTTCTATTTCTTTTTTCATTCCTCGAAAAATATTAATTCAATCTCAGCGCTCAGATTCATTCATCGAAGAGGATGGCTCTCCACTAACCGATGAAGCCCGTTATTTAAAGAGCTTTGAAGATATAAAAAAAGATTTTATTTTGACCGAGACGGATTTTTTGGAAGTGAATTTAGACCAAATGAAAGTGAGACTTTGGCGGGCTGGTTTTTTAGAGCGAGAATTTCCTATTTTGACCAAAGGGGACACCCAGGGCTGGGGAGGTTCGGCAGCTGGTTTGTATAGCATTCTTTCTGGAAGACGAGTTAGTTTTTCCATTATTTCCGATGTTTATATGCCCCATGCCTTACATTATTATGGGAAATACTATATTCATGGTGAACCTTACTATCCAGGGGGAGAGAAATTAGCTTCTGATGTTTCTGGGGGCTGCATTCGCTTAAGTGATGAAGACGCTAAAACCGTTTATAAATTGACTGAACTGAACATGCCGATGTTAGTAATAGACAAAGAAAAAGATAATTATAAGTATCCTGAACAAGAAATAGCCAAATTCCCGGAAATCTCAGCCGAAAGTTATCTGGTAGCTGACCTTGATTCAAGTTTTATATTTGCTGAGAAAAATTCCCAGAAACAATTTCCTGCAGCTTCCATCACTAAATTGATGACCGCCACGGTAGTAGCTGAAAATATTGATTTAAGAAAATCTATTTTGGTTAGAGAGGAAATGCTTGAGCCTTACGGTTCAACCGAAGGATTGGAAGCTGGGAAGAGATTTAGAGTTGTGGAGTTATTTTATCCTCTTTTAATCGAATCATCTAATGACGCAGCTGAGATTCTTAGCCATTTTTTAGGTAAAGAAGAAACGGTTAGGCTAATGAATGAGAAAACCAAGCCAATTTTGATGGAACAAACAAACTTTACTGATCCCAGTGGTTTTGATTTGGAGAATATTTCCACCACTCAAGACCTTTTTTACCTGGCGAGATACATACTGAATAATCGGCCTCTTGTTTTTGAAATAAGCAGAGGCAAAAAAGTTCAAAGTTTTGGAGAAATTCAGTTTGAAATAGAAAAATTTTGGAACAAAAACATTTTTATTAATGATCCTACTTTTCTTGGTGGCAAGACCGGCTTTCTTCCCGAAGCCGGTCAGACCGCTCTTTTTGTATTTCGCTTCTTTGACGAACAGAAAAGAGAGCGCAATATCGTAATTTCCCTTTTGGGTTCTGGGAATCATAAAACTGATACCCAGAAAATCTATATATGGCTTCTCGAAAATTATTTTAAATCATAAAAACTAATATGCAACTCCAAACAGAGGAAAAAATAAAAAAACCCTCCTGGGTCCATCAATATTGGAAAGTTCTCTGCTGGGAAGTAATTTTGTTTTCTCTAACTTTAATTCTTGGAATTATTTCTTCTTTAAGGATAATTCAAAGTCCAGAAATAGAAGTTCAAAAAATTCCCATGGAACCCCGCTTTCTTTGGGAATTTATTCTTTCCTTTTCGGTTGTATTTTTAATAGTTTTTTTAATCATTCGTTTTGTTAAATTTCGACCCGGAAAAGGAATTTTATTTAAAATATTTTTCATCATTCCGGTTTTTGTCGGCGGCACTTTCTTTTTGGAATTATGGATAGGTGAGCCTTTCGCTTTAATTTTAATTTCCCTTTTAATCTTTTACTGGATAAAAAAACCAAATCTTTTAGTTCACAATTTTCTTTTAATTTCAGGAATGATAGGTGTGGGCAGTGTTTTTGGGTTGAGATTAGATCCTCTCTTAGTTGTCTTTCTTTTAATAATTTTTTCAATTTACGACATCATTGCTGTTTACAAAACAAAACACATGATAAAGATGGCAAAAGAAATGATTGAAGCTGGAGCAATACCCGGTCTGATTCTGCCACCGAAAATTTCTGAATTTCAGGCCCCTTTGAAAGATGTAAAAGTAGGGGGAAGATTTGTGATTTTAGGAGGAGGAGATATAGTTTTCCCCTTGCTTTTGGTGGCTTCTATCGTGCCTTATAGTGTTTTAGATTCTGCCATTGTTGCCATCTCTGCTACTTTCGGTCTTTTAGTCAGCTTCTTAATATTTGCTTTACAAAAAACCCGCCAACCAATTCCTGCCTTACCACCGATTGCTACTTTCTCAATTTTAGGATATTTAATGACTATAATTTTGTGAACAAAAAGGAAAGATTAGAAAAATTAAATCGAGAAATTCGAAAATGTAAAAAATGTAGTTTATGGAAGACGAGAAAACATGCTGTTCCTGGTGAAGGACCAATAAATGCCAAAATTATGGTTTGTGGCCAAAGCCCAGGGCGAATGGAAAATGAAACGGGGCGTCCCTTCATCGGCTCGGCTGGCAAATTTTTAGATCAACTTTTTAAAATAGCCGGAATTGATCGAAAAAAAGTTTTCATAACCAGCTCTTTAAAATGTCTTCCCACGCCCCCACTAAACCGCAAGCCAAAAAAAGAGGAAATCGAAACCTGTCTGCCTTATCTGAAAAAGCAAATTGAAATCATTAACCCTCAAAAATTTATTTTATTGGGTGAAGTTGCCTTTTCAGTATTTTTTCCAAAGGAAAAACTAAAAAATTTTCGAGGAAAATGGATAAAAAAAGAAGGAAAAGAATATTTCATTACCTATCATCCAGCAGCTGGTATAAGATTTCCAAAAATCAGAAAAATTTTAGAGAAAGATTTTAGAAAGATAAAATATCCAAGGCTGTAGAGCAAGGCTGTAGAGGTTAAACCTCTACAGTTAAACATGACTAAAAAATTAATTGTTTTTAATGTAGATGGAGTGCTTTTAGATAATGGATTAGGAGGATTCAAAGATATTTTAGTTATTTTAAAAAAAGAAAAAGAAGTTCAGAAAATAGACAAAGAATATCAAAGAAGAAAATTAGCAGGACCATGGGGATTAAAACAGTTAGCTAAATTGTATGAAGGATTTCCTGAAGAAAGATTGAGCCAATTAGCATTTGATTACTGTAAAAATAATCTTATGCCGAAAAGTAAAGAAACTTTAACTGAATTAAAGAATAAAAATTATTTTCTAGGAGCTTTAAGTAGTAATCCTCAATTATTATGGATGCTTTGAAAGAAATTTTACCTTTAGATTTTTCAGAAGGTTCTGAATTAGAATTTAAGAATAAAAAAGCAACAGGTAAAATTCAAAGAAAAGTTGATAGATATATAAAATCTGAAATTTTAAGAGAAAAAATTAAAAAATATAAATTAAAAAAGGAAAATGTAATTGTAATTGGGGATTCTATCACTGATTTACCAATGGCAAAAGAATCTGGAATTTTTATTGCCCTTTTGCCAAAAGAAAAAGAGGTTGAAAAAATAGCTGATTTTGTGATAGAAAAAAGAAATCTAAGAGAAGTTTTGAAATACATTTAGGAGGATAAAAAATGAGAAGAATTAAAGCAAAATTAGTGATCTTTAAAAATGAAAAGGGAGAGAAACTGTTTGGGATTTTAACCTTGCCAGAGAAAAAAGGAAATTTTCCAGCAGTGATAATGGTTCATGGATTTGCTAAGACAAAATCGGAAAGAAAATTTGTGGAATTATCAAGGGAGCTGGCTAAAAATGGAATTGTTTCGTTGCGTTTTGATTTCTCGGGTTGTGGCGATTCCGAAGGAAAATTTGAGAAAATGAGAATTTCAAAGCAAGTCGAAGAGTTAAATGCTGCCTTCCAAAGGTTAATCAAAGAAAAAAGAATAGATAAAGATAGAATTGGAATTTTCGCTCATAGTTTAGGAACAGTTGTAGCTTGTCTTTTTCAGCAAAAATATCAAGTAATAAAATGCCAGGTCTTAGTAGCCTTAGCTTTAGATCAGGAAAGATTAATTAAAAAGTGGTATTCAAAGAAGGAAATTAAAGAATGGAAAAGAAAAAGATATCTAGATACCGAAAAGTTTCGAATTGGGATTGGCTATTTTGAAGAAGCTATAGATTATACTGGAATTCTTCCTGAAATTAAAATTCCAACCTCAGTTTTACATGGCAAAAAGGACGAAGATATTCCAGAGAAAATAGCTAGAGAGGCCTTTTTGAAAATCAGAGCTAGAGAAAAGAAAATGGTAATTATTAGGGAAGCTGACCATCATTTCGAGAGTTATTTAGGCCGGCAAAAACTAATCAGAAGCTCTTTAAAATGGTTCGAAAAATATCTCTAAAATTAGCCATCGCGGGCTATTTTTTTTGACAAAGCGTTTTAAATAATTTATACTTAAATAGTACCTAAAATCTGAAGAAGGAATGGAAGATGGAATGGAATTTGAAACTCTCTGATACGGCCCAAAAAATGAGAGCTTCAGAAATTCGTGAATTGCTAAAAGTAACAGAGAAACCAGGAATGATTTCCTTTGGAGGAGGCTTTCCAGATACAACTCTTTTTCCAAAAAAAAGAATAGCTGAAATTACCAAAGATATCTTGTTGAATCAGGGCGACAAATCTCTACAGTATAGTGCCACCGAAGGGATTACTGAGTTAAGGGAAACTTTGGCAAAGATGGCAGAAGAGGAGGGGATTGAAAATGTTAGTATTGAAAACATTATTGTTACAACTTCCTCCCAGCAAGGACTTCAATTAACGGCTCAAATTTTCCTCAATCCAGGAGATACGATTATTACCGAAGCCCCCACTTATGTTGGCGCAATTCAGGCCTTTAATGCTTTTGGCGCAAATTTCTGGACTATACCTTTGGACGAAAATGGCATTAGAGTTGCCATCTTAGAAGAAAAACTTAAGGAAGCTAAAGAAAAAGGAATCAATATAAAGTTTATTTATCTGATTCCAAACTTTCATAATCCAGCTGGAGTAACTTTAACTCTCGCAAGAAGACAAGAAATCCTTCAGTTGAGCCATCGATACGAAGTTCCTATTGTCGAGGATGATCCCTATGGCGAACTAAGGTTTAGGGGAAAGAAAACCCCTTCACTTTTGCAGTTAGATAAAATTGGCAACGTCATTCGCCTCCGAACCTTTTCAAAGATTTGCTTTCCTAGTTTAAGATTAGGTTGGATAACTGCCGATACTGAAATCATCAGGAGGTATGTCTTAGTCAAGCAGGCAGCTGACCTTTGCACCTCCGCTCTTACTCAATCCATTGCTACTGAATTCATTAAAAGGGGCTATTTACGAGAATACTTAAAGAAAATTAGAAAGAGTTACAAAGAAAAAATGAAGACAATGCTTAATGCTTTAAAGAAATACTTTCCAAAAGACACCCAATGGACAAAACCTCAAGGCGGGATGTTTCTCTGGATCAAAGTTCCCGAATTCATAAATACTAGCGAACTCCTCAAAGAAGCAGTTGAGGAAAAAGTTGCCTATGTCCCCGGTAGTGCTTTTTATCCTTATCAAGAAGATAAATGCCATTTCAGATTAAATTTCAGTTATCCCACCATTGAACAGATAAATCTTGGCATTCAACGACTTGGCAGACTCTTGGAGAGAAAAATTCAAAAATAAAAAGCCCATTTTTGGGCTTTTTTTATTTGCTGCACATGATGTTTTA
>Ga0180009_10007468_pt1 | contig 11148 bp, 11 predicted proteins | sample OS_PC_MetaG_FD_123537 | JGI IMG/M metagenome (GOLD analysis project Ga0180009, IMG submission 123537) | Groundwater microbial communities from the Aspo Hard Rock Laboratory (HRL) deep subsurface site, Sweden - OS_PC_MetaG | ecosystem: Environmental > Aquatic > Deep subsurface > Groundwater...
ACGCTCCTTGCCTCGACGCGCGACCGGGGCGCTGCACCGGGCAGCAGACAGCCCATCGTCCTGCAACTCCAAGTGGACGGCGAGACCATCGCCCACGCCACCCACAACGCAAACCGGGACGAGGCCAACCGCACCTACTCCTCGGTGCCGGCGTACTGATGGGCAGATCTGCTGGCCCTGAGTCGTAGTATGCTCGTCGGACTACACACTCGGGACTGTGTTGAGATGGGAACCAGCTGGACACGAGGACTCACTGCGGCCATCCTGCTGACATCGTTCGCGATATCATGCAGTTGTCACCCCCGGCGGGAGGCCGGCTTGTCCGAGCTGGATGCTACGCGACTCCTGCTTCCGAAGCTACAAGCCGACCTCTCCCGAGAAATCGCCGACCCCCGGAAGGACGAGAAGCTCGCGCGAGCGGCAGTCTGGTTCCTGTTTCGCAGCGGCGCAGCGACGAAGCTCCTTCTCCCAGGACTGAAAGGCAGCCAGTGGACGCGTGATCTCACGATGGTCGCGCTTGGTGAACGCGGGGACGCAGTGGCACGCGAGGTGCTGTTCCGGCTGCTCATGAAGGCCCGATACTCCAAAGCGGGATCCTCCAAAAAGAAACCGAGCGATCCATGGATGGCGTGGGCGCTCGGGCAGCTTGGGGGCGCTGCGAACGCGCGACTCGTCCGCGCGCTCGAGACCAAACGACCGCAGACCCGAGCCCAGGCGGCTCGGGCGCTGGGTTGGGCCAAGCATACGAAAGGGACGCCGGCGCTGTTGAGGTTGCTGCGCGAGGATCGCGTGCCTGAGGTCCGAGCAGCGGCCGCGTGGGCACTCGCAACGCTGAAAGCCAGTCCTGATTCCGTCACGGCGTTCCAGACGGAGAAGCACGAGGCGGTGCGCGTCGAGCTCGCTCGATGGCTGGCAAGGGTACCCAGCCCCAAGATGGCATCGGGGCTGAAAAAAAGATACCGACATGCGACCGGTGCGGAGATTAGGTATCTGGACAAGGCGGCCAACCGGTTGCTCATGCGCCTCCCAGACAAGGAAGCGGTAGATCTGTTCGTGCAATCCGCACGCAGCACGTGGGATGTCGACAACAGAGTGCTCAAGAGGCTTAACAAGTCCCACCTCATGCGCTTGAAACGCGCAACATGGAGTGACAGCATCGCAAGCTGCGACGTGCCAACAAGAGACCTCGCAAGGGTCATTCTGCACATTGAAGGATATCCGGCGGTCGCCTGGCTCAAGAAGCTGGTTGCCCAGGTCATGGCAGATACCGCGCGACGACGGGATTGTATTGGATACCCAGCACCGGTCACGCTGGCCATCGGAGACTGGGCCGAAAAGAACGTGAGTCACCCCAAGGTGCCATCGATCCTCGCCCAAGCTTGGTGTAAGGCTGTACCAATACACTGGTGGCGAAGGGATGCGGCGCAAGCCTTCGCAGAGTATGGTCAGAAATTCATTCCAGTGCTTCTTCAGATGCTGAAGCTCTGCACAGAAGACTATCCGGAAGCGGCGGCCCGTGCCCTGGTCAAGCTGAACGCCAAGCAGCACGCCACCGCGATCCTCGATGCGGCGCGTCGTTCCAACGGTGCCTCCCTGCTGACGACTTATGCGATGTTCGGTAGCTCCGTTGCAAGGGAGCAACTGGTAAGGCTCCTCTCGGGAAGACGAACAGACCTAGCTGGCGAGGCTGCACGCGCGCTCGGCAGCCTGGGAGACAAACGATCGCTGCCGGCCATTCGGAGGCTGGAAGCTCGCCTCCGAAACAGCCCTTGCCGCAAGGCGACGAACAAAGCCGAACGAAGCCGAGAGGAGGACTGCCGCGAACGTCGAAAGCAAGCGATCAATGGGGTCATTGAAGCTCTTTCATTGCTCGGGGACACGAGTGACATCGCACGTGTCAGAGTCCACCAAAAAGGAAACCAAAATGCCGTCGATCAGGCCCTGTTGCGCCTCGGTGACGTGAGCACCCTGCAACGTGTTCCGAAGATGGCACAGGATTCGTACCCATTCGGGAGAAGGAGACTACCAGTACATACAATCGAGAAGTTGCTTCATCACCCGAATGCCAGCGTGCGGGATGCGGCGCTGAGCTCAGCCCTTAGTCGCGAATACCCCTCGTCTGTGGCCTCCCTCATTCGACTTTCAAGGCGTGCAGACATCCGAACACGCGAGCAGATCCTCTGGGCGCTGGTGGACCGTCGTAGCTCACGCAGCCTCTCGCACTTCATGCGCACGCTGAATCACAAGGAGCCCCGGCTGGTCTACGCAGCCGCCTATGGGCTGGCGGTCCTCGGAAACCCCAAGGGGCTCGATGCCATCTTGCGGCGCCTACAGCGCGGTCCCGACGCCGTCCGGGCGAAGCTCGTGTCGGTTCTCTGCAGGGTGGATCCCGCCGGCCAGAGCACGCTCATCCCGCGGCTCGTTGCGATGTTGGGCCGTCCGGCGATGCGGACACGAGCGCAGGAAATTCTCGGCTGCTGGAAGCACCCACTCGGCCGCCCTGAGCTTCTGAGTGCGTTGAAGTCAACTGACGCCAAGGCTCGCCGACAGGCTCTCCGCCTGTTGGAGCAGCAGCGCCCGGCGGTTCCTGAGCAATTGTTGATCCACCTGCTGGGGGATTCGGACGCATCCGTGCGTCGATTGGCGCTACGGCAATTGGCCCAGCTTGGCCCCGCAGCCAGCGCTATAGTGCTTCGACTGCTTCGGCGAGGAGACGACACGCGCCGCGCCGAAGCCCTGAGGCTGTCTTTCGGTTTCATCAACCAGGAGCTTGGTTCTGCCATCCTCCCGCTGGCGCATCATGGTCCGACTCGTATCAGGATCCTGGCACTCTCCGCGCTGGGAAAGCTCCTGGATCGGCCCTCGTCACCACTGAAGGTGACAAGCGTCTTCACGAGACCACACCTGGATGAGCAATGGCCGGAGGTCGTCCTCGCAGACGGTCTGCTGGATGAACGATTTCTTAAGTACTGGTTCTCGTTGCTCGAAGGTCGTGATTCGAAAATAGTGAAGGCTGCTCGTAGGAACCTTTCGTCTTGGCCATTGCGCCCCGCGCGGCAATTGCTGGCCAAAGCCGCGAAGCAGCCCACACCCCAGACCGCCCCCTACCTTGGGCTTTGGGGTGTCCCTCACGCACAGGATGCACTTTGGAAACTATTCGGAAAGCTCACGCGGAGTACCGACCTTCGGTGCATGTGGCATCTCACACCGGGGAAAGCCGCGATGGTGATCCTGGGATTGGGCCACCTCGGCGCGCGACGCTTGCTGAAAGGAGACAAGCTCCATTGGATCGGCGGGTGCCCAGGTTTTGGCATGGAGCTCGACCAACGCCAAGAGAAGCAGATACTTGAGTTCCTGGAAGAAGTCAGTGGCCGAAACCCTCGCCCCTGACACCTCTGACGGCCCGGCGCAACCCTCGCTCGCCGTACTGAATCACTGCCTCTCCTCGTCCCCAACACCGTCATGGAGGGCTTTGCCTCTGTAGGAGGCAAGCGTGATCGACTCCAACCAGGCCGACCTTCGGAAACGGGGGCCCAGGTGACCATCCAGCTCAGCGCGGCGCGGCCTCCCCGGTGCCTGCTGGTGAACGTGTACTCGACCGAGAGCATGGAGTGCCTGTTCAACCCCACGCAGATCACTGAGAAGGTGCAGGTCAACTGGAGCCGCCTGGCCGTGCCCGGTATGTCGCACCAGGTGCTGCAGTTCCAGTCCACGGGCAACCGGACCCTCAGCGGGATCGAGTTCTACCTCGACCGCTTCTTCGCCGTGCGCCAGCCGGGCAGCCCCGAGATCATGGCCTTCCGGGCGTTTTTGCGGGCGCTCACGGTGCCGCCCGCGGGGACCGAGGGTGTGCCGGGCACTGCGCCGCCGCGGACGCTCTTCATCTGGCCCAAGGTGCTCACCATCGAGACCGTGCTGACGGACCTGGAGTTTCAGTACCGGCAATTCGGCGTGGGCGGAGAGGTGCTCGTCTACGCGGCCACCTGCGGCTTCGAGGAGATCCTGGACGTCCGGGTCACCTCCGAGATGCGGCGGGACGAGGTGGTGTGACGATGTCGCCACACGTGGGCTCAAGGCACACCTTCTGCGTCGGCGTGCGTGACGACGCGGGCCGACTGCACCTCACCGAGCGTGAGCCGTATCGCTTCCAGCCGCACGTGGACAACCGGATCCACGTGGCCACCGAGGGGGACACCCTGTTCACCCTGGCGGGTCGCTACTTCGCGCCCCTGCCGCGCGGCTGCGGTTTCTGGTGGGTCATCGCCGACTTCCAGCCCGACCCGGTCCTCGACCCGACGCTGGCGCTGGAGCCGGGGCGGCAGATCCACATCCCGTCGTTGCGGGTGATCACGGACGTGATCCTCGGCGAGGAGCGGCGGAGTGAGCAGTGGTGAGCCCGCTCATGGACAGGAGCGCCCCCGGGGTGCGGATCACCGTGCTGCCCCACGGCAAGGCCACTTCCGGCGAGCCGCTGGACCTCAAGGACCGGCTCATCGGGTTCACCTACGAGGACTGCGAGAAGAAGGCCGACAAGCTCACCCTGCAGCTGCGTAACCACGACCTGCACTTCTTCGAGCGCCAGGAACTCATGGGCGGCGCCAACCTCGAGGTGTCCTGGGGCTACCCGGGCAACATGTCCCCGCCCCGCCGGGTGGTGGTGAAGAAGCTCAAGGGCTTCGTCACCCTGAACGTCGAGTGCCTCTGCAAGTCCTCGCAGATGAACCGCCAGGCGCGAACCCGGCGCTGGGAGGACATGACCCGGTCCGACGTGGTCCGGGCCGTCGCCAAGGAGAACGGCTACGAGGGGCAGTTCGCCGATGTGGAGGACACCGGGGAGGTCTACGACGTCATCAACCAGACCGCCGAGACTGACGCCCGCTTCCTGCGTCGCCTTGCCGTGCGCGAGGGATTCGAGCTCTACGTCGACATGGGTGGCCTGCACTGGCACCAGCGCCGCCAGAGCGCCGCGCCCACCCACGTGCTCACCTGGTTTTCCGATCCTGGTCGGGGCGATGTGCTGAGCGTCAACGTCGAGTCCAACCTGGTCAAGCGCGTGGGCCGCGCCGCTGTGAAGGGCCGCGACCCGCTGCGCAAGACTACCATCAGCTCGGCGGCCAGCTCGGCTAACGTCTCCCGGGCGACCCTCGGCCAGACCGTGGAGGTCGTGGACCCGGAGACCGGCCGGACCAGCCTCGAGGTCCGTAACGCCACCTCCAGCACTCACCCTACGTCGGCGTCCACCGCGGGTCGAGCGCAGCGGGAGTCTGCCGCCCGCTTCCGCCGCGCCGAGCGCGCCACCATCAAGCTGGCCGTGCGGACCGTGGGGGATCCGACCCTGCGCGCCAAGAGCATCGTGGAGATGCGGGGGATCTCCACCCTGCTCTCCGGCAAGTACTACTCCAAGGACGTCAAGCACGTCATTTCCTCCTCGGGCTACACCTGCGACCTCAAGCTCACGCGCGACGGCACGGGCCGGCTGGCGAGGCGCCTGGTCCGCGAGCAGCGCGGCGAGCGGAACCGCTCCCAGGCAAAGCGCGGCGGCAAGCTCACGCAGATCGAGCGCGTGGACCCCGAGACCGGCAAGACCCGGACCGAGTACTACCAGGACGGCCGGCGGATCGGCGCGAGCGATCCGGAAGCCCGGATGAGCCTGGCGGAGTGAGCCATGTCGCACGCGCCCTTTGACGACGATCTGCACACGCACGACACCCGGCTGCTCGGCCTGTACATCGGCTACGTGACCCACCGTGACGACCCCGAAGGCCTGGGCCGCGTGCGCTGCTACATCCCCGGCCTGCTGGAGCCCTTCGGCCCCTGGGCCTGGCCCCTGGGCACCTGCGGTGGCGGCTCGAAGGACCATGGTTTCTTCGCCGTGCCCGAGGTGGGTGCAGAGGTGGCCGTGCTGTTCAACCAGGGGGATGTCAATGAGCCGTATTTCCTGAGCGCCCATTGGGGTCGCCCCGACGGCCAAAGCGAAGTCCCGGCCGAGGCACAGAAGATCCCTCCTGACAACCGCGTGCTCGCTACCCCGACCTTCCGTATCGAGCTGGACGAGTCCGCGGGCGCCAGGCGCCTCAAGCTCACCAACCGCAAAACAGGGGACCACTTGGAGCTCGACGCCGAGACGAACACCGTGACCCTGCAGGCCACCACCTCCGTCACCATCCGCGCCGCGGGCGCCGTTCGCATCGACGCGCCCCACGTGACCATCGCCGGCCGGGTCGTACGCCCCATCGCCGGGGCCATTTGAGGGTGAGCATGTTGGAGAGCCTCTGCGTCCACATCCCGTCCCTGCCCGCGCCGCAGCGTCTCACCCTGCCCGGTGGCGCGAGCATCGAGCACCTTGACCTGCTGCAGGTCGTGCAGCCGGCCCTCACACCGCTCATGCCCGCCTTCGACATTATCGAGGCCGTGGTGGCGGCCTTCGAGTGCATCAAGGCCATCCCCAAGACCATCGGCCCACCGCCCGACCCCACGGCCCTGGCCTCGGCCATCCCCAAGCTCGCCCAGAAGGTCGGCCGGCTGCTCGGCCTGGTGCCTCAGCTCTCGCTGCCCCTCACCATCGTCGGACTGATCGACCTGCTCATCGATACCCTGGCGAAGACCCGAGACCAGCTCGAGCACCTCATGAAGCGCCTGGAGGCCGTGTCCGCTGCTTCGGTGCTGGCCATCGAGCTGGACGACCCGGGCCTGGCCGACATCGCCCAGTGCGCCCAGGCCAACGTGGCTCAGGAGGCCGCCAACATCGGCAAGCACCTCGGCTCCCTCGGCGCACTGGTCTCCCTGCTCAACGTCTTTCTCGGCATGGTAGGCGGCCCCGAGGTGCCCGACCTGTCCTCGCTCGGTGGCAAGCCCCTCGACCAGGCGCTCGCGCCCCTGGACGAGCTCGTAAGCGTGCTCCAGGCTGCCCGCGCCATGGTGCCGGTCCCGTAAGGGTGCACACGATGACGACCACTCCCCGAAATTTGCTCCTGCCCTTCCGGCGCGACCTCAAGCGCGACCTGGCCTCGGGCACGGGCGACGACCTGCTGCGCTCCCAGGTCACCCAGGTCCTGGCCACCGAGGGGGCCACACCTCGCTCCTCGGGAGAGCTGCCCTGGCGTACCAGCTTCGGCTCGGCCCTGCACCTGCTCCGCCACCAGCGAAACGACGAGGCCCTGGCCGAGCTCGCCCGCGTCAACATCCGCGACGCGCTGCGCGCCTGGCTGCCCGCCGTCGAGGTCGTCGAGGTCGAGGTGGCCCGGGCCGACGAGTCGCTCACTCTGCGCGTGCGCGTCCGGCGCCGCGGGCAAGCGGCGTCCCAGACCGTGGAGGTGCCCCTGTGAGCCTGCTGGCGCCTGCCCTGGACGTGACGGACAAGGACTTCGACTCCCTGCGGGCGCGGCTCCTCGCCCTCGTGCAGAGCGTCTTTCCCGACTGGAGCGACTTCGAGGTCGCCTCCTTCGGCAACCTCCTGGTCGAGATGTACGCCTTCGTGGGCGACGTCATCACTTACTACCTGGACAACCAGGCCCGCGAGTCTCGGCTCAACACCGCCACCCAGCGCAAGAACGTCATCGCCCTGGCCCGGATGCTCGGCTACAAGCTCCACGGCGCCCAGGCCGCCACCGCGCTGGTCCGCTTCGCCCTGGCCCGTCCCCCGGCCGCTGATGTGCCCATCCCTTCCGGCTCGGTTGTGCGCACCCAGGAGGTCACCGAGCCGGTACGCTTCCAGCTCCTTACCGACGTCCTGATCCCCGAAGATGCAAACCCGCCCGTGGCCCTCGCCGTGGTGGAGCACTCCCAGACCCACGCGCAGCTCCTCGACGCCACCGGCCTGGCCAACCTCGACCTCCTGCTCGACTACGGGCCCTACCTGGACGGCTCGGCCCAGGTCTCCGCGGCCAACGGTGCCTACCTCGAGCGCGACAGCCTGCTGGGGTCGGGACCGGCCGACAACCACTTCACCGTGCTCGTCGACCAGAACGACCGCGCCACCCTGCGCTTCGGCAACGGCGCGAGCGGCGCCCCGCCGACGGGCACCATCCGCGTCACCTACAAGACCGGCGGCGGTGTCGGCGGCAATGTGGATGCCGGTCGCCTCGTGGTGCTCGAGGGCACCTTCGCCGATGTGCACGGCCGCCCGGTCCAGGTCTCGATCATCAATCCCGACAGGGCCTCGGGCGGCACCGACCGGCAGTCCCTGGCCTCGGCCAAGCTCCTGGCGCCCGAGAGCCTGCGCGCCCCCACCCGGACAGTCTCGCGCGAGGACTTCGAGATCAACGCCCGCCGCGTGCCCGGCGTGGCTCGCGCCCTCATGCTCACCTCCAACGAGGACCACTCCATCGACGAGAACAGCGGCATCCTCTACGTCATCCCCCACGGCGGCGGCGCCCCCACCCCGGCGCTCAAGAACGCCGTGCTCCGCCAGGTCACCGAGGTCTACCCCTGCACCCTGACCTTCCAGGTCCGCGTGCAGGACCCGGTCTACAAGGTCATCAGCGTCTCGGCCCGCGTCTACCTCGCCCAGGGCCAGGCCCCGGCCGCCGTGCGCGACGCCATCCGGACGCGCCTGGGCGAGATGTTTCGCATCAGCCTGCCCGACGGCACGCCCAACCCCCAGGTCGACTTCGGCTTCAACGTCAAGGACGCCGACGGCAACCCGGCCGGCGAGGTCGCCTGGTCCGACGTGTTCAACGTCATCCGCGACACCCCCGGCGTGCGCAAGATCGGCGACCTGCGCGGTGACCTGCTGCTTGACGGCCTGCCGGCCGACGTGAAGCTCGGCATCCGCGATTTCCCGGTGCTCGGGTCTACCGTCACCCTCACCAACGGCGATACGGGGGCCCTGCTGTGAGCGCGATCCTCAACCCGGGCTTCGAGACCGCCGGCGCCCTGCCGGGCCAGGCCGAGCACTGGACCCTGGCGTGCCACACGGCGCACGAGGTAATCGCCGGCTTCGGCCCTGGTCAGCTCCTCGGCTGGGAGGGCTTCGAGCGCTGGTACGACCTCCTGCGAGACCTGGATCATGCCCAGACCGTGCTGGCGTTCTTCGATCCACACGCCGAGGGCTATGAGGACTTCGATGAGGCCTGGGACAACGACCTCTACCTTCACGAGGTCCCCACCGGCTACCTCGTCGCAGCCGCGTTCGGCAGCAGCGAGGTCGAGGACCTGGAGGCCGGCTGGGACAACGTCCCCTTTGCCCGCAACTGGACCGACGTCGCCGATAGCCCAGCCGTGTTCGACGGCGAGGACACTGAGACCTACGAGCACGGCTGGCACGACAACGAGCACTACGTCCGGCTCTGGTCCGCCGTCCCGAGCTCCGCGGCGCTCTTCGACAGCGCCGTGGAACCTCAGGAGTCCTTTTCCGGTACCTGGGACCCGGCCACCACCATCTGAGCATCGAGAGGCACACCAATGGGCAGCACCGACTGGACCTACCTGAACGACGGCCTGGACATCGCCACTGTGGACCGGGGCGTCACGGCAGGCATCGCTGCGCCCCCGGGCGGCGGCAGCTTCGTCTTCGCCTTCAACTCCCTGACCGCGGCGAGCGGCGCCGTGGCGCTGTTCGCCAACCAGCCGGACTTCGCGCCCATGGCCAAGGGCGCCTCCATCCGCGGCTGCCTACAGCGCGGCCCGGGCGGCGGGCCCACCGGCTTCTCGCCGTTCCTCTTCCTCTGCGGCCAGGGCACCTCGGTCAACGACCAGGCCTACCTGCTTGGTCTCTCGGACGAGGACCCGCATCGCGTCGTATTGCGTAAGGGCAGCGTGGTCGCCGGCACTAGCGGCGCCGAGGGCCCTGGGGCGCTGCTCGCCTCGGGCGCCAGCTTCTCCCAGGGCACCTGGCTGCACCTGCGCCTCGACGTCATCGTGAATGCCAACGGCGACGTCGTGCTCAAGGTGCTGCAGAGCGACCTCGACGCCCACCCCCTGGGCACTCCTCCCGACTGGCAGCCCGTAACGGGCATGGTCGAGCTCATCGACGACCACCTCGGCATCAACAGCGGCTCCCAGCCCCTCACCTCGGGCCGCGGCGGTTTCGGCTTCGCCTGCCAGGACGTCACCCGGCGGGCGTTCTTCGACCATCCCGAACTGCGGCGGCAGGTATGACCGCGCTGACCGCCTTCGACTGCCGGCTCGGCGTCAGCCAGGGCCGCCTGCCGCGCGAGGCCCTCGCGTCCGGTTCTGGCCCCCCCGCTCCGGGCTCGGGCGACTTCGTCTTCGTCCTCGGCGACGTCGAGCCCGGCCGGCGCTACGACCTGGACCTGGGTGACCACGCCGAGGTCGTCCAGGCCGTCGACCTGACCGGCGCCGACCTGGTCCGGGCCCTGCTGCACCTGCGCGTCCCGGCCGACGTGCCCGCCGGCCTGGCCTGGGAGGCCTCCCTCATCGTCGACGGCGTCAGGCAGGCCCGCGCCCGCTGCCGCCCGGGGTGCACTCGGACGCTCACCGACCTCGCGGCCAACGTGTCGAAGCTCGCAGGCGTGCACCAGGTCGGGGTGCGCCTCCAGCTCGTGGGGGTGTAGATGCCGGAGATCTCCCTTCCCACCCTTGTCGCGGACGATGTCATCCTCGCCGTCGCCACTGCTCGGCCCCTCCTGGTCAACCGCGACCCGGGGCCGGACGAGACCGGCGTCCGCATCGATGCGCCCCTGGCCCTCGAGATCGTCGACCCGGGCCCGGATGGCATCGACCGCGTCGCGACCCGCGTGTGGGTGGACGGCCAGCTCGCCTTCGACGGCAGCTCCACCCCCGAGATCGCCCCCGCTTTCGCCGGCCCGGCCGCCCTGGTCACCCAGACCGCTGATACCCTCCGCATCGTCCTGACCCCGGTTGTGACCCTGGCCAGTCAGGCCCAGGTCGAGATCCACGTCGTCTCGGCTGTGGCCGGCGGGGGCCCAGCTCTCGACCAGACCTACACCTTCACCGTCGAGGACCGCACCGCCCCCCGCCTCCTCGCCGCCCAGGCCATCGCCCAGCGCGCCGTGCGCCTCGCTTTCGACGAGCCCGTAGTCGTGAATGACCCGCTGGGCTTCATCTTCGAGCCCCTCGACCTGCCCGCCGTGCCCGTCGCCCCCGTGTCCGCTGACGCCGTCGGCACCCTCGTCACCGTGCGCCTCGACACCGAGATGACCCCCGATGTGCGCTACCGCGTCCGCG
>Ga0180009_10007469_pt1 | contig 11144 bp, 10 predicted proteins | sample OS_PC_MetaG_FD_123537 | JGI IMG/M metagenome (GOLD analysis project Ga0180009, IMG submission 123537) | Groundwater microbial communities from the Aspo Hard Rock Laboratory (HRL) deep subsurface site, Sweden - OS_PC_MetaG | ecosystem: Environmental > Aquatic > Deep subsurface > Groundwater...
CCGCGCCTGCGCATCTTCAACAAGATCGACCACGTCGGCGACGCCGCCGCGCAGGCCGAGCGCGAAGCCGCACTGCGCGCCGACTACCCCGGCTGCATCGTCATGAGCGCCCGCCGCCCCGACGACGTCGCCAGGCTGCACCAGGCGATCGTCGCGTTCTTCCAGAAGGACCTGATCGAGGCCGAGTTGTTTCTGCCCTGGTCGGCGCAGCAACTGCGCGGGGAAATCTTCGCGCGCTGCGAAGTGCTGGAGGAGCGCGCCGACGAAGACGGTGCGTTCTTCCGCGTGCGCGGTGAGCTGGATACTTTGAATGGCCTGCAGGAGCAGTTAAGTCAGGCGCGGTGAGATCAGCCAGCTTGTAGCGCCTAGCTCTCAGTTGGCTGAGTGCCCTGGGAAGTGTGCCTGCTGTCGGTCTAAGTGTCGTCAACAGCTTCCCACAACCAGCCATTCAGGAAAGTCGGCTTTCCAGGTGCTCATCGAACTTCGCGGATGATTAAGTTCTTTAGAAAAAAAACAGATACCCCTCGTGCAGCATGCCCGACAAGCAAGAAGCGGGGCATAAGCCCCGCTTCTTGCTTGTACGAGTTGATGCGCTTGTTAGGCTTTGATTTTGCGCCGAGCAACACCAAGACCGGCCAAGCCGAGGCCGACAAGTGCCAGAGTGGCTGGTTCGGGCACCTGTTGCGTGCCAAGCAAATAGTTAACTTGATTCTGATAGAGGCGAACTTCGTCCGCATAGCCCAGTGTATCGCCCAGGAATCCGTTGATGATAGTGCGACCGCTATTACCGATAACGATGCCGGCATTCCCATCTTCAAAGGTTCCTGCCACGGTGCTACCTGCGTCAGCAACAAAGCTGCGCGAGTAAACGCCGTAGGTAGGATTAGAAAGGGCGAGCACAGCGCTGCTCAGGGCATCAGAAAACATTGAAAGTGTTAGCGTGCCTTGGTTTACGGCAGCTTGAGTGACATCAAACGCTGGATCTGCCTCACTTATCCAGTGGCCAAAAATAGCCTTGCCGCCTGACCCCACATAGCTACTAAGTGCTGTTGCAGCGGATGAATGAGAGGTCGAGTCAAATTGGACGACAACAAGATCCCAGCTTCCCGATGACAGGGATGTTCCGAAGGAAGAATCGTTGCCCACACTCGTGACAGAGTGACCTAGTCCAGTCAGCGCATCGTTCCACCTATTGCCGGAATACTGGAAGTCGTCGTAAAAAAGTATTGCACCGGCCTGTACGGGTGCAACGTTGGCGCCAGAAATTACAAATACAGAGGCGATGAGTGCGACAGACCGCAGAATCGATTTCAGTAACATGGGATGGAGCTCCTAATTATTTAATTCGGCACGAATGAAATGACAGCGCCGCCACAGAAATAGCAAGCAAGTGGCGTGCCATGCCGTAACACATTGATAGGTTAGGCCAATTATTTGCATGCGAACAACTTATGTAAAAAAACCCGACACAGCCAGCCGGGCGGACTAATAGTTATTCACCAGCCCAACCGGTAGTTATTCACTAGACCCACCGGTCTGCGTACTGAAATTCACGAACGGATTCTGAGAAGGGCCGGGTCTTGCCTTTTTCCGCAAGAGGAAAGACCTGACCCCAAGTCCATCTAACCGGTTGACGGAATTGCTATGCTTTACGGCCATTTGCCCGAATTACGCTGGTTAAGCGCCCGAATTTTCGCTGCTTGTTGGTGGCGCCTTTCAGCAAGGGCTTCATCTTGCCGCTACAGATCATCCATTGATACAGCATCGAGCGGCATTGCAAGTGGAACCTTGAAACTCATGCGATTCGTAACTGTGCTTGAAGCATTTGACTGGCCCCAGTTCCCAGATTAAGGAGGCATGCGACATTAAGTTTTGCCTTTCCTTTAGTCTGTGGCCTCAATCACAGTCACGGTCACATCGAAGTCGACAAGAAAAATATTCTGGCCAGAGGTAAGCGAACCCAAATACGACTTGTCCTGTTCTTGTTTTCCCACTCGATGGGCTGGGTTTACAAAACCTCCAGCATCTCGAATTTCAGTTTGAGATGCTTCGACGCCTGCTGCGATCTGTGCAAGTGTCTCTCTGATGAATTCTTTCAGCTCCACAAAGATCTCCCTGCATAACAGTTAATCAAGATATCTATGCATGCGACGGACTAAATCCGACTCGCCGTCTGCCGCATCACATCCGCAACAAAGCGCATCGCCATCTTCACCGGCATCGGCAGCGGCGCGCCACCGTGGTCGATGGCGGTCTGGGCGTGCTGGGCTTCGTCGGTTTTCATTTGTTCGACGACGGCGCGGCTTTTGGCGTCGGCTTCCGGCAGCTTTTGCAGGTGGCCGTCGAGGTGCGCTTCGACCTGGCGTTCGGTTTCGGCGAGAAAGCCGAGGTTCCATTTGTCGCCCAGCATGCCGGCGACGACACCCATGCTGAAGGCGCCGCCAAACCACAGCGGGTTCAACAGGCTCTTGCGGCCGCCGAGTTCGTTGATGCGTGTTTCGCACCAGGCGAGGTGGTCGGTTTCTTCGCGCGCGGCGCGTTCGAGTTCGCCGCGGACCTGATCGTTTTTCGTGGTGAGCGCCTGGCCGGCGTAGAGCGCCTGGGCGCAGACTTCGCCGACGTGGTTGACGCGCATCAGCGCGGCGGCCTGGGCGCGTTCGGCTTCACTCAGCTCGGCTTCGGGGCCGGTGCCGGGATAGGGGCGCGCGGCGTGGGGGCTGGCGAAGACGGTGCGTAGGCCGAGGTCGAAGGTGGTGATGAGCTGGTCGAGGCGGTTCATGGTTGATTCCTCAAATTCGATTTCGCTTCAAAGTTGGCAAGATCGCGAAGGCAAGCCGCAGCCAGTGCACATAGCACGGCAGAGCGTGGTTGTTGCCGACACGTCGGCTTACAACCACGGCCTGCCCCTTGCGGGTAAGGCGCGGCCGACTAAGAGATTGCCAAATTGAAGTGAAATCATTTCACGTAGTAGTTGAAGTTGGAGTATGCCGCTTCGGCGACCTTGAACCACTGGAACTGGGTGTCGCGGAACAGCTTCCACGAACGGTAGATGGTGGCGAAGTCGGGGTTGGTTTTCGCTTCGGCTTCGTAGAGCTCGAAGGTGGCGCGGCGCGCGGCGAGCATCACGTCCTTGGGGAAGGGATGCAGCTTGACGCCCTGCCCGGCCAGGCGCAGCAGCGCGGGCGGGTTCTTGGCGTCGTATTGCGCCAGCATTAATTGATTGGCTTCGGCGGTGGCGACTTCGAAGGCCTGGCGATAGGCCTCGGGCAGCGCCTGCCACGCGGTCTGGTTGACGTAGAAACTCAGTTGCGGCCCGCCTTCCCACCAGCCGGGGTAGTAGTAGTGCTTGGCGATCTTGTGGAAGCCGAGCTTCTCGTCGTCGTAGGGGCCGACCCATTCGGCGGCGTCGAGCGCGCCGCGTTCGAGCGCGGGGTAGATGTCGCCCCCGGGCAGCGTTTGCGGCACGGCGCCGAGCTTGGCCATGATCTGGCCGCCGATGCCGGGGATGCGCATCTTGAGGCCCTTGAGATCGGCCATCGACTTGATCGGCTTTCTGAACCAGCCGCCCATCTGGGTGCCGGTGTTGCCGCCGGGAAACTGCACGACGTTGTATTTGGCGTAGAGCGTGCGCAGCGCCTCGATGCCGCCGCCGGCATACATCCAGGCGTTTTGCTGGCGCGCGGTGAGGCCGAAGGGCACAGCGGTGTCGAACGCGAGCGCAAGGTTTTTGCCGACGTAGTAATAGCCGGCGGAGTGGCCGCATTCGGCGGTGCCGTTGCCGACCGCGTCGAGCACCTGCAGGCCGGGCACCAGTTCGCCGCCAGCAAAGACGCGGATCTGAAACTTGCCGCCGGTGAGCGCGGCCACGCGTTTGGACAGGGTTTCGGATGCGCCGTAGATGGTGTCGAGGCTCTTGGGAAAGCTCGACGCCAGCCGCCAGCGGATGGCGGGCAGCGCGGCCGATTCCCCGGGCGCGGCCTGCGCCGCGGACAGCGGCAGCAGGGCGGCGACGCCGGCGCCGCTCAGAAAGTCTCGTCTTTGCATGGAGGTGCTCCGTTTTGGCCGATTATACGAGGCTGCTGATCCCGGCGGAGGCCCAAGCGCCGCATGTTAAAATTGCCGCCTTTTCCAGCCCGCCCATTTGCCATGTTCAACCGCCAAGACACCCTCGCCAAGACCGACCCCGACCTGTGGGCCGCGATCCAGAAAGAAGACCAGCGCCAGCAGGACCACATCGAACTGATCGCGTCGGAAAACTACACCAGCCCGGCGGTGATGCAGGCGCAGGGTTCGCAGCTCACCAACAAGTACGCCGAGGGCTATCCCGGCAAGCGCTACTACGGCGGCTGCGAATACGTGGACATCGTCGAACAATTGGCCATTGACCGCGTGAAGGCGCTGTTCGGTGCCGAGGCCGCCAACGTGCAGGCCAACTCCGGCTCGCAGGCCAATCAGGCGGTGTTCATGGCTTTCCTGAAGCCCGGCGACACCATCATGGGCATGAGCCTCGCCGAAGGCGGCCACCTCACCCACGGCATGGCGCTCAACATGAGCGGCAAGTGGTTCAACGTCGTCGCCTACGGCCTCAACGAAAAAGAGGAAATCGACTACCCGAAGATGGAAGCGCTGGCGCGCGAGCACAAGCCGAAGCTGATCATCGCCGGCGCCTCGGCCTATGCGCTCCGGATCGACTTCGAGCGCTTTGCCAAGATTGCAAAAGAGATCGGCGCAATCTTCATGGTCGACATGGCGCACTACGCCGGCCTGATCGCCGCAGGCGTGTACCCCAACCCGGTGCCGCATGCCGACGTGGTGACCTCGACCACCCACAAGACCCTGCGCGGCCCGCGCGGCGGCATCATCCTGATGAAGGCCGAACACGAGAAGGCGATCAACTCGGCGATCTTCCCCGGCCTGCAGGGCGGCCCGCTGATGCACGTGATCGCCGGCAAGGCGGTGGCGTTCAAGGAAGCGTCGAGCAAGGAATTCAAGCACTACCAGGAGCAGGTGATCGCCAACGCGCTGGTGATGTGCAAGGTGCTGGTCGAGCGCGGCCTCAGGATCATCTCCGGCCGCACTGAGAGCCACGTGTTCCTGGTCGACCTGCAGCCGAAGAAGCTCACCGGCAAGGAAGCCGAAGCGCTGCTCGGTCGCGCCCACATCACGGTCAACAAGAACTCGATTCCGAACGACCCGCAGAAGCCCTTCGTCACCAGCGGCATCCGCATCGGCACCCCGGCCATGACCACGCGCGGCTTCAAGGAACTGGAAGCCGAGCAGCTCGCCCACCTGATCGCCGACGTGCTCGACGCACCGACCGACGAGGCCGTGATCGAGCGGGTGAAGGGTGCGGTGGCGAAGTTGGTGGCGAAGTTTCCGGTGTATGGCTGAGGGATCAGGGGTCAGGATTCAGGGGTCAGGGAATGCTGTTTCGCACTTTCTTGATTAGCGCGGCGAAGCCGCACAAAACCCCCTGACCCCTGGCCCCTGAATCCTGACCCCTAAAAAATGAAATGTCCCTTCTGCGGTTCTCTGGATACGCAAGTAATTGACTCCCGCGTCAATGAGGCGGGCGACGCGATTCGTCGCCGTCGCCGCTGCACGGCGTGCGACAAGCGCTTTACCACTTGGGAAACCGCAGAGTTGCGGCCGCCGCAGATCGTCAAGACCAATGGCACGCGCGAGGATTTTTCCGAAACCAAGCTGATGGAAGGTTTTCGGCGTGCGCTGCACAAGCGCCCGGTTCCGACCGAGCTGGTGGACGCCGCGGTGGAGCGCATTCGCCAGCGCCTGCTGACACGGGGGGCGCGCGAAATTCCGGCGCGCGAAGTCGGCGAGTTGGTGATGATCGAGCTGAAGAAGCTCGACAAGGTCGCGTATATCCGCTTTGCGTCGGTGTACAAGAGCTTCCAGGACCCGGACGATTTCCGCGACGTGCTGCAGGATCTGGAACGCACGCCGCCGCATGGTGTGGATGACCTGTTCGAGTAAATCTTCTTGAGCGCCGCCACCGCCTTTTCCGCCGCCGACCACGCCCATATGGCGCGCGCGCTGCAGCTGGCAGCGCGCGGGCTTTTCACCACCAGCCCCAATCCGCGCGTCGGCTGCGTCATCGTCAAGGATGGTCAGGTCATCGGCGAAGGCTGGCATCAGCGCGCCGGCACGCCACACGCCGAAATCCATGCGCTGAGCCAGGCCGGCGACGCGGCGCGCGGGGCGACGGTCTACGTCACGCTCGAACCCTGTTCACACCACGGCCGCACGCCGCCCTGCGCCGAGGCGCTGGTCAACGCCGGCGTGATGCGCGTGGTGGCGGCGATGCGCGACCCCAACCCGCTGGTGGCGGGCGGCGGCATCGACATGCTGACGCTGGCCGGCATCCACGCCGAAGTCGGCCTGATGGAAGCCGAGGCGCACGCGCTCAACCCCGGCTTCATTTCGCGGATGACGCGGCAGCGCCCGTGGGTGCGGCTTAAAACCGCCGCGACCCTGGACGGCAAGACCGCGCTCGCCAACGGCAGCTCGCAGTGGATCACCGGCGAGGCCGCACGTGCCGACGTGCAGCAGTTGCGTGCGCGTGCCTGCGCGATCCTCACCGGCAGCGGCACGGTATGCGCCGACAACCCGCGCATGACGGTGCGCGGAATCGATATCGGCCGTCAGCCGCTGCGCGTCATCGTCGATTCCGGATTGCGCACGCCGGCCGATGCGGCCATCCTGCCCGCGCTCATCGCCTGCCACGACGCCGATCCGGCTGCGCGCGCGGCACTTGAAGCCGCCGGTGCGGACGTGGTCGAATTGCCGGGCGCGCAGGGCCGGGTCGACCTGGCTGCCCTGCTCACGCTGCTGGCGCAGCGCGGCGTCAACGAACTGCATGTCGAGGCCGGCGCCGCGCTCAACGGCGCCCTGCTCGCGGCGGGGCTGGTGGACGAATGGGTTGCCTACGTGGCGCCGATGGCGGTGGGCGACGACGCGCGCGGATTGTTTGCAATGCCGGCGCTGACGGCGCTGGCCGATGCCGCGCGCTTCCGGCTCGCCGACGTGCGCCAGATCGGCGGCGATCTGCGGCTGATGCTGCTGCCTGCGTGAGCGGCTGTCCGGCGCTACCAGGCCGAACGCGGCGACGATCCGCTTACGGCGCTGCGCGCGCAGCTGGCGGCTGCGTGGGGCGATCCTGCGGCGCCGCGGCGCTTGCAGTGGCCGCTGTTTCTGCGGGTCGGACTCCGGTCATGAAATAGTCGATCAGGTTCTGCACCGGGCGGATTTCGCTGCCAAAAGGCAGCGGCTCGGAGCCGCGAAAGAACAGGCCCTTGTTGACGTCGCCCTTCAACGCGGCGACCAGTTGCGAGTCGATGCAGAACTGCCCCGCCTTGGCGATGCCGTCGCGCAGGCCGCATTGCGTCAGGCAGTGCAGGCCGATGGCGCAGCGGTTGGGATCGGCTTTGGCCACGGCCTGCAATTTCGCCTCGCGCTTGAGGTAGTTGGCAAGCCACGGGGTTTTGACCGCACGCGCGGGCAAGCCGGCCACGCTCATGAAGGTGACGATGTCTTCGGGCCGGGCCTCGGCCAGCACGCGCTTGAACTCGGGATGAGCGTCGCCTTCGACGGTGACGGCGAAGGGCGTGCCGATCTGCACCGCCGATGCGCCCAGCGCCAGCGCGGCCTTAAGTTTTTCGTGGCTGTTGATGCCGCCGCCGACGATGATCGGAATCTGGCCGCGCGCGATGCCCAGGTCGTCGAATGTCTTGAAGATGCCGGGCAGCACTTCGGCGATATCGAAACGCACATGGGCAAGCTCGTCGGGATTCGGCGCGCCGAGGTGACCGCCCGCATACAGCGGATGCTCGATCACGATGGCGTCCGGCAGGCGGCCGCCCGGTCCGAATTTTTTCAGGCGCGACCACTTCTTCAGCACGATGGCGACGCCGCGCGCATCCGACAGGATCGGGATCAGCGCGACGTCGGGATAGTCTTCGGTCATTTCCGGCAGGTCGAGCGGCAGCCCCGCCCCCATGACGATGGCCTGCGCGCCCGAAGCGCACGCCTGCTTGACATAGGCCGGATGCGCGTCGACCGCCTTCATCACGTTGACGGCGATGAGTCCGTTGCCCGCCGCCAGCGCGAGCGCAGCCTTGATCTCGCGGTCGAGCGCGATCAGGTTCAGGCGGTTGAGCTCATCGCGGTCGCGGCAATGCAGGGCCTGCGCCGACAGGTCGGCGTGATGGTGCCGCAGGTCGATGCTCGCGATGGTGCCGACGCCGCCCGCCCGCGCCACCGTGCCGGCCAGCCGATGCGCGGAAATGCCCACGCCCATGCCGCCCTGCACGATGGGCAGCAGCGTGTGGCCACGAATGACTAACGAGGCGGAGGGTTCCATGCCGAGCCTTCCAGCGATGCAAAACGCCGATTATAGCAATTGCGGATGCGTTTATCCTGTTACTGGCCGGGACGGCCCGGATGCGTCGCGTCGGGGGAGCGTGATGGTTGGCGCTTTGGCGCCTGCAACCCCGGCCCACCCCATGCGGGTGTTCACCCACCGGGCCTAAACGCCTACAATGCGTGGTCCAGCAGGCAGGTCTCTCGCGCATGTTCACCGGCATCATCCAATCCATAGGCCGCATTCACGACTACGAAGCCCGCGGCGCCGATGCACGCATGGTCATTACCGGCGGCGGGCTGGACTTTTCCGACGTCGCGATCGGCGACAGCATCGCGGTCAACGGCGTCTGCCTGACCGCGGTGGCGCTCGCGGCCGACCGCTTCACCGTCGACGTCTCGGCCGAGACGCTGCGCTGCACGGAGGGCTTCGTGCCGGGCGCCGAAGTCAACCTGGAAAAGGCCTTGCGGCTGGTCGACCGCCTCGGCGGCCATCTGGTGTCGGGCCATGTCGACGGCGTCGGCACGGTGCACCGCTTTGCGCCGGTCGGCGAATCGCATGTGCTGGAAATCGACGCGCCGGGCGAACTCGCGCGCTACATCATTCGCAAGGGCTCGATCACGGTGAACGGCGTCTCGCTGACGGTCAACGCAGTGGAGGGCGCACGCTTCGCGCTCAACCTGATTCCGCACACGCTGGAAATGACGACGCTCAAGCACCTGAAAGCAGGCAGCCGCGTCAACCTGGAAGTCGACATGATCGCGCGCTACGTCGAGCGCCTGGCTCAATTCACGAACACCACAGACAAAGATTAAGGAACACGCACTGATGAGCCTTGCCTCCACCCTGGAAATTATCGAAGAGCTGAAAGCCGGCCGCATGGTCGTGCTGGTTGACGAGGAAGACCGCGAAAACGAGGGCGACCTCGTGATGGCGGCCGAGCACGTGACCCCCGACGCGATCAACTTCATGGCCAAGTACGGCCGCGGCCTGATCTGCCTGACGCTGACCGACGACCGCTGCCGCCAACTCGGCCTGAAGCAGATGGTGAGCGACAACCAGACGCCGCACGGCACTGCGTTCACGATCTCGATCGAAGCGGCCGCGGGCGTGACCACCGGCATTTCGGCCGCCGACCGCGCGGTGACGATCCAGGCCGCGGTGAAGCAAGACGCCAAGGCCACCGACATCATCCAACCCGGCCACATTTTCCCGCTGCGCGCGCAACCCGGCGGCGTGCTGGTGCGCGCGGGCCACACCGAAGCCGGCTGCGATCTGGCCGGGCTAGCCGGCCTGGTGCCCGCCTCGGTGATCTGCGAGATCCTCAAGGACGACGGCACCATGGCGCGGCTGCCCGACCTCGTGCCGTTCGCGCAGGAACACGGCCTGAAGATCGGCGCGATTGCCGACCTGATCCACTATCGCAACCAGACCGAAAGCCTGGTCGAGCGCGCGGCCGACCGCCTGATCCAGACGGTGTACGGCGCCTTCCGCCTGATCGCCTACCGCGACAAGTGCGCCGGCGAAACCCACCTCGCGCTGGTCAAGGGCGAGATTCATGCGGACAAGGAAACCCTGGTGCGCGTGCACGAACCCTTGAGCGTGATGGACTTTCTCGACGTCACCGGCGGCGGCCATTCGTGGCCGATCCTCGGCGCGATGGAGCGCATCGCCGAATCGCAGTCGGGCGTGGTGGTGCTACTGCATCGCCCGGAAACCGCCGACGCGCTACTGAACCGCATCAACCCGCCACCGGTCGAGAACCGCAAGTACGACCTGCGCGACTACGGCATCGGCGCACAGATCCTGCGCGATCTCGGCGTCGGCAAGATGCGGCTGCTGGCCAGCCCGCGCAAGATGCCGGCAATGGATGGTTTCGGGCTGGAAGTCACCGGCTATTCTGAAAAAGCATGATCCTCTGAGAAGAAAGGGACGCACCATGGGCACCACCGACAACATCAACGAACTCGATCCCGTCTACCAGGGCGCAGGCCTGAAGATCGGCATCGTCATGAGCCGCTTCAACAGGGACATTTGCGAGGGCCTGCTGTCGGCCTGCGAGATCGAGCTGGCCCGGCTGGGCGTCATCAAGGAGGATGTGCTGCTGGTCGGCGTGCCCGGTGCGCTCGAGCATCCGCTCGCGCTGCAGAAAATGGCGCAGTCCGGCAAGTTCGATGCGCTGATCGCGATCGGTTCAGTCGTGCGTGGCGACACTTACCATTTCGAAGTCGTCTCCAACGAATCCGCGCGCGGCATTCTCGACGTGCAGCTGGAAACCGGCGTGCCGATCGCCAATGCCATCCTCACCGTCGACACCGAGGAGCAGGGCCACCAGCGCATGGCCGAGAAAGGCCGCGACGCCGCACGCGTGGCGGTCGAAATGGCCAATCTGCTGAAACGACTCTGACATGGCCGGTTCCCGCAAAGTCGCGCGCGAGTTCACCCTGCAGGGCGTTTACGCCTGGCTGGTGGGCGGCGCCGACGTCACGCTGATCGCCGCCAACCTCAAGGACGACGAGCAGTTCAAGCGCGCCGACGAGGACTACTTCCGCACCCTGCTCTACGGTGTGCTGAAGGAGGAAGACCTGCTGAGCACGCACATCACCCCCCTGCTCGACCGCCCGCTCGCCGAGCTTTCGCCGGTCGAGCGCGGCATTCTGCTGATCGGCGCCTACGAACTGCTGCACTGCCCCGATGTGCCCTGGCGCGTCGCCATCAACGAAAGCGTCGAACTCGCCAAGAAATTCGGCGGCACCGACGGCCACAA
>Ga0180009_10007470_pt1 | contig 11141 bp, 9 predicted proteins | sample OS_PC_MetaG_FD_123537 | JGI IMG/M metagenome (GOLD analysis project Ga0180009, IMG submission 123537) | Groundwater microbial communities from the Aspo Hard Rock Laboratory (HRL) deep subsurface site, Sweden - OS_PC_MetaG | ecosystem: Environmental > Aquatic > Deep subsurface > Groundwater...
GATCACCAAATCCGGGACATACATCGGTGCAAACTACCGTGAGGCCAACCGATCGAGAAGCCGGGCAGATTTTAAAAACAAAATAAAAATTTGTGAAAGTGAAGCCAGCGAAACTCAGTATTGGCTGGAAGTCATCGTTGAGGCAGGCTGGTTGGCGTGGGAAAAAATTAAACCCCTATATGAAGAATGCAGCGAGTTGCTCGCTATTTTTACCTCCATTGGAAATAAAAAATGACCCGATCCAAAACTTTAGGCATTTTAGCTCATTTTAGGCATTTTAGGCATTTTCCCCAGACCGGCCTCGCCTACGTCGCCATCCTGGTGCTGCTAGCGATTATGTCCACCCTGGCCATGGCGTTTCTCTTTAAAACCGGCACCCTGAGGGCCGTTACGGTAAACCATCTGGCCAGCATGCAGGCCGATTATCTGGCCGAAGCCGCGGCCAACCACGCCCTGTGGCGGCTGCTCAACGACCCGGATTCGCTGGCCGACCCGTCCGTCTATTACATGCATGATCTGGGCGGAGGCCGTTACGGCTACAAGGTCAGGGTGCACACGAATACCACCTTTGCCGCTGTCGCCACCGTGGGGGCGGTGGGCGATAATGTGGTGCACCAAAGTTATGTGATGTACATAAAACCGGGAACGCCGAAGCAAATGATCACAGGGTCTTATATGGGCGATGGAACGGACAACCGCCCCATCACGGACGTGGGCTTTCAGCCGGATGTGGTCATTATCAAGCCGGCGGATTACGCGACAGAAGGGATCATCCGCACCGCGACCATGAGCGGCGACAGCGCCAAGCCCATGGTGGGATCCGTTGGGATTTTGAGCAATTTGATACAGTCTCTGGATGCCACAGGCTTTACGGTGGGAAACGGTTGGCGGGTCAACAAAGGCGGCACAACTTATTACTGGGCGGCATTCAGGGCCGTTGCCGGAGAAATGAAAGTGGGGACCTACACGGGTGACGGCGCCGGCGACCGGGTCATCAGCGGGCTGGGCGGATTTCAGCCCGAGCTGATCATCGTCCTGTCTGAGGAGACTCACGAGGTCATGCACCGGTCCAATTATTCCGACCTCTCGTTTGACTTTGGCAACGGCCAGGGACAGGGCAACTGCCTGACGACGCCGGTTCCGTTTGACGGCTTCCGGTTGGGCAGCGATGATCGCGTGAATAAAAACGGGGTGATCTACCACTATGTGTGCTGGCCCAACATCGCCAGCCAGCAGCAGTTCGGCGGATATGTGGGCACCGGTCAGGACAACCGCAATGTGACCGGTTTGGGATTCAAGCCCGAATATGTCATTGTTCGAGCCGTAGCGGGAGGTAGATTCATAATTCACCGCACCGCTTCCATCGACAAAAATGCGGATGAATCCATGTATTTTAGCAGTAAAGTGAACACAACCGACCACATTCAACTGCTGCTGGACGATGGATATCAGTTGGGCAAAGATGATGAGGTCAACAAGAATACTATTTCTTATGAGTCTTTGGCCTGGGCCAGAAAATAAAAATAATAGAGCAGAATGGGAAGCCCGTTTGCCGAACTCGGTGTGAAAGACACATACAAAGGAATTGACATTTCAACTGTTTTAGATCAATTTGGACAGTAACATCATGCTTGGACATAACGAAACATACCCCATCGGCATTGACATCGACGATCAGCATGTCTATGCCGCCCAGTTTCAACAGACCCGGCAGGGACTGGCGGTACGCGACCTGTTTTATCGGAAACTTACCGAACAGCAGGCGGAAAGTCCCGAATGGGAGGATGCCCTCGTTTCCGCATTAAAAGCAGCTTCTAAAAACAAACGGTTTCGCGGCAAACGGGCGGCCATCCATCTTCCCGCCAGACATGTGAATTGCTTCCCGATATCTTTCGGGATTGCTGCCGGGGAAGCCATCGATGTGGCAATAGCCCGGGAATGCCGCAAGCACCTCTCCTTTCCATTGGAAAATGCGGTCATCGATTATTCCAGCCTGATCGATGTTTCCAGCGGGGAAAAAAGAAGGTTTAAAGCCTTTATTGTCGTTGCCCACCGCGACCAGATCGAGCGCCATGTCCGGCTGCTGAAGCGGGCCGGCCTTTCGGCCGAAACCATCGATTTTGACCTGTCATCCCTCCTGCGGCTGCACCATTCTCTTCATTCCCAGAGCGACGCGCCGGTTGTTTTATGCAATATCGGTCAGCGCCAGACCCTGATCGCGATCGTTACCAAAGACGACATCCTGGCCCAGCGCAATACGACCTGGGGAATACAAGGCCTGTTAAATCGGGTAGAGACCAACCTTGAGTTCCCCAGCAACAGCCGCCAGTCGGTTGAGCTGCTCACAACGTACGGTCTCAAGTATGATGATCACATTCAGCCGCCCGATGGTTCGGGTGACAGCAAAAACGGAACCCCGGGCGACGACATCGCAATTTACCGGACGCTCTTCCAGATTCTGCCGCCGTATGTGGATGTGCTGGTTCATGAACTTTACCAGATTTTCGGTTATGCCCGATCGAAGCAATCGGGCATCCGCTTTGAAAAAATATTCATGTACGGTCAGGCATATACGGTGGGTGCATTGGACCAGTATCTGGAGGCCCATCTCGGTATTCCGACGGAATCGATAAACCCGATACTAAAACTGAACATGGCGGACGGCTGCCGGTTCCCGGATACGGCCGGGGGGGCATCCTTCGCTTTGGCTCTCGGACTCGCCTTGCGGAAAGTGATATGGCTTTAAGAGAAGTCAATTTAATTCCAGCGGAAGTTCTTCATCAAAAATATGTCATCCGACACCTGTTTTTATGGGCCGGTTCGCTGGTACTTTTGCTGGGCCTGATTTTCGGATTTTATCAATATCAGCGTCATGCGGTGCTGCTCAAAAACCGCCCGAAAACAACCCTTGAGGATATGCATATCCAGCTGGGCGCAACCATCGCCGAGATCAAGATTTCCCAGCAGGAAATTGAACAGCTGAGCCAACAGGATGCTTTCCTGAAAACGCTCAACACCAACCAGCCGTTTTCAGAGGTACTACTGAAATTATCGGATATTATCAACGCCCAGACCTGGCTTACAAGGCTGACCATTACAAGCACCCCGGAAAATGAGGCGGTCGCCTCCGGCATACAGCTTTACGGGTATTCCCTGTCTAACGACCATGTCGGAATTTTTTTAAACCGGCTCTCAGAGGACCCGCTGTTTCATAACGTGGTGCTCAGATATGCCAGGGAAGCCCAAGCCCAGGTCATTCAGTCGCCCCAGGATTCGAAAGCCCAGTTAAAGGTTATTCAGTTTCAGATCGATTGCGATACGCCACGGGTTAATAGTAATATGAAAGCGGGTTAAAGCCTAAACTTATAAATGCCTAAATTGCCTAAAATTAAAGAAACTCATATTTCGGACACAACAAATTGTAGCTTAGGCAATTTAGGCATTTATTTCTCAGGCATTTTAGGCATTTCAAACTTTAGGCATTTTTTATTTCAGGCATTTTAGGCATTTGTTTACACAGCCATGATAACCATAAGCATTAAGCAGTTAGACCGGATCTGCCTGATCACCGTCGTTATCGTTTCGCTGGTATGCGGCTTTCTGGCCGTACGCCATGTCACGATCAAGAAACGGCTTTTTGAAACTGAAAGAAGCGTACTTTCCAGCAAAATGAAGGAAATCAACCTGGCGGCAACAAACCTGAGCACATTGCACATTAACCTGGTGGATATTAAAAGAGAACTGAATGACTTAAACGAACGGATTCCGGAGACCGGCAAGATCGGATTGTTGTTACAGCAGATCGATGCATTGATGAAGCGGCATGAGGTCACACTGATCAGTTTAGAGCCGTTAGCCGTCAGCCAGGATAGAATATATCTTAAAAATCCCATCAAACTCCTGTTCAATGGGAGCTACGTCAACATTTACCATTTGCTCGGTGAACTTGAAAAGTTGAACCGCATCATAGTAATGGAAAATTTAACCATCACCAAACAGGAAAATTCGGATCAGTGTCAGGTTGAATTAATGACCACTGTTTTTGAGCGACCCAAAGCTATCTGAGGGGATGACCCGGGAATGCCTAAAGTGAGCTAAAATGCCTAAATTGCCTAAAATTAAAGAACCAGATATTTCAAATACTTCAAACTTTAGATGTTTTAGACATTTTTGGCATTTTAGGCATTTGCAAACTTTAGGCATTTACTACACCGCTAACGGGGCGGAAAGGAGTGATTCAGGTTGATACCGACCACGAATAGCGAGAAAATCAAGTGCTACCTTGTGATCGCGCTGGCGCTGGTAGCGGCCGTTGTCGCCTATTTCCGCTTTGTCCATAAAGGGACTGAACCGGCCCCTCCTGCTACCGTTGCCGGCACTCCTTCCGGTCAGACGCAGTTCGATCCTAATTCAGTCAAAACAGCCCGGTCGCAACGATTGCGGGTATCCCGGCCGGCCTTGACGGAACCTTTGAGAAGGGATATCCGGGATATTTTCACCCCGGCGCAGCTGCCTCCGAAACCAAAGCCGGTGGTCCAACCGCCCACCCCGGTCCTTTCGAAACCAGTGGAAAAAACAGCGGTTGTTGCGCTTCCGGCGCCGCCTCTCAATGTGGAACTCAAAGGGACTGTCGTCGGCGGCAACGAACCGCTGGCCATTATCAACGATAAATTTGTGCGGCTGGGGGAAAAAGTCGGTGATTATCAGGTGGTCGGGATTACCCCCAGTGCCGTGTATTTAGAGTCGGGAAAGCACCGAAAGGTGCTTCAGGTTATATCCGGGGCGGCCAAATGAATCTCCCTGCGGCCCCGCAAAACGGGATCTCCGCTTTGCTCCGACAAGCTGCAGGGTATTGAAGCTGATTTTAGTTTACCCCCTCACCCTTCCCTCTCCCCGGGGAGAGGGAATTTGAGGTTACCTCTCAGCAAGCTGCGGGGAATTTTCAAATTTAAAAAACCAGGTGTCGTCCGTATGGAGAAATAGGGATATGAATGCCAACAAGCAAGTTTTAAAAGTTTTATCCGGATTAGCGCTAAAGACAACCCTACTGTGGATTGTATTTTTCACACTACTGCTGTTTCCCTCTCCGGCAATGCTGATGGCCCAATCCGCCGCACCGGGTGTCCCCGCCCAGGCCGATCCGGAAGCCGGCAACCCGAAACAGGCGCCCGCCGATCCATCCATCAGTGAGAATCTGTTAACCCTGAATTTCTACAAGAGAGATATCCGCGAAATTCTTTCAGCTCTGGCCGTGCAACAGCAGATCAACATTGTAATGAACAGGGATGTTTCCGGAGAAGTATCCGTGCATCTCTACCGGGTCCCCCTCGACAAGGCCCTGGACTCGATTTGCCAGGCCGGCGGGTTCAGCTATAAAAAACAGGGGGATGTTTATTTTCTGTTTAAACCCAAGATTGAACTGGAACCGCTGGCGTCACAGGTGAAAATGGAAATATTTAAAATTGAATATGCCGATATGGACAATATCCAGGAGGTATTGACCGCCATCCCCAATATCCGCTTGATCAAAATCCATGAACCCACCAAAACCGTTATCGTCGAAGACACCCCGGAAAACATAAAAAAAATAGAAACGCTGATCCGATACTGGGACGCCCGGCCCAAGCAGGTGCTGATCGAGGCCAAGATATTGGAGATCACCTTAACCGATGATATGTCCCTCGGGGTCAACTGGGAAAAGGTGCTGGGAGATGTTCGGATCGGAACCGGCGGATTCAGCCAGGCAGTACTGCCCACCACCGGGCCGGTTTCCCCTGTGGCGGACGATGGAACTGGTATTTTCGCCAACATTATAACCGGTGCCGGAACCACGCATCAATTTGCGGCCGCCATCGATGCGCTGCAGCAAAAGACCACCGTCAAAACCCTTTCCGCTCCCAAGATACTGGCGATTCACAGCAAGCAGGCCAAGGTCGTTGTCGGCGGGCAGCAGGGTTATAAGGTAACCACGGTGAATGAGGGGATCCAAACCGAGACCATCCAGTTCATCGATACAGGTACCATCCTTGACATCACCCCGTATGTCGACATCCATAACAACATACTGCTCAAGGTCCAGCCGGAACTTACTTCCGCCAAGCTTGAAGAGGATATCCCGGTGACCAGCTCCACTAAAGTCACCACCTGGATGATGGCCAAAAACGGGGAGACGGTTTTTATCGCCGGCCTGATTCAAGATATCAAAACCGAAACCTGGGCAGGCGTTCCCTGCCTGGGGGATATCCCCGGCATCCGCCTGCTCTTCGGTAAGACCTTCGACGCCATTAACAAATCCGAGCTGATCGTTTTAATCACGCCCCAGGTTTTGGAAGATCGGGCCCCGCAAAACCGGGAAGCCATGGAGAAAATGAAAGAGGCTGAAAAGGATTTAAAAAAGGGCAATTCCTCCCCTTCATATAAATAAATTGAAAAACTGGTTATGGGTCAGGTAAGATACAGATGGCTTTTCCCTGTAGGATAATAAAATGCCTAAATTGCCTTAACTTATGAATGCCTAAAATGAGCTAAAATGCCTAAATTGCCTAAAATTAAAGAGCCATATATTTCAAACATTTTAGGCATTCCAAATTTTAGGCATTTTAGGCATTTCAAACTTTAGTCATTTTTTATTTCAGGCATTTTAGGCATTATAATGCGTGCCTGGGCCGGAAAGACATCCCGCTTCAAGCTTTGTCGGCCGGCGGCTTTCTTAGACCCATCACCTCAAATACTTCCATCCGGCTTTCATTGGCGCCCAGCGTCTTCACGCCCAGCGATCGTGTAGAAATAACAGATTTTATTTTTTTGTGGGTTGACTTGCTGATCAGAATGGAATTGGGCTTTTCCCGGGTAAAATCCTGAATGCGAAACGTATCGTTGACGACGCCGCCGATCACCGTGTATTCCATTTTCTTATCGAAACCGATATTTCCGACAATGGCCTCACCCGTATTGATGCTGACGCCCATGGCCAAGGATACCCCATAATTCTCCCGGGCAAAAGCATTCACCTTTTCAACTTCTTCCCGCATTTCCAATGCCGCCAGGATCGCATCGAGCGAGGTGTTTTCACTTTCAACCGGTGCGCCGAAAACAGCCAGGATCCCGTCCCCCAGGAATTTGTCCAGAATGCCGTTGTGCTTTAAAATCGCCGTACCCATGGTCATAAAGAAATAATTGAGCACCGCTACCACGTCTTCGCTCTGCAGTTTTTTAGACATGCGCGAATATCCGCGCATGTCCACATTCAGAAGGGTGACCAGTCGCTTTTCACCCAGGGTAATCAGATCGCGATCGCCGCGATCTAATATTTTGTTAGCCACAGCTTCGGGAACGTATTTTTGAAAGATATTGCGCACGTAGCGTTCTTTCTTTGCCATCTGTACGGATTCAGAATACAGTCGGGAGTTCTCGAATGCCACGGCCGAAGCGGAAGCCAGCGACTTTAAAAGCTTCAATTCGCTTTGCCGGAAGATTTCTTTCATATTGAATGAAAACAGTCCCATCCAGCCATAGAAGTGATCGTTGGTTTCAATGGCAACGGCAAGGAATCGAAAGGGTTCCGGGTGCAGCTTCCGATAACCAGGATTGCTTCTGGAATCGCTGACAATAAAGCACTCATCTTTTGAGGAACACGCTTCAGTAGGTATTTGGTTTTTCAAGGCTTCTACAAGAGCGGCCGGATCGGAAATTTTATCTGACACCTGCTTGGTTGCGATGGCGACATTGAAATCCGGGTTCTCAACAAACCAGGCGAAAGCAAGATCCGCCCGCATCGTTTCCAGGAGGTTGTCAATCAACGCGTAAAGCATTTTGCCCGAAAAATTCAACGGCATGGTTTGGACCCCGATCTGGGAATATAGATAAAGGTCCTCGAAACTCCGGCTCAGTTCTTCAACCATTTTTTCGGTTTCGATCTGGCTGGACAAATCAGATTCAATGATCCGGGCGAGATGGGTGAGAAACGTCTGGACTTCTGTGATGTTCGACAGCTTCGTGGAATCTTTTCTTTTCAGTGATGGGCGGCCGTAAAATTCAGGCAGAACCGTCACCAGGGAACCCATCACATCGGTCCCATGCTTGAGCTGAATGCCGAAGACAGCGCCATTTTTCTTAAACCGGGCCTGCTGGAATCCGTCGCTGCGAGTGATTTTTTTATGAAACGCGCTGAATTCCCTGCCGTCAACTTCTTCGGACGGCCCCGCAACCGAAGAAAATATCATGCCCTTTTCAACGGTCCACAACTCAAAGTCAAACCGAGTGGTTTTAGACAGGTCAAAAAGAAAATCTCTCATCCGTTTGGTATTTAGCACCCTTGCCCTCGAAGCATCGCACGATGCGCCCTGGCGAACCGGCCGCGCGGCAGCATGAATTCTCATCACCAGGATTCATGCTTAAGAGAACGAAACCGGTTCCCTCCGTCCCGCATCGGGCCGCCTAAAACGGTTTAGACGCTACAATATCAAAAATTCAAATAATTATCAATGAGATAGTGAAGTTATCGGGGTGTCGAATCACATTGTTTGATCGGGTTTAGACGGGGCGTCGATGAAGGCAAAGGCCGTTTATTCTTTATCGAAATTATCCGGCAGCGCAAGCGGAACGAACAGACAGGAATTATCCAATCACCATCAAAAAGGCCTGACGATCCCGCGTTCTGCGGGATCGTCAGGCCCAATATCGGATTTAAAGCAGGTTTCTAAATACGGTCCAGGATCTTGCCGCGGGTGCTGACCACCACTTCTTCAAGGGGGATCTTTTTGCCGGACATCTCCAGGCCTTTCTTCACGATTACCGGAAGCCCGGCGCAGCAGGGCACCTCCATGATCAGCGTCGTAATTCGTTTGATATCCGCCGTTTTAAATATCTCGGCAAATTTTTCGATATAAGCCTGGGCGTCATCAAATTTCGGGCAGCCCATCATGACGGTCTTTCCTTTTAAATAGTCCCGGTGAAGGTGGGCAAAGGCCACCGGGGCGCAATCCGCCACCACCAGCAGGTCCGCGCCCTTGAGAAAGGGTGCGGTGGGCGGGATGAGCCGTATCTGTACCGGCCAGTGGGTCAGTGCCGACGCCGTATCGCCGGCATGAAGGGCTGCCGGTTTGTTGGCATCCTGACACCCACAGGGCTCGATCGGCTGAAATGTCTGCAGTCTGGCAGAGGGACAGCCCCCCTGCGGCGGGGCCGGTGCCTTTCTTTCCTGCTGTTTGGCCAATTCAGACAAACGTTCTTCAACCGCAGCCTCGTCAAAATCATCGGCCTCGCGTTCGATTACCTCAAGTGCGCCGGTGGGGCATTCCCCTAGGCAGGCCCCTAGACCGTCGCAGAATACGTCCGCAACAATCCGCGCCTTGCCGTCGACAATTTGCAACGCGCCTTCGGCACAGGACGGCACACACTGCCCGCAGCCGTCGCATAATTCCTCATCAATTTGTATGATTTTTCGCATCACTTTCATGGGATCACCTTTTTGATAAAATTTTAGTTAGTCGCCGGATGATTTCGTTTCGATTGGTAAATCGACTTAAATATACTCCCCTTAAAAAATCCCCCTTGCCCCCTTTGATAAATGGGGAATATTGCTCCTCCCTTTCACAAAGGGAGGTCGGGAGGGATTTGAACATATGCATCCATTTACGAAATTCTGTACTTATTAAGCATCCAATAGAACCTTTCCGGCTTCTTCCCGCCCGCTTTTGGTTAAAAATGACTTTTCGATGATTTCCGCCAGCCTTTCAGGCGCTGCCGGACTTTCCGACTGCTTTTCTTTCAGATTGACAATCAGGTCCGCGTCGTAAACAACCTTGAATTCCGGATTGTCGTCGGGCCGGGGGTGATGATGATGACCGACAATATCGCAGACCGCATCGATCAGTTCATCCTTGGCGCCCAGCTTGACCAATATCGATCGGGCGATGGCCGGCCCCTCCTGTTCCTGATATTTCGCCGCGGTGCTGTTGTATTTTCGTTCGGCCTCATGGATGCCGATGTCGTGAAGATAGGCCGCCGCCAGGATAACCGCCAGCTTCCCCCCTTCACTTTTTCCGATTCTTTCGGCGTGGCGCGCTACCCGGGTTGCATGCCCGATCCTTTTAAAATCGTTCTTGAAGTAGCGTTTCATTTCCAAAGCGACCCGGTCCTTTAACAGGGTTTCCTGTTGCGCCGCCAGTTCCGGCGGCAGGGTGCCGATGCACTGTTCGGCATACTGACAATAGGCGGCACAACCGAAATCCATATGGGGATTCACAAACCGGTGGCCACAGCCATCGCATTTGCGGCTGGTATCATCTTTAAAAAACTCGACGCTACGACCGCATTTAGGGCATTTGGCCTCAAATATGGCGCCCGGTTTCCAGTAGCGACTATCCTGTCCCGGACATTTCATGATAAGCCTCCTTGAATACTCTAATTCGTAAATTCAGCTTCGTATTCTGCAAACTGGAATTTAAATATTCTTGCTTGAAAAAATCCCCCTATCCCCCTTTAATAAAGGGTGATATCTTCTCCTCCCTTTGTTAAAAGGAGGTCGGGAGGGATTTTACCTATGTACTTTATTTGACGGGCAAGTAACGCCTTGCCCGTCCATTGGTTTTCCTCCGGGTATTATCCCAGAATCGCCTTCAGGTCTTCATCCGGTGTAGAAATCGGCATGATGTTGAACTTTTCCACCAGTACGTTGAGCACATTGGGAGTAATAAAGGCCGGCAGACTGGGCCCCAGCCGGATATCCTTGATCCCGAGATAGAGCAGCGTCAGAAGGATGGCAACAGCCTTTTGTTCATACCATGACAAAATCATCGACAGCGGCAGGTCATTCACGCCGCATTCAAACGCCTCTGCCAGGGCCGATGCGATTTTAATGGCGGAGAAAGCATCGTTGCACTGCCCCACATCCAGCAGCCGCGGAATACCGCCGATATCCCCCAGTTCCTTGTCAAAGAAGCGGAACTTTCCGCAGGCCAGGGTCAGGATCACGCAATCCGCCGGCACTTTTTCCACAAACTCGGTATAGTAGCTGCGCCCGGGTTTGGCCCCGTCACAGCCGCCCACCAGGAAGAAATGACGAATGGCCTTGTTCTTGACCGCTTCGATAACTTTATCGGCAACCCCCATGACGGCATTGCGGCCGAAACCGACCGTTA
>Ga0180009_10007471_pt1 | contig 11141 bp, 9 predicted proteins | sample OS_PC_MetaG_FD_123537 | JGI IMG/M metagenome (GOLD analysis project Ga0180009, IMG submission 123537) | Groundwater microbial communities from the Aspo Hard Rock Laboratory (HRL) deep subsurface site, Sweden - OS_PC_MetaG | ecosystem: Environmental > Aquatic > Deep subsurface > Groundwater...
CTGTGCCGCCGCCGGGCAATCCGGCCTCTGTGCCGCCGCCGGGCAATCCGGCCTCTGTGCCGCCGCCCAATCTGGCGTCCGTGCCTCCACTGGGCCGCGTCGAGGATGAGATGCCGGCCGAGAGCTTTCGGGATTTTCGCGAGCGGCTGCTGGAAAACCACGGCCGCGAATACTTCGAGTCCCTGTTGCGGCAAACGGGTGGCAACGTCACGCGAGCGTCCGAGTTGGCGGGGATTTCGAGGACCTACTTCCGCGCCATGGTCAGGAAGTACGGATTGAACTGAGGACGGACCGGTGTTCGGGGCTTGGGTCGCCCGGGACGGGCGGATTCCTGGTCGGCTCAGGGTTGCGGGACGAGGAGCGATTCGACTTCATCGGGGTTGAGCCCGAGCGCCTCGCAGACTTGGGGGAGACGTTTGCGGGGGACGGAAACCCGGGTGGGCATTCCGCCCGACAACCCAAGCATGGTGAGCAGGTTAATGCCGCCGTCGAAGCGCGTGGCGAGGTTGATGGAATCGCGGTCGACGATCATGGCGATTCGTTCTCGTTCCTGTCCGATGAGCAAGAGCAGGGTCTTGTCGATGCGGGTGCGTCGGTGGGAGATGTCGACGACGGCCACGCCGGGGTCAAGGCGGGCGTAGGCGAGGGCGAGCTTACGGGTTTCGACTTCGATGGCGTGCAACTCGTCGGCGGCTTCGCGGATGGCGGGCCAGAGCGCTGCGTCTCGCAATCCGGTTGCCAGGTGACGAACGATCAGTCCGAACAGGGCGTTGTCTCTGGGCCGTGCGCGCAGTGCGCGATCCATGGTTTCGGCGACGGACGATGGTTTGCCGAGTCGGGTGTCGATGGCCCAGGCATCGCGGTCGCAGCCGTCATAGGGCTGGCTACCGCCGCGAAGCCATTTGGCTGCGCTGGCAAGCCCGTCGAAGTCGGTGTGACAGACGATGGTGTCGACGGGGCCGACTCGTTCGACGAGGTCGGGCGTGATCATTTCGGGGCAGGCGCCGTGTTGAGCCTTGGTGGAAAGGACGAAGCGCGGATCGTCGCGGAAGGTGGCGTGTTCGTCGTGGTCGTGGTGGTCGACCCAGGCGGCCAGACGGTCTCCAAGTTCTTCGATCAGGGGCAACGTGATTTTCTCGAAGCCCTTGCCAGAAGCATCGGAGGCGAACGCCAGGTCCAGAACCACGACCCGGCCGTCGAGATTCCGCGCTCGCGGAGGCTTGCGGGGTGTGGCAAAAACTAGACTCACATCGGACGTTCGCGTTGGATCTTGCATGACGGCGCGCATTCGCCCGTCAAACCGGGCGGAGGCATTCGGAGGTTTAGCATGACGGAGCTTTCTCGACGTACGGCAATCTTGGGAATGGCGGGATGTCTTTCCCTTGCGATCGGCCATGTGGCGCCCGCGTGGGCCGGCGACGACGCAGCAGATCAAGGAAGCGGCACGGCGTGCGTCATTTCCGGTGACGCGTACGTGGACAAGGACACGACGATCTACAGCGAGGCGTCCGGGGGCAACGAGATCGCAAAGTTCTCGGGAGCGAGGGCGCCGCTCAAGGCAACGCGATTCCCGGTCGATGCGTCGCAAGGCCGGGTTTTGATCAACGGGGGCGATGGTTTTCGGCTGGAAGGTTTCACCGATCCACGGGCGCTCACGGTGTTTGGATCGCGCGACTTGCCGGTGGTGGCCGGGCATTTGTGGATCTCGGCGTCGACTCCCTTGAAGTTCGCTGCGGCAGCTCCGGGAAAGGTGCGTGTGGAGCACCCTGCCGCCGGCGGGCTATCGCGTCCGATTCGCGCGTGGTCGACGTGCGATGCGCTCACCTTCGATCGGGGCACGCCGCCGTTGTACGAGGTTCCCAAGTCCGCGCGGGGGTACGTCGCCAAGCAGGGAACGCTCGATCTGTATGACGAGCCGAACGGCTCCGTGATCCATACGCTCCACATTTCCGGCGAAGGAAACGGGTTGTTGATGTGGGGCACGACCAGGCGTGGCGCCTACGTACATGTGACGATGCGTTCGAGCGTGTACATCGATGCATGGGTGAAGTCCGGCGAGGTTCGAGCGTTGCCGCGTGGTGAGCTGATGGATCAGGTCGCGCCTCCGAGCCACGTGCAGTCGGCGCCGAGCCTGGCTTTGAAGGACTATGTTCAGATCATGCGGGCGCCCAAGCAGGTGAGCTTGCATTACGGACGCGGCGAAGCAACGCCTGTGATCGGGGTTCTCGAGAAGGATGCTGAGATCTACGTTCTCGAGACCGTGATCGGTTGGGCGACCGTGTTGCCCAAGAAGCTGCAGGTGCTTCCGCACGGCGATCGAGCGTTTTGGGTCAAGGCAGCGGACCTGGGACTCGGAGACACGAAGCGTGACGCTGGCGGCAGCGCGCCCTGAACCCAAACTTCGAACGAAGTCAGCCGCCCACGATCGTCTTGCCGGGCTGGTAGTGCCGTCGACCCCACTCGGCCAGGACCATGCCAGCCGCTACGCTTACCGGGAACGAGTTGTTGACCCCGTACATGGGGATGCCGACGACCTCATCGGCGCGGCTCAGGAGCTGATCGGGCAGGCCGTGGCGTTCACTGCCGAACAGAAACACCACATCATCGGGGAAGGGGTCGGGCGCGTAGAGGCTCCTTGTTGCCTGCTCCTTTTCGACGGCCCACAAGGGCCGGTCGCCCAGCGCGTCGAAGAAGGCGTCTTCGTCCCGAACCACGCGAATGTGCTCGAATCGGTGCATACCCATGGAGGCTTTCGCGTAGTACGGCTCGGTGCCGATGATGAGGATCTCTCGGACGAGGAAGCTATGGGCCACGCGGATGATCCCGCCTACGGAGAAGGCGTTTTGATGGGCGAAGAGCGCAACGGACAGGGCGTTGCGCAACGGTGACAGCAACGCTCGGACTTCGGTGGGCGATTGCTCGATCGGGGGGAACAGCGCCATCGAACGAATCCTTTCCCTTGCGGTGTGACGAGCGCGGGTGCACAGCATGCCACACTCCAGCTCGCTGGCGCGGCCGGTTGGCAGGGTATGCTTTCGCGTTCCGGAGCGATTCTCTTGACCTATCCTGGCAAATCGTTATGCACTCGTGACTCTGGTTGATGCGGACGTTCGTACAAAAAGACTTCTGAAAGACTCGTTTGGTAGATCAGGACGACAGCGGCGTATTTGACGACGAGCTCGTGGAAATCGAGCGCGCATCGGCGATTTTGCATCAGCGCGACCCGGATCAAGCGGAACGCGTGGTCAGCGAGCTGCGCGCGCGTCGGGCCGAAGAGCACCGTCGTGCGGAGGCGGCCGCCAGGATCCGCCAGGCTGCGGAGAAGAAGCGGCGGGTTCGTCGGCTGCGCATCGGCATCATCGCCGGCGTGCTCGTGGTGGCAGGCATCGCGGCCGTGCCGCTGACCCAGGCCATTCTCGACGAAGCCGCACGCGTCGAGGCGCTGCAGACTTCCCTCAACAAGGCCACGACGCCCATGACTTCGCTGGGCTTCAGCCTGGGCGAGGAATGGCTTGATGTTCCGCCTGCCGGGGTCGTGTTCGAGGCGCAGCGAAACACCTGTTCCGTGGTGGTGGGCGTCGCCGAAGGTGATGGAAAACCGCTGCCGGTTCGAATCGAGCGGGATGGGTTTGATCCTGCCGAGAACGAGGGCGGCGTGATTTGGTGCTCATGCGACAAGCAGACCGCCAAGGCGACTTTCATCAACCCGCCCGAAGAACGTCTGGCACTGCGCTGGCTCACCGCGAAGATGGGCAGCGTTGGTGGCATCGAGGTCCTCTCTGAGCTCCATGAGCCCGGCTTCCTCGTCACGCTCGAGGCTCGCGCGTACGGCTGCGCGGACGCGGCGTTTGCCACGTGGGCTCAGGGGGACGGGCATGGGCGTTTGGACGAGGTCGACGAGCGACAGCGAGCGGTGCTCGAGCCCCTGAAGATGGAGCAGTTCGGGGTCCTCGGATTGTTTCCGAAGAACAAGCGATTCGCGGTGGTCCAATTGCGGCCCGATCGCTGTTATCTGGTTCTGCCTTTTGGTGAGAAGGCGCCCGTGACTCTTCGCAACACGGAGGGCCGTCGCCTCGTCGAGGATTCGACGAAAGCGTTGGGCTGGTGCACCTACGGCAACGCTCGCGCCTTTTCGTTGTGGCGCAAGAACCTCGGCACACCCGACGTGCTCGTGCTCGAGGTCCTTGCCGAACGCGTGGGGGGGCTGACTGGGTTGCGAGAAGGTGCGGCGCGTCACGGTGCCCGCGAGATCGATGCGGTCCTTGAAAACGAGGATCTGGGGCCTGACGCCGTGGCGGCGCTTCTTGCGAGTGGGGTTGGGGAGTCCACCATCGTCAGTGCCGAGGACAAGGGGTTGCCCGGCAAGCCCGACAGTCGGGTGGTGGCCTTTGGGTTGTTCAACACCAGTTCCTTCTTGCCGGACGTGGCCCCGCCCGTAGCGGTGGCCTGTGAGCCCAAGGTTGTCCCCAACGCCGAATTCCAAACCTACGTCTGCGTTCAGGCACGACCGCAGCGATGGCGTCGCGAGGGGTCGAGCGACACGCAGGGAGCGGCGGAGGGACGGCTGCCGTTTTGGCTCTCCATGCTCGCGGACATGAACGAGCGGCGCGCGCTCGACGCGGTCGCTGAGATGCTCATCTTCTCCCGACGCATGACGTTGCTGGGGTTCGAGCCGACGACGACGGATGGGGTGAAGGATTCAGCATTCGGGGGGGAGATCCTGGGTCGACCGGACAAGACCGACGCTCTTGCGGTAGGGCTGACGAAGCACCCTCCGTGGTTTCATCCGCTGACCCGAGGCCCCGCATGGAAGCTCGACGGGCACCTTCCCATCCTGAAGATCAAACTCGGTGAGTCCGTGAAGGTCCGATCGGTCACCGGTTCGCTGGGGGCGGACCCCAACGACCGACGCGTCGTGGTTTGGCGTCGGTAGCGATCAGTTCTTGCTGAATGCTTTCGCGATCGCTTCATCGACCACGTTGTCCGCGGCCGACTCGGGCAGGGTGACCTGCAGCCGGGCCTCTCGTCTCATCGTTGCCTGGGCCTGGAAACGCGCACCATCGTTGCCCGCCCAGGCGCGTCGGGCGATGCCGTTGTTCACATCCCAGAACAGCATCGAGGCGAGGCGCTCATCGGCTTCGGCGCTTCCGTCGAGCACGAGACCGAATCCACCGTTGATGACCTCGCCCCATCCCACGCCGCCGCCGTTGTGCAGGCTGATCCAACTCGCGCCCCGGAAGCCGTCACCGATCACGTTGTGAACCGCCATGTCGGCGCAGAACATGCTCCCGTCATAGATGTTCGCGGTCTCGCGGAAGGGAGAGTCGGTGCCAGACACATCGTGGTGGTCGCGACCCAGCACGATCGGTGCGCTGATGGTCCCCTTGCGAACCGCTTCGTTGAAGGCCTGAGCGATTCGGACGCGACCCTCCTCGTTGGCGTACAGGATTCTCGCCTGGGAGCCGACCACCATCTGATGCGGTCCTGCCTCCCGGATCCAGCGCACGTTGTCGAGCATCTGCTGTCGGGTCTGGTCTGGCGCTTGCTTGGCCATCGCCTCCATGACGTCGGCAGCGATGGAGTCCGACGTTGCCAGGTCCGCGGCGTCGCAGCTGGTACACACCCATCGGAAGGGGCCGAACCCATAGTCGAAACACATGGGACCCATGATGTCTTCGACGTAGGACGGGTACCTGAAGCCCCCGCCCGGCTTGTCGACGTTGGCCCCGGCGCGACGAGCTTCGAGCAAGAAGGCGTTGCCGTAGTCCCAGAAGTGCATGCCCTTGTCGGACAGGATGTTGATGGCGTCGACCTGCCGCCGGAGCGAAGCGCGGACCAGGTCTTTGAATTTTCCGGGGTCCTTGACCATCATCTCGTTGGCATCGTCGAAGGACAGGCCGGCGGGGTAGTAGCCACCCGCGAAGGGGTTGTGCAGGGAGGTCTGGTCGGAGCCCAGCTCGACTTCGAAGCCGGTGGACACGATCTTTTCCCAGAGGTCGACGATATTTCCCTGGTAGGCGATGGAGAGGGGGTCGCGGTTCTTGCGTGCCTTGTCGACGCGGATCAAGAGCTTGTCCAGGTCGGCCTCGACCTCTTGCACCCAGCCTTGTTCGTGGCGCTTGGCGACTGCCTTGGCGTTGACCTCGGCGACAATGGCGACGGCGCCGGCGATGAAGCCGGCCTTGGCCTGCGCGCCACTCATGCCGCCCAGTCCGCTGGTGACAAAGACGCGTCCGCGGACGTCGTCGTGGGTCTGCGCCCCGAGGTAGCGACGCGCGGCGTTGAGCAGGGTGATCGTGGTGCCGTGCACGATCCCTTGCGGGCCGATGTACATGAAGGAGCCTGCGGTCATCTGACCGTAGGACGTGACGCCGAGGGCGGCGAAGCGCTCGTAGTCCTCCTGCTTGCTGTAGTTGGGGATGACCATGCCGTTGGTCAGCACCAGACGCGGTCCGTGTTCGGGGGCTGGGAACAAGCCGAGGGGATGGCCCGAGTACAGCACGAGGGTCTGGGAACGTTCGAGCTTGGACAGGTACTGCATGGTGAGCAGGTACTGCGCCCAGTTCTGGAAGACCGTTCCGTTGCCGCCGTAGGTGACGAGCTCGTAGGGATGCTGGGCCACGGCGGGATCGAGGTTGTTGCTGATCATGAGCATGATCGCGGCGGCTTCCGTACACCGGGCGGGGTAGCTGCCGATCGGCCGGGCGTGCATCGGGTAATGCGGCCGGAAGCGACGCATGTAGATGCGGCCGTCGGTTGCGAGCTCCTGGGCGAACTCGGGCGCGAGCGCTTCGTGCAGGTGCGCGGGGAAGTACCGAAGCGCGTTGCGCAAGGCCAGGTGGCGTTCCTGGTTGGATAACACCTGTCTGCGCGGGGGCGCGTGGCTGATGCCCGGATCCTCGGGGGGCATTTCGGGCAGCTCGTTCGGGATTCCAGCGGCGACTTGCTCTCGGAAGGAATCGACCATCACACAGGCTCCTGTTCGTCGAAGTGCTGCGGAACGCTTGCTCCGAACCGGCGCGGAGGTCAACGACGAAGGTTCGCCGAGGGCCCTTAGGGATCGTGTTGCAGGTCCAACGTTTCTTCCGACCCACGGCGTGAGGCAGAAGGAGAGAACCACAGAACGCGCAGAGAACACCGAAGGAGATTCTTGCTGCTTCGGCAAGAGAGCTTTCTGTCCATTCCGTGTCTTCTGTGGTGGCTTGCCACGCTGCACTGGTCCCGTGGAATCGAACTTCGTTTCAAATCGGTAGCGCGTCGCTATGCGGCGCGGATCGAAACGATGGGACCCTAGGAACATGAGCGAAGAGCGCGGACGGCTGAATGGTCAAGGCATGCAATCGCCATGGTTGATGGTGTCCCACGTTCCATCCACGCATTGAGGCAAGGTGACGGAGCCCCAGGGACCGCACACGAAGCACTTCTCGTAACCGAAGCAGGTGTGCTCTTTCGGTAGGTCGCACGCTTCGCCTTCGGCGGGCGCCAACTGCGGGCAGAGCGGGTCCTCCGGCTGTGAGCACTGCCAAGTCGGTTCGGTCTGGCTTCCGCCGGGGTCTTGAGGGGTGCACGACATGCAGTAACAAACGGCTGCGCCGTAGCGGCAGGCCAGCTCCGTTTGCGAACATGACGACCCCTCGGTGGGGATCACGCCAGGGCAGGAAGGATCCGCTTGTGCCGCGCATGAAGTGTCTCTGTCTCGCTCGACCCACGAACCGCCTTCGCACTCGAACAAATCACGACAAGTCGGGTGCGCGCTCGTGGTGTAGAGGCCGTCCAGCGAGGCGGGATCGTAGCCGCACAGGGTGCCGCCGGGATGACACGGCTCCCCAACGACGGGAGGGGTATCTGGGCAAGGGAAGCCGAGCTCAGCACCGGTGTCGGGCAAACTCGAGTCAGCTTCAACGTTGCTCGCGCCCGCGTCCGAAGGTTCTGCCTGAAGACCCTCGTCTTCTCCACACGCCGTCAGCCCCAATCCCATACAGAGCGCCAGCGATAGATACGTCCTCAAATATGCCAATGACATTCCGTCCTCCGACCGGAGAAAAGCAATCCTCATGCCACGCGGTTCGTCGAGAACTTCCCAGAGAATCGGCTGGTTGTGCCACCTGCGTTCTGCATATGTGTCAGCTGTCGGCCCAAGATGCGTCACGAGATTTTACGAAAATCTTCTCGGTTGCCCGCGGCTCCAACGGACGACCGCCCGCCCCTTGGCAGCGCACCTCGGACACGGGTAAACGTCACCAGGCAACTCTCGACAGGAAGGCCAACCCATGCGGCTTGTCATCATCGGCGGAGATGCGGCGGGAATGAGCGCGGCGAGCGAGGCTCGGCGACGGGCCCCCAATGCTGAAATCATCGTGCTCGAAGCCACGAACGACGTTTCTTACGGCGCGTGCGGGTTGCCTTACAAACTCGTCGACGGCGCAGACGTCGAAGACTTGAGCATCATTTCGGCGGAGCAGTTCAGGCGTGATCGCAAGCTCGATCTACGGCTCGGCCATCTGGTGGAGGTGATCGATGCCGAGGCTCACAAGGTGAGCGGCACCTGTGCGGAGGGTGCGTTCGAGCTGACATTCGACAAGTTGATGATCGCCACGGGCGCGACGGCGATCCGTCCGCCCATCGAGGGTCTCGAAGCCCTGTGGGGCGAGGGGGCCTATACCCTCAAGACGCTGCAGGACGGTCGGGACATGAAGGTCGCGCTGGCGAGAAAGCCGAAGTCGGCGGCCGTCATCGGTGGTGGCTACATTGGCCTCGAGGCGACCGAGAATCTGCGTGAGCTTGGCCTGCAGGTGACGGTGGTCGAGGCCCTGCCCGATATCCTGCCTTTCCTACCTGAACCGATGCGCGAGCGGGTGCTCGCCGAGGCAAAGAAGCATGGCGTGGACGTGCGTCTCGGGGCGCGGGTCACACGGGCGGGGCGAGATGCTTCCGGGGGCATCACGCTTTCGACCACCACCGGGGACATTACTGCCGATGTCGTGCTCGTTTCCGTTGGCGTTCGTCCCAACGCTTCGATAGCCAAGGCGGCTGGCCTGAAGCTGGGCGCTGCCGGTTCGATTGCCGTGGATGAGCTGCTGCAGACGTCGGCGCCCGATGTTTACGCGGCGGGTGATTGCGCGGATGCCGCCCATGCGATCACCGGCAAGTCCGTTTGGATTCCGTTGGCTCTGCGGGCGAACCGGGCTGGCAAGCTCGTGGGCCAGAACATGACGGGTGGGCACGCCAAGGCTCCGCCTGTACTCGGTACCGCCGTGTTCAAGTTCTTCGGCCTCGAGATCGCTCGCACCGGACTGTCCGCGCAGGAAGCGCGCGACGCCAACTACGACGTCGCCACGGCCGAGATCATGGGCGCAACCCGTGCGCACTACTACCCGGGTGGCGGGAAGCTGTCCGTGTCGCTCGTGGGGGATCGAAAGACCGGCAGGGTGCTTGGAGGGGCGATGGTCGGCCCCGAGGCCGCGGCTCACAAGATCGACACGATCGCCGCGGCGCTGCATGCCGGCATGTCGGTCGACGACGTTTACGCCATGGATCTCGCCTACGCACCGCCGTTCGGACCGTCGTGGTCGCCCGTCCTCATTGCCGCAAGCAAGCTCGCCAAGGCGATGAAGAAGGGGTAGTTCAGTTCGTTCGCCTGCGTGCTGTCAGCTGGGACGCCGACCCAGTCCCACCAGGAACGTCTCGACGCTGCGGCGCCGCGTGCCTTCGGGGCGAATCACGCGGACTTTGCCGAAGCGGGAGCGGAGGTGGTCGCGGGCTTCCTCGAAGGAGGCGCCCATGAACAGCTTGCCAACAAAGGCGCTGTTTTCGGCGCCCATCGCGAAGGCCACATCCACCGCGCGCATGAACAACTCGGCGCTGCGCAACTCGTCGACCTGACCGAAGCCCGTGGTGTTCGGCGCCATGTCGGAGAGCACGACGTCGTAGGGTGCGAACTTGCCGAGCACCTCTTCGTCGATGGCGAGGGCGTCGCCCTGGACAACGGTGACGTTGGGGCCGAGCGGGTTGTCGATGACCTTGAGATCGATGGCGAGAACAGCGCCGCTGGGGCCAACGCGTTTGGCCGCATACATGGACCAAGACCCTGGGGCGGCGCCGAGATCGAGCACGTGCATGCCGGCGCGCAGCAGTTGCACGCGCTGGTCAATTTCTTCGAGCTTGAAGATGCTTCGGGCCGGATAGCCCTGCTCACGCGCCTGTCGAGTTTTGTGGTCGGCGCGACGGTAGGGGTTTTTGGCCACCGACCTACTTGGCCTTGGGGCGGCCACCCATCTTCTTGACGGCGCCGCGAACCACGATGATGCCGTTCTTGGAACCGGGGACGCCACCCTTGATGAGGATCAGGTCCTGCTCGGGGATGATCTGGACGATCTTGAGGTTGAGCATCGAGATCTGCTTGTTGCCGTACTGCCCCGGCATCTTCATGCCCTTGAGGACGCGACCCGGCGTCATGTTCGTACCGATCGAGCCGCCGTTACGACGGTACTCGTGGGTGCCGTGGGTGCTGATCTGTCCGTGGAAGTTGTGGCGGCGCATAACGCCGGAGAAGCCACGGCCACGGGACTTGGAGCGGACGTCGATGAACTGACCAACTTCGAAGATCTTGTCGAGCTCGACCTTCTGGCCGACTTCGTATTCCGCGACAGCCTCGGGCGGCATACGGAACTCTTTGACGTGGCGCTTGGGGGTGAGGCCCGCCTTCTTGAAGAAGCCGCCGACCGGCTTGGTCGTGTGCTTCTCTTTGCGCTCGCCGAGACCGAGGATCAGGGCGCTGTAGCCGTCGGTTTCCATCGTGCGCTTGCCGACGACGACGGTGGGGGCTTCGATGACGGTCACGCGTTGGACCATGCCGTCTTCTGCGAAGATCTGCGTCATGCCGAGCTTGCGCCCGAGCGTTCCGTGATGCTGATTCATGGTTGCACCTAGGCTCCGAACAATGGGGGAACGAGAGGCGATCAATGGATCGCTGGGCCCGCCGGGCCTCCTCGGACGAGGCTGGTGCCAGAGCCGTTTGCACCAGGGGGCACGTAGCCCCAGGTCGGAAGGGAGCGCGGAGCATAGACGGATTGTTTGACCCGTCAAGGGTGATCCAGGTCAATGCGCGCGGCCGAAGGGCGCTTCGGCCGTGCTCTTCGACC
>Ga0180009_10007472_pt1 | contig 11138 bp, 12 predicted proteins | sample OS_PC_MetaG_FD_123537 | JGI IMG/M metagenome (GOLD analysis project Ga0180009, IMG submission 123537) | Groundwater microbial communities from the Aspo Hard Rock Laboratory (HRL) deep subsurface site, Sweden - OS_PC_MetaG | ecosystem: Environmental > Aquatic > Deep subsurface > Groundwater...
GGTCGTCCATGCCTGGAAAGCGGGATCGCAAACAGGCCTGCTGCTCAAGCAGCTCGTCGCCATGCCCGATGGCGGCACCTTCGTCATGTCGGTTCCGGCTTCGCCCTATCGCTGCCCGCCCGGACCTTACGAACGCGCCTGCCTGGTGGCCAACTACTTCAAGCAGTCCAAGCCGAAGTCGAAGATCATCCTGCTCGATGGCAACCCGGATATCGCTTCGAAAAAAGCCCTGTTCATGGATGCCTGGACCACCCTGTATCCGGGCATGATCGACTACCGCCCCAACAACGCCCCGATCGCCGTCAACGGCGACCAGATGACGGTCGTCACCGAATTCGATCAGGTCAAGGGCGATGTGCTGAACGTGGTGCCGAGGCAGCGGGCGGGCGAACTGTGTGACCTGGTTGGCGCACGCAACGACAGCAACAAGGCCTGGTGCACCGTCAACCTCGCCACCTTCGAGACGACCGCTGCGCCCAACATCCACATCATCGGCGACTCGGTGCTGTCCAACCTGCCGAAGTCCGGCCACATGGCCACCAACCACGCCAAGGTTTGCGCGTCGGCCATCGTCGAACTGCTGGCAGGCCGTCAGCCCGACCCCAATCCGGTCGTCGCCAACACCTGCTACTCGGCCACCTCCGGCACCACCTCCGGCTACGTGGCCAACGTGTATCGCTTCGATGCGGCCAAAGGCTACGTCAACCAGCCGGAAGGCGGCGCAACCAGCAAGGGCGACGAAGCCAACTTTGCCAACAACGAGTCCTGGGCGCAGAATATCTGGGCTGAAGTACTGAGTTGATTGGGGTCGTTGATACAAACAAAAACGGGGCGTTAGCCCCGTTTTTGTTTATATCTCATGACAATCGGTAGAACCAATCTGGGCCCGCTTCCGATTCCATTTCCTGCTTCCTGGCCACCTCTGCAATTCGAATCCAGGCCTGGTTGTCGTTGTAGCAATTGATGGCTACCTTGTGTTAAGCAAGACCACCACACAACATTTGATGTGGGAGAAATGCCATGACTGAAATAGGTAAATTGAATCAACTGGTTCAGCAGCACATCCTCGAGCATGAGTCGCGCCTGAAACATGTGGACGAACTGATCGACCACGCCCAGGCGGGAATGACCAAAACAGGTGGCGCCGCTGAGCAACTGGCGGACGTGAAACGGAAGCGTGACCAATTGTCCGGCCGCGTCGAGGCCTTCAAGCTGAAGCCTCTCGACCAGTGGTCGGAAGAAGAATTCGAAAAGACCGGTCCCATGGTGGTCCGGGACACGCTGGCGCAGAAACCGGAAAAACGGGTCGAGCGCCTGTTATCCTGAACGCCCGTCCCAAGGCAACCCGATCAAATCAGCTCGCTGAGTTCTGGCCAAAAATAATCCGGGGCGCCGCACGGGATTGGCCGCACAGCGGGCACAATGGAATCCGGCCAGCAGCCGTTGTCAGATTGACGCAGACTCGTGCCACACCGGCAAGGTGAAATAGAACGTCGTCCCCACTCCCAGCTTGCTGTCGAAACCCATTTCACCCTGCATCATTTCGACGATCGATTTGGTGATGTTCAAGCCGAGTCCCGTCCCCCCTTTATTGCGAGTATCCGAGGAGTCTGCCTGGGTGAATTTGTCGAAAATGATTCCGTAAAAATCTTCTGGCACGCCCACACCGTGGTCGGTAACTGCGACACGTACCCGTTGATTCTCCAGGCTAACAGTGATCTCGACTTTTCCGCCGGGATGGGAAAATTTGGCCGCGTTGGACAGCAGGTTGGACATGACCTGCATCAGCCGCTCGCCATCCACATTGACCATCACGCCGGGCAAACCCTCGACCAGCGTGAACGTCACATGGTGACGCTCGGCATAACCACCGTTAGCCGCGATAACCTGTTCGACAAGCGGCATCAATGCCTGGGGCTTGAGATCGAAGTTCAGCTTGCCAGACTCGATTTTCTCGATATCAAGTATGTCGTTGATCAGCGTCAACAACCGCCCAGTGTTGCTGTAGGCAATATCAACCAGACCTTTTACCTGAGCGGGCAACTCACCCGCAACGCCTCCCGCAACCAAACCCAGCGAACCACGAATCGAGGTCAAAGGGGTTCTCAGCTCATGGCTGACCGTGGACACAAACTCGCTTTTCAGGCGATCCATCTTTTTCTGCTGGCTGATATCGGTATAAATTCCAACCATCCGGTAGGGCTTGCCGCTGTCATCGCGCTGGGCGATACCGCGATCCAGTATCCAGACAAAATGACCCTCTTTGTGGCGCACACGGTATTCACTCTGGTAGTGCGCCTTGTCCCCATCAAGATAGGCCTTGACCTCCTCTTCCACGCGACCCAGGTCGTCCGGATGGATGCGTTTGTTCCACTCCTCCATCGTGTCGCCTACCTCAGCCTCGGCATAACCGAGCATGGCTTTCCAGCGCGGTGAAAAATAAACGGTATGGGTCTGAAGATCCCAGTCCCACAAGCCGTCGTTGGCCCCGCTTATGGCCAGTTCGAAGCGCTCCTCGCTGCGCCGAAAAGCATCAGTCATTTGCCCGGCCAGCGCCAGTGCGCGTGAACGGTGGGTTGCCAGCGACCACACCACGGCAAAAAACAAAAAGCTGATAACGATGCCAGCCAGAGCAACAATCGTCGGCTTGGCACGGTCTATCCGGGCCTCAAAGGCCGGTGTGGAGGTGATGACCAGGGTCCATCCATGCCCCTGGATATCGATCTCGCCCACATTGCTGAACAGTCTGAGTTTATCTGCATTTCTTCCATGGATTACGCCATCGTTGTCATACATCAAGGTGCCATCTGACACTTCATCGCCGTCATAAATTTCCAGGTCGATTTCAGCATCCCGCCCTTCCTGTCCCAGAATGCCGCGCATCAAATCCTTCATCCGAAAGGGGCTGTATACATAGCCGATTAAAGCCTGTTTGCGTTGGGCCACGCTATCGAGCGCAGCGCCTTTGGCATAGAGCGGGAGGTACATCAGAAAACCGGACTGCACGTCGGTCGATGTTTCCTGCTTGAGGATGACCTTGCCGGAGGTCGCCGGACTCCCCGTATCACGTGCCTGCACCATCGCCGCATGGCGGGTTGGCTCCGAAAACATGTCAAAGCCGAAGGCACGCTGGTTACGCGCATCGAATGGCTCAAGATAAACGATAGAGGTGTATTCATCCCGTTGCCCGCCCGGCTTGACGGTGAAATCCGGAAAACCTTCTGCACGTATGGCTTGAATATGCCGCTCCAGTTCACTGGGCGCAATACGCTGGGAAAACCCTATCCCCTGGATCCCCGGAAAGTTCTTATCAATTTTCAGGCTGCCGACATAAGCGTGCCAATCCTGACGGGTGACAGAGTCGGAAGCGTTGAACAATGCAATGCCTCCACGCAATACCTGCTCATAAGCCAGCATGCGTTTTTGAACGGCTTCATGCGTCCGGTCGACATAATTTATGAAATCGGCCTGGGCGGTAGCCTCCACACCCTTGTTCACCAGATGCCAGGCCAGCGCAGTCAGCGTCAGCGTAATCAAAAGGGTCAGCCAGGCAATAGCTGGCGTTCGACTCAACATGGAACCGGCCCTGTCATGCTCGGAAAACGGGTTGTTCGACTCCATTTTTCAGACATCTCCTCTGTTTACCGGATTTCATAGGGTGCGCAATCGATTCTGATTCATGCGGATTAACCCTCTCGCCTGAATTGTTTGGCAATTTACACTCGCTACGTAAAAGGACACAACATGCCCTATGCGGGCGAGCTTAGCAACATCTCTTGAGCCCTGCCCACAAGCTCTGATTTTAGTTGCATCGCCGCCATGGGTACCGCGCACCACCCGTGCATCGTCCGCACCCTCAAGCTCATCATCGGGCCAGCCATGCACGCATTCCGGACACACCAGCAATGAAGCCTTGGCACAAAATATCTGGGCTGAAGTATTGAGTTGATTCAGCAGGTTCAGCGATGGGTCAGGGCCAAAACTGCTACCCTACATGGGCGTTTTTTCATCGGCATGGGAACTACAGTCAAAACCAGCTTTCCATGACTATCGATTCAATCTACAACATCTCCACGATGACCCATGCCCAGCCTTGATCATTCTTCCAACACCGCATGGACCCTGGTTTTTCTTGCCTGGGTGCTTGCCACCATCTCGACGCTCGGCGCCCTGTTTCTCGGCGAGGTCATGGGGTACACCCCCTGCCAGTTCTGCTGGTATCAGCGGATAGCCATGTTTCCACTGGTCTTCGTGCTCGCGGCCGGGCTTTTTCCGTTTGATCCAAGAGTCATCCGCTACGCCCTGCCGCTGGCGGTCGTCGGCTGGCTGCTGGCGGTATTTCAGATGGCGCTGGTCGTCGGGCTCATCCCGGAAAGCGTCACCCCCTGCCAAAAGGGCGTGCCGTGCTCAGAGCTGCAGGTCGTCTGGTTCGGTTTCGTCAACATCCCGCTGCTCTCGGTACTGGCTTTTTCCTCCATCATCGCCTTGCTATTTTCGGCACATTTCAAAGGTTCCAAATGAACAAAAGAACGCTGTTTATCACTGCCGCAGCAGCCCTGCTACTGACTTTTATCGTCGGCGCACTGCTCTACACCACCCAGAAAAAAGAACAATCCACGCAGTTGGTTGATACGAATCGTGATGCGCTCATCCGCATGCATTCGCCGACCCTGGGCAAGCCCGATGCGCCGGTCGTGATCGTCGAATTCCTCGACCCCGCCTGCGAGACCTGCCGGGCCTTCTATCCCCTGGTCAAGGACATCCTGGCCGCAAACCCCGACCAGGTCCGCCTCGTGCTGCGCTATGCCCCCTTCCACAACGGCTCGGACAAGGTGGTAGCCGTGCTGGAAGCGGCCCGCAAACAGGGCAAGCTCTGGCCGGCGCTGGAGGCACTGCTCGCCACCCAGGAAGACTGGTCGCCGAACCACACGCCGCAAGTTGAGCTGGTCTGGCCGCACCTCGAAGGCCTCGGGCTGGATATGGAGAAAATGCGGATCGACATGCATGCCCCGGAAATCGCCAACCTGATCGCACAGGACCTTGCCGACGGTGAAACCCTCAAGGTGAACCAGACCCCGGAGTTCTTCGTCAACGGCAAACCCATGCCGAGTTTCGGCTACGAGCAATTAATTGCGCTGGTTGATCAGGCGCTGAACGAAGCCAAACAGAAATAAATGCGGACACGCATGCCCAGCATCATCCCGGACCCCCACTGCCGCGCTTGACAGCGAAAGCCTCCTGCTGTTTTACGCGCCGAAGTGTTGAGTTGAGGGCTGAATATGTCGCAATAAAAACGGGGCGCAAGCCCCGTTTTTATTCATGCCTGTCAGGTACTTGAACAGGGTTCACCGTTGAGCCAGCGGGACTCCATGTCCGGGTCGGTGATCGCGCGCAGAACGGCATTCACCAGCTCATGGCGGGTCGCATCGAGTCCGCTTTGATGATACGCGTCCGCCGTGCCCCGCATCAGCGCCTCCGCTGCCACGACAATGTCCAGGCTTTGCGGAATGTCTTTCGCACTTGATTCGCAGTTTCTGACATTGAGCGAGTGTGCCTTGCGACACGTGCTCGGGCGGATCTCGTAAACCGAGCACAAATGATTGACCAGAAACGGGCACGGTTTACGGTTATGCCATTCGGACTGGCCATCTGTAATCTGGACGTGTTGGCGTAGGGTCTGGACCCATTCTGCGACCTCTTCAGTCGGGCGTCTTGAAACCGCCCTGGCAATACGAAAAACTTCGGGTGCAGTCGCCTCAACCTTTGCGCTGCAACAATAACTGCAACCCGCCTTGCATTCGATCTTGACACCGCGATCGATCGCCGCCTGCACGACACTGTCTACTCCACGCTGCAGGTTTTCGATGAACGCAATCGGGAACGCGCTGCCGCGATGGGCGCTCAGTTGCTGTGCAACGGCATGCCGTACGTTCTCGATCGAGGTGAAGAGCGCTTCACGTTCAGCGGCACTCAAGGCATCAAGGTTTGCATCCTTGGACCCGGTCATGGAAGCTGTCGATTCATATCGGGCGGTTGAGTCTACGCGACGTATTCTGTTGATCTGAACGCATCAGCACCAACGTTTACCGCTGTTCGTACACGACAAAATCGAACTTCAGCGCATCCCCCATTTCGCCGGTGTGCGATTCACGCGACACCTCCCTGAACGCGCTGCGGTCATAGTCGGGAAACCAGGCGTCGCCCTCGGCTTCAACATCCACTTCGGTCAAATACAATCGATCAGCCAGCGGAATAATCTGGGCGTAGAGTTCGGCGCCGCCGATGAAGAAGACTTCGTCGACGTCCGCGCACAGCACCAGTGCGGCGGGGATGGAGTCGGCAACCAGACAGCCATCCTTGCAGTAGTCGGGGTTGCGGGTAATGACGATGTTGGTGCGTCCGGGCAGTGGTCGACCGAGCGATTCGAAGGTCTTGCGGCCCATGAGAATGGGGTGACCGAGGGTGAGCGCCTTGAAGTGGGCGAGGTCTTCCGGTAGCCGCCACGGCAGGCGGTTCTCGATGCCGATGACGCGGTTTTTGGCGAGCGCGGCAATGACGCTGATGCGGGGATGCTTAGTTGGGGGCATAAAAAATCTCACCACAAAGACACAAAGGCACCAATAAAAACGGGGCAGGTATTTTCATTTGTGTCCCAAGGGATACCGTTTCTGCGGGACATATCTTTGTGCCTTCGTGGTTAAAGGGTTTGCTCATACTGCGACAGGCGCCTTGATTGCCGGGTGCGGATCGTAGCCGCTGAGGGTGAAATCTTCGAAGCGGAATGCGAAAATATCTTTTACATCCGGGTTCAACGTCATGGTCGGCAGCGGGCGCGGCTCGCGGGAGAGCTGCTCGCGCGCCTGCTCGAGGTGGTTGGAATACAGGTGCGCGTCGCCCAGGGTGTGGACGAAGTCGCCGGGTTTCAATCCTGTCACCTGCGCCATCATCAGCGTGAGCAGCGCATAGCTGGCGATGTTGAACGGCACGCCGAGAAAGATGTCGGCGCTGCGCTGATACAGCTGGCAACTCAACTTGCCGTCGGCCACGTAGAACTGAAAGAAGGCGTGGCACGGGGCCAGCGCCATCTTGTCGAGGTCGGCGACGTTCCATGCGGAGACGATGATACGGCGCGAATCGGGGTTGGTCTTCAGCGTGTTCACCACTTCGCTGATCTGATCGATGGTGCCGCCGTCGGGCTTGGGCCAGCTGCGCCATTGATGACCATAGACCGGGCCGAGGTTGCCGTTTTCATCGGCCCATTCGTTCCAGATTGAAACGCCGTTTTCCTTCAGGTATTTGATATTGGTGTCGCCCTGCAAAAACCACAGCAGTTCGTGGAGGATGGAACGCAGGTGACATTTTTTGGTGGTGACGAGCGGAAATCCTTCGGCGAGGTTGTAACGCATTTGCCAGCCGAATACGGACAGGGTGCCGGTTCCGGTGCGGTCGTTTTTTTGGGTGCCGTGGTCGAGCACGTGGCGCATCAAATCGAGGTAAGGTTTCATCGTTAAGTGGCTTTAGGGTTTTGCGGGTGCGGCTAGGGTGGGTTGATTATCGCTTAGAACACCATCGTAAAAAGCCGAGAGTTGGCTGTCGGGTGCCCGGCCATAAATATTCCAGAAGGCAATATCGAAGTCGGCGTTGTCCTGAATGGCGAGCACCAGATCACGGAAGCGGGCTTCGTCCTGCGATTTGAGCCAGCCCACCAGCAGCATGGACTGACGATAGAACTCGTGAATGCTGAGCCCGGATGCCGAGGCGCGATGGCGCTTGTCAAACGTGTCGCGCACGATGAGATTAACCCGACGTCCTTCGCGAATCGCTGCGTAGGCTTTTTCGTCGGTCGTGTATTCGGCGCCACCGCCATTGGCTGCCAGCGAGGCCCAGCCTTCGTGGAACCAGACCGGCAGGCTGTTGTGGTAGTGGCCGATGCGTTGCCCCAGATGCAGATGCGCCAGCTCGTGGGTGAGTAGCGAAGACAGGCGATGGCTTTCACGACCATTGAGGTTGGGCGACAGAATGAGTCGATTGTCCGGAACAACGGCGGCGGAGAGGCGGGGGGTCATCACATAACGCTTGAAACAGTCTGTGCTGCCACATACATACACCCGCGGGGCGGTGGAAAAAGGCTGGTAATGCGCGACCTCGACCTGGGCAATAGCGACAGGCAGCGCACTCGCCACCCGCTCGCCATACGCGTCATAACCCGGCTCGACCCAAACCCGCGCATCGCTCGCCAGCGGAACAAAGCTGTCGATCGGCAGCAGTGCGCGCGGGTTGCTCACAGTGAGCGCACACCCTTGCAGCAGCACCACCAAAAAGAACAAACCCGATCGCCTCATGCGTCGAGCGCCTGCCAGCGCCCATCGATCAGGCCTTCGAGTGGAGCATATTGTTTCTTGTAGGCCATCTTGCGGCTTTCGCCGATCCAGTAACCGAGGTAGAGATGGGGAATATCCAGTCTTTTCGCCAGTTCGATCTGCCACAGCACGCCATACACGCCAAGGCTGTCCTGCTCGCGAGCAGGATCAAAAAAGGTGTAAACCGCTGACAGTCCGTTTTCAACCTGATCTATCACCGCGATCATGACCAGCGTCTCGCCATCGCGGAATTCGACCATCACCGTGTCAACGTTGGACGACAGCAGAAACTGCGTGTATTGCTCGGGGCCGTCTTTATCCATGCCGCCTCCGGAATGGCGGCTACCCAGATAAGCGCGATAGAGCGCGTAATGCTCGTCCCTGAAATCCAGCGGGAAAAAACGTGCCGCGAGATGATGGTTGCGCTTGAGGCAACGGCGCTGGGTACGGTTGGGCACAAACTTGTCCACCTCGACGCGAACCGGCACGCAGGCCTGGCAGGCCTCGCAGTGCGGGCGGTAGGTGAACTGCCCGCTGCGACGAAACCCGGCGCGGATCAGCGCGCTATAGGCACCGCCGTCGATCAGATGCGTAGGCGTGGCCACTTGTGAGCGCGCCTGTTGACCCGGCAGATAGCTGCAGTCGTAGGATGCGGTTAGGTAAAACTGAATGCGTTGGAGCGGGGGTTCAGTCAGGTGCATCAAAAGTCCAGGGGCCAGGCTGATGGGGTAAGTTTACCAAGTCTGCCAGCCGCGCTGTGAACACGCTGCGCGGCACGGTGTGGGCGCCCAGGCTGGCAAGGTGTTCGGTTTCCATCTGGCAGTCGATCAATCCATATCCCCACTGTTGCAACTGTTGCGCCAGCCGCACCAGCGCAATCTTGGAGGCATCGGCCATGCGGCTGAACATCGACTCGCCATAAAACATGCGGCCGATCGCCACGCCATACAAGCCCCCCACCAGTTCACCGTTGTGCCAGGTTTCCACCGAATGCGCATAACCCGCCAGATGCAATCGAGAATAGGCCGCCACCATGTCCGGCGAAATCCAGGTGCCGGCAGCGTCTTTTCTTGGCGCGGCGCAAGCCCGCATCACGTCGGAAAAGGCTGTATCAAGCCGCACTTCGAACCCCCCATTGCGAATGCGTTTGGCAAGCGAGCGGGTGACACGTATTTCATCCGGCACCAGCACCATCCGGGGGTCGGGGCTCCACCACAGGATGGGCTCGCCGGGGTTGAACCAGGGGTAAATGCCGTGCCGATAAGCGTCCAGCAAACGCTCAAGCGAAAGGTCGCCGCCCATCGCCAACAGGCCATTGGGATCCTTGAGCGCGGTTTCGACCGGCGGAAAGAGCGTGGTTGTTGACGCTTTATCCGAAGGTGTATCCCCTGGGGCAGCGGCTTTAACAACCACGGCCTGCCCCTTGCGGGTGGAATGTGGCGTTTTGGAGACGTTCGCGCATGTCGACATGGTAGCGGATGCAAAAGTATTTGCCGCCGCCAAAACTTTATATTACGATAAACACATCTTTAGTTCTTTTATCACAGATAGGATCCGCAACCATGAAACGCACCCTGATTACCGCCGCCCTGATTGCCGCACTGCCCGCCACCGCTTTGGCTGACAACTGGATGATGCGCGTACGCGCCATTGATATCGCGCCGGATGTCAGTTCCAGTCTGGCAGGGCTCGATGTATCCAGTGAATGGGTACCGGAAGTCGATTTCACCTATTTCGTGACACCGAACATCGGCGTGGAGTTGATTTTGGCAACCTCGCGTCATGAAGTCACACTAGCCGGCGTTGGAAGCCTCGGAAAAGTAAATGCACTGCCACCGACGGTGACAGTTCAATACCATTTCAACCCCACATCCACAATCAAGCCTTATGTAGGTGCGGGCGTGAACTACACTCGCTTCTATAATGTCGATCTCGCAACCGGTCTCAGCGTAGACAAAAACAGCTTCGGCGGCGCCCTGCAGGCAGGCGTCGACATCGCTGTCACCAAAAATGGCTATCTCAACCTCGACGTCAAGAAAATCTGGATCGACACCACGGTCAAAACGGCTGCGGACGAAACAGTTACCAACCTGGAGATCAATCCCGTGGTCTGGGGCATCGGTTACGGCTTCCGTTTCTGATCGTACGTTTTCCCTGAGGATAACGGCAAGTTCGACCTCTCTCCCGAGTTTGTCGCGCAACATTATCCTCTTTCGGGGCGATTTATGAGTCTCTCTCCTGGGCTCGTGAACGCCCCTTTTTTTTCGGGCTGCTTTCACTGCGGCCTGCCCGTTCCTGACGGTGCCGATTACCCTATTCAATTCGAAGACAAGGTCCAGTCAAGCTGCTGCCGCGGCTGCCAGGCGGTGGCGCAAACCATCATCGACAGCGGCCAGGGCGCCTATTACACCCACCGCACGGCCCTGCCCGCCACGCCCCAGCAGGCTGAAACCGAACTCGCCAAACTGGGGCTGTACGACCTGCCCGAGATTCAGGAAAGCTTTGTCAGGACTGAAACGGAGCACATCCGCGAAGCTGCGCTGATCCTGGAAAACATCGTCTGCGCCGCGTGCATCTGGCTCAACGAGCGTCACATATCGGCTCTGCCCGGCGTACTGTCGGTGGAGATCAACTATGCCACCCGCCGCGCGCGGGTGCGTTGGGACAACAGCCGCATCCAGCTGTCGGCCATTCTGAAAGCGGTGTCCGACATCGGCTACATCGCCCACCCGTTCGACCCCGGCCGCTCCGACGACATCCACAAGCGCGAGCGCAACA
>Ga0180009_10007473_pt1 | contig 11138 bp, 8 predicted proteins | sample OS_PC_MetaG_FD_123537 | JGI IMG/M metagenome (GOLD analysis project Ga0180009, IMG submission 123537) | Groundwater microbial communities from the Aspo Hard Rock Laboratory (HRL) deep subsurface site, Sweden - OS_PC_MetaG | ecosystem: Environmental > Aquatic > Deep subsurface > Groundwater...
GTGCTTGAGGCGACGGATCTGCAGGAAACGCAAGGTCACGGTCATGACCAGGCCGGTCACCAGCAGGGCCGCCACCATCAGGGGGAAGACCTCGGGCCAGCCCCAGACCGTCCCGGACAGTCCGGCGGCGAATTCGTTGATGGAACCCATGGGGGCCTTTCGGCATGTCCGGCTCAGGAGAAGCGCCGGATCCGGTAAGATTGCTGAACTGACGGTCTACGAATACACGACCGGAGGGTGGGAAATCAACCATTAAGGAACCGCCCGGGCCTGAGGCGCCGGGCGGTTCGGGATCGGTGGGATCCGGCAGTTGTCAGACGTCGATCAGTTCGTTGTCGTCCAGCGGAATGACCGGCCCGTGGTCCCTGGCCCTCCGCGGAGCCGCGCCCAATCCCAGTTCCTGCAACCAGTCCTGCTCTGGCGATGCCTTCGGCGATGACCGGGTCGCCTGGACTTTCCTCACCGTCCGTTGGGCGCCCGCGGTCCGGACCGCGGACGCGGCCTCCGGGTATCCGCTCGCCCGGCGGCCCCCCTGGACGACCTGCCGGAGGTCCGCCACCAGGGCGTCGAGTTCCCGGGCCTGCCCCGAAAGCTCCTCGCTGGCCGAGGCCGTCTCCTCGGCGTTGGCGGCGTTGCTCTGGGTCACCTGGTCCAGCTGGCCCACCGCCTGGTTGATCTCCGCCACCCCGCGGGTCTGCTCGCCGGTGGACTTGCTGACCGTATCCATCAGTTCGCTCACCCGGTTGGCGCCCTCGGTGATCTGGGCCAAGATCGCCGTCACCTCCTCGGTCACGGTCACCCCCCCGTCCGCGTTCCGCCGGGACTGGTCGATGAGATCGGCCGTGTCCTGGGCCGCCGACGCGCTGCGCTGGGCCAGGTTCCGCACCTCCTCGGCCACCACCGCGAAGCCTTTGCCCGCATCCCCGGCCCGGGCGGCCTCGACTGCCGCGTTGAGGGCCAGGAGGTTGGTCTGGAAGGCGATTTCGTTGATGGTCTTGATGATGTGGGCGGTCTGGTCCGAGGACTCCTTGATCCGGCCGATGGCGTCGGTCATCCGGACCATGGCCCCCTGGCCCGTGGCCGCCACGCCCTTCAGGCTGGTGGTCAGGCCGTTGGCCTCGTCGGTGCTCGCAGCGTTGTCCCTGGTCATGGCGGCGATGGTCTCGAGGGTGGCCGAGGTCTCCTCCAGGTTGGACGCCTGCTGGCTGGCGCCCTCGGCGAGCTGCTGGCTGGCCTGGGAGACCTGGCTGCTGGAGACCGAGACCTGCTCGGAGCCGCGGGACAGGGACTCCATGATCCGGCTGAGGGCCTTGACGATGCTGCGGGTGGTGACGAAGCCCAGGGCGAGCCCCGCCACGATGGCCAGGGCGCCCAGTGCCGTGACCACCGCCTTGGTCCTCGAGGCCGCCGCCAGCATCTGCTCGTCGGTCATGACGTTCTTGCTGACGTGCTCCGCCGCTTCGCCGAGCAGCGAGGTGGTCTCCCTCATGGAGGGGATGATGTCGTTCGTGTAGATCCGCTGGGCTTCCTGCATCCCCGAGACGTCCTGCGCGTCGATCGCGATCATGCCGGCGATCCCCTCGAGGACCGCGGTCGCCGCCGGCCTTGTGACGTCCAGGTAATAGGACCGCCCATCGTCCTTCTCCCCGATGGCCAGGTACCGGCCTATGGTCTCGGCGCTCTCGTGCAGCGTCTTGTGTTTCGCCTCGACCTCCTTCCAGACGGCCGCGAACTCCTGGTTCTCCTGCAAGTAGGCCCGGGTCGCGTCGCTGTAGAGCCACTTCCCGAAGCCGCAGAGGGTCGGATCGGTCTGCAGGCTCCCCAGATCCGAGGCGAAGGGATCCAGGAAGAGGTTCCCCAGCCGGTTCATCCAGTCCAGGTGAGCGGTCTTCGATTCCCTGAGGAAACTGCCCCGCTCCAGATCGGCCTGCTTGAAGACCTCTCCCATGCGGGCCGCCTGCTGGTGCATCGTGGCGTGGGGATCCTCCACCCGGGCCATGATCTCGGCCAGGCCGGGCACCATGGTCTCGGCCTCCTGGCGACCCTCGCTGTAGTACCACTTCCCGAACTTGCAGGTCCGGGGATCGGTGTGCACGTCGAGTTCCGTCACCTGGTCGTCATTGAGGACGTCGGCGACCTTGCTGCCCCAGTGCAGATGATTGACTTCCATCTGGGTCATCAGGGCCTTGAGCTGGTTCCCGGCGATGACCTCGTCCGCGTTGTCGACGATCGCCCCCACCCCGAAGTAGGACCACGCGACCACGATCCCCAGCAGGAACAGGACGACCCCGAACCCCGCCCCGATTTTCCTTCCCAGCCCCCACGTTGAGAACACGGTGAACCTCCCCGCAAACCCCATATCCCGGAACAAGGAGAACGACCCCTGAGGTCGACTCCCTTCATGTCCATGGCCTTTTCGGGTTTTCTGAGGAATTCTTTAGTGAAAAACGCATGGGGTTTTCAAAATAACGGAAGACCGCGACGGTATCATCGCCGCAGCCGGGGGGACCGGAGCTCCCTCAGAAGGACCAGGTCTTCCTTGCCGACGACCTTCAGGGCGACCAGCCCTCCCGTGTAATAGAGGAAGGTCAGCCCCGTGGCTCCCAGGAAGGGCCCCCATCCCTGGTCGAGGGGCAGCTCTTTCCAGGTCATCCCCCACCCGGGAGCGAGAAGGGTCGCCGTGCCGAAGGCGAGCAGCCAGGCCCCGGCCGTGGCGACGATGGGGCCCCACAGGGAACGGCCGAGGGCTGGCCGGAACCCGGCAACCGACAGGTACCGGATGTGGAGGATGAAGCTGGTGAGCATGCTGACGATCGTGGCCACCGAGGCCCCGAAGTATCCGTACCGGGGAATGAACAGGGTGTTGAGGATCACGTTGACCAGCATGGAGAACAACCCGATGAACACGAAGGCCCGTTCGCGTTCCGCGGTGATCAGCAGTCGGTTGAAGATGATGTTGGCGGCCTGCAGGGGCAGGCCCCAGATCACGATCATCAGCACGGGCACCGAATCGGCGAACTGGGGGCTCGCGTCGAACCAGCGGATGATGGGACCGGCGGTGAAGGTCAAGAAGAGGGTGAACGGGATCATCGTGGCGTTCATCAGGCGCAGGGACCGTTCGCCCAGGCGGATGGCGTCCCGGGCCGTGCCCAGGCCGTAGCGGGCCATCGCCGGGAACATCGCCGTCCCGAACAGGTTGGGCAGGATGATCATCATGTCGAGGGCCCGGTGCCCCAGGACGTAGACCCCCGCGGCCGAATCGCCGATCATCTCCTTGAGCATGACCGTGTCGACCTTGTTGTAGATGATGCCGAAGGTCGTCGAGAGGAACAGGGGCCAGCCCAGCTTGACCATCCAGAGCACCCCGGGGGCCTGGCCGCCGCCGGGATCCCGCCGTCGCCAGGGACCCGTCCGCCAGAACATCAGGGGGGCCATGACCGCCAGGCGCACGACCCGGCTGGCAAGGTTGGCCCAGATCACGCCCATCAGGCCGTGACCGGCATCCAGCCAGATCCAGCCCAGCCAGAAGTACACCACGGCGGAGAGGATCTGGCCCACCGACTGGTACTGCACCTTCTCGTGGGCCTGCAGGACCGCATCGCACGCCATGGCTGCGGCCTCGATGAAGATGGCCGCGCCGATCACCAGGGTGGCCTGGCGCGCGAGGGATTCGAAGCCGGAAACGTCGACGTAGATCAGCAGCAGGACGTAGCAGATCGCCCCGATGGCCCAGCGCACGCGCAGAGTGTTCCAGAACAGGGGCAGGGTCATGCCCCTGTTGCGGGTGATCTCGCGGGTCAGCAGGGTGCCCAGGCCGAAGTTGGCGATCACCTGCAGGATCGCCGACAGGTCGATGGCCGCGCCCCAGACCCCCATCCCGTCCGCACCCAGGACGGGGGTCATCTTCCGGATCAGGAAGATGCCGAGGGCCCGGCCGGACAGCAGACCGAGGGTCAGCCACAGGGTGTTGCGCGCGACGCTGCGAGTGGCTCCCACCGTTCACCTTTCGGGTCAGAACAGTCCGCGGGTGGTGGCCGTGAAGACCGGCCCGCCGCCGTCGAGGTCCCAGGCCAGATCGATCCGGCCGACCCGGGCGTTGCGCGATCTCGTGGGACCGAACCTGATGCCCGCGCCCACCTCGTGCCGGGTGCGGCCCGGCCCCCGGATCTCGTCGTTCCACCAGGCCGAACCGCCGCTGTAGAATAGCGCCCCACCCATTCTAAACAAGCCCAGAACCTCGCCGGGCAGGACCTTTCCCTGCTCGAGGTTCCAGCGGGCCAGGCGGTCGCCCGCCATGCCGTCGAATTCCAGCGTGCGGACCCCCCTCTCCAGACCCAGCACCAGGGCCCGGGAGCCGTCGAGCAGGCTGCCGTGGGCGTATTCGGCGAACGCTCGGGTCACCCACGGAGCCGATTCCCCACCCATCAGGCCCACCCAGCCGGCCACCCCGGAAACCAGGTGGTTGGCCACGCCCGCCCCCCCGGACTCGCCCTCGCCCTCGGCCCGCAGCATCAGCAGGCCGGAGCCCAGGGGCAGCCATTTCTCGACCCAGCCCTCGGTCCGGATGCGGTCCCGGCCGCCGGCCGCGGTCGAGCCCAGGAACTCCGGGATGGGACCGACCTTCACGTCCGCCACCAGGTCCAGGGACAGATCCTCCACCGGCCCGTACTGGAGGATGAACCGGCGCTCGTCCCACCGGCGGCCCTCGGTGCGCAACCACAGGTAGGTGAAGACGGTGGTCCCCTCGATCCGGGCCGGGGGCCGTCCCGGATCCTGCAGCCAGCCGAGGTCCACGAAGCGGTCGTCCGAAAGCTCGTAAGCAGGTTGGTCCAGCACGTAGCCGGTCTCGGTCACCTTGACTCCGGCTCCCAGCCGCCAGATGCGGCCCGCCCCCGCGCCGTGGACGCGGCGCTGCAGGCTGGCCTCGATCCCCTTGTCGCGCAGGGGCAGCAGGACGTGCAGGCTGGCCGGCCGGGCCGGATCCAGGCCGGCGGGGCTCGCGTTGCTGAGGAAGTACTTCCTCTCGAGCCGGGAGTCCCAGGCCTGGAGGTTCCAGCCCCAGGCATCGTCCTGGGCCCAGAACGGCCGGCTCAGGAAGACCCCCCGGCTGTGGCCGCTCTCCAGCTCGGCGAAGTCGACGCCGAACCACACCGCTGCGCCGAACATACGGCGCTGCCGGTACCAGAGGTTCCAGAAGGAACTGGTCTCGTCCGCTCCCAGGCCCGCTCCCAGGGTCAGCCCCCTGCCGAGGAAGTTGTTGTCCGAGAACCGGACGTTCCAGCGCGTTTCCCCGCTCGAGGCGCGGGCGTACGCGAACGAGGTCTCCAGGGTCCAGGATTCGCGGGCCCTCACCTCCACCGTCACCCTGCCGTCGAAGGTGGTGTCCACCGGGACCACCTCGATGCTGTTGAGAAAGCCCAGGGTCCGCAGGTTGCGCTCGGTTTCCTGCAGCCTGGCTGGATCGAAGGGATCGCCGGGGCGGAACAAGAGCTCCCGAGCAATGACGTGCCGGCGGGTGCTGGTATGGACGCCGTTCATGGCCTGGCGGAACATCCGCATGGCGAACCCCGCACCCTCGATCTCCTCGGGCGCGTAGATGTCCCGGGTGACGATCCGGACCTCTCCCACCGAAAGGGGCGCCGGTTCCGCCCCCGCGGGGCAAGGGCGGATGGGGATCGAGCCGAGAACAACCAGGATGAGGACCTGACACACCTTGTCATGTCGTCGCAAATTCATGACATAATGACAGAAATCGGCTGTCATGAATCGTCTTGCAAGCATCGCAAAATCGCGGATCCAACTGTGCCAATGGTAATTCAAGTTGTTTGATGATAATAGCTTGAAATTATTTTTCACGACATCGGGTCCTGCGGGCACAGCCATTGTAATGGGTGGGGGCGAAAGCAACAACAGGGGCCGGCCGCCCGGAATGCCTGACCAGAGAAGATCGGCCCCACTATTTAGCATACCAACCCGAGGAGGACCAGAAATGAATAACCTGATTCCCGTGAGCCGCATGCTGACCGCCGCCCTGAACGGCGAACTCGATCCCTGGAGCGACGGCGAGGCCATGACCCGCTGGACTCCCCGCGCCGACATCCTCGAGGGCGAGAAGGACTACCTGATCATGATGGATCTGCCCGGGGTCAAGAGGGAAGACCTGGAAATCAACCTCGAGAAGCAGAACCTGTGGGTGGCCACCCGCCAGGAGAACGAGGCCCCCGAAGGCTACAAGACCCTCCGGCGCGAGCGGGCCAGCCGCTCCACCTTCAGCCGGTCCTTCAAGCTCGGCGTCACCGTGGCCGAGGACAAGGTCTCGGCCAAGCTGGAGCAGGGCGTCCTGACCATCCGGCTGCCCAAGACCGAGCAGAGCCTGCCCCGCAAGATCGAAGTGGTGCAGGAGGACTGACGCCGCCGCGCCCCGCCGGTTCCCGCCGGCGGGGCGCAGTCCCGGCGCATCCGGGCCGGAGCCCCGCTCCGGCCCGATTTTGCTGGTGGACGCGGGCAGCCGCCGAAGCGATAATGACCCCATGAAACTCATCACCTACCTGCAGGGGCCCATCCCCCGTCCGGGGATCGCCCTGAGCGACCGTGTCGGCCTGGACCTGCTGGCCTGCCAGCCGTCGCTGGCGTCCGCCTGGCCGAACCTTTTCTCCACCATGGACCCGGTGCGGGCCATCTTCGCCGAACGCTCCAAGGAACTGGAAACCATGACCCTGCGCGTCATGGCCGGGGACCCCCTGCCGCTGCCGTTCTTCGACCTGAACGAGGCGCGGCTGCTGGCTCCGGTGATCCTGCCCTCGAAGATCATCGCGGTGGGGCTCAACTACCGGGACCATGCCGAGGAACAGAACAAGCCCCTGCCCGAGCGCCCGCTGCTGTTCAGCAAGGCCCCGTCCTGCCTGCAGGCCCCGGACCTGCCCATCGAGCTGCCCGACGACCTGAAGCAGGTGGATGCCGAGGCCGAGCTCGCGGTCGTCATCGGCAAGCCGGGCCGCGCCATCCCCCGGGAGAAGGCGGCCGAACACATCGCCGGCTACACCTGCATGAACGACGTCTCGGACCGGGAAGCCCAGTACTCGGACAAGCAGTTCTTCCGCGGCAAGAGCATCGACACCGGCGGCCCCTGCGGTCCCTGGATCGTCACGCCTGAGGACCTGCCACCCTTGGCCCACGGCCTGGCCGTCACCTGCCACTGGAACGGCAAGCTGATGCAGGAGAGCAACACCGACCAGCTCATCTTCCCGGTCGACCACCTGATCAGCTACATCAGCCGCAACATGACCCTGCTGCCGGGCGACATCATCACGACCGGGACACCCGGCGGCGTGGGCGTCTTCCGCGATCCCCAGGTCTTCCTCAAACCCGGGGATCTGGTGGAAGTGACGGTCGAGGGCATCGGCACCCTGAGCAATCCGGTGAGGCGCTGGAATCCCGGTTCCTGACCCGTCGCGGCCGGCCTTGCAGATTCGGACCCTGATCCCGGACCGGTATTGCGGAATGCCACCCCTGAGCGGAGAGCAGCGTAACGCCGGCTCCTCCGCTTTTTTTTTGCTCCTTCCCGACCTGCCCCATCAGGGCCTCTGATCCCCGGGAAATGAGGGTTCTTTCTCCGATGGGCCCATGATCGCCGGAGGTTCCCCGCCGCGGCGGAACGCTCCTTGCGGTTTCCCGGGAAAACGGGTGGCAAAACGGGCAGGACGCAATCCGGCCCGTGCGCTCCTGGCCGAGAAGACCCTGATCGACCAGTGAAAGACGGAGAAGCCCCAACATGTGCAACGCAGCGACCGTCAGTGTCCCCGAATTGATCAGCCTGCTGGAGAAGATCCCTTCGTACAACGAGTACCGGTCCTGCGACGATGCTGCCGGCAAGGAACGGGAGTACCGGCGCGCCCTGGGCCTGCTGCTCAAGGACTGCGGAGACTACCTGCTGAACATCGCCGAGAAGAAGTCCCAGATCCTCAACGGGGACATGCAGGCCATGATCGACGGGCTGGTGGACCGGATCAGCGTGATCTTCCGCCGTCTCGATCGCGATGGCATGGTCTGCCTGGTGGGCGACCACGACACCACCATCGCCGAGCTCGAGGATCTGGACGTCCGCCTCATCCTCCTGGTCGAGGAGACCATGGAACTCGTGCACAACCTGGAGGCGGACGTGCCCGCCGCCAGCTGGTTCCAGTCCGAGGCGACCCGGCTGTCGCGTGACCTGGCGACCTTCAGCGAGATGACCGAAGAGCGCAACTACCTGCTCGGGCTGGGCTGGGAATCCGAATTCGCCATGAAGTGAGATGCACCATGAGGACCGGACGTCAGACAGTATCCCCCTTGCCGGCGGCCTCCCCCGCCTCCCGGGCCGGCGAATACCCTAATCCGGTGGAGTGGTCGCTGGACCCCGCCCAGGGGACGATCCAGGGGCCCCTGGACCTGACGTTCTTCCGCGATCACCAGCTCTTGCTGCATCTGGAGGCCGACCAGGTCGGCCTGCTGACCCGGGAGGGTCATCTGGACAGGATCCTGCTCGGCGGCCGCCATCTGCTGGACATCGGGCAAGGGAGAAACCGGATCGCTCCGGAACATGAGCTGGTCCTGATGGTCCTCGACCAGGTCTTCCCCCTGAACTGGACCCGCCTGAATCCCGTCTCCTGGGGACCGGAACCCTGCCGACCCCTGCTCGGGGAATGCACGGTCGGCATCCGGGGTCCCGCCGCCTTCTTCAACACCTTCATGGCCGGCAGCCGCCACCTCGAACCGGCGTTCCTGCAACGGTTGATCGACCAGACCGTGCGCGGCCTGCTGGAACAGGTCCTGACCGGAGCGGATTTCGATCCCGCGTCCGTGGCCTTCCCCGAACTCCAGGCACGCATCACCCGGCTCGGCCCCGACCTGCTCCAGGACCAGCTGGCTGTGTTCGGCCTGACCTGCACCGGGCTGGCGGTCTACACGGCCGCTCCGGCGGGCCCGGGGGAGGGCTTGCTTGCCGACCCCACCGAGATCGCTGGACAATTCTCGGGCATCGCCCAATAATTGCCGGGACAGCCCATCTCCGGTCCAACCCGTTCGGGGAGCGTTCCGACCCTGTGTTTGCCCATCTCTTCCAGCCCGCGTGCGGCCGCCCATCGCTCGCCGCCCTCGCCCTGATCACCCTCGCGGCCGTCGCAGCCGTCGGGGGACCCGCCGCCCGAGCCCAGGAGTTCACCTTCCCCTCGCGCAGCGACGAGGTCCCCGTGCTGACGGCCATCGAGATCAGCGGCAACGAACACAGCGACCGCTCCCTGGTGCTGCGGATCATGGCTCTGGAAATCGGCCGGCCCCTGACCCTGGACGACATGGACCGGGCCTGGGACAGCCTGGAGGATTGCGGGTTCTTCCGGTTCGTGGAGATGGAATACGACGACGAGGAGCCCGGCGAGGTCGTCCTGCGGGTCATCCTCGAGGAGGACCTGTCCACCTATTACGGGCCGTTGCTCCGTTACGACCGGCGATTCAAGTACCTGGCCGGCGGCCAGGTGGAGCTGCGCAACCTGAGAGGCAAGGGCGAGAAGCTGCGCATCGAGGCGGCGCCCGCCTACATCCAGCACGCTCTGGTCTCCTGGGACCGGCCCTGGTTCCTGGGCCGGAAGGGCCTGCAGGCCCGGGTCGAGGTGTCGGGCCGGCAGGGAGGGTTCGTCCACCGGCCGTTCCGCTTCCGCAAGTGGGACGCCGCGGCCGAAGTGCGCTGGAGCTCCTCCGGGGGGCTTTTCCTGGACGCCCGCTTCGGCGTCGGCCAGTTCGAGCGGCGGGACGGGTTCGCCTGGCCCTCGCCCGTGCGGGGCGACGAGCCCGCCGGAGCCACCGACCTTTTCCTGCCGGGAATCGACGACCTGACCGTGGTGGAGCTGGCCGGCGGATGGGACTCCCGGGACAACGCCTACTATCCTCAGGGCGGGATCTTCTGCGAAGGCCGCGCGCGGCGCTGGACCAGTGACGCCACGCCCACCTACCTGGAGACGAGCCTGGACGCCCGGGCCTTCCTGCCGCTGCCCTGGAGCGGGCACCTGCTGGCCCTGCATGCCTGGGGCCGCACCACCGACCGCCCCGCCCACCTGGACAACCTCCTGTTCCTCGGCGGGCCGGGCTCCGTGCGGGGGCTGCCCCTGGGAGTGCGCGAGGGCGACAGCGGCTACCTGCTGTCCGCCGAGTACCGCATCCCCCTGTTCCTGCTGCCCATCTCGCCCCAGGGCGAGCTGGTCGGGTTCGGGATCCACTTCTTCGGGGATGCGGGAGATGCCTGGTTCCACGGCGACGAGGCGGGCCGGGCCATCCAGAGCCTGGGGGCGGGGGCCCACTTGAACCTGGACACGCTGCAGCTGCGGTTCGAGGGGGCGCGCACCAGCGAGGGCGACTGGCGCTTCGAATTCATGGACACGTTCAACTTCTGACCCGCCTGGATCAGCCGGCCGCGCTCCGGGGCGGGAACGGCGAGGGTTCCCCCGCCAGGAAGGCGGCCTGCGCCCGCCTGAACTCCTCCCCCGTCCAGGACTCGTGCCTGAGCTCGGCGATCTCGGCCAGAACCGCGGGCGGCAGGGTCTCGTGGTCCTCCAGCAGGTTCAGGATGCGGCGCGTCCCCCGCAGGGCGGAGGGGCCGCCCCTGGCCAGGGATTCCATCACCCCCGCCACCGCTGCGTCGAGGTCCTCCGGAGCGACCACCCGGCTGAAGAATCCCGTCCCTGAGGCGCGTGCGGCTCCGACCGGCTCGCCGGTCAGCAGCATCTCCCTGACCAGCGGCGAACCCAGGGCGCGGATCAACCGCCGCAAGCCGGTGTGGCTGTAGATCAGTCCCAGCCGCACCGGAGGCAAGGCCACCCGCACCCGGTCGGTCGCGATGCGGATGTCCGCGCAGGCCAGCAGCTCCACGGCGCCGCCCCAGGCGTCCCCTTGCACCCGCGCCACGATCGGTGAAGGGTAGGCGGATAGCAGATCCATGACCTGCTCGAAGGGGTGGGATGCACGCACCCGCGGATCGCGATGGAAGATGGCCTCGGGGATCTCCCCGATGGGATAACCGGTCGAGAAGTGCTTGCCGCGCGAGCCGATCAGCAGGATGGGAGCCTCGCCCGCCGCCAGATCCCTCAGGTGGGCGGCCGCGTCCTCCAGCA
>Ga0180009_10007474_pt1 | contig 11138 bp, 8 predicted proteins | sample OS_PC_MetaG_FD_123537 | JGI IMG/M metagenome (GOLD analysis project Ga0180009, IMG submission 123537) | Groundwater microbial communities from the Aspo Hard Rock Laboratory (HRL) deep subsurface site, Sweden - OS_PC_MetaG | ecosystem: Environmental > Aquatic > Deep subsurface > Groundwater...
ATTTGGCCTAGATTCGTAGATAGCCCCTATAACCCCGATGGGGGTGCGTATCTTACCTATCTGAAGACCGTTTGGCCTCCTCCACATCTTGGTTACCTCGCCGACCGGGTCGGGGAGGGAGGCAATCTCTCTCAGACCCTTAGCCATTGCCTCGATTCGTTTTGCGTCAAGAGTTAGCCTGTCGATGAGGGCGGCGGAGAGATTATTCTTTTTCCCCTCCTCCAAGTCTTGCCCATTGGCCTTAATCAGGATATCTATGTTAACTATAAGGGCGGCGGCCATATTTATAATGGCCTTATTCTTGAGTTCGGTTGTTAGGTTTCCGAGCAGACGGGCGGCCTTTTTACTATCCTTGGCTATCTTGATTATCTTTTCTTCAAGCATCGTCGTCTCCTGTAAAAAATACCATGTTATCGCGATGGATAACCTCGTCCCCCATTCTAAACCCGAGGCATTCCCCTATCTTGGAGGTGTGGCAGCCCTGAATTCTGGCTATATCCTTCGAATCATAATTCACCAAACCGACTCCAATTTCCCGATTATCTTCAGCAGAGATGAAACTTATGGCATCCCCCCTCAAAAAATTCCCCTCTACCTTAACTATTCCGGCGGGGAGAAGGCTTCTATGTTTTGATATTACGGCCTCTCTGGCCCCATTATCTATATATATTTTACCCCTACGCTTTAGAGTATGGGCTATCCACCTTTTCTTGGCCCCGGCCCTATCCTTTGAGGGTTTAAAGGTTGTGCCTACCTTTTTCCCCTCAAGAATCTTTTTTATAACCGAGGTGTTTTTCCCTTCGGCTATAACCATCTCTATCCCTGAGGACATACATCTTTCGGCCGCCTCTATCTTGGTGACCATTCCCCCCGAACCCCAGGCAGAGGAAGATTTCCAAGCCGAGTTTTTGATGTGGCCGTCTATTTTGTCGACTACATCTATTATTTTCGCCTCAGGATTGTTTGTCGGATTGGACGAATAAAGCCCCTTGACATCCGATAAGATAATTAGAAGTTCGGCATCTACCATGTCGGCAACCATGGCCGACATGGCATCGTTATCGCCAAACTTTAGTTCGTCTACGGACACGGTGTCGTTTTCATTTATTATTGGGATGACCCCTGATTTTAACAATATCATCAGGGTGGTCTTGGCGTTCAGATAACGGTTTCTGTTGCTCAGATCGGCATGGGTCAGAAGGATTTGGGCGACTGTTTTTCCCCTCTTGCTGAAGTATTTTTCATACTTTCCGACCAGGAGGCTCTGTCCTACGGAGGCTGCGGCCTGTTTTCCTGATATATCATCGGGGGCCAGCTTAATCTTTAATTGATGTATTCCGGCTACAACCGCTCCGGAGGAGACGAGTATTACTTCAAGTCCTGAATTGTGCAGGAGGGATAACTGTTTAGCTATCCCCCTTATGACCGTATCGTCTATGCTCTTGGTATCTTTGGCCATGAGCACAGCGCTCCCGACCTTAACCACGACCCGCTTAATCTTCTTTGTCACCATCTTCGTTTATCCTTCTCTGAAGGCCTGCCTTGACCTCTTCATATAGGCGATATATCAGGTTTTGTACCCCGGCCCCGGTTATGGCCGATATCGTGAAAACCTCTATATCTTTCTTTTTAAAATAGTTTACCATCTCATCTAGGCTCTTGTCGTCAGGAGATAATTCTATCTTATTTAGGGCCACTATTTGCGGTTTATCTCTTAGAAGGGGATTAAACTCGGCCAGCTCCTTATTTATCTTTTCATAATCGACTAAGGGGTCCCTCTCGTCAGGTGGAAAGGCATCAATTAGATGCAGCAGTATGGATGTCCTCTCAACATGCCTAAGGAAACGGTCTCCCAATCCCTTCCCCATGTGTGCCCCCTCTATCAGGCCGGGGATATCGACGGCCACAAAGGATTTAAATTCCCCGACCTTTACTATCCCGAGGTTAGGCACTATGGTGGTGAAAGGATAGTCGGCAATCTTCGGTTTGGCCGATGATATTCTGGAGATGAGGGTCGATTTTCCCGCATTGGGACAGCCTATAATCCCCACATCGGCCAATAGCTTTAATTCCAATTTAAGCCTAAGAGATGCCCCCTCTTCTCCCGGTTGGGCAAACCTTGGGGCACGGTGGGTTGAGGACTTGAAGAATGTATTCCCTTTCCCCCCTCTCCCCCCTTGGGCCACAACAAAGTCCATTTCGCCGTCTATGTCGGCTATAAATTCATCGGTTTCACAGTTTTTGACTACCGTCCCCACGGGAACCCTTACTATTAGGTCGTCTCCCTGCTTCCCATGTTTTTTGGCCCCTTCTCCGCCTGAACCGGAATTGGCCGTATAATATTGTTGATATCTGAGGTCAAGGAGGGTGTTGAGAGTCTTATCTCCCCTCATGACAACGCTTCCCCCGTTTCCGCCGTCCCCGCCGTCAGGACCACCTTTAGGGATAAATTTGGCCCTCATGAAACTGGCCGCGCCTTTTCCCCCGTCTCCGGCCTTTACATATATTTTGACTTCATCAACGAATAGCAAACTCTAAACCTTTGTAAAATAGTATTCAAGCGGCAATTTAACTATCTTGCCGATGTCGGTATGTTAAGGTATCGTGACGATAACGATAACTACAATGAGGATTATACTGAAAAAGCTGTGCTCCTGATAGGTTTATCTGGAGTCAGCCGGTTTTGATTGGCAAGGGGACTTGATGTCCCTCTTGCCAATAAAGGATTTTTTAGGCGGGATAGACGCTTACAAATTTCTTCTTTTTTGCCTTTGTCTCAAACTTGACGACCCCCTCAATAGTTGAGAAGAGGGTGTAATCTCCCCCGGCCATAACATTCTCTCCCGGGTGGAAAACGGTTCCCCGCTGTCTTACAATAATGTTTCCGGCCAGAACGTGCTGACCACCAAATCGTTTCACGCCGAGACGCTTGCTTACACTATCTCTTCCGTTAGAGGTACTTCCTTGTCCTTTTTTATGAGCCATTCTTATTTCTCCTCATCTTTGACGGATGGGGCGGTGGAACCGCCAACGGATATTATCTCGACCTCAGTCACAAGCTGTCTGTGACCATTAGTTCTACGGTATCCTTTTCTCCGCCTCTTTTTCACGACTAAAACCTTTTTGTCCTTATACTGTCTCAAAATCTTGCCCACGACAGGAACCCCCTCTACCGAAGGCTGCCCTACCTTAAGACCTTCTTCCGAATCGACCAGAAGGACATCATCAAATTTAATCTTGCTGTCAACATCCCCTTCTATATGCTCCAGATGGATGATTGTGCCCGGCGAGACAGCGTACTGCTTGCCACCACTTCTAACTACTGCGTACATAATATATAATCTCCTGATTTTTATTAGATTCGACAGTCTAACACCTTGAGATATTTCATGTCAAACACTTTTTCCATTGGCGGCGAGGTTTGTTTTTCCAGTTTTTGAGAGTATAATCGGTAAAATTAATATTATAAAACCTGCTCTCCCCCACAAAACGTCACCGGAGAAAAGATGTCTGGCACCCGAAAACAGAATATCCTGATAGTTGATGATGTCCAGGCCAACCTCTTCTCATTAGAGGTTATATTAAAACCGCTCGGTGTCAATATTTTAAGGGCCTCGTCCGGCCAAGAAGCCCTCAAGATTGTCTTTGAAAAGGATCTGGACCTCATAATACTAGATATACAAATGCCGGATATGGATGGTCTGGAGACAGCCAAACTTATTAAGGGGCGGGAGAGAAGCCACCATATCCCCATCATATTTGTTGCTGCCCTGAATCGCGAAGATAAACAGATGTTTGACGGCTATAAGATTGGGGGGGTTGACTATATCTTTAAGCCTATAGACCCTGAAATGCTGATAGCCAAGGCCAAGGTTTTTCTCAAAATAGAGTCGCAAAACAGATTAATAAAGGAGCAGGCCAGAGAGATAGCGGAGAGGGGGAATCTCTTCAGGAGCATTTCCTCTTCGGCCAAGGATGCCATAATTACCATAGATTCAGGTTGTTATATATCTTATTGGAACGAGGCCGCCGAAAACATGTTCGGTTATAAGGCGGAGGAGATTATGGCCGACAAGAAGTTTATTGATATTGTTGCGGATAAGGAGCTGTTTGTCCGCCTTTTCGAACGGATGCTTGAAGAGGAGGAAGAGACTGATATAGGGCAACATGTCGAGTTGGCTGCCCTGAGGAGGAACGGCTCTAAATTTCCCGTAGAACTTTCTGCCTCCGTAATAAAGATAGAGAATAACAGCAGTCTGGTGATGATTATAAGGGATCTGACTCAACGAAAAGAGATAGAGAAGAAACTTGAGTCTATAGCCTATTACGACTCTTTGACCGGCCTTCCGAACAGGATGCTTTTGTTCGACAGGTTGGGGCAGGTGATCAGGCAGGCCAAGAGGGACGAGAATTCCCTTGGGCTGTTATTTGTTGACCTCGACCACTTTAAATCTATAAACGACACCTTGGGGCACCATATAGGGGATATGCTCCTCAAGGAAACGGCCAACAGGCTCACCTCCTCCGTTCGGGAGTTCGATACGGTAGCCCGTCTGGGGGGGGATGAATTTGCCGTTGTGTTTTCCAATATTTCCGATTCAGCCACTTTGGCCTCGGTGGCCGAAAAGATTATTGCCGCGGTTTCCTCCCCCTACCACCTAAGGGATTATGTATGCTCTATAGGGGCAAGTGTCGGCATAAGTATCTACCCCGATGACGGCACAAATGTTACCGCACTCCTTAAGAATGCCGATACAGCTATGTATAGGGCCAAAGAGGGGGGTGGGAATAACTATCAATTCTGCACCACGGCGATAAAAGAGGAGGTCTTGGCCCGCTTTAGGCTGGAGGGGGAACTCAGAAGGGCGGTTAGTGAAAACAATTTTTCTGTCTACTACCAGCCGCAGATAGATGTCCGGACAAGGCGTGTGGTTGGAGTGGAGGCCTTGGTGCGTTGGCTATCCCCCGAGATGAGGGAGCTGGTTTCTCCCTCCAAATTTATTCCTTTGGCCGAGGATATCGGGCTTATATTCCAGATTTGGGAGCATGTCCTTAACAAGGCTACCGGTCAGATGGCCGAATGGCATTCAAATGGTTTTCACTCCCTCCTTGGTTCCGTAAATATATCTCACCGGCAGTTTAGAAATGGGGATCTTTTGACCACAATCAAAAATGCCCTGAAAATATCCGGGCTTCCCCCCGAGAATCTTCAACTGGAGCTGACCGAGAGTGCCGTTATGCACGACCCGAAGAAGGTTATAGATACATTATTGGCCATCAAGGATATGGGGATTAAGATAGCCCTGGATGATTTTGGGACAGGACACTCATCCCTCTCCTGCCTGAAAGACATCCCTATCGATACCTTGAAAATAGACCGTTCCTTTGTTGAGAATATATGCCGTATGGATAGGGACAGAGATATTGTTAAGGCGATTATAGCCATGTCTCATAGTCTATCGCTAAAGGTGGTAGCCGAGGGGGTTGAAGAGATGAGGCAGTACGAAATGCTGAAGGATTTAGGGTGTGATGTAATTCAGGGGTTTCTTTTTGGGAAACCCCTGAATTCGGAAGACTTTCACGCGTTCGTCACAGAGAACCACGCAAATCCTGTTTTAATAAACTAACGGCGGCTATTCTATAGCCTGCCGCTTACAATATTCTCTACAACACTCGGATCGGCCAGAGTGGAGATATCTCCAAGGTCATCCATTTCACCCCTGGCAACCTTCTTCAATATCCTCCTCATAATCTTTCCGCTCCTTGTCTTTGGAAGACCATCAACAAACTGCAGCTTGTCAGGTGTGGCAATCGCCCCGATTGCCTTTCTGATATGGGCAATCAGTTCCTTTCTCAGGTCGTCGCTGGCGGTAACACCATCCTTCAGGATGACATAGACATAGAGACCTTCCCCTTTAATCTCATGGGGGAATCCTACCGTGGCGGCCTCGGCTACAGCCTTGTGGGAAACAAGGGCGCTTTCAACCTCGGCCGTACCCAAGCGGTGTCCCGAGACGTTAACGACGTCATCTATCCTTCCCATAAGCCAGAAGTCTCCGTCCTTGTCTATTCTGGCGCCGTCACCGCTGAAGTAGAACCCAGGGAACCTTGAAAAATAGATCTCCTTCATCCTGGTATTCCCCTCGCCGTATGTCCCTCGAAGCATACCGGGCCAAGGCTTATCTATAACAAGATATCCCCCCTCGTCTACCCCTGCCTCTGTACCATCCTCTTTTAATATCTTCGGACTGATTCCAAAGAAAGGTCTGGCCGCCGAACCTGGTTTGGTGGTTATAGCGCCGGGGAGGGGGGTAATAAGAATTCCTCCGGTTTCTGTTTGCCACCATGTGTCAACTATCGGGGTTTTCCCTTTGCCGACCATGTTGTGATACCAGAGCCAAGCCTCAGGATTAATAGGTTCTCCAACACTCCCCAAAACCTTTAGGCTTTCCATAGGATGTTTTTCAACCCAATCGTCTCCCTGTTTCATCAGCGCCCTTATGGCGGTTGGGGCGGTGTAGAATATGTTTACCTTATGTTTGTCGACTATCTCCCAGAAACGGTCAGGTTTTGGGTAGGTCGGAACCCCTTCAAACATTAGGGATGTGGCCCCATTGAGCAAAGGACCGTAGACGATATAGCTATGCCCTGTAATCCAGCCTATGTCGGCCGTACAGAAGTAGGTGTCCTCTTCGTGATAATTGAAGATATATTTAAATGTCTGTGCTGTATAGAGAAGGTAACCGGCTGTTGTATGCAGAACGCCCTTCGGTTTCCCGGTAGAACCGCTGGTGTAGAGGATAAACAAAGGATCTTCCGACTCCATCTGTTCCGGCTCGCAGTAGGAGGTAATGTCATCGGCGGCCATCTCTTCATCCCAATAGCAATCACGTCCTGCCTCCATATGGACATTGGCCCCTGTTCTCCTGACAACGATAACCGTTTGAACATCGGGACATTCCTTCATCGCCTCGTCACAACTGACCTTTAATGGAATAGGCTTTCCGGCTCTCAATCCTTCATCGGCGGTTATAACGAGATGTGACTCTGATGCGACTACCCTTGTGGACAAGGCGGAAGGACTAAACCCGCCAAAGACGACGTTATGTATTACCCCTATCCTGGCGCAGGCCAAAACGGCAATGGCCACCTCGGGAATCATCGGCATATATATGGTGGCTCTAAGCCCCTTCTTCATCCCCTTCTTTTTGAGGACATTGGCAAAACGGTTTACTTCGTAATGGAGCTGCTGGTAGGTGTATGTTTTGACGGAACCATCCTCTGCTTCCCAGATGATGGCCGCTTTATTGCGTCGTGATGTTGTGAGGTGGCGGTCTAAACAGTTGACGGAGGCGTTTAGCTTTCCTCCCTTGAACCATTCGATGCGCGGGTCAATGAAATCGTAATCTAAGACGGTGTCCCACTTTTTGAACCAATCAAGGGTTTCAGCCCGTTTAGCCCAAAAACCTTCCGGATCGTCTATCGATTCTTTGTATAGCTTTTCGTATTCCCCCTCGCTTTTGATATAAGCGGTTGCCCTAAACTCATCTGACGGGGGGAAAGACCTGCCGACCTCACTCAAAACCTGAATGGTATTTTCTACCATGATTTTCTCCTTCTCTAAATTAATGCACCGCTTAAATTAAAAGAGACCTAATATTATTTAAGTCCCAATAAAATATAATATAATAGCCCGCAAGTCAAGCAATACCAAGGGTCTACATTCTTGCTTTACATATGGTTTTCTATCTGTAGTAAGATGGTACTATTCTAAAAATAATATCTTAAATAGGCGATGAATATTTATAAATCCGTTAAATCTGTTATGTATGGAGATGCTGAGGATAAAACCCCCGTATCCTCTCTCCTTAAGGGGGGATCTATTGTGTATGGGGGGGCTGTTTCTCTACGGAGTTCTCTCTATAGCCGAGGAGTCTTGCGGGTAAAAAAGCTGCCTAAACCTGTTATCAGTATAGGAAACCTAACGGTGGGGGGAACCGGCAAGACCCCGGCCGTCATAATGGTGGCCGAAAGGCTCCTTAAGATGGGGAAGAAACCGGTCATTTTGAGCCGCGGTTATAAGAGAGAGGGGGGGAATGCCTCGACGATAGTCTCAGATGGGGATACCCTGTTGGCCGATAGGCGATATGCCGGTGACGAGCCCTATATGATAGCCAAAAGATTGAAGGGGGTTCCGGTGGTTGTCGGCTCTAACCGTTTTGCCTCAGGCCTTCTGGCCCTGGAAAGGTTTGAGGTCAATGTCTTTATTCTGGATGATGGCTTTCAGAGAATACAGCTTCACCGTGACCTTAATATCCTACTTATCGATTCCAAAAATCCATTCGGCAACGGTCACCTCCTCCCGCGAGGGATATTGAGAGAACCGATTGAGGCCGCCGCTAGGGCCGACATTATTATCCTTACAAAATGCGATTCGGATAGTGTCTCTATCCCACCTCAGATTCCAAACCATATTCCTATTGCCCTATCGGCCACAACCATATCTAAGCTCATAAGTGTGAGCAATGGAGAGACTCAGCCGATAGAGATAATAAAGGGGAAGAAGGTAGCCGCCTTCTGCGGGATAGGTTCTCCTGAATCATTTGCCGATAGTCTTAAAGATGCAGGGGCCGAGGTTCTAATATTTAAATCATTCCCCGACCATCATGCCTACTCCTCTAATGATATTAATGAAATATTATCGGAAGCAGTAGTGGAGGGAGTAGATTATCTTGTAACTACAGAAAAGGACTCTGTGAAACTCTCCAAAAACATTAGAGCCGCCGTCCCCCTCCTATTTGTCTCCATAGATATGACTCTCTTAAAAGGGGGAGATTCTTTGAATGCCGCCATACGAAATATCTTTTCTTCCAAATGAGCCTCTTTGCCGAAATAGCCTTTGATCTCCCCCTGGCCGGGACATTTACCTATATCATCCCCGAGGAGATGATTTCCTCAGCCAAACCTGGCGTCAGGGTGGTGGCCCCCTTTGGCCGAAGAAAGCTGGTCGGTTATATAATCTCTCTAAAAGATTCCTCCGAATTCCCCAATCCGAAAGAGATTGTTAAGCTTTTAGACCCCGAGATTGTCATCCCGGCCGGCATCATCGATCTGGCCACCTGGATATCCAACTACTACATCTGCACCCTTGGAGAAGCCCTCGGAGCGGCCCTCCCTTTTTGGGGAGATATCAAAGAGGTTTCCATCTATAGCCTAACCCCCAAGGGGGATAAGGAACTCTATGGGGGAAAGATAACCGATGAGGTGGATGCCCAGATGCTCCAATATCTGGCCGATAACGGCCCAGCCGAACGGGGGAGCCTTGAGAGAAAAGTGAATGGAATAAATCCGCGTACCGTTAATGATCTTAAAAAACGAGGGCTTTTAAAGGTAAGCAAAGAGATAGTCACCAAAAAAGCGAGAGAGAAGAATCGTGATACTGCTCCTATAGTCGAGGGGAAGATTAAGCTCACCTCCACCCAGAAAGGGCTACTCGATACGATTGTCTCCGCCCTCGATTCAGCCGAAGGGGAGACATATCTCCTTCAGGGGGTGACAGGGAGCGGCAAGACAGAGGTTTATATAAGGAGTGCAGCCGAGGCGGTTGCCAGGGGGAGAAATGTCATAATCCTTGTCCCCGAAATTTCCTTAACCGTTCAGATGGTTGACCGCTTTATCTCCCGTTTTGGGGATAAGGTTGCCCTACTCCATAGTGGCCTTACCCCGGTTGAGAAATACCTGGAATGGCTCCGTATTCTAAGCGGGGAAGCCAAGATTGCCATCGGTGCCCGTTCAGCCATATTCGCCCCATTCGAAGATGTTGGCCTTATTGTGGTAGATGAAGAGCACGATTCCTCCTACAAGCAGGAAGAGACCCCACGCTATAACGCCAGAGACCTAGCGGTTGTCAGAGGTCGCAAGGGGAAAGGGGTTGTCCTTCTCGGTTCGGCCACCCCATCTCTTGAGTCTTACAACAATGTCTTAACCGGTAGATATAAAAGCCTTACCCTCCCTGAGAGGATAGATGGGAGCGGTATGCCGAAAACCCTTGTAACCGACCTGCGTAAAGCAGAGATGGAGGGGCATATAACAGCCGACCTTAAAGGGAAGATAGAGGAACGGTTGAGCAGGGGGGAGCAGACCCTTCTATTTCTAAACCGGAGAGGAACGGCACCATTTATTCAATGTACCGATTGCGGTTATGTTTGGCGCTGTGCCAACTGTGATATCTCTCTCACCTATCACAGACAGGGGAATCTGGGGATATGCCACTACTGCGGGTTCGAAGAGACCATTGCCGACAAATGCCCCGAATGTAAAGGGGATAAGATTTCTCTCAAAGGGGTTGGGACGCAGATGTTGGAGGAGGAGATTGTGGCTCTCTTCCCCAAAGCCAGAGTAGCCAGGTTAGACCGAGATTCCTCACGCAAAGCGGGGGAGATTGAGAGGATATTTGAACGGCTTCGGACAGGAGATATAGATATCCTAATCGGCACCCAGATGATATCGAAAGGGCACGACTACCCGAATATTACACTGGTCGGTGTAATACTGGCCGACAGTATGTTGAACATCGCTGATTTCCGCTCGACCGAAAGAACCTTCCAGCAGATTGTTCAGGTCTCAGGCCGCGGTGGGCGAGGGGCTAAAGAGGGAGAAGTGGTTATCCAAACCTATTCCCCCGACCACTACTCGATAGTCTTTGCCACCTCAAACAGCGACGCACAATTTTATGAGCGGGAACTTAGTTTTAGGAAAGAACTTCTCTATCCCCCTTTCGCCAGAATCATCGGGATAAGGATTGAATCGATTGATGAGAAGAAATGCCGTGGAGAAACCGCCAGACTTAGCCGAATAGTAGATGCGGTTATTAGTCGAAACAAAGGGGTCACAAAACTTGGCCCTGCTCAGGCGTTGGTTTATAGGGTGCAGAACAGATACCGCTGGCAGATAGTCTTAAAGGGGGAGGATATTAAACCGCTTCATTCGGTTGTCCGAGAATCTATTCATAGGTGGGAAGAGGGGAGTGCGGGGACTGTAAGACTCGTCGTCGATGTTGATCCGTTAAACCTTGTTTAACAGAGCGGGATAAATTCGTATACTGTTTCTTCTTCATTTCTTGTGCGGAAAAGAGATGG
>Ga0180009_10007475_pt1 | contig 11138 bp, 19 predicted proteins | sample OS_PC_MetaG_FD_123537 | JGI IMG/M metagenome (GOLD analysis project Ga0180009, IMG submission 123537) | Groundwater microbial communities from the Aspo Hard Rock Laboratory (HRL) deep subsurface site, Sweden - OS_PC_MetaG | ecosystem: Environmental > Aquatic > Deep subsurface > Groundwater...
ACGGTGTTGTTTTGTGTGGTGCAAATACTGTATAATGATTCCGGGGCATTTGTCCCGATAGTAGTTGCAAACAGCAGTTCCTCGAACTTTTCCTTGAATGTTCTGGCCAGTGTTTTGTATTTGTGTTCGGTTAAATTAATCAACTGTTCCTTGCCAACGTTCTGGATGTCGATCTTTTTCTCACTCAAAACAACTGTATCATTTATCCATTTCCAGTTGAATTGAGCCTCGTCCATCGTTTCCTCGGGGGACAGTGTGATTTCATCATATTCGCCCATTGCACGGGCATTACCAGAACCATAATCCAACGGCTGACTAATGTACTTGCCACCGGATACGGCACGGGATTTTTTTAGCAACCTGCTTGAAATAAACGTGTCCTGGGTCACTACCCGAACCACGTCTTCTTTAAAAGCAGCGGTACATATATTGAGGTCGGTTAAAACCTCAGTAAGACTTCTTGCACCCATAATATGCTCCTATTTACTTGTGTCCGGTCAGACCGGACGGATTATTAATTGTCAAACAGAAGGCTCATTTTTATCAACTACCGAGTTTCTTTAATAGGCGGGCGGTTGTTTCTTCAAATGAATTTGATTTTTCCTTATAGGCAAATTCATCTGCACCACCACCCTCAGCACCCGGAACTGTTTCTTCCTCAAGCGGTTCTTTAGCACGCTTATCGGTCAATTTATTGTTCCGGTCTTTCAATTCCTTTTTATACTTATCAATCTCCACTTTTAGCGTCTTAACTTCGTCAGATAGTGTAGTGATCTGCTGCGCACGGTCGTTGCTCATTTTGAGTTCGTGTGCAATAATGAGATTTACACCCTTCCGGTCGGCTGTATCGCTAAGTTTCCTGAGATTCTCCATATCCTTGTAGGATTCGTCCAGTGCGACTAATACCTTAATTTGTTTTTCGGCATCAGCATCAAACGCTTTCTGGCGTTCCTCTACTTGGGTTTTGGAGTAATTAAGCATTTCGGGAAGTTTACGAAATGGATTAAGGGTCTTGTCCTGCTCACCTTCGGCTTTGTCAGGGTCAAACCAATCGTCGAGAGCCTCCATAAACGATTCGTCCGCAATTACTTTTGTGATCTCTTCCGAACTAAGGTTCGTTACAAGTTCATTAAAAGCCTTGCGTTCGTCGGCGATTGATTGTGATTTTTGGGTATTCGATGCCATGAAATTTTCATAGTTTTTCAGGTCTTTAAGCAGTTGGCTACGCTTATCGGGCGTATCATACTGTAATAGTATGTCAGCAACTGAATCAACGAACACACCGTCCTCAGTCTCCATTTCTTCGGTTTCTTTATCTTCTTCGAGATTTTCTTTGTCAATAGTTTTGTCAACATCTTTGTCGTCGGGGATTTCAACCTTTTCTTCTGTTTCTTTGTCCTCTGTTTTGTCGTTTAGCATTTCGTCTATTGTGCCGATTTCTTCTGATAAGCCCATATTGTAATCAGCGTTGCTTTCAACATTGTCATCGGAAATTGAATCTTTTTCGGAGTAGTCGGGATTCATACCGATTTTGTCCAACACTTCCGGCGCTAATTTGAAATCATCGCCTAAGCCCCGGTTGTTTTCTGTAGGTTTTATTTCTTTATCCATTATATCACCTACATGCTCAATGCGTTTTTATTCATCAAGGTCGTTATCGGCTTCCCGTCGGGACCGGGTACTGCCCGGAAATTGTAGGGAGAAACGACAGTCGATGTTGCACTAACAAGGCTATCACCTTGCATTACCAGACAGACTACTACGCCTATCCCCTTTTCCTCATTAATCAGTTTTGCTTTTTCCATAATGGTAATGTCACCAAAATGACATGTTGAGATTGAATGCCATTTGTCGGCATTTAGCGGGGCTGGCCTGCAACCAACCGGTTTTTCTTTTACGGTCACCAGGGCATCGAGTTTGCCCTTTAATTCCAGCAAAGCCCTTTCGGTCTTAGCGTTAATTTTTTCCTGGCTTTCGAATTGTTTCTGCTCCATGATCCTTACTCCTCTCAATGTTGGTCGATACTGTGATCGACACACTGGGTTAGTTTATTACATACTCTGACCGAATTTCACTTTCAGTCGTTTTTTGATCTTATCTTTATCTAATGTCTTCCTGGTAAAACTTTTATTTATTAAAACGCCATGTGGGTCTCTCTCCGACTTCGATTGTGATAATAAAGCATCTTGTTTTTTTTGTCTTTTTTCGGTTGGCATAATGCCCTCCCGTTTGGTTTTAGGCAATAAAAAAAACCCATCAGTCAAGCGTTTTGCTCAACTAATGGGCTTCATAGAATTTACCCTTATTCAGGGAATCTTTGAATTGCCTATGTTAAAAAACTTCTACACACATAAAATACATAACGCTATTAATTAAATCAAGTTTATTTTTTAATACCCGTAATTCTGTCTGTCCTGGTTTTAAAGACTTCCGTTATGCCACCGGTATTAATATTAATCTTGATCTGGATTGTTCCGCAATAATCCTCGGTTAAATCATCTTCAATACACCTAAAAGCGTTTTTCAAGATGATTTTGTTCTTCTCAATCCTGGATTTATCTTCCACGTCGTCTCTCCTATTAGGCTGGAATCCATTCATAGTCGGTGATTTTATCCACCACGATCTCTCTGTTTGAATCCATCTCAACGATATGGCATTTTACCAGTTTTTCCATTTCACCGTTTTTCCTCTGTCGGACATCCTTAATGTCAATGACTTCCACATTAATAAACGGCTCAACCTTCTTCGGTGGTGTGATCGTCCCATCGGTTTCCGGTGGTAAGCCAATCAGTGGTTTTGCTTTTGTCATGGTTTTGCTCCTTTTGTTTGTTTTGAATATAGTATAGCGGTTACTCGCTCGAAAAATGTGTCTAAGTCGCTGGTATAGTTACATTGATAGCAATGCACAAAATCACTTATAAACATAACTGCTAATGTTAAAGCGCCGTTGTCTGCCTTGTGGAATGGGCATTTACATTTGTACAATACCTCGTTCTTGTTTCTTGATATTAGACGTAAATCGTACCTACCTGCCAACCGTTCCTGTACTTCAATAGACTTGTAGTCAGACATTATTGTCATCCCTGCTTTTAAGTTTTAAATATTTATTGATAGTAGACAATGCGCCTTCATCAGTTCGATAACTAATTACTTTTACCCCTTTCTCGACATTGCATTGTCCACACATAACTTGCATGTTTCTGTGACTATTGTTTTTCCACAACGATAAGGGCACAATATGGTCAATTGTTAAATGATCTATTCTACCACAAACCAAACACCTTCTACCGTCTCGTTCATATACCCTTGCCTTTATTTTCTTCTTTCTATTGAGTTTTTCCTTCTCTTTACTCATGATGTTACTTCGCTTTTATTCTCCCCTACTACTCTCCAGGCATTTACTAAAATATCATATACTTGCTTTACTTTTGCCATATCGGTTACCGTGATGTCCCATTCCGTTGATTTATACCAGGAAGTATCCCCCTCAAATATCAATTGTAATATGTAATTGCATCCGGTATGTTTTCGTGTCTTTTCCATGCCAAAACAACTAAGGTATTTCTCCCCCATTATATACCCGTCTTTATCCATATTCTCCAATTTTAACCTTTTCCCCAATGGACAATTCCCACAATAATAATGGAAACAAAGGCATTTGCTTCTATTCCCCCACAACGCTCCCCCTCTATAACATCCGGGAATCTCACTTTTATATTTATAACGGGTACCATCTTTTTCCTTAAAATTGGCAGGATTCCATCGGTTGAGCAATGTTTGATAGTTTTTTTTGGATAAATGAATTATTAATCCTTCTAATATATCCGATAAATCTATTTTCACCGACCCCTTGTTCACCTCTTTTCTCCTCTCACAAATATATCCTCAAAGTAGTGCATTACGTGGGCACGGTTCTTGTCATCTTTAATGAATTCCATCCAGAACTTACGCCTTCTACTCCTGCTAATTCGGCTATTACGCATGATAAGATCAACCGTAAAAACAAACTTATCGGCCTTCTTGACTAAACGCCGCATCTTGAGATAATCCCGATACGGTTTGGATCGGAAATAGCGAATAACATTTTTAAAGAATTTCTTCATTTATTCGTTACTCTTTCTTTTAATCGTAATTTTACACACGCTTCTTTTTGCAGTTTGTAGAATTGCTGTCTATCCAGTCCACCACCTATAGCCTCGTACATAGTGTCAACCCTGCAAATATCAGGACGGTCTTCGTAGATGCTACACAAATTGTTTTTTGTTAAAAGTTCACATCCTACCGCCTTGCAGCAACTACCACATTTCTCACAGTTAAATTTTAGGGTTGTCACTATTTCTTCTTGTGAATCGATGTTTTAACTCCCCCAATACAGACGGTTTCCCCGTTGTCATTAATGAACGTTTTACCACTAAGTTCATCAGATAAAATCTGCATTTCTTTTTCTATTTGGCAACGTTCTATTGGGTCAATTTCTGTTCTGTCACCAGAAACTATTTCGATTTCAATGCCTTCTATCAGTACCATTTTACTCCTTCTTTTTGTTTTCTAATGGTGACAAATTGTCACCGGTTGTTCTTCAAAATACCCGCCTTCGCTTTGAAGTATTTTAAGCATTTCGATTAATGCTTCATATTTAAGTATTTCCATTCTTCGTTCTGCTGCTTCAATTATTAAAACAGGTTCTAAGAAAGTGGGGCCAGAAAGATTCCAACCCCCTTTCCTGTCCTCTATCTCGACTTCAACCAGTTTACTTTTCGGCATTTATTCCTTTAACATTTCAGAATAAATTATTTTAAGGTCAATAATCGCCCCCCTATACCCTTTTTGTTGCGGCTCCAGTTTAGATTTCCTGTTGTAACTGTTAGACCGTTTATCAAGAATACCAATAATGCTGTCTGTCATTTCCCTTAATTGTTTCATGGCCTCCTTCCTAACGTCATCCTTGCTGACAACACCGGCTATTTCAAATTCAAGGTCGGTTAATTTAATCTTCATTTTGGTTTCTCCTTCGCTTATTGTGTTGGTTTTTCGGCATTCATCCCCTCGGCTAGCCCGATCAGCATCGCCTTTTTAAGTTCTTCCGGCAATCCCCTGAATTGGTCGCTTGATATTATTTCGGGAAATTGTGTCAATATCTCCAATGCTGGTACAAACAGTTTGTCAATTTCGGGAGAATCAATACCCTGCGCCGTTGCTATTGCCGTTAATTGCTCCGCTATTTTAGTGAATTCTTCCATTGCCTGTTCACGCTGTACCTGCATCTTCTCAAACTGTTTCATTGCCACGTCTTTATCTTCTTCCCTCGATACATAGGCTTTTGCCCGCTGTTTGTCTTCCAGGGATGGCGCTGCGTCGATAAGTTGCTCAATACTGATACCGGGCAATCCTGTACGCTTCAGCGGCGTATTGTATAATTGCAAAGCATCATCCCAGTTTGAATACGGGTCTGTTGGCAACAGTGATTCGGCTGATACGTCAATGTCTAATTTAATATTGCGCCCTTCCGATGGTATGAATTCGATAAAGTTGGATTCACCCATTTCATCTTCTTCTTTTTGGAGGTAAGTACGTTTATCAAGATTCTGATGAATGTAGGCAACATGTTCAAACCAATCCTTGCTGAATTGCACTTGTGCTTCCAACTTGGGCTGGAATGTACCCTGCGCTGCCATTTTCAGTTCACGTATCTTCTTTCCACTGTCCTGTGAATATTGATTGATACCCCTCAAGGCGTCGCTAAGATGCGTAATTCTGTCTATCCACTGCTGCAAATAGTCCGCCCACCATTTCAGATCATAACCAAATGCAGGGGGGCTAACGTATTTTAGGGCATCTATACTATTGACTAATACCCTTTGCCCTATTTGGTTCGTCAATGGTTTCTCCGGTTCGGCTTTTGCCCCTTTCAATTCCATAAGTATAGGATTGCCGGTAAGATCACTATTATCCTGTATATTCGAGGCGTTAATATTAATACGATAGATCAAATCTGATACCATATATATATCCGATACGCCATAAAAATCATTGGCTTGCTCACAATTCCGCATTTCAGGGAATGGCGGTAGCCCATCTTTATACAAGTTTTCGCGTTCGTCAAGTATCCAGTCCTGATGACCTTCAACGATAGTCACTATCTTATAGCCACTGGCAAACTTCTGTCTGCTTTTCTTTGCCTTGATTTCGTTACCGGCGTCATCCAGTCGCTTTGTCCCGTCTTCGTTGTATTCGTTATCGTAGTATTCGGTTGTTGATTTGTTGTCTGGCATATAGCATTCAAGTACAACACAACTACCGGACGATTTTTCACCGTCTTTTGATGTGAGTTTTTCAACGGCTGTTTTTAGTGTTGCCTTAATGTCGGCCATCCAGCCTTGAGTAGCATTGTAGGAAAACAAACCCTTTTCGTCATAATCACCAATAGCGTCTTCGTCTATTTCCTCAATATTGTAGGTGCGCCTTACCTTTTCAACTGACATAATCGGTGCATATATAAATGGATCATCGGTATGTCCCTTAATTGTGTATACTCCGGGTGTAGGAAATATAGTCCGAATATCACATGCTATATTAATCATACGCTGTTTTTTAGAATCCCAGGTTGATTTGAGTACAAAGTTGCCCGTCTTGGTGTTTTCCCGGTAACCCTGTTTACCATAAGACTGCATCCGGCTTTCTTTCCAGTCCTTAATAAGTTCCTTTTGTATTTTCTGGGCATAACCGGTAACAATATCCTTATAACTCTGGAATATATCCTTTGCCACCGCCTCCAGTTCTTCCGGTTCGGCTGTTGCGAGATTATCCAGTGATATGTTTGGGGGAATAAACTGTTTGGCCTCTTCTGCTTGTGCCATTTCTTCTTCGGTTAATTCCTCACCTTTTTTGGCTTTAGCAATAAGACCGATAAGCGTCACAATGGATTTGTACTGTTTATATTCCTCGCTTGCAACGTCAATTTCCGGGTTTACATCGGGCATCGGTGGTCGGGCAGTCGCTATAGGTAGTCCGGTCTCAATAATATCACTGGCAATTGCTATACGTACTTTGGATAAATTAGCAGCACGATTGATTCGCAATCCCTTCCACGGTTCGTTTTCGTATAGTTTTGCGGACTGTCGCCAAATTTTAGGTAATTCACGTTCCTTAATGTAGTCACGTGATCGATGAAATGAATTGACAATATAGTTGTAGAGTTGCGGGTCAAGCCGTAATCCTTTTTTAACCATATCGTCCTTAGCGGGGGATAGTTTCTTTTCCATGGTAATCTCCTGTGTTAAAAAACTCTCCTTCGCTTTTCACTAAAATATAAACTATTATTGTCAATCCTGCTACTAACTTAATTGCATCACCGTATTTGCATCCTGGTATGCTAAACCACAATATGCCAAAATCACCCTTGTCTACAAATAACTTACCAAAGACTACGTAATTTAAGCAGAATTCATAAATAGCGTTGCCAAATATCCATATACCAATTAATGCCTTGAGTGCTAATATCCTGAATGAACATGATAGAAACATCATTGACACTATCGCCCCCAATATCCCTATAGATTCAAGCACTCGCCAGGAATGATAGTCTAAAATACCGTTAGCGTCAGGCATTGTATTGAATCCACCCCGTACAAGGTAGTTGTCATACGCCCGTGCGGTGTGTCTCGCCCAGGTATATCCCTCGGTAATGCCCTCTGCAATAAGATAAATAAGCATAAATGCCATCATTAGCATAATTAGTTGACGAGCATTAAGGCGTTTCATGCTATCCACCCCACACCATCCCAGGTTTTGTGGTATTTTGTCTGCATTATATATGCCAACCAAAGTTGCTCCATTGATGTAAATACTTTGTCTATTGGTTTTTTACCATACTTGTTAATTTGGTAGAGGGGCATCCCCCAATCGGCATAGGCAATAAAAGAACAGAATTCGTCCAATAATATTATGGGGTCTGTTGTGTCTATCATTCCCTGTAACTGTTCCTGGCGTGGTAGCCAGATATATATATCCTTTGTTGTTGTCCACTTTCCATTTTCCATAACAGGATAAGTAGCATCTTTTTTAGGTACATCAAGTTCATTGGCGTGTACTATTTCTCCTTTGTAATGGCTTTCCCCAATTTCTGCCGGTTCACCCATACTAAAACTGCCCTCGGCAATATAGAAACTATCTCCCGGTTCAGGCTGCCATGTCTTTTGAATTTCTGTTGCCCGCGTACACATATTTATGTATTCCATAAAAGAATCGCTATACACCGGTAGTCCCCTAAAATAAGTTATGCTCATGGTTAAAGTTCGCCCGCTGAATATGTTAGAACCCACTCAATATCTTTTTCCTTCACTGCTATTCTTTTGGTTAATTCGTCCAGTTTCTTTGTGATTGCCGATAAGATTACCGGTGTGTTTACAAGTATTGTTGACAGTTCCGGTATTGGAATATCAACAAGTATCTGTTCTTTTGTGTGCGTAATGTCATATCCTCGATTTTGCGCAACGCGGACATAAATACAATCGACTTTTCTCAATATACCGTATATAGACTTATCGACAATTGTGCGCAACCTGTTTATACTATTATAAATCTCGGCATGATTTGGCATTATTGTCTTGTCTTTGTTAAAAGCCTTTCTATACATCTCGCTAAGGTCAAAATAATCCTGCTTTAGCGTTGCGGTATTGAGCACCAGCCGCTCGTACTTTTGTTCAATGTCCTTACCTTGCTCAATAATCTGACGACAATCAGCGTTTATATCACAAAACCGTTCCATAGCAGATAACGTGTTTAGGGAGAAACGCCGTAATTGCAAAATATAGGCGATCAAGCCTATAATAATTACCACTAACCCAATCACTGTAATGTAAATGTTCATAAATACTCCTTCCGTTACTATGTTAGTTGTTTAATTTTTACAATATCAGAGAATCTGACACCTATATCACAATAATTAGGACATGAATTAAGATATTCACTGCTACCCCGTCCGTCTTCAATAGACCTTAAATATACAGTGTTGGTTATTCTATCTAATCCCTTTGCGTAAAAATTTTGTTCAACTATCCATATTGTTCTATCAACATACCCACTTAACAGATTACCCTGAATTTTTATAATGACATGGTCGTTAATATTGGGGACACAATCTCCTAAATAATAATATTTTTGTTTATAACCATCTTTTTCGTGCTTAAAACAAATAATTCGCTGTTCGCTTTTGCATTTCTCTGGGCCGTTACGACGTATTAATGTGTTGGTAATCATAAATTGAATAGCCGTAATAATAAAAATGACTTCCACAATAATAGTAATTGCCCCCATTGGGTGTTCACTTAAAAAATTAATCATATTTTTACTCCTTCCATTAGTTTAATTCCTCTTTGTTTGGTACAATAATACCACCCGGCACTATGATATTGCTTTTCTTCGGGCGTTCCTTGAATAATGCGGTAATCAATGTCTTGCCGTCCGGCGCTATGTCAAACCTAAACATATCCGCATTAAAGTTGGCAACCGCCTCTATCAGTTCTTTGTCGGATGTTATGTGCCCGGCTTTAGGGAATAAGTGGCTGCTGCACACAAATATCATCAAAACTTCCTTTGACTTTGTGTGAATCATTTTCCTGACATTGAGTACCACTATATTTTCCATAACCTTTTTGATAAAGTCGTAATCAAGCAGGCCGTCCGACTGATTCACTGCAATAATGCCAAGCCTGCGATGCCTGGAATCCAATCGGTCAATAAGTTTTGTTCCTCTCATAGTTCTCCTTCAAAAAAATCACTTAAATATTCATCGTCGCTTTGGTCTAACTCAAAACCCTTTTCGTCTATTGGCGTTTCCCGACTCATCACCTTTTCCAATTCACGCTCATAGCGGGTCTTCTCATCTGCCGGTATCCTGGGTAGTTCAGTGTCACAAACCAATATTCGTACACAGTCCGCCATATCCTTGTACTTTTCCACTATCTTCCCCGATTGCGCTGGCTTATCTTCTGCGCCCTTTGTTGTTTCGTGTTTCCGTATGTAATGAGTTAAGCCTTCCCACACATGATAGCACGTATTCCAAACCACCAGTCCCGGCTTGCCGTCAGCCAGTGATAATAGTGCCTTGTTCACTTGCACGTGTCCATAATGGATTTCGCCACCCTGATAAGTTGTAGCCTCATAACTCTTTTGGAAGTTGAACTCCCGACCCTGCAACTTCCCCTCATCGTAAAACAGTTCGGCGAAGTTGGATTTTCCCCTTGTTTGCCATCCAAAATGACGGTCCATTATTCTACTTACCGTAGTGCAGGTTCTAATTGTCGATTCATACCTGTCTTCTAATTTTATCCACGACTTGATTTCCTGCTCAATAGTGAAACCTATCTTCATTTCCCAGAACTGACGGCTTTTGTCCAGTGGTGTTTCATCGAAGATAATAATCCTGCCCTCCGGGGTAATAGCGGCGTATATACAGGCACACGGCCGGCCATCGTGCGGATCGACTATCTGTTTGATTATGGAGTTTTTGGGTATTGGATATGTTTTGGGATCGACAAAATGCTTTTCTCTGCCAAAGTTGGGATAGATTCGACCTGAAAAGTACATGGCCTTGCCAAATGCCCTGGCTTCCCGTTCGCTTTCGTCATATTCGGCAACCATATCGTCGATAATGTCAGGATCGAGGTGTCCCCGTATCCCTCTACGCTTACAAGCTTCGTATACATCCGCTTGTAAGTGGAATAAACGCTGCTTACTGCCCTTTCCAACCCCTTCACGGGCTTTAACTATCTCATCGAATATCTCCGGCTCACAATATAGTGGTGTCATTATGTTGAGCGTAATACACCCCATCCGCCTACGTGACTTCTGCGCCCTCCTAATTGCTCCCGGAGGAGGCTCATCGTTGACAATCAAACCCGCCTCTACCGATTCAAATTTGTCCGGCTCTTGCCCGTAACTTTTGCAGGACAACCGCCATCCGTTTTGAAATGTGTATAGTGACGTAAACGTTTTATAGTCTTTCGTGCTTTCATAATCTTTCGTGATGTCTAACTTGATTGGATTAATCAGTTTTTCAAATTCCGGTATAAACTTATCCTTGATCGTGTCCGGTTCTGCGCAATACCATATCAATTTTGGAAATGGAAAGTCTCTG
>Ga0180009_10007476_pt1 | contig 11137 bp, 9 predicted proteins | sample OS_PC_MetaG_FD_123537 | JGI IMG/M metagenome (GOLD analysis project Ga0180009, IMG submission 123537) | Groundwater microbial communities from the Aspo Hard Rock Laboratory (HRL) deep subsurface site, Sweden - OS_PC_MetaG | ecosystem: Environmental > Aquatic > Deep subsurface > Groundwater...
ACTTTACCAATGTTGATCCCGACCCGCTCAAGTCACAAGTAGAGTATGCCGTGCCGGTTTACGGCATGAAGATTGACCGCAAGTTTTTTGAGAAGTTCGAGGACAAGGTCAAGGCCACGCCGGAGGTCAGGGATCACTATGAGCGCGGCGACATCAAGGGTGCGGAAGAGATTGTCATTGCCGCCCTGTTCAACAAACCGGAGGACTTCTTCAACCTCGACAAACTCCGCAAGGCCGTACAGATCGACCGCAGGATTACCCTCCGCGAAATCCTGGCAAAAGCTTTTGGCGAGATAGACCGTTTCCAGACCAAGGACGAGTTGCTCGAAGATGAGTTGGCGAAGTTCGTTTCCATCCACAAGCCGGATGCCGCCCACATGCCGGTTATCCGGCAATTTTTCAAGGCATACCTGACCGACGGCGGCGTTCGGACGATTGTGGATTCCCGTGAGTTCGGACGGCTGGCGGATAATCCCAAGGTGTCGCTTGCGGATGTCCGCGCGCTCGACCAGTGGCGCGAAGTTATCCCGGAATATGTGAAGGACTACGTTTCATTGAACGCTTTTGCGGCTTAGGAAGACACGATGCTTGACGCACAGACCAAATCGAGAATTGACTCCGCACGCGACATCCTGGTCGGCAAGGTGCCCGACCCGAAATCGCAGGTGGAACAAATCACCATCGCCCTGATCTACAAATTCATGGACGACATGGACCGCCAGTCCGAGGAACTCGGCGGCAAGGCAACGTTCTTCACCGGCGAATTCAAGAAGTACCACTGGGCCAACCTGCTCGACAAGCGGCTCGGCGGCCATGAACGCCTGCTTCTCTACGCCGAGGGCATCGAGAAGATGAACGAGAACAAGAACATTCCCCAACTTTTCCGGGACATCTTCAAAGGGGTGTTCCTGCCGTATCGCGACCCTGAGACGCTGAACCTATTTCTGAAGGAGATCAACGGCTTCTCCTACGACCACAGCGAACGACTCGGCGACGCTTTTGAATATTTGCTCTCTGTGCTCGGCAGCCAGGGTGAGGCTGGGCAATTCCGCACACCGCGGCACATCATTGACTTCATAGTCTCGGCCGTTGCCCCAGGAAAAGGCGATACCATTCTCGACCCGGCATGTGGCACAGCGGGTTTTCTTGTATCGTCTTTCAAATACATTATGGCGGAGAACTCGACGGACCGCCCGGGCGATCTTCTATCGGCTGACGAGCGCGAACGGTTGATGTCGAATTTCTGCGGATACGATATTTCGCCTGACATGGTCCGGCTCTCGAGGGTGAATATGTATTTGCATGGGTTCGCCAACCCGCGCATCAATGAATACGATACCCTCACGAGCGAGGAACGATGGGAGGACCGTTTCGACGTGATCCTCACCAACCCGCCGTTCATGACGCCGAAAGGCGGAATCCGACCCCACAATCGATTCAGCATAAAGAGCAAGAGATCGGAATTACTTTTTGTCGACTACATCGTTGAACACCTGAAGCCCGGCGGCAAAGCGGGCTTCATTGTGCCAGAAGGCATCCTGTTTGTGGAGCAAGGCGCCTATACGACATTCAGACACAAAATAGTCGAGAACGATTTTCTCTACGCTGTTGTCTCTCTGCCTCACGGCGTCTTCAAGCCATACGCAAGTGTCAAAACGCATATTCTACTTCTTGACCGGCGCATCGCGGCTCAGTCGAAGCACATCCTCTACGTGGACATCGAGTCCGATGGTTTCACGCAGACCGACACTCGGCTCCCTGTAGAACGTAACGACATCCCGTATGCGACGCGTGTCCTCGGCAACTATAGGAAGAATCCTCAGGCAAACCCGTTTGACATTGAAACTACCGGCCCCCTGCCCGAGACCTATTTTGTCCCTAAAACTGAGATCCTAAGAAATCCGACATGTGCACTCATTGGACGCTGGCATAATCTCGCCTCGAGGTATCCAAGTTCACCGCCGGTGTCGTTCAAACGGTTAGCAGACCTCTGCGATTTCCGTCTAGGGTTGTCCCCGAACATGAAAACCCTCCCAGGCGAATACCCACTTGTCACCCCAGCGGAGGAAAGAAAGACGGCAGACCACTTTGACCTTGAAGGCCCGGCTGTTTGTGTGCCCCTCGTCTCTTCAAGCGGTCACGGAAAAGCCGATGTGAAAAGGCTGCATTACCAGGAAGGGAAGTTCGCTTTAGCGACCACCATGCTCAGCGTGTCACCCAAGGCGGATGCTGGCCTTCTCGTTCGCTACCTATTCCAAGTGCTCAGCGAAAAGAAGGACGATCTAATAGCCCCATTGATGGCGGGGGCGACAAACGTGACGCTCAAGCAGGATCTCTTCGAGAATGTGCTGATTCCTGTCCCGTCACCGGAAGTCCAAAAGGAAATCATCGATCATGCCGCCTGGAAAGCGCTGGCCGATGAGGCGAGAATTCTGCGTGCACAGGTTGAACAGGGAATTGATGGCGAGAAAGCAGATGAAATTGTAGCCCTTCTTGACGAGGCGATATCTTTGCTTCACCGCTATGCCATCAAGAAGCGGAAAATAGACGACTTATGGTGTGACGGGTATGGCCTCAGCACTCCAGCAGGAGGAGATGCCCCGTCATGAATCTCCAACAAGCCTACTACGAACAACGATTCGAAAATGCTTATCTCCGAGCAAAGGGAGATTCATTCCAAGAACTCTTTGAGAAGCTGATGGGCTTGGCTTACAAAGCGGATTTCATGGCTTGCCGTCCGTGGGGAAACCGGGGTGACCGGAAGAACGATGGTTTCCTCAAGTCCGAGCGCCGACTCTTTCAGGTCTATGCGCCATACGAGATGACTGAGGCTAAGGCCATCGCCAAGATTCAGGAGGATTTCGAGGGGGCCAAAGCCTATTGGGGCACACATTTTGACAAATGGGTGTTTGCCCACAACGCCGTGGATGGCCTTCCACCCCATGTGCATAAGGTACTACTGGATTTCGAGACACAGAACTCTGGGATTACAATCGAACCATGGGGGATGGAGGAGTTCCGGGTCATCTTTCGGAAGTTGACGCTGGACGACATGCAGTCGTGGTTTGGCCCTGTGCCAACGGATGAGACGAAAGCCAGACTTGGATTTAAGGATTTGCAGGTGGTATTGGAGACCATTGCCGGACGGACGGTGACACCTGATCAGGAGGTAAAAGATGTCCCAAGAGGGAAAATCGAAGCGAATGCCTTGTCCGAAAGTGTGGCTATTTTGTTGAAGAATGGCATGGTTAAAGCTCCACTGGTTCACGATTTCTTCGACCAGTGGCATGACATCACTATGGGCGAGCGCATCGCCAAATCGTTCCGGGCCAAATATGAGTCGTTGCGCGGAGAGTTTTCACCGAACCAAATTTTCACCGAATTACAGGTCTGGGCTGGTGGCGGAGAAACAGGCACTCCCGAGCACCAACTATCAGTGCTGACCGTCATTGCCTATTTTTTTGAACGCTGTGATATATTTGAGGACCCCCGGAGCATTCAGACATGATTCTGCCATCCAAACATCTCTCGCAAGATCGGGCACTGCTTACTGTAGGGGCATATATTCTACAGAAGTTGAGCCAACCCAAGACGGTTTCAGCTCTTTGGGAAGAACTCAAGAACAAAAACGAAGCGACACGCATCGTGGCGTTACCTCTCAGTTATGACGGATTTGTATTAGTATTGGATCTTTTGTTTATTATCGGTGTTGTTGAACTAAAGGAGGGGCTTTTAAGCCGAAAAAACCCATGATCCACCGCATTTACAGCAGCCTGGCGACCTTCAAATCGCTTGAATTCAAGCCTGGCCTCAATGTGCTTATGGCCCAAAAGGAGGCAGGAGCAAGTAACAAGCAGACCCGGAACCGGGCGGGAAAGACCAGCCTGATCGAACTCGTGCATTTCCTCACGGGGGCAGATGCGGGGAGAGATTCGCTGTTCCGCGTGGAGGCTCTGGCCGATGAATCCTTCGGGATGGAGTTTGATTTAGGCGGGGAAAAGACCACGGCAGAGCGCTGCGGCAAAGATAAGTCGAAGCTCCGTGTTTCTGGCGGCAGCTTTTTAGGTGGCAAGACCAAGCTGACCAATACCGAGTGGGTTGATGTGCTTGGCGACCAGATGTTCAGGCTGAATATCGTGCAGGGCGTTGCCGGTCGAGTGCCCACGCTCCGCTCTCTTTTCGCCTACTTCGTCCGGCGACAACTCAGCGGAGCTTTCACCACGCCGGAAAAACAGGCGAATATGCAGCAGGCTGGGGATTATCAGGTTGCTCTGATGTTCCTTATGGGACTGGACTGGAAGATCACGAGCGACTGGCAGCAGGTGCGGGATCGAGAAAAGACACTGGGAGAACTGAAGAAAGCGGCGGGGGCTGGTGCGTTCGGGAGTATCATCGGGAAAGCCGCTGATCTGCGGACCAAACTTACCGTGGCCGATGCCCGACTGGGCGAACTCAAAAAGCAAGTCGAGTCCTTCCGGGTGTTGCCGCAATACCGAGAATTGGAGACGGAAGCGGATCAGATAACGCGAGAAATGAACGCTTTCTCCAATGACAACACTATCGACATCGCAGCGATTCGCGATCTGGAAGGCGCACTGCAAGCCGAATCGCCCCCATCACTTACCGACTTGGAAGCGATTTACGCGGAAGCCGGGGTCAGCCTCCCGGGTGTGGCATTCAAGCGCTATGAGGAAGTATGCAGCTTCCATGAATCGGTGATCCGCAACCGGCGGGATTACCTTGCGGGCGAACTCTCTATCGCGAAACAGCGCATCGAATTCCGCGACCTGCAAAAGGCCAAGTTGGACCAGCGCAGGTCCGAGGTTATGAGTATTCTGAGAAGTCACGGTGCGTTGGACCAGTTTGCCAAACTGCAAGGCGAGATGGGCAGACTGGAGGCGGAGGTGGAATCCCTGCGTCAGCGTTTTGAATCTGCTGAGCAACTTGAAGGGGCAAAGAACGAATTGGAGATCGAGCGCAACCGTCTCACTCTACGACTGCGACGGGACTTCTCCGAGCAAAAAGAGCGCTTGGCAGAAGCGATCCTTGCCTTCGAGGAAACATCGAAGCGCCTCTATGAGTCGGCCGGAAGCATGATGGTCGAAGAGACCTCGAACGGCCCAGCATTTCAGTTCCCAATGCAAGGCTCGCGGAGCAAAGGCATCAAGAATATGCAGATCTTCTGTTTCGACCTCATGCTAATGCGCTTGTGCGCCAAACGTGGCATTGGCCCAGGTTTCTTGATCCACGATAGCCACCTTTTCGATGGCGTGGACGGCCGGCAAGTCATCAGTTCGCTGAAGGTGGGAGCCGAGATGGCGGCAGAGCTTGGCTTTCAATACATCGTTACCATGAATGAAGATGACGCTTTCAAAGAGAGTGCGGATGACTTTGACTTGCGCGAATACACATTGCCTGTTGTCCTAACTGATGCAACGGAAGATGGGGGATTGTTCGGATTTCGGTTCTGAGGTGATTACAAATGAAGAAAACCCAGCAATATGAACCGCGTGAATTGATGGAACTGGCCATCGAGGTCATGCGGCAGTCCGTGCCCGAGCCGCGAGACGATGGCAAGGCCAGCCCGAAGGTGGGGGCGGTGCTGGTGAAGCCGGACGGTAAGATCGAAACCGCCTACCGGGGCGAGTTGCGGCATGGGGATCACGCCGAGTTCACGTTGCTGGAACGGAAGAACCGGGGCAACAAGCTGGATGGATCTACCTTGTTCGCCACCTTGGAGCCCTGCGCGCCCGGAGCGCGTCGCGATCCGAAAGTGGACTGCGCGGAACGAATTTGTCTTGCCCGAATCAAGGAAGTTTGGATCGGCATCCAGGACCCCGATCCCAAGGTCGCCCGGAAGGGGATCGAACATTTGAAGAACCATGGCATCAAGGTGCACATGTTCGACCGCGACTTGCAGGAGGTCATTGAGAAGGAAAACAAGGATTTTCTGGCGCAAGCACTGGAGCGCGCTGCCTTCGAGAAAAAGAAGCCGGGTGAGATCGTGCTTTCTCCTCTCGAAAACAAGCTTCCTGCGGCTGTGCTGGCGGACTTCTCAGACGAGGCTTTGGCGCTCTATCGAGAACGCGCCAAGATCGCGGAAGTCGTCGGTTCCGACGAGTTCAACCGGCGTCTCCTGCAACAGGGCCTGTTGAAAGAAGAGAAGGGCCGTCTGCTCCCCACGGGTTTTGGTATCCTACTATTCGGCAAGGAACCGCGTAGAGCAATGCGCCAGGCAGGACTTCTCGCGGCCATCCACTATCCCAACGGAGAACATGAGCGTAAGGAGTTTGATGAGCCAGCAGTCATGATTCCCGATCTTTTGGAAAAATGGCTCAAGGACAAACTTCCCAATGTTGTTGACCGGAGCAAGATGCGCCGGGAAGAACGGCCGGCCTTGTCCTTCGAGATGCTTCGCGAAGCGGTGGTCAATGCACTCATTCATCGTGACTACGATATCGCAGGCGGCAAGTGCCAGGTCGTGGTGACCGAAGACACGATCACGGTGAGAAGTCCCGGCGCTCCGCCGCCGCCGATCACACTTGAGCAGCTTCAGTCTTTCACTGCGCCAATGTTGAGTCGGAATCCGGCATTGCATTTCGTCTTTGCGAGAATGGGAATGGCTGAGGAACAGGGATTTGGCATCGGATCGCTGCGAGACCGGGCAAAGGAACTCGGCTTGCCGCTGCCAAGGTATACGTGGGACGCCCCTTACCTCGTGCTCAAGCTGTACCGATCAGCAAAGAGTGTGATCCGTGAGTTGCCGGCGAATGTTCTGGACTCTCTGAACGCGGAGGAGCGGCGGGGCTGGGAGTACCTTGCCACGAAGACGGCCTGCACCAGAGCTGCATATGAGCAGCACATGGGGGTAGACACGCGCAAGGCACAACGCCACTTCAAGCGGTTTGTGGGATTGGGACTCTTGCGGAAGATCGGGGCAAGCACATCCACGTCCTATGAGGTGCAACGCCTGTGAGCGCGACACATTTAACGACAAAATGTCGCGACCGCGGGCTTGAAATAACGCTTTTGGTCGTCTCGCGACAAATCTCGCGACAAAGTGTCGCGAGATTTGTCTGTGCCCACGAGGGACGCGGAAATCGCGGCAAAGACGCACCAGACAGAGTTATCCGGACATTGTGTCCGGATAGAAGCGAGGCAGATCAAACATGAGAACCATCAAAGACATGCCGGAACACAGCCGCCCGCGCGAAAAGCTGCGGGAGAAGGGTGCTTCTGCCCTGACTGATGAGGAACTTGTCGCCGCGATTCTCGGCATGGGCACGGCGGGCGTTGACGTACGCACGATTGCCCGGCAAGTAGCCGGCCTGATCCGCGAGCACAAGACCGGGTTGATGCTCGAACACTTGCTGGTCGTTCCAGGCGTGGGACTCGCCAAGGGCGCTCAAATCCTATCGGCCTTTGAACTTGCCCGGCGACACATACTCAAGGACACAGTAAAAATTACCGTCGCCCAGGATGTCTTGCCACTTGTGGCCGATATCGCAGGAAAACAGCAAGAGTATTTCGTCTGCATTTCCCTGAACGGCGCAAACGAGATTATCGAAAAGCGGGTGGTAACGATTGGACTTCTCGACAAGAATTCGGTTCATCCGCGCGAGGTGTTCGCCGACGTTATCGCCGACCGCGCTGCCGCCGTCATCTTTGCCCACAATCACCCATCCGGCGACCTACAGCCGAGCGAGGCCGACCGTCGCACACACGAACAGCTGACCGAAGCGGCCAAGATCCTCGGAATTCGTGTTCTTGATCACGTAATAGTGACGAAGAAAGGCTATTTGAGTTTTCAGGAAGCAGGGTTGATCCGATGAAGGCTTAGCGAGCCACATCGGCCCCGAGTCATGCGTTTATTATCGTAAGGTTATGAGCGACGCGTTGACAGGGGAAAGTGCGGGCCGGGTATTGAGCCGCGAAAGGATATAATACTTCGGGTTAGCCCGTATATCTCACGAGGAGGCTTTAGATCAATATGATTACCAGACGCGACTTGCTCAAGACATTTTGTGCACTTCCCTTTATTGCCTGCTTCCCGAGATTTGGGAACGCTCAGAATATCGTCGATTTTCCGCAATTGAAAACGGGGTATGCGCAACGGCTGAAGAAGATTCTGGCCGCCGGCGAGTTGCCCTATATCGATATAGAAAGCTCATGCAATTCCACGAAGCTGGACATTGATTCCATTGCAAAAAGCATGGATCGCCTTAACATCGGGCTGATGGCGCTTTCTGCAGACATCGGCAAGGGGCAGTTTGAGAAAGGCGTGCGGTTTGACAATTTGTCGGAAAGGCTGCTCGCCAGTTATCCGGACCGTTTCATTCCCGTGGGAAACGGCGGGCAACCCCCGGCCCTGACGGAGGCTTCAGACGAATTCCTCGACGCTCAGGAAACCGCCGCCAGGACGAAGCAAATCATGCTTCTGGGCGAATTTGAATTCCGCCACTATCCTTCGCCCAGACAGGTAAAACGCGGTGAGATGGAACGCGACGTCCACATTCCAATTGATGGCCCAGTCGGACATCGTGTGTTTAGCATGAGCGAAAAAACAGGCGTGCCGTTCCAGATTCATTATGAAGTGGAGAATGAACTGCTGGCGCCCCTTGAATCAATGCTGCAACAGTATCCGAAGGCCAGGGTGATCTGGTGCCACATAGCCCAGATACGCTATATCGAACGCGCTTCCCGCTATACGCCCGCGTATGTAGATGCCTTGATCAAACGATTCCCGAATTTGTATTTCGATACTGCATTTGGCGATGCCGGTTCGGTATACCCTCTAAGCAACCAGCGGCATGCGCGTGTATGGGCAACCTTTGGCGGCCTCAAATCCGAATGGCGCGACCTTATCGTCACCCATCCGAATCGATTTTTATCAGCCTTAGATCTGGGTGGAGATCGCCTCGAGAGAATCGCCGAATACGATCAAAATCACAGGGATTTTTTGAAGCGCCTGCCGACCGAAACGCAACATCAAGTGGCATACAGGAGCGCGTGGTCGCTATTATTTGGCGAAGAGTTCGTTTGAGCAGGCTAACCTCAATATGGTCTTCGGTTGTCAAGAAATAACTTCTTCTCCAGATCGGCGGGTTAGAGAAAAATGAAATCTGTTTTGATGAACCTTTAAATTTCCCCTTGAGCTCCCGCTTCCAACCGCACCTGATGCCCGGTGTTGAGCGGCTTATGTTACACCAAGGACAATATCATGCATAACGAACAAATTGAATTGTGGCGACATCAACATACATTCAATATAGAAAAAAAGGCGATAGAGAGACGAACCCTTATCGTGGTTTCCATCACCTTTGTCACGATGATTGTCGAAATAGTGTTCGGCTGGCTATCCAATTCAATGGCCCTGTTTGCCGATGGCTGGCATATGGGCACTCATGCCTTTGCCCTGGGCATCTCGCTGCTGGCATATATTTTTGCCCGAAAATATTCGAAAGATCACCGCTTTACTTTTGGGACATGGAAGATAGAAATTCTTGGAGCGTATACGAGTGCCGTTGTGCTGGGAATGGTAGGATTGATTATGGTTTTGACTTCCCTGGAACGGATTATAAACCCGCTTGTCATACTATATAATCAAGCACTCATTGTGGCCATTCTGGGGCTGGTCATCAATTTGATTTGTGCCGGCATACTCGATTTTAAAACGGATTCTCATGAACATGACCACAATCATGGCGAACATACGCATGCCCACTCGCATCCCAGGCATGATGATTTAAATCTGAAATCAGCTTATTTGCATGTTCTGGCGGATGCGCTAACTTCAATTTTGGCCATTGCAGCCTTACTGGGGGCCAAATATTTTAAGTGGAATTGGCTGGACCCCTTTATGGGGATTGTCGGGGCTGCTTTAATCATTCGCTGGTCGATTTCTTTATTGAAAGAAACCACCGGTATTTTGCTGGAACTTGCCCACGAAAAGGATGCCAGGCTGATGGCTGCAATAAAGAGGCAAATCGAATCGGATGGGGAGACCAAAATATGCGATTTGCATTTGTGGAAGGTCGCGCAGAATCAATATGCCTGTATTGTGTCATTAGTCACGGGAAATCCAAGTGCCGTTGAAGAGTATAAGAGCAGATTGGATGGAATTCTGGAATTGGTGCATGTAACCATTGAAATGAATGCCTGCCAATGAATAAAATCGCCTGGGGAGGCATGAGGTCTATTTGCTATAAAAGTACTTATTGCAAAATATAAACAAAACGTATTGATTAAATGAAAGATATAGAAGGAATAAAATACTACTCGCCGACAGAAGAAAATATTAACATCATTTCTCATGCTATCGGTTTGATTTTAAGCATTGTTGCTTCGGTACTTTTAATTACGCACGCAAATCTGCATGGAACCATCCGGCATGTTGTAAGTTTTAGCATTTTCGGAGCAAGTTTAATTATTTTATATGCGGCTTCTACTTTTTACCACAGCACTATAAAGCCGGAGTTAAGAAACAGATTGAGAATCATTGACCACGCTTCTATTTATGTTCTCATTGCCGGAAGCTACACTCCTTTTACGCTTGTTACACTTAATGGCCCTATAGGCTGGGTGTTTTTCGGTACTTCCTGGGGATTGGCTTTAACCGGAATAATTTTGAAACTATTTTTTACAGGAAAATATAAATTAATTTCGACACTCATGTATGTATTCATGGGGTGGATAATCATTTTCGCCATAAAGCCATTAATTGATAATTTATCTTTGAAAGGTTTGCTTTGGCTTTTTGCAGGTGGAATGGCTTACACAATTGGTGCAATTTTATACAGCATTAAAAAAATAAGATTCAATCACGCCATCTTCCATGTGTTTGTTTTGATTGGCAGTATTAGTCATTTTGTGTCGGTCTTCTTTTATGTGTTACCAGGTGAAAAAATCAGCATCTGATTGTGGAGGAAATAATTATTTTGTTAAGTTCCGTTAATGGTAATTTATGAAAATCGCCTGGATACTTACATACTCAATAGGTTTGATTTGGTCGGCGATAAACCCTGCTGACTATTTCACCTGGTTTTTAGAAGTGCTTCCGGCATTGATTGGTTTTGCTGTGCTCGCTGTTACCTATAAAAAATTCAAACTTACAAATCTCGCGTACACTTTAATACTG
>Ga0180009_10007477_pt1 | contig 11135 bp, 8 predicted proteins | sample OS_PC_MetaG_FD_123537 | JGI IMG/M metagenome (GOLD analysis project Ga0180009, IMG submission 123537) | Groundwater microbial communities from the Aspo Hard Rock Laboratory (HRL) deep subsurface site, Sweden - OS_PC_MetaG | ecosystem: Environmental > Aquatic > Deep subsurface > Groundwater...
ATCCCCGGAGACTTGGGACCTTGGAGCTGTTCGAAGCCTTCTACGCCCAGGTGGCCGGTCAACCTCTCGACGATGTCGAGCGCGCTGAAGTGATGACCGCGATCGAAGCGGCGAAGCAGCGTTCCGAGGAACCTGCATGAAGCCAATCCGCCTAGAAATGCAGGCTTTTGGGCCCTTCGCTCACCGTGAGGTGCTCGACCTCGAGCGGGTGGCCGACCGACAGCTCGTGCTCATCCACGGTCCCACCGGGTCAGGCAAGACCACCTTGCTCGACGCCATCTGCTTCGCGCTCTTCGGCGACACTTCCGGGGCCGAGCGGCTGGGCAAGCAGATGCGTTGTAGCTATGCCGCGCCGGAACGGCTCACCTACGTCCGTTTCGACTTCCGGTTGGGTCCGAGAAGATACCGCGTGCGCCGGGAACCTGAGCAGGAAAGGCCAAAGCTTCGCGGCGAAGGCGTGACCCTTCACAAACACGCCGCCACGCTCTGGGAGACGACGGAAGCCGCACCCGAGCAAGAAGGCCGTCTCGTCGCGACGGGCACGGCGGAGGTGGCTGCGGCCGTGCAATCGCTGGTTGGGTTCGATGCCAATCAATTCCGGCAGGTCGTCGTCCTTCCCCAGGGGCGCTTTCGTCAGTTCCTGGTGGCCGGTGCGGACGAGAAGGAAAAGATCCTCGAGACCCTGTTTCGCACCCAGGACTACGCCCGGGTCGCGGACGTGCTGCACGAGCGAGCAAGAGAGGTGGAGGACCGGATTCGAGAGCTTCAGGGGCGGCGGACCGAACAGCTCGCGGGCGCAGACACCGAGTCCAGCGAGATGCTCGAGGCCGCGCTCCTGCGCGCCATCGAACAGTTGGCGCTCGCTCGAGGCGTGGTTCCTCAACGCGCCAAGGCGCGGGACGAAGCCCTGGTCAAACTCGAGCAAGGGCGGGCCATGCAGACCAAGCTCGACGAGCTCGCGGCCGCGCGTTCCGCGTTGGCGCACCTGCAGAAAGGGGAAGAGCTAATCACGTTGCAGCGAGGCAAGCTCGCGGCCGCGCGCGTCGCCGAGCCCTTGGTGCCGCTGCTCGAGGCGAAGAAACAACGTGAGCAGGAGGCAGTCGCCGAGGCGAATCGTCGCGATGAAGCTGGCAAGCGGGTCGAAGCGGCTCGACGCGCCCAGGTCGAAGCGGACGAGCGGCTGGAGCGAGAGCGCGAGCGTTCCGGCGAGAGGGAGGCGGCAGCCCAACGAGTTGCCTTCCTCGCTTCATTGCAGGAGCCGGTGGCGACCCTGGGAGCGGCTCAGGATGCCCTTGCTGCCGCGGCGTGCGAGGAGACCTCGTGGCAAAGCCAGCTCGAAGCCGCGCGGATCGAACGAGCCGAAACCCAGCGTCGGCGTGAATCGATTCGACAGGAACACGAAGTCGCCAAGTCCCACGCCGCCAAGTCGCCCGCGCTCGCGCTGAAGCTGGCCCAACTGGTCACCTGGATCGATCTGCGTGGTCGTGTCGATCGTGCTTCGATCCAGTTGCGCGACAAGACCATCGAGGGTGGTCTGCTGGAACGCGAGAAGAAAAACTCACGCGCTGAGCAACGTCGCGCAAGCAAGCAAGACAAGGCGTTGACCGAGGCCTGGAAACGAGGACGGGCCGGTGCGTTGGCGCGCTCCCTTCGCCACGGTGAGCCTTGCCCCGTGTGCGGTAGCATGGAGCACCCTTCCCCGGCGTCGGACTTGCAGGACGTCCCTTCGGACGAGGAGGTCGAAGCCGCTCACACGCGTGCGGACAACACACAGCGCCGGGCCTACGAGGTCCGCGAAAAGTTCGAGACCTGCCAGATCCAAGCGACGGGGCTGGAGGAGCAGGTCCGAAGCCTCAATCGAGACCTCGGTGAGGCCGTCACCAAGACCGCCGAACAGCTGGCTCAACTGCGGGACGGCGTCGAGCAGGCACACCGACTCGCGGAGCAGGCCGCCGCTTCTCTTCCCGCCTGGCAGGCGAAGCTGGAGGACGCCTCGGCACGAGCGGAAGCCGCCGCGGCCGCTGTCGATCACGCGGCCGAGAGCTTTACTCGAGCCAAGGCTGCCGCCGAGCGGGCGCGCAATGAAGTCGAGCGACGTCAAGCGGCGATCTCGCCGGGGCTTCGCACGCCGGAAAAACTTGCGTTCGCCCAGGAGGAAGCCCGCGTGCACCGAGAGATGCTCGACAAGCGCCTCGAGGTTGCCACCGCCGATCGGCAGAGCAAGGCCACAGCGTTGTCCCGCGCCGAAGCCGACCTAGCGGCTCGCGAAGAATCCGCAGCCCGTGTTCGCCTCGCGGCTCGCGCGTCCGATGAGCTCTTCGCCGAACGTTTGCTCAGCGCCAAGATCGCCTCGGTCGATGCGTTCCTTGCCAACGCGAAACAGGTCGAAAACATCCCCGTTCTGGAGGGGGAGATTGCCCAACACGACCGCGCCATCGAGGCGGCGACCGACCGGCTCCAACGAGCCAGCCTCGGTGCGGGAGAGCTTCAGCCCGTCGACCTGGTCTCCCTCGAGGCGGGCCGCGACCACGCCCAATCCGCGTACGACGAATCACTTCGCCTCGAGCAGGCCGCGCAGCTGCGGGTAGCATCCCTCCAGGGCACGGTCGAACGCCTCGCCGCGCTCGATGCCGAACGCGGCACGCTCGAAGCTCGCTATGAAGTTCTTGCGCCCATCGCCCGAATGGCTCGTGGGACCGTCGAACCCCGCATCTCCTTTCAACGCTTCGTGCTTGCTTCGTTCCTCGACGAGGTGCTGTCGAGCGCGACCGCGCGTCTGTCACGCATGAGCAAGGGGCGCTATGCCCTGCATCGTACGGAGGACGCGGGGCACCGAGGACGGGCCGCCGGACTGGATCTGGTCGTGACCGACACGTACACGGGCACGCAACGTCCCGTGACCACCCTCTCCGGCGGCGAAAGCTTCCTCGCCGCGCTCGCGCTGTCCCTCGGGCTCGCCGACGTGGTGCAACAACATGCAGGCGGCATCCACCTCGAGACACTGTTCGTCGACGAGGGGTTTGGCACGCTGGACCCGGAGAGTTTGGAGTACGCGCTCGACACCCTGGCCGCACTGGGCAACAAGCGAAGACTGGTCGGGATTATCTCGCACGTGCCGGAGCTACAATCGCGTATTCCCACGCGCTTGGAGGTGGTGCCGAACCGTGAGGGGAGCACGACGCGGCTGACGATGGGTTGAGACCTACTTCGACGTATTCGGCGCGGGCATGAAGGGCGCCCGTGATCACGACGACTCTGTCTTGCATGTCAATTGTCATGGATTGACCTCGAGGGCACATCGCCCGATCTCATGGGCATAGCGCCGGCGTCCTGCCGCGTAAAGCCGCGGGCGTGGGTGACCCTCAAGTCGGTAGCGCGTCGCCATGCGGCGCGGTCCGGCAAACGTCGTAAGTACCACTTTCGACCATCGTCAATCAGACGGATTGACTGCGGGCTTTGATCGGATCGAGCTGAGTTGGATTCGTTAATGAATGACAGAAAGGTGGCAGTTTGTCTGCCTTGGGCGGCCAGTCGCGACTCTCTGGAGCGGTGTTTTCTTCTCAACAGCCCGTTCGGACGCTTGACGGGTTCAACCGTAGGGCCATGCTCGCGCGATGAACTTCCGCTTTGAACGTTGGGTTTGGCTTTTCGCGATTTCAACGACCGTGGCTTGTGGAGGCTCCTCGACGACGAGCTCACCTGGCGACGCAGGTTCGAAGGCTCCGGTCACCGATGCCGCTGCGGGGTCCGGTGGAGGCACACTGGATGACGCGTCGTCGGGCGGAGCGTCTGGCGAGGCGGGAGCAGGCGATTCCTCCGCGGGAGCGGGAGGCTTAGGAGGCCAGGCGGGCACGGGCGGCGTAGCAGGCGCAGCCGGCGCGGGCGGTGTTGCGGGCGCAGCCGGTGCTGGCGGAACCGGCGGCGGTGCAGCGTTGGCTTGCGACAACGTTCTCAAGGCCATCGTCACAGACATCGATGCAACGCTGACCGAGTCGGACACCCAGTGGATTCTTCAGCTTGGCGGCGGCTCGGAACCTGTTGCGCGGGCGGGAGGCTCGGACTTGATCAACGGCTATGCCGACCTCGGCTACTACATCGTATATCTGACGGCGCGCCCCGAGGACACCAAGGTGCCTGCGTTGTTTGGTAACGAGACGGCCCGCGAGGCCACCGACCGATGGCTGACGGAGAACGACTTCCCGCGCCCCGAACGCTCCGTTCTCTTGCTCGCGCCAACCACCACCTTCGGCCAGGCCACCGAGGACTACAAGACCGGTGCCTTGGAGGACCTGCAATCCCAGGGCTACGAGTTGTTCTACGCCTACGGAAACGCCGATACCGACATCGGGGCCTACGAGGCAGCGGGCATCGACAAGGCGAACACCTTCATCGTCGGCTCGCTCGCCGGCACGGAAAATACCCAGCCCATCTCCGGCGATGACTTCGTGAGCCATGCAGCATCACAGCTCCCAACCGTCCCGGAAGTCTGCGATCCGGCGCTCTAGCTGTAGCTCCTAGCCCCTTAGCGCGCGTCATATCCTCCAAGCCCGACCATTCGGCTCGTCGATCGAGCGCAAGTTGTCTAGGCTTGGAACGATGTCTGCAAGTCGAGAAGCGGGTCTGCGTGTGTTGGTCGTGGGCGCCGGTGCCGTGGGATCGTTCGTAGCGCGGCAGTTGGCGCGCGAGACGAACGTGTCGATGGTCACGTGCATCGATCGAGACGTTCGTCGAGCCAAGGCTTTTCTCAAAGGTACCGGGAAGAAGATTCGGTTCGCCAAGGTCGATGTGCGAACCATGAAGGACATCGAACGAGCGGGGAAAGGCTCGTCGATCGTGCTCAACGCAGGTCTGCCCAATCTCAATCGCGTGATCATGGGCGGGACGCTGCGCTTGGGGGCGCACTACCAGGACATGTGCAGCCACCTCGCCGACCTCAAGAACGCCGAGCAACTGGAATTCCACAAGGCCTTTCGCGATGCGGGGCTGCGGGCCCTGTTCAACACCGGCGTCGCGCCCGGCATCACCAACCTGCTCGCCGCCGACCTGGTCGAACAATTCGACGAAGTGGACGAGATTCGCTTTCGGTTGATCGAAGATCAGGATTCGACACGCCCCATCTTCACTTGGTCGCCTACCGTCCTGTTCGACGAGTTGATGGCACCTCCGCTGGTCTACCGGAAGCGACGCTTCCGCCTGGTCGAGCCTTTCAGCGAGCCCGAGCAGTACGAGTTTCCCCAGCCCTTTGGGTCCCGACGGGTGTTCAACATCTACGGCGACGAAGTCGCAACGATTCCCCGATACCTTCGGTGCCAGTCCGTGGACATGAAGTCCGGAGGGGCCGACATCGACTTCGAGGCTGCCCTCTTCCACGCCGGCGTCCTGAGCCGGAAGCGGGTGACGTATCAAGGTCGGCGCCTCGTGCCCTTCGACTTCTTCGCCCGGCTGGCGAGCGCGGTGCCGACCCCGGAGGCGACAGTCGCTCTCGTGCGCGACGGCGTCATCCGGAACGCACACTTGGTCGTCTCCGTGGAGGTGACCGGAATCGTGCGACGACGCAAGAGGAAAGCGCGTATCACGGCCGTGTATCCCGACCTCAAGGAGATCCTGCGTCGGGCTCCGGGGGCGACCTACATCTCTTGGCCCACCGCGATATCCGCGGCGGCGTTCACGCGAGCGCTCATCCGACACGACCAGCCGGGTGTCATTCCGCCGGAGGCGCTCCCCGCCGAGTTGCGCGCGCGCGTTCGTCACGATCTCGAGCTGCGCGGCGTTTCTTTTGAGGAGACCATCTCCAATGTCCGGGCCGTGCGCAAGAGGCCTTGAGTCTGCTATGAGAACAGCCCCGTGGAACCCGTTCGCATCCATCAGGCCAAGGATCTTCGCGGTCGCGAGTATGTGCTCCGATTCAGTGGCGCCACCTTGACCATCGTCCCCGTGGACGGCGGAACGCCTGCAGCCATCTCGCGTGAAGCCTTCTCCGCGGGCGCCACTATTCTCGACGGCGTCCTGTCGCGCCGGACGATCATGCTGTCGAGCCTGGGGCGCCTGTCGCTACGGCTCACGCCAGAAGCGTTCCAGGCGCTGCGCTTGTGGATCCAACCCACCCGGCGGCAAGCGCTCGCCCGATCCCTTCGTCGCATCACCGTCTGGCAGCTCCTGCTTGGTTCGCTCTTCTTCTCAACGTCCGGTCCTTGGATCAACGAAGGCGGAACCTGGGACGTCCCGATGGCTGTCCTCGGAGGGCTTGCCATCTCCGTGGGCGTGCTGTCGGTCGCGTGGCCCAGGCGGTGGGTCTATGCCCTCGAAATGGTATGGAGCGTGGCACTCTCCGCCGTCGTAGCGAGCTGGGTGGCCGCTGGCGTAACGTCTCCGATCTGGTTCGGCGTCTCGGTCCTGCTGATGATCGAAGCCTACGGTTACGGACGGTTGTTTCTGTTCTGGGTACCCGTACGCGAGCCCGCCCCGCCCGCCGACGATGATGATGATGATGCGCCCAAGTCGGGCGGATCCATGTTCGATCCCCCGGACGAGTGAGACCTCCGTTCCGTTCCGGGCTGTCTGGCAGCGTGCGCCCAGAAACGGGTGGCACGGCCAAGCAAGCCTCTGAAGGACGGCGAGCGTCTGCTTGGCCGTGGGCTGCCAAGGTTCACGCAGTCGATGAAACCCGGCCAAGCGGGCACTTGACGACGTTTGCCGTCTTGCTTGGCCGTGCCACCCAAAGTCAGCGAACGGCCTTTTCGGCGCACGCGCCGGCTCAGTCCGACCCGTCGACCCTGCGCCTCGCGCGCTTCCTGTCCGCCTGCTCCCGCTTGCCCTTGAGCCGTCGCTCCTTGGCGCCTCGGGACGGCTTCGTTGGGTGCCTTTTTCTCGGGGGCGTGAGCGCCTCTCGTACGAGCGCAGCCAGCTTCTCGCGTGCGTCTTCCAGGTTGCGCTCCTGCGAGCGCGTCAGCTGGCTCGAGATGACGATGCGTCCGTCGCCGTCCAGTCGGTTGCGTGCGATGGCGCGAAGCCTGGCTCGGACGGACTCCGTGAGGACCGCGGAACCTGCCAGATCGAATCGCAGCTCGACCTTGGTCGCGACCTTGTTGACGTTCTGTCCCCCAGGTCCCGACGAACGCACCGCAACCCAGCTCAGCTCGGCCGCTGGCAACGTGAGTTGGGACGTGATGTTCAGGTCGGTGGACACGGCGACGCACTTTGACCCTGGTCGGCCGGCTGCGCAACCCCAGGCTTGCCATTCGATCCCGCGCGCTTGCGCAACAACAGGCCGCCCACGATGAGCAACAAGCCCGCGTAGGTAGAGGTGGCGATCGGTTCCCCCAGACCGAATCGAATGAAGACCAGCGACAAGAAGGGGGACAGGAAGATGAGCTGGCTGACCCGTGCGGTGTTCTCCGACGCGCGCAAGGCAGAGAGCCACAACACGAACGTGAGCCCCATCTCGAACACGCCGACGTACGCGGCCCCGGCCAGACCGGGACCGCTCGTCACCAGCGGCGTCGACAACGCGGCGCAGGCGGCAAGCACGAATGGGAACCCGAACACGAAGCTGAGGAGCAAAGCGGCGACAGGATCCCGATCGTCCCGCGTGTTGTAGATCCAGTAAAGCGCCCAGATCACCGTGCTGCCAAGCGCCAGCGCCACCCCCCACGCATCGGAGAACGTCAGCGAGAGCACGTCGCCTCGCGTGGAAATGACCACGACCCCTGCGTAGCTGACCGCCGCCGCTCCCAGGTCGCGAACGCTGATCTTCTGACGCAGCAATGGGATGGACAGCAGAGACAGCGTGATCGCCCACGTGTAGTTGAGCGGCTGCGCCTCTTGCGCCGGTAGCCGGTCATACGCCTCGAACAACACCAGGTAGTACAGGAAGGGATTCAACAAGCCGAGCCCGAGCGAGCGCAGGTACTCTCTCCTCGAGTACGACAAGAGCAGCCGGAGCTTGCCACGCGCCGCAAGGATCACGACCAACACCACGATCGATGTCGCGTTCGCGTACAGCAGCAACTGCACCGGTTCGAGGTACCTGAGCGAGAGCTTGAACGCGGTCGCCACCGTCGACCAAAGCAGGACGGTGGTGAGTCCGAAGGCGTAGGCTCTGCGCTGGTTCTTCATCCGGTATCGGCACCTGGAGCGAGCTACCAAACCCTCCCGCGAGGCCGGGCGCAATCGGATTCTCGATCCGCAACGGATGCCTACGAAGCCGGTCCCATCTCTGACTGCACCGGCGTGGTCGTTTATTTCGACCACGATTCGCCGTGCATCCTGTCGGGCACGACCGCCCGGATCGTGACAGAATATCTCCCTCAGGAGATCCTACGATGCAGCACGATCGACGAAGCCTGGGCGAGGAAATGAGCATGTCGGCCGAGATCAAGGATGCCGAGCCCGTGAAGAAGGGAACGTGGAACCGACGTCGCGTACTGAAAGTCGTCGGCGGTGCCGCCGCGTTCGGTGCGGCAGGTGCGGTCGGGGTGGTTGCCTACGATCAACTCTACCCCGCGCTTGCCGGCGAGCCGCTCCTCACGGTCCCTGACCACCGCGTCCAGGTGCCCAAGTCCACGCCCCAGCTCGTCATCGCCCGCGGGACAGATCCTGCGAAAAACGTGCTGGCCGCACTCGCTCGCGTGGGCGGAATGGCGGCGTTCGTGGGTGCGTCCGACACCGTGCTCGTCAAGCCGAACGTCGGTTGGGATCGCACACCCATCCAAGCGGCCAACACCAACCCTGCCGTCATCGAAGCGGTCGTGCGCGCATGCAAGGAAGCGGGCGCCCGAGAAGTCATCGTCACCGATGGATCCGTCCACGATCCCGGGCGGAGCTTCAAGCGAAGTGGCATTCAGGAAGCGGCGCTCAGGGCCGGTGCGCGGGTAGTGCTGCCCGACGCGCTCGCCTACGTCGATGTCTCGATCCCCGGGCTACCCGGTCGTTGGCCGGTACTCGAGCCGTTTGCCAAGGCGACGAAGATCATCAACGTGCCCATCGCCAAGCACCACGGCTCGGCGACCGTGACCGCAGGGATGAAGAACTGGATTGGCATCACGCGACAGCGTCGCAGCATGTTCCACGCTCGCCTGGACCACACCATTGCATCGCTTGCTGCGATGATGAAGCCCACCCTGACGATCGTGGACGCCACCCGCGTGCTGCTCCGCAACGGTCCCCGGGGGGGCAATCTCGACGACGTCAAGGTCGAGAATGCCGTGGCGGTTGCGCTCGATCCCGTCGCCGTGGATGCGTGGGCGACCGAGCTACTCGGCAAGCGAACGAGCCAGGTGGCCTACCTCGCCATGGCGGAACAGCTGGGGCTGGGCAAGATCGACTACAAGTCGCTCAACCCGGTCGAGCTCACGACGTAGGGACCGGCAAAGAATAGGCTGGTCCACTTGCCGTCGAGAAACGGGTGGCACGGCCAAGCAAGCTTTTGAACGCCTGCAAGCTCCTGCTTGGCCGTGGGCGGCGAAGGCCCATGCAAAGCATGAAACACGGGCCGGACCGCCCGGGGGCAGAGAACCACAGAAGGCGCAGAAGACACAGAAGACACAGAAGGGGTTGGCCTGAGTGATGGACCGGCCACCGGGCCCATTCCCATTCTGTGACCTTCTGTGCTTTGTGTGGTTGCTTCTCTGCTCCCCAAGTCGCACTCGGTGGACCAGCGATTTCCGTGGCGGTCCCTTAGTGTTGCGTGTCCAATGTCCGTTCCGAAGGCAGAAGAGCGAGGAGCAGAGAACCACAGAAGACACAGAGATCGCAGAATGGCTTGTCTTCCGCTTTGACAGCGTTCTGTGTTTTCTGTGTCCTCTGTGGTTGCTCTCGTACGCTGGTAGGTGCGGGGTTCTAACCCGCCCGCGGCGCCCGATACGGACGCCCTACTCAACGATCATGTCGAGAATCTTCTTGGCCTCTTCGCGATCGTTATTGGACAGCTCCACCGTCAGCGTGTGCCGACCATCACGCTTGTAGACCGCGCCGACCTTGTCGAGCCCCGCGGCTCGGCTCGCGCTGTCTTCCGGGTCCTCATGCACGGACACCAGCACGCGCAGCCACTTCTTGCCGTCCGCTCCCTCCTCGCCATCGGCGCGCTCCTTGAGCCCAATGACGGTTAGATTCGCGTAGTCGCCGCTCTTGCTCGTCGTCGCCGACACAGTTTGGAAGCCGAGAGACACGACCACTTTGCGAAGATCGTCCGCGCTCAATTGCGGGATCGGCTTTTTCTGATGCTCCGTCTTGCCCTCGCTGTGGCGACAACCCGCGCCGCTGGGCACGCAGGATAGGCAAACCCCAACCAAGAGCCACCGCGATAGCCAACCTTCGACCGACATTGAGGGCGGCTAACACTTCCGTGCAGAGGAGGGAAGGGATCTACCGATCGAAAGGCGACACCAACCTCCACTTCTTCGCGCTGGAATCCCAAGACAATCGATCTGTCGCCGCCGGGCGTCGCACGCGCGCGACCTCAACCAATTCGTCGGCTCCAATCTTCAGCTCGTACACCACACCGGCAGGTGTCACGTAGCCCGCGGTCTTGCCGTCAGGATGAAGCCCGAACTGCCCACCCGCCTGCGCGGCTGTGTCGACGGCCGGACCGAGTGGCGCCCCCGAAGACAGATAGGCAATGCGCAACCGCCCATCGTCCGCCGGTCCCGCCAGCAACCGCCGCCCCTCGCCAAGCTCCACCCAGGCCGCCAAGTTGGCGAAGTCAGCCTGGCCCGCCAACACCGTCGCTACATCGGGACCAGGCGCTCCGTGCTTCATCCGTTGCACGAAACACGTCCACACCCCTGCGCCGGGTCGGCAGTTCACGAGCGCTGTGTCTTGCTCAAGCTCGCTCGCGCTCCACGCCGCGGCGCTTCGGTAGTCGGCGGCAACGACCGAGAGCCGCGTCGTTGGATCCCACCGCGCCAACAGGCTCCCGGCCACCACCAACGCGTCGCCATGCGGACCGTGAGCGACCCGGATGCGCCGACTGAACAGGTTCGTTGGAGCCAGGGGACCGAGCTTTGCGTCCTCCTTGCCGGAGGAATCGAGCCGATGCACCGTCAGCGAGTCCGTGCCCACCAGCGCGTTGCCGTCGGCGTCGAGCACGATCTCGTCAACGTTTGCACCGAACTTCAGGGGCTTCCCGACGAGCTTGG
>Ga0180009_10007478_pt1 | contig 11135 bp, 11 predicted proteins | sample OS_PC_MetaG_FD_123537 | JGI IMG/M metagenome (GOLD analysis project Ga0180009, IMG submission 123537) | Groundwater microbial communities from the Aspo Hard Rock Laboratory (HRL) deep subsurface site, Sweden - OS_PC_MetaG | ecosystem: Environmental > Aquatic > Deep subsurface > Groundwater...
GGATGCATCCCGCACGTGTAGAGTTGTTTTTCTTGAACTTGAGTGATCTGATCATTCGATCTTAATGTAAAATAAAGCGTAACTGCTACGCCAACTATAACAATTGAACTTATTATGATTATAATTTTCTTTTTCATCTTGTTCCCATAATTTTTTTACAAATTCATTAATTTTGCACCGATCAAAAACTCAAGCTCGTTCACTTCTTTAAGATAATCGGTCTTAAGTCTGTAAAGATTGGTTTCGATCTGATAAAGTTTATTTTGTGCATCAATTACATTTATGAAATCGATGTCGCCAACTTGGTAGCTTGATAAAGTTGTAGTTAGAGTTTGATTCGCCTGTGGAAGTAATCCTTCAAGAAGAAGTTTTATTCTCTCTTGTAGTGAATTTAGTTTTGCAATCGATGAGCCGAAATTAGCGTTTAACATTTGTAACGCAAGTGAATATTGCTGTGAATATAGATTCTGCATCGAAACTGCTTCATCAACTTTTGCATCAACCTTTCCACCGTAATTAAGCGGCAATGATATGCCAACCATTACTGAAAAGAAATCATTTAATGGTGTTTGTGTTTTGGCAATCTCATCCCGCTGAGAATATTGCACACCGGCATTAAAATTCGGATAATAATCGAACTTCGTTGCCAATTCCATTAACTTTGCTCTATTTTCAGCTAATCTTATTCCTTGGAGATAAGGACGGTTGTTTACCGCAATTGAATCTAACTGAATCATTTTAAGATTGATAAATTCAAAATCAGTTATTTCTCCGGTTAATATTTTTTCCGAATCTGTATTTAGTAGATACGAATTTAAGATTGCCAATTGGGTGAGTTCTTTACTCTTAAGTTCTTCAATTCTATCGCTGACATTAGTTATTTCTAATTCGACTTTTAATAAGTTTTGCTGACTTGCGGTCGATACCGAATATTTTATTCTAACTACCTCTGCAATATCCTTAAGTAATTTTTTTGTGCTTTCAGAAATTGAGATTGCTTTTCTAACAAATTTCAATTCGTGATAGGACTGAGAAACACCTTTTTTTATTTCGTTGATCGCATCTTCAATTTCTTTTTTAACTATCTCAGCATCTTTTGCAGTAACTTCTCCCATAGCATTCAGCTTACCCGGAAACGGAATAACTTGACTTAATCCAAAAACTTTTCCCGTCATCGGTTCTTGAGTAAATGAGAATGAGTTTGTCGGTAAATTCATTAAACTTAAACTAAGAATTGGGTCCGGGAGATTTGACGATTGCGCTATCCGATTTTTGGCTGCATTCAATTTTGCCTGTAACATTTTTGTTTTCGGACTGACTTCAATTGAACGGTCGATCAATTTATTCAACGTCTTATCTTTTATTTGTGCATTTGAAATTGAAGGGAAGGCAATAACTGATATTAACAAAATTCTTACGAGTTTATTTTTCATTCCATGTACCTTCAAATTATCATCCTCTTATTTTATTTATTCTTGTTGAGCTTTAAGAAAAGTGCAATGAATCCCACTACGAGTAGGAAGTAAAGCGTTATCCATATTATTTCATTTCCGACTGAATTCATTACCATTGCTTAAATTTTATCTATTAACTACAATGATTGTGCCATCGTAAAAATGCGGTTAAATGCTTGTAACGGTATAAAATATAGGAGGTGAGTTAAAAGTCTTAAATAAGAATTAAGAAATTTTATTAATAAACAAAGGTTTATTCTTCAACAGGTCGAATATTATATAATTTGATCTTGCTGTAGAGAGTTGGTTTTGAAATTCCAAGTATGTTGCAGGCTTTATCCTTGTCCCATTTAACAAATTCAAGAATTCTTTTGATATGCCTTTTCTCGATCTCTGAGAGACTAAGCTTAACTAAATCCGATTTCATTACTTCGTCATCGTCATATTTTCGGAGAAGAATGTTTTCTTTAGTTAAGACATCATCTTTAGATAGAACCACTGCCTGCATCAAAGTGTTTTCAAGTTCTCGGACATTTCCAACCCAGTAATGATCTTCTAGCATTCCCATAACATCATCCGGAATTTTATTAACATTTTTGTGGAGTTCACCGTTGATCTTATTAAGGAAATGTTTAACTAAGAATGGAATGTCTTCGACTCTTTCCCGTAAAGGAGAAATGTTTATTGAAAAAACTTTTAATCTATAATAGAGGTCTTCCCTAAATTTTCCTTGTTTGACGAGCTCGGCAAGATTTTGGTTTGTAGCTGCAATTACACGGGCTTTCATTGGAAGTAATGTCTCACCGCCAACACGTTCGAATTCACGCTCTTGCAGCACTCTCAATAACATTACTTGAAGGTTGGGTGAAATCTCGGAAATCTCATCGAGGAAAAGCGTTCCCTCATTTGCAAGTTCAAATTTCCCTTTCTTATCTCTTATCGAGCCGGTAAAAGCTCCTTTTACATGACCAAATAATTCACTCTCTAATAATGATTCCGTTAGGGCTGTGCAATTTACTGCAATGAAAGGAAAGTTCTTCGTAATACCGCTGTAATGGATTGCTCTCGCGATAAGCTCTTTACCTGTGCCGCTCTCGCCCTGAATTAAAACAGTAACACGACTGTTCGAGATTTGACCTATCTTTTTATATATCTCTCTCATGCTTGGGCTTTTACCAATGATTGAATTTTCTACTTGATAATTTTCTTTATCCGGAATAAATGAAGAGAGTTGATTACTTAATTTTTTATTCTCCAAAGCACGTTTGATAGTAATTTTCAGCCGATCAATTTCTAACGGTTTTTCTATGTAGTCATATGCACCCTGCTGCATTGCCTTCACGGTGCTGTGCATATCATCAAATGCAGTGATTATGATTACATGAATATCCGGATCGAGATCTTTCACTTTTTTTAACACTTCAAAACCGTTCATTTCAGGCATTTTGATATCGGTGATGACTATATCAGGAAGCTCTCTCTCGACCAAGTTAATTCCCATTGCACCGTTCTCTGCAGATAAAACTTCATAGTTTTGCTTTTTCAGGTAGTTAGTTAACGTATCTCTTATCGAGTCGTCATCATCGATTATTAATATTTTTGCCATTTTGTATATTTTTATCAATTCATATTTATCGGTAATACAATTTCAAATATTGTTTTTCCGGGTTGTGATGATACCAATTTAATATTTCCACCATGCTGTTCAATAATCTTTTGCGAGATTGCTAATCCCAAGCCCGTTCCAGATGCTTTAGTGGTAAAGAATGGTTCAAAAATTTTTTCTCCATGCTCTATTCCTCTTCCATTATCACTAATGATAAGTTTTAAGTTTTTATTGTTCACGTTGGTCGATTCGATTTTAACTTCTCCGTCTCGCTCAGCAGCTTCGATTGCATTATCAATCAGATTAAGAAAAACTTGTTTTAACTTTTCTCCATCACCTACGATTGTTATTCTTGAAACGTTGTTTATCAGCTTAAATTTTTTTTCAGATAGTTTATTCTCGATTTGTAATTTTACGCTGCCGATTATATCAGCTAAATCGACTTTTGAATATTCTAAATCCATCTGTCTTGAGAATTGCAGAACGTCCTTTACAAGATTATTCAGTCGTGTAACTTCTTTTTGAATGATTGAAAAAGATCGTTCCGCTTCTTCAGAAAGTCCCATTGATTCGAGTAAAATATCTGTATTCATTTTAATTGAAGTTAATGGGGTTTTAATTTCATGTGCGAGAACAGCCGCCATTTCACCCAATGCGGCAAGCTTTTCGGCTTTGAGTAATTGTTCTTCTAATTTCTTTCTATCGGTAATATCGACCTCGACAAATAAATATCCTTTTGACTCATCACCCTGGATCGAAGCAGGAGAGACAGATATCAATAAATATTTTTTATTTCCATAAGAATCGAAGAAGGTAAGCTCATCTTTAAAGCTTTTATTTTCTTTAAGAGTCTCTATAATTTTTTCAAAATCGTTTATTGAATTTGAAAACTGTAAATCTCTGATGGAATACCCTAATATTTCTTCTTTAGATTTTTTAATAATTTCACCGAACCTGCTGTTGATTTCTATCACTTCATAATTTGTATTGACGATAGCGATTGCGGCAAGAGATTTTTTCAAACGCATTTAACAGCAGCGAAATTCTTTCCTCTCTAGCTTTCAATTCCATGGAATTTATTTTCAATGTTCTTGACATGTTATTAAACGCCTCTGCCAAATCTCCTAGCTCATCATTGGAATGAAGTTCATTTTCAATGCCATAATTCCCTTTCTGAATTTCAAACGCATTTGCTTTGAGAATATTTAACGGATTAGAAATTGTTTTAAGAATTACAAAAGAAATACTTATACTGACAATAACTCCCCCAAAGAGGCTAATCCAAAAATAACGTGTAATCTCAGCATTCGTTTCCAATTTGAATATTAGTTTGCCGACCGGAATCTGAATCAATAAAATCACAATTGGTACAAGAACTAATGAACTCAAGAATATTTTTTTGTTCAAACTGAAATTGCGTACACGATTTAATGCTGCGGGGAACATATTATACCTTCCAACGGCAACGGTCGTAAAAAGTATCACTCCGATTAGAAATGCGAGTGGACTTATCTCAACTAGATAATAAAATCCTAAAATCCACGGCAGCAGCAACCCGAAAATGAACGTCGCAAGATTTGTAATAACAAGACCAAGAAAAAAAAGTAAAATTTGTTTTTGGATTTGAGAATTACTTTCAGTTTTGTATTTTTTCAAAAGCCAAATTACGCTCAAAAAAATTAAAATTAGATACCAAAAAAGGAAAATCGGATAGGTATCATTAAATATTGCACGAAACTTCCCGCTATGAGCATGGGATTGTTCAACTAAATTTCCGCTCCAAAGTGCGATCAATAATACAATCGAGGGGAGTAAAATTATAAGCCCTCTAATATACCCAATCTTTTTAGGTACCGGAAAATTCCAAGTAAAAAATGTAAGTGTAACCATTATCACTAATAGAAAAGAGTGACATGAAATATCGAGAATTGTGACATCGTCAATTTTAAGTAAAGTGAAATGTATACCGTGCGAGATCAAATAACCCAGAACTAAGAAAAGAAAAAGTATAAATAAGCGGCTTGTAATGTTCTGATTGTCTCTAGAATAAATAATTATAATCAATCCGATTGCCGCAAGGAAAGTTGATAGGAGAAACAATATTTGAGTAATATTCATAATCATGATTGCAACACTGAAATTTAAATTAATATTTCAATCAAATCCATTACTAATTGAATATAAAACAATAAGTGGTTCTTAGTATTCTTATCTAACTACATTTTTTAAAATATTTAATAACAAGTTAAATATTTTAATGACTACTCCACACGTAAGGGGAAATCAAATAAATTATTGAGAAAAATCATGGCATTAATATTGAACTGTTCTCAACAGAATTGAAAGGTTGTCTAATATGAAAATTAAGAATAGCTTTCCCCGTGATCCTGTATGCAACAGAAAAATGAATAAGAATAAAGCATATGCTAAGGTAAAACATAATGATCGGATCTATTACCTGTGCTGCCCATTATGCCAAGCTCAGTTCGAGAAAGATCCGGAAAGGTATATAACAAAAAAATAAAGGTTACAAATGCACGAGTCTTACGATTATGGTTTATGGACCGCTGTAGTTATAAATGCACTAATATTTCTGGTGTTTGCTGTAGGATTCCTTCGTCCGAAGAGAAAATATGAATGGCGTACGTTAGGAATATTCATCAGTTTAATAAAGGAGTGAACTAAAATGAAAAAGTTAGAACCGTATTCGATAGCAAGCGCACTATTTTACATCTTCACCATTTTATATGTTATATGTATTGGTGTTAAGCTAATTCTTGTAAGTCTTGGTATCGAAGGATTGTGGCATATGCATAAAATATGGGAGGTAATCTTGCCTTGGTTCAGCGGGCTAGATTCCTTAAGTATTGTAATCGGCTTGCTGGAAGTTTCTCTTGGCTCATATTTAATTGGTTATATAATTGTTCCAATATATAATCTGTTGACAAGGAAAAAGGTAAGCGAAGATAAGATGGAAGTAAAGCCTATTATTTTGCGATTTAAAACACTTTTTGCAACCTTTGCTGTGTATGTTTCTTTACTTTTTACCCTATGCTTAATATATGATTTAATTGTTCCAACAGAATACCAAATGCTGGCTTTATGGAAATTGCTACTTCCCGGTTTTACCGAATTAACATTTTTAAGCTATCTGATTGGTTTAGGCGTTATAGTAATTTACAGCATGTACACTGCCTTTATCTTTTCTAAGACACTCAACTACTTTGAGAAATCCGAATTAAAAAAATCAGAAGAGAACTCTCTTCTCCAAAGGAGCCATTCGGACAAGGAGTTTAAGATGTTGAGCGAAACGAAATCCCGTTATGCGGGAAAAAAGTATAATGCAAAATATTTTGGTGTTGCTGCAGGAATCTTTGCGATGTTAATATTTATTCTTGCGGTAATTAAAATGTTTTTCTCCAATGAAGATTACTCGGCTTATTTAAAACCTTTTATCCCTTTCTTTGATTCTGTTAATGCAGTAGACATCATTGGAGGTGTTGCAATCTCATTTTTGTGGGGGTGGTTGATAGGCTATTTCTTTATGGTTTTCTATAACTGGTTTGATAGGAAATTAAATCCCCGGGAAAGTGACCTGCAAGGTTAAACCTTGAAGGCTGGAATAGGAATAATGAAAAAAATTAAAATATATTCAATAATATTTCTTCTCTCACTCTCAACTTTAAGTTTTGAGATAATACTTGCGAGAATATTTTCTTATGTGCTTGCGTATCATTTCGTCTTCATCATAATTGCTTTTGCAATACTATCTCACTCTTTAGGGCAATACTATGCATCGCGTTTAGTTGTCAAAAATACGTTTTCATTTTCTAAATATTTTGTTTTTCTTCAATTATTATTTCCGATAAGTCTTGCCGCGGTTTTTATTTTACCAACGTTTGAAAGTATTGGAACCGGTTCCATAGGTTTAATTATGTATGTTCTGCTTGCAGGTATTACATTCTTTTTAGTGGGAGTAATATGTGCTTACATTTTTCAAGCTAACGGCAATAAAAGCAGTATTCTATATGCCCTTGATATGATTGGTGCAGCATCCGGTTCTTTACTCGGATTATTTTTACTGAACACATTCAGTATAATTCAAGCACTTGCAATTATTTTACTTATAATTTCTGCTGCTTCATTACTTACCTTTTATTTCAATCATAAAATAATTAAGGGACAAATTGCAACTACAGCTTTAGTAATACTTGCTTCTTTCTATATATTATTAGTTAATCCCAATATTGATATAAACATTGCAAAGTCATCTGATAAAGACTTATTACGGTTAAAAAGTAATCCTTCCATCAAAACCGCTGTAGTTGATAGCCGGTGGAATTCATTTGGGAGAACCGATCTTATCAAATTTTTCTATCCGGATTCCACTACTTCTATGTCAATGTTCATTGATGGAGCTGCAGGAACTGAAGTTGTAAAAGTTTCAGAGTTAGAAAAGGATTCGGTTAAACTAGTTCGTACTTTGATGTATTCAAATCTTTTCTTCCCCTTCAATTTTTTAAGTGATAATGAAAAAGATTCCGCTTTGATTATTGGTCCTGGTGGTGGTTATGATATTGCTGTAGCTTACTTTGGCGGAGTCAAACAAATCGATGCAGTGGAAGTAAATTCAGCTTTTGTTGAATTGATGAAGGAATATAACAAATCAACATTTGTTGAAAGAGCAAATGTAAACGTCATCGTTCAGGAAGGAAGAAATTTTGTAAGGAACACACCCAACAAATACGATTTAATATTTCTTACGATACCGATTACCAAGGGTGGACGTTCTACAGATTTCGTAAATCTTACCGAGAATTATTTACTCACTGAAGAGGCATTAAAAGATTATCAACATATTCTTACAAATGAAGGAAGAATAGTTTTTACTTTACACAACCGAGAAGAAGTTTACAAAATTGTATCTAATTATCTTGAAATAAAAAACAAATCAGGTATTTCTAATCCGGAAGCATTTAAATATTTTTACATTGCAGACCAGGGGATGAAGCCTTTGCTTGTTATCAAAAAAACTCCTTTCAATAAAGAAGAAATAAATGCAAGACATTTTGTGTCGCATCAACTTGGTTTTGACAGAGGCATATCATTTTTCCCGTTTACAAAACAAATTGAAATTGATACGGTTGTTCAGGGCTTAGATGTTCAATGGAATATGTTTGATAATGTTCTGTATGATATTTCCAACGACAAATACAGCTTCCACAAATTATCTGAGACTGCTTCAATAAACCTGCACCCGGTAAAAGACAATTCTCCATTCTTTTTTAATTACCAGATTGGACTTCCGGATAATATGAACATTCTAATTTTTGCAGGAATTGTTTTGTTGATTTTCTCTTTTTATATGTTCAAAAAGAATTGGCGAATTAGTTTTGATAATAATAAGATAACAGAAACGATAGAGAAGAATTTAAATACTTTAACTTTAATTTCTTTTTTGTTGGGATTCACTTATATCCTTAGCGAATCTTATTTATTTCAGGCATTAAATCTACAGTTGAACAATCCTTTAAAATCATTTTCTCTATTGCTGTTTGCATTTTTATTGGGGAATGGTTTCGGCAGTTATCTTACAAACTTTATTAAGAAAGACCGTATCCGGGTAATTGGCTTAAGCGTTGTCGGTATAATTTTAATTCTTGCTGTTGATGCTTTCATAGTATTGCCCAATTTAAAAACAAGTATTTATGAATTTTATTTGTTTTTGATTGTTTTTCTTCCTGCAATAATTATCGGCATACCCTTCCCCTTGTTATTAGCTGAGATGAACGAATATAAGATGAAAAACGGAATTGCCGTTTTGCTAAGTATTTCGGGAATAGCAGGTTTTATCGGTTCGATACTCACAATTTCAGTTGCAATATTGGCAGGATATAATCTTGTTCTTTATACGGTATTTGCTCTTTATATCATTATAATCATTACAACAACATTAAGATTAACAACAAGAAAGGAGCACTAAAATGTTGAACGAAGTGAAATCCCGCTCGGCGGGGGAACAAGACCCTGTTTGCGGAATGAATTTGTCATCTATTTACGAATGTGAATCAAGTAAGTTTAATGGAGTGATTTATTACTTCTGCTGTGCAGATTGTAAAAAAGAGTTTGATGCCGATCCTTATAATTATATAAAACGGCTTGCTTCACAAAACAATACAATAAATAAGATAATCGAATGGGAAAGGGATCCTGTATGTGGTGAAATGATTAAAATAAAAGATGCAAAAGCAATGAATATATATAAAGGAACTAAATACTATTTCTGCTGCCCTATTTGTAAAAAGGTTTTTGATAAAAATCCTTTAGAGTATGCAGATAAGGAAGAAAGAAATGATTATCAGAATAATATAGATGATTTTTCAGTTGGAAGATTTAGAATTCTTTAAGAAAGGAGCAATCAAATGCACGGTGTAGATATTGGCGGTTATGCCTATGGTTTCTGGACGATGGTGGCTTTCAGTATTTTAATAGTTTTATTTTTAACGTTCAGCTTTATAAAGCCAAAAAACAAATTTGAGTGGCGCTCAATGGGCGCTTTCCTTGGATTCATTGTTGCCTTGTTTACAGAAATGTATGGCGTGCCGCTTACAATTTATTTGCTTACCGGCTGGCTTGGCAGCAATTATCCTGTGTTCGACCCATTCTCTCATGCAAGCGGACATTTATTCCTTGTTTTTATTGGTCTATCCCATTCTATTATTGCAATGAGCTTGTTACACATCGTTACCAACGGAATAATCTTCTTTGGGTTTTATATGGTTTACAAAGGATGGATACTAATTTATAATGCAAAGGAAGATCACTTAGTTACTGAAGGCATTTATTCTTATATACGGCATCCTCAATATACTGGCTTGTTCTTAGTAACGCTTGGTTTCTTTATACAGTGGCCAACTATAATTACACTTTTTATGTGGCCGATACTGATGTTTACTTATTACAGATTATCTATGAGGGAAGAAGCAGACTTAGCCAAAAAATTCGGCAATAAATTTTACGAATATAAAAAACTTGTACCGGCGTTTGTTCCTGCAGGTAAAAAAAATAATAAGGTGTAGGATAAAATCTGAAAGAAGAATAAAAAAATGGATATAGATGAAATAACTTATAAAGACCGCGGCGAATTCTTAAGAGGTTTCTCTGTAATCATCCGCAAAAATAGAAGCGGGATTATGGATGAAAAAACAATGTTCTTAATAATTGGAAAGTATTTTGGTTTTGGAGAAGAATTTTGTGAGAAATCTTTAGAGCACCTTATGATAAACAAATACATATCGGAGAAACCAGCAGTCTTTTCAAATGAACTTGTTGCAGAATTTTTTATTAAGAATGTTACCAAAATAATGTCCCAAACCCAATCAATGTCTAATGAGACTATTGAATGGCTACACCAAACTGCTAAAATTAATAATGTTGATTTTGTTATATAGAAAATTAATTCTAAAAAATGAGTTTAACATAATTAACTGTTTAGTTCATAAAAAACGGAGTATAAAATGTTGAACGAAGTGAAAACCCGCTCTGCGGGGATAAACGACCCAGTATGCGGAATGGAAATAAAAGAAATTTTCAAAGCAGATAAATTGGAATACAAAGGGAAAACTTATTACTTCTGTTCTACTCTTTGCAAAATTCAGTTTGAAAAAGAACCTGAAAAGTATATCAAGAAAGATGATGGAAATGAGCATCATCACCATCATCATTAATAAAAAGATTCCTGAAATATGTTAAAGAATAAATCCATAACAATAGTTGGTGCCGGTCCGGGTGGCTTAACAGCAGCAATTTCTCTGGCTAAGTCTGGTTATTATGTTAATTTATATGAACAGAACAATGATGTCGGCTTAAGGTTTAACGGCGATTTTCAAGGGCTGGAGAATTGGTCTGACGAAGAAGATACTTTAGAAATATTAGATCATCTTGGTATTAAAATAAATTTTCTATGTCATCCATACAGCGGTAACGACGGCTGGTTTATTGGACCGAAAGGGGAGAAAGTACAGGTAAAAACATCACGCCCCCTTTTTTATCTTATTCAGAGAGGTGCCGATGAA
>Ga0180009_10007479_pt1 | contig 11134 bp, 11 predicted proteins | sample OS_PC_MetaG_FD_123537 | JGI IMG/M metagenome (GOLD analysis project Ga0180009, IMG submission 123537) | Groundwater microbial communities from the Aspo Hard Rock Laboratory (HRL) deep subsurface site, Sweden - OS_PC_MetaG | ecosystem: Environmental > Aquatic > Deep subsurface > Groundwater...
AGAAGATCATTATCCTTCAGAAGGAGTAGTTGCGTAGGGTAATACCCTTTCCAGTACTCCTCCTTTAGCTTCTTCTCCGCTTTCTTGTGAGACAACGCCTGAACAAGATTACCAAGGACAAAAACCAAGAAAAGAAGAAATACAGAGGCAATGATAGGACTGATGCTAAAACCTGCCTTTGCCCCACAAAAAAGGCTTAGCAACGCAAAGTACATCATTGTCAGGGCGTATGAGCCGGGTATGACATACATCAAGAAATCAGTATAAGACCACTTAGAACTCATGAGGTAATCTCCTTCTTTGGCCTATAGCTTCAGGGTTCCTATGTAGTTTCCAAGTGGTCTTGTCTGTTTTTCGTCTACTAGGAACTTCACAGAGTACGTATCGCTAGAGACGTATACGTGCACTTTCTTATCGACACAATCAAACGCTATGTCTCCTGCGGAATTCTGCGTGATTGTGTTGAATCCTTGATAATAGTTCAACTCCTTTGATGGCGCCTCGCCTACCACCACAATTTTAGGCTGCATTAGCTTAAGCCACGATTCAGGGACCTTCCCAGACTTCCTTCCGTGATGAGGAGCAAAGAGAATGTCACTCTTTGGGGGAGAGAAGTCATCCTCAATGTTCTTCATAAAATCTGTTTCCAAGTCCCCCATCCACAGCATTGTCGCACCGTCATTGAGGCTGTACTTCACCACACAAGAGATGTTGTTTGGACTTTCGCCATTCATAGCAGCTTGTAGCGCGTCCTTGAAATGCTTGTTCGTGGTAATTGGCCATAGGATGTTGATGCCAGCGCTACCTCTTTCGTCGTTTCCTTCATTCATCCAACGACGAGAACAACCCTTATGGAGATAAAAAGCCTTCTTTGTATCATCTAGTAAAGTGCAATATTGCTCGAAATCATCTGAAGCTAAATCTTTGGTAGTATTGTTCTTTACACAATAAAAATTCCGGATATCAATTTCTTCATCAAGAGCTGCCAAGCCTTTGATGTGATCGTCGTCGGGATGAGAAGAAATAAATCGCTGAATGTTCTTCCCAGCTCTCTGGCTATTAATTTCCTTGATGATTCTGTCCTTCTCTGTGTCGATCAAGCAGCAGTCAATAATAGAAAAATTGTCGCTGCCATGTTTGATGTAGAACATGTCGCCGTTGCCAACAGAAAAGGACTTAACAAGACTCATCAAGAATTCTCTTCCTCACGCGCAAGCGTGCCTTCAATAGCATCAAGCAAACCGGTAAGCTCTATTTCAAGATATTCATCCTCGCCACGAACAAGAAGCCAGTTCTTCTCCACAAGTCTATCTAGGACTTGGCGAAAAACTAACTTCTCAATTCCTGCGATGAAAGCGAGGTAGTCAACACTTGGAGGACGAGAAACGTTAGGACGCCGATAATCAACAATTGCTAAGACAACAGCCAACTCCTCCAGAGCCTGCGGTCCAGAGAAGAGCACGGGTAGGCACCTGATGAGACGCTTGGGGAAGGGAACAAACCCCTCAGTCAAGACCCTACCGTCCCACTTAACTTCTACTCGCTTTGGCAAGCGACCAACGCGCTGACGAGAAAATTCCATGACCGTTCTAATTAGCCTATTTAGTCAGGGCTGTCAAGAAAAATATGGACTCGCCAGCTTCAGCGACCGACGATGGGCACGAGCATAGGAGCATCCGTGGCGCCTGGGCGCCGGCGTCAGAGCCGCCGAGGGAGGCTTAGTGAAACGAGGAGGGGGGCAGAGAACCCTTCGCTGGGCAGAGGGGAGCGCAGTCGGTCATCAATGCCGAGTCTAACTGCTGGGACGAACTCGAAGACGGAAACTTATGCCCTCTCTGCGTGGAGATACCGGCTTCGGCTTGAGATGCATTGATGGCACAGCATGAAGCTCTACTGACCATGCTATGCGAGGCCGGCGAGCTCAAGAGAGGGCTCTAGTCTTGCTATTCCTGATCAGACCGATGGTCTCTCAGGATGAGCGGTGAAGCACAACGCAGGGAAAAGATGGCGTAATCAGATAACGCCAAGGAAAAGGTTATCTGAACCACTTGACTACTAAAGTTGGTGTCGAATAAGAGAGGCGACTTATCTTCAGAAAATCTAATGGAAAGAGTATTTACTGATAGGGGCACAAGGAGAGATTGGTCACGCTGGAATTGAATGGGATAGTCAATGTGTTTGATGCTAGTATTCGTAGGTAGTGAAGGTCTTGCGTTGGAACAGGTGTGCTATGTGCTTGCCAGGGGATAATGACATTTCCGTCCATTTTTATCTGAAATTCGTTGTTGGTATTGCGAGTGAATTCTACATCATGCCAAGCATCCTCAACCAGCCCGTCTTGTTCTATACGTCCCGGGAGAAATGCTCCATTAGCGGTTATGGCTACCCAGTCTGTTGTTGTTGGAGCCAGCACATCAGCGTTTTTAAAAGAGGCACAATATGTACTGGTGCTTGGGCTTGTCGTTACGCAGAGGTTCAAGTGGTTCCAGTCCCAGGCTACCTGGGCAAGTTGAATTCTTGCTTTAAGGACAAAGCCTCCTCCTGGGCTGGTTTGAATACTAAAGGTTTGTGAATCCGCGTTGCACTGGGAACCCGAGTTTGGTTCGTGCAAATTCATAGTTCCGCCAGTGCAGGAGATGCAGGAAGGAGTGCCAGTGAATCCGGAGCATGATGCCGTAAAGCCGCTGTGAGCATCAATCATGCATGGGACACATCCCGTGTTTACCAGACAGTATTCCCATTGTCCGCAGGTTGTGGTTGTGGGGTTCCATTCAAGGCATGGATCACTGTCATAGTTACCGCATGTTATTGCTTGGCTTAGACTTTGACAGTTGGCTGCCCCGGTCGAACATTCGTCACTGCAGCAAATACCGCCAAAGCATTGTTCCCCCCCTGGGCATGTTCCGCAGCTTCCTCCACATCCGTCATCACCACAAGCTTTGCCGATACAATCTGGCTGGCACTGACAGCTACCTCCAACACACTGCTCGATTGAAGAACAAGGATGGTTACATTGCCCGCAGTGCTGATTGTTGGTAAGAGGATCTATGCAGCTGCCTGAACACTCAAGTGTTCCACTCGGGCAGGAGCTTTGACACTGACCGTTTTGGCAAACGTCACCTCCGGTGCATCCTGGAAGGCAGTTACCTCCGCAGCCATCGCTTCCGCATTCTCTTCCCGTGCAGTCAGGGACGCATGTGCATTCCCCTCCTTGACATTGCTGGTTAGCAGCGCATGGGAAAAAGCACTGTCCGCAGTGATTGGGGTTCGTTTGGGGATCAACGCAGTCGGTGCCGCATTCAAGGATCCCTGGTGGGCATGAACTCTCGCAGCTGCCGTTGACACAGAATTCGCCGCTCGGACATCCTGGTGTGCACGTGCCGTCGCATCCGTCGTCCCCGCATTCCTTGCCGGTGCAGTTCGGCTCGCACTGGGCTGGGGCGCATCCGTTCATTACGCAGAGCTCTCCTGCCTGGCAGCACTCGAAGGAGTCGTTGGTGATGTTTAGGCAGCAGCTCGTTCCTGAAGGGCAGCATCGGGCTGGGTCACCTCCGGTGACTGCTTCATCCCCTCTCCAACATGGGCTCTCCCCTGATGAGCAGTAAGATTCCTCCTCGACGCAGCCTACTAAGGCTGCTGGTTGCAGCAAAAACGCCGTTAAAATGGCAAGATGCGCGATGTGCCTCGTGTTTCGGTGCATGACTCCTCCTTCACTGGATAGCCTGCCAACTCGGATTCTGGAAAGCATCGTTATTCCAACCAATTAAGTGAAGAATTGGTCCCTGACACTCATTATCATAAAGCATGCAGCTTTAGTCAAGGTAATTCCCCGAGCTTCTGTCAATCGGTGCCCTCCCCAGTTACTCATAGGAGGGCACCGCCATGAGCTTCAACGCAAAAAAGATCGGTTTCAGGGTTCAAAAGCTTAGGAAAAACTTGGGCTTGACCCAGGCAGAGTTAGCCGAGCGAGCGAATCTGGATACTGTGTACGTATCTCAAGTCGAGCGCGGTCAGAGAACAATGTCGCTCCCAACACTGTTCACCGTAGCCAGCGCCTTACAGGTGGAACCGGAAACGGTAATTGAAACAGAAGAAAAGCAAGACGATGACCAGTTGGTCAAGGAAATAAGAGAAGTTCTAAGCGGCTTAGATGAAGAACAGGTAATGGCCCTCCTTGGTGCAATTCGGCTGTTGAAAAAGATCTAGCTCCGAGATATCGTGGAAAATTCATGGGGGACCAAATGGAAAAACTCGAGTTTCTTGTTCTGACAGGTCGGTGGTTTACTCCAGGATACCGTGAAGGATTCACAGCAGCATCTGGCATTGCTTCTAAGCTTATTGAGTATGATGAGCAGGAGATAGGTAGCGTTCTTGAGACTCTCAAAGACCGAGGCCTGCTATCTCTTGTTGATCTGGATGAATATCATCGCAGACGACGCGTGAGAATAAAAGATCCAGGGGAGCCTTATTACAGGCCGACTCCTGATGTTTGGCGGGAAAGAGAAAAGCTCCTGCATGAACGGGGTATGCGCCACGTTGTTTTAACTCAACAGGATCGGCACTCATTAAAAAACATCATTGTTGCCCTCTTGATGTCCGAGAGAATTGAAAACAAAAAAATAAAAGGTCCGTTTGTTGGAACTGGTTCACGAAAACAACTCATAGAGTTGCAAGTATACCTTTATAAATTTTCTGAGGCTGAAATCACTCAAGCTTGCGCTGATCTGGTTAGTGACGGTATGGCAAGATTTGAGAAAATCAAGGTGGAAGAAGAGGTATATGAGGGTATCGACCTCACAACGAGAGGGGAAACTTACCACAAAAGGACTACTATGAATGTGCTTGGCTTGAGGGAAGAGGAGAATATACTTGATATAGCAGAAAGAGATGAAATTACGGTCTTTTGGGCTTGGCAGTCGGATTTTAGCCAATCGAGAAATGCCATAGAGGAGAAACTGGATCAGGTCATTGCTAAGGCCAACAAGGAATGGAGTCTTGTTGCACGGCTCAGAAAAGAAATTGCTAGAGACGTTGGAGAGGGTTCGCTTAGAATAGATGTTGCTCTCGAGGAGAAAATAAAGGAGTCTGATTTCTTCGTTGCAGACTTCACACCGATCTTCCAATACCAAGCGAAGCTGTATCCTAATCCGAATGTGTTAGTCGAAGCGGGATTTGCGCTAGCGAGCAAGGAACCTGGAGATATATTCCTTGTTGAGTGTTTGAGGCACCCGAAGGATGTTCCTGGCGACCAGCAGGATAACCCTAAGTTTCCGTTTGACATCGGTCACATTCACAGAACTACATACAAAAAACCCGCTGATTTAAAGAACAAACTGCTGCGAGATTTCAAGGCGCGTCTTGAAAAAAGGGGTCTTCTGTTCCCAGCCTCTGATGGCTAAGAGATGGGTAGGCTGGGCCTGAACACCATTGGTGTTCAGGCGCCAACCAAACCGCTATTCACCTAAAACGTAGTTTGTTGCTTTTTGTGCTTTTCCTGCTGCGCTGATCAGTAGCTTTCTATCGCTTTTGAGTTTTTCGAGCCATCCTTTGATATAGGCTGCGCTGTTTGTTAGTGTGGTTTTGATGTTTGCGTGTGCGCTTAGAAATGCGGCTCCCATTTCTGCGATTAGTTCTTCTTTGCTGTATTCGTGACTGCCGAACTTGGCAGTTTCGGTAACTCCGTCTCTGTCTAGTCTGGTCTTGTGTCCTGTTGCGTGGATTGCTTCATGGAAGTACGTGCTGTAGTACTCATCCTCACTGTTGAAGCGTTGTTTGGTCGGCAGCCAGATGATGTCGTGGGTTGGGCTGTAGCAGGCTTTGCCTCCTGACTCTCGAACCTCCGGCTTGTCTTTCCAGTTGGCGATGATAGCTTGTGCATCGGTGAGTTGAGCTTCCGGTTCTGGCGTTTCTTGGGGGGTGAGTCCTTCGCATTGTTCGAGGTTGAACACGGTGTAAGTTCTTGCCATCGGGATTTTCTTAGCTTCACCCTCCTCGTCTTCTCTTTCTAAGAATTTCCAGAACACGATGCGTGTCCCTTTTTCACCCTTGCGGACGTGCCCTCCGAGGTTGGCTGCTTGTTTGTACGTGACCCAGTGCGGGTTGTCGAAGTCCTCCATCATGAGCAGGAGGACGTTGATGCCTTGGTAGGTCTTTCCTGAGATCAGGTTTTTTGGCATGCTTGCCAGGCCGTTCCTCCAGGGCTTTCTCCACGGCACAACTCCTTGCTCGAGCTGCTCGATGATTTTGTTTGTGACTTGTTCGTAGACGTCCGTTTTCATGGTTCCCACCTTCTCGTTTTGTTGGTTAACGCCGCTCTCAAGGCTTTGGAGAGGCGTTTTAGTGTTGTTAGAGGAGTTGCTCTTGGTTCGGGTCTCTGTACGTCAGAAGCGTTCCTGGGCCTTCTGAGAAGAACATCGTTAGTCCGTGTAGGATTACGCAGTGGATCACATGCCAGGCGGCTTGGTGGGCGGCGTTGATGAGCGTGTCTGAGTGTCCTGAACCACTTGGCAGAATCTCGTGCTCTTCGATTCCGTGGGTTTTCAGTTTGGCGAAGTAGTAAGGTTGCTCGGCGATGCCGTCCGTCCAGCCTTCATCAGTGAGCATGACGGAATACACGGCTTGAGGGCTGAACAGGCTCACAAGCAGTAGGTCTGCTTCTTCTTCATCAAGATGCTCGATGGCTGTGGTGACTGCTTCTTTGTAGTCGCCAGCCCATTCTTGCACGGCTGCGCGGATCCATGTTTCGGGCGCGGTCTTGTCCGTGCTGCAGTCCCACACGAGTCGCTGCCAGTGCTCTCTTAGGAACTCCAAGAACCCGGTTGCTTGGGTCATGAATGCTGGCGGTGATAGGTGATGCTTGCGCAGGGCTTTTCTTGATTCGACCGATTCAACTACGTATCCGATTTCTGGAAGGTAGTCCTCGTCTCGTCTTCCTTGGTACCGTTCAAGGTAGTCATCAATTTCTGTATTGAACTGTCGTTCAAGGAATTCTGTTACGAATTTGTAATCAACATAGTATTCAGAAAAGCGCCCTTCTTGGCTGTTCATTTCAGACCTCCAGAGAAAGAAATGCCCTGGCCAAGCCAAAGGCTCGACCAGGGCTTATGAGGTTGTGGTTTTCGGAAAGACTAGTCGTCTTGCTTTTTCTCTCTGATGTGCAGCTTGCCGTTCAAGGGTAGAGCGTTTAGTACGACGTTTAGGCTTCCATCTTTGTTGATGTAAGCGCAGCCGATTCGTTGCCAGAAGTCCTTCTTGTCTTCTGAGTTGCTGGGGACGATGGTGTAAACTGCGAGTTTCTTGACCTGTTGGTTGCTCATCACTTCCTCCTGTTGTTGGTCCACCAGTTGGTGGAGTCGGTGCATCACTAGTTGCAAAATTGGCTTGATAGAAATGTCGTTTATGGCGTTGCCTCCCTTCTTGTTGTAGAATTAGTTTAGTGGATAGCTGAAGCTAAGAATCAAGTTGTCAAAACGATGTCGGCATTCGCCGTTTTCCGCTTTGTACAGACCGTCTTCCGCACGGAAAACGGTTTTTAACTGCAAATGATTTGGTTGTTTGTTGTGCGCTGAATGCGCTTGGTAAGAAATACTGTGCAGTAGGTCGTTTAATAAGATGTGTGGAGCCTGGGTGTTCGCAGCCTAAAGATGCTCAAGTCAGTAGTTGAAACTCTATCTCTGCCGAGCTATCGTTGTCTCGGAGGTGTCAAATGAACATTCGGGTGTTTTTCAGGTGCGACTCTCATAAGAAAGGTGCTACCAGAAGATTTGTTTTTGTGGAATATGGGGGACAGATAGAAGATCTTGTAATACCGGTAAATGATATGGCAGGAATTAGTGAGGATATATGTGGCGCTGAAGGTCACCGTTGCCTAAAGGATATTGAAGCTACAAAAGCTGTGCGATTGCATGATGGAGCGGGGTTTATTCCTGATTTAGATGTATTGCCGGATGGGTCTGCTGTTTTATCCATCGTTCAAGTTAAGTAGATACATTTGGTCCCCTCTTCTTAATATACTTCCGTTGTCACCACTGTTTTGTGATGACCAATGGTATATGTTATTGAAGATCCAAAGTACATTGTTCGTGAGCGAGTAGACGATGCTAGTGGTAGTGTTGATGATTTGCTTGATGATGTCTTTGATTTGCAGAAAAAGACCCTTAGGCGTAAGACTGATCTTCTTCATGAGCAGTTGGCGAAGCGTAGGGAAATAATGGAGATTAATCTTCGTCGTATTGACTATGACTTGTGTGCTTGCTCGACTGCTTCTTATCAAATTCCTGAAGGTGATGTGTTTTCTCATCATCAGCTGTTCCTCAGACATAAGCTTCCTTTGTATCAGGAAGTTCGACGGCAAGATACCGACTTTTTCAAAGACACCGCAATGATCGAAAGAGAACTGCTGGATACGAAGATTCAGTACCTCTCCTTATTCGATAAAGAAGAGCTGCTAAAATGAATGCAGAAGAACTTGTGGAAAAACTTGAACCAGTCCTCGGTAAGAAGGCTAAGAAGTTGTACATGGCTTGGATGCTCGGGGACAAAAACGATCAAAGAGACATCGAGCAATGCTTAAGAGCACTTTACATCAAGCACATCCAACAATCCCCAACGGAAAAGAACGTCCTGCTAGCCCCTCCACCAAAGAACATTAGTTTTGGCGAAATCAGACTGGGCACTACGACCTACAACAAAACCACCGCACACGAATTCTATCTGAGAACCGACGAGCTTTGCCAACACATAGCAGTTTTCGGAAGAACAGGTAGTGGGAAAACAAACACCGTAAGGCTTCTTCTAAAAGAGTTCATCAGAAACAAAAAGCCATTCCTTATCTTCGATTGGAAAAAAGACTACTCACAAATGGATTTCAGTACTGTGTTTTCGGGTTTAGGGATTAGCAGCAAAGACATTCACGTCTTACCCGTAGGTAAGCGGAATGTCAATTGCCTGCGCCTCAATCCCTTGAAACCCCCAACAAACACAGATCCTGAAATGTGGATTAAACAAATATGCGAAGTACTAACACATGCGTACATGGGTGGTCCAGGATTTGAGAGTCTACTACTCGAAGCGATCAATCATTGCTACGAACGATTCGGCGTTTACGAAGGGAGAAACGTCTTCCCTACTTTCCTCGATGTGAAAGAGTACTTAGAGAACAAGCGTTGCACTGGAAGGCAAGCTCAGTGGATGCAATCAGTAAAAAGAACCGTCGACAGCTTATGCTTTGGCGGGATGAACGACACAGTAAACTCAGCAGAACCCCACGACCTAGCTGAGCTGCTAGGAAAGAACGTCATTCTTGAACTTGATGCTCTAAGCAACACCGACAAAACATTTCTCATCGAGACAATGCTTTTGTGGCTTCACCATCACAGACTACAAAATCCCCCAGTAGAAAAAGTTGATAACCTCATTATCATCGAAGAAGCACACCATCTCTTGAGAAAGCATGATGGTGACGAGGAAACGCTTATCGAAAGCGCACTTAGAGAAATGAGAAGCCTAGGCATAGGCATTGTCATCGTCGATCAAATGCCTAGCCTGATAAGTAGCGTAGCGTTGGCAAACACTTACACAACGATCGCGCTTAACGTGAAGACTGGGCAAGACGTATACGCGTTAACACAAGCAATGCTCCTCAACAAGGAACAGCAGGAAATGCTAGGCATGCTTCCAGTAGGCCAAGCAATCGTCAAGCTGCAGGACAGGTACATCAGACCCTTCCATATTAAAATACCGCTTGTAGACACGGGTAAGCGAATCATCCATTACACGCCATGTGAGGTTTCCTGTCGAATTCCAAGGATTCCACAATGCAAACCCTACGAGGCCAGGGAATCCTGTAGCGATGCCCGTGTTCCACCCCAGATAAACCACGCATCCCAGCCGGAAAACCATGGTGCAGTGCTTGTTCCGGAGCGTTCGGGCCGAGCTCCACGTGCAGCTGCTGCCGGGGCCGCTCCAGGAAGCGCGGGGCAGGGCGCGGTAAGCAACGAGGATGTGCTGCTCGTGGACATCGCTAGGCACCCCACCAGCAGCGTCACAGACAGGTACAAGCGCCTTGGATGGACCGCGAGGAGAGGCAACCACTACCGTCAGAAGCTTATCAAGGCTGGTCTTATCAAGCCGGTCACGTTTGCCGGCGTTAACGCCTGGCTGCGCCTCTTCGAGATCACCAACACCGGAGCAGAACAGCTCCAGAAGCTGGGCCATCCTCGACCAGGAGGAAGGGCAGGCGGGCTGGAGCACCAATACTGGACAGAGAAAATAGCGGAGCACTATCGGTGTTTGGGTTACAAAGTGGAACAAGAAAAAATGCTCAATGGTCATCCAATAGACATTGTAGCAACCGGAAATGCAGAGCGAATTGCAATAGAGATAGAAACAGGTAAAAGCAACTTTGGGGATAACATGAAGGAGTGTTGTAAAAACAAAAGACTAACAAAGATTGAGTTCATTGCAACTAGTGAGAGAATAGCGACTGAGATGAACAAATTAGCTGATGAAATGAACGATTCCCGCGTAAAAGTCAAATACGGTAGGCACGCTACGATGGACGTCGGCGAATAACATCAATCCAATCTACAAGATCGTGCTCTCCGTCATGGAAATAGGCGCATAACTGAATTGCAGATGCCCCTACATCCAGCAACTCTGCAGCCTGCCTTAGCGTTGTCACACCACCAGTTGCGATAATACCAATGCTTGAGGGCAGCTGAGAGCGAAAATGGCGTACGAGATCAAATGTTTCGGCGAAAAGAGATTTGCCCCAAATGACAGCCCTGCCATCCGGTGTCAAAGAACAGTCAATGATGTTGATTTGACGAGTATTCGCGAAAACAAATGAAATGTCGTCGCGAGAAATGCCACAACCATATTCAATTATTTCCTTTGTACGAAGCCAGACAAGGTCTCGCGCAAACTTGATCCACACAGGACACGGGCAATTCGCAAGAACATCGTCGACTTGCTGCCTGAAATCCTGAAACGATAGAGATGCTTTATCAGGCGCGGAGTGATTCAAGTCCTTGTAACGTCTGCTAAGGTACTTGGTATTCAATTCAACAAAATCAACTCCCTCAGAAACAAAGCGCATAACATGTGACAAAGAATCTTTCTCACCTAAAAGAAC
>Ga0180009_10007480_pt1 | contig 11134 bp, 11 predicted proteins | sample OS_PC_MetaG_FD_123537 | JGI IMG/M metagenome (GOLD analysis project Ga0180009, IMG submission 123537) | Groundwater microbial communities from the Aspo Hard Rock Laboratory (HRL) deep subsurface site, Sweden - OS_PC_MetaG | ecosystem: Environmental > Aquatic > Deep subsurface > Groundwater...
CACATGAATTCACAGGGCCGGGTGCAGACAAGCCCGCAGACCCATGGAAAGGGATTGTCCTTTCGTATGATATCTATAGCCTCTCCGTCGTGTCCTAAGCCGATAAGGGACACATAGGTTGGGACGTCTATACCTGCGGGGCATGCCATCTGGCAAGGGGCAGGTGCTAATTTGACACAATCGCCGGTGGGGCAGTTATGAGTCTTAATATGGCTGGAAAGAGATTCGAGATGGTCAGTCAACACTGAGCTGACCAGATTTCCTGTTTCAACTGAGGATTCGTCCAGGTCTTTATCTTTTAATTCATGAGAAAGAGATCTAATGGCCGGAATATGTTCATCACCTGCTCTGCCCCATGAGATATCATTCAAGAGTTCCAGAATCTCTTCTGCAATGCGCCTGCTTTTAGGGATCTTTAATTGTCCGGACTTTACAATTTCGTTTAACTTAATGATGGTATTGCTGATGGGGCACATATCAGTCATTTTCTTCCCCCTCTTTTATTTTATCAATGCCATGGAACCACCCATTTAATTTCACCGGTTGGGCAGACTTAGCCACAGGAACTAAACCCTGTACAGTAATCGGATACCCTTACAACCTCCCCATTCAAGGAGGGGTTATTTTCTCTACAGGTTTGCCTGCATAAGTCTTTTGAAGGTGCGGAGCAAGCAGCCTCCGGTCTTTAACTGAATACAGCTTGGCACAGGTAGGGCAAAGCTTATGATGTTCTTTCACATCTGGGTGAGATCCTTCAGCTTGTTCGACATGTTTTAGAAACTTAGCAGTTGCAAAATACCTTCCACACATCTCGCATCTCTCGAGTGAATGTCTTCCGATAACCTCATCCCTGATCAATATGGTTCTTACATTTCCCTTATCTTCAAAGACGATAGCCCCGGTTGGGCATATGCTGGTACAGGTTCCGCACCCTATACAGGACCCTTCTTCTGAAGGAACCACATAATTCATTCCTTCCCTTTTGACCATCCTCAGCGCCATCGCACCTATAATATCTTTACAGACCCTTACACACAGGCGACAGCGAATACAACCATCGGGTTTTGCACCTGTTGTGAGCCCGAATTCTTCACCAATCTGATGGATAACTTCAGCATGGGGAGCCAATTTTAAGAGATTTCCAATCGCAACGTTCCTTAACTGATGCACCATCGCACTGTCGGTTGTTATTTCCAATCCTTCCTTGGCTTTTACCGCACATGACAGCCTGGTGTGGGGGGGCTTATCCTTTTCCTTTATTTCCACAACACAAAGCTTACATGATGCACTGGGCACGAGGGCATGATGAAAACAGAGATGCGGAACCTTAACCCCTTTCTCCTCAAATATCAAAAGGAGTCTCTTGCCTTCATCTACTTCATGTTCCTTTCCGTTAATTTTTATCTTAACAATATTGCCCATAGCAGTGTCTCCATCTGAGAATTAGCAGGTCGCCAAAAAACCCTACCTATGATTGGTTTAACATCCTTGCTCACTTTACTTCCCCACCTAACCTCTCCGTTAAGAGGCGAGGGGTAAAATAATTCAAAGGTTTCGATAATGTCACCAGACCCGATAGGGCATTCCGGCTAATTTAGCTTCAACAGGCGCTGGACGTTCGGTTTTCCTAACACATTCAGGACACATAATGTCCACAAGCTCCAGTCCTTTGGGTTTGTATGCCCTTTCTCTCATCCAATCTAAATATTTTTGGGGCGCAAAAGGGCGACCGCACTGCTTACATCTTTCCAGTTTGAATCGGGCCAATACATGTCCCCAAGTATATATCTTTCTCTCATCGCCCCGATCTTCCACATTGATTGCCCCTGTGGGACAGACCTGGGCACAGGAACCACAGCCTATACAATACTCTGAAAGCCTCTCAAAATCAGTGGTTACCTTGCGCTGGTATCCTCGATTTACCCAGCAGAGGGCATAAGCGCCTATCTTATCCCGACATACCCGGACACACCTCCCGCAGCGCACGCAATCATCATCTTCCCCGGTGAGGAAACGGCTGGTCATGACACCGCATCTCCCTGCTAAATCAAGGAGTTCTTTGGAGTATGGACAGCGCCCTAAAAGCAACTCTAAAATAAGTCTGCGGTTCCTATTGATACGCTCTGTTTCTGTCTCTACCACGAGTCCTTCTTTGACCTCCTGGATGCAGGAGACACGAATAGTGTGCCGAATAATAGGTCCGCTTACCTCAACAATGCAAAGCCTGCAGGTTCCTTCGGGATCTAAGGCTTCATGATAGCAGAGGGTGGGAATATAGATGCCTTCCCTTTTGGCCGCTTCAAGAACAGTCATGCCTTCCGGGGCCTCTATTTTTTTACCGTTGATTGTAAGATTGAGCATTGTCGGCATGGATATTTCTCCCTATCCTTTCTTTACAGCACCAAATTTGCAACCTTCATAGCAGACGCGACATCTTATACATTTATTCTGATCGATATAATGTGGTTCTTTCTTTTCACCGGTGATTGCGCCTTCTGGGCAGTTTCGAGCACATACCATACATCCGGTGCATTTAATTTCATCTATGGTGAAGATGGTAAGTGCCCTGCATACCCCGGCAGGGCAATTCTTATCTATGATGTGGGCATCGTATTCGTCACGGAAATAATGAAGAGTGGATAAAACAGGGTTTGGCGCACTTTTGCCAAGCCCGCAAAGGGAAGTATCCTCAATCATGTGGGAAAGTTCTTCCAGCAAGGAGACATGAGCGGGTGTACCCTTGCCTTCCGTGATCTCGGTCAGCAACCGTACCATCTGGGCAACGCCTTCTCTGCATGGCGTACATTGTCCGCATCCTTCATCCCTGCAGAACTCCAGAAAGTATTTGGCCACATCTACCATGCATGTATCCTCGTCCATAACGATCATGCCGCCGGAACCCATCATGGAACCTGCCTGGGAAAGATGTTCATAATCCACGGGCATGTCTAAATAGCTTGCCGGAATACATCCGCCTGACGGCCCCCCGGTTTGAACAGCCTTGAATTCTTTTTTGTTGGGAATACCGCCGCCTATTTTGTAAATAATATCCTTCAAAGGAATACCCATAGGCACTTCAACCAGGCCTGTGTTGTTTATATTGCCCACTAAAGAAAATATCTTGGTTCCCTTACTCGTATCGCTGCCGATCCCGGCATACCATTTAGCGCCATTTTTGATGATCAAAGGCACGTTCGCCCATGTCTCCACATTGTTCAGATTGCTTGGTTTGCCCCAGACTCCGCGATCTGTGGTGTGAATATATTTTGGCCGCGGCTCTCCGACTTTGTCTTCAATAGATGTCATAAGGGCAGTGGACTCACCACAGACAAACGCTCCTGCGCCAAGCACGATCTTTATATCGAAATTAAAGTCTGTCCCAAAGATGTTTTCCCCAAGATAATTTCGTTCCCTTGCCTGATTCAGAGCCAACCGAAGACGCTCTACAGCTAAAGGATATTCGGCGCGTATATACACATATCCTTCGGAGGATCCGATCGCATAGGCACCAATGATCATCCCCTCTATGACAGAATGAGGGTTACCCTCAATGATGGAGCGATCCATAAAGGCGCCCGGGTCACCCTCATCGGCATTGCATAAAACATATTTAAGATCACCGCTGGCCCGCTGGCAGCTTTCCCACTTGATACCGGTCGGGAAACCGCCTCCCCCTCGACCCCTTAAGCCAGATTCTTTAATAACCCTTATGATCTCATCCGGGGCCATTTCCAGGGCCTTGAGGGCAGACTCATATCCATCCCTGGCAATATATTCCCCGATGGATTCGGGGTCAATCTGGCCGCAATTCGCAAGCACAAGCTTCTTTTGCTTACTGTGGAAGGCATGGTAGTCTTTTTTTACCAACAAATTTTTCACAGGCTCACCACCAATGATATGTTCCTCCACAATCTTTTTTGCTTTATCCGGCGTTATAAACTGGTAGGTTTCTGTCTGTCCGTCAATAGCAACATCTACCAATACATCCTTTGCACAGAAACCACGACAGCCCACTTTATGGGTTCGAGGTTTAAACTTAGCTTTCAGCCCGCCTTCCGCCAAGGCCCCCTCAAATGCCTCTATGACTTTGTATCCTCCGGCAGCAACACCCCCGGTTCCCGTACAGACACTTATTACGATTTCTTTAGTGTTCTTTGAATCCATGCTCAGACCTTATAATAATTAGTTTAATAAAATGAACCCGATAACCGATTCGTCGTGATGTGAGCCCTTTAGCTTTCTGATTTTTCAACTGCCATGAAAAAATGTGAATACGCTTAAGAGATGAATTATTTATACTGGCTCAATATTCTATGAACCTGCTTAGGGGTTACTTGGCCGTAGGTCTCCTCATTAACTACAATCGCCGGGGCTAAACTACAGGCTCCGATACATCGAACTTTTTCCAGAGAGAACTTCATATCATCAGTAGTCTCTCCTGCAACGACACTCAGTTCATCCTTGATTTCATCCATAACTCTTTTTGCGCCTTTTACATGGCAGGCCGTTCCAAGGCACACGCATATTACATTCTCGCCCTTGGGTTTGAGGCTGAACCGGTTATAGAAGTTCACGATACTGTATATCTGTGTAATCGGTACCCCCGTTTTTTTTGATACATACCTTAACTCCTCCTCGGGCAGGTAACGAAAGTGGCTCTGAACCTCATGAAGAATTCCAATCAAATTTCCTTTTGCTTCCGGAAACTTAGACAGGATTGAGTTGATTGTGTCTGCATCCATTAATAATGCCCCCTTACAGTAAAGAATCCGTCCCTGCACCGGCCTGCCTTTGGCCTGTGTGCAAACCCAAGCGGTGGCACCCCCGTCAGGGGCGCTTCACCAGTCATTAAAATCCCCCTCGGTGCCCCACCTTAGCAAAGGGTGGAACGGATCTTCTCCTTTTCCTAAAGGGGGACACCGAGGGGGATTATGTAAGTTCATACCTTGATATGTACCTCCCGTCTTTCACGGGAGGTTGCTTACCTATTGGATTACTGTCCGTCTCAAATCGATTATTCTAACATTGCGGCACCCTTGGTGGATGCCATGGATTGGGCATAACGCTCCCGCTTAACCATCGGCATCTTCTCTGTTACGTCAAATTTCAGGCAGTGAGAGGTGCAGACTGTAACACACGCCGGCTTAAGCCCATGATCAATGCGGTCCATGCAATAATCACACTTAACCACTTTACCTGTCTCTGGATTCCATTGCGGTGCACCCCAGGGACATGCGGAAATGCATGTTTTACAACCCACACAGAGGGCATGATCTACAAAGACAATCCCATCCATAGGTCTCTTCTGCATGGCGCCTGTTGGGCAAGCAGCAACGCACCAGGGGTTTTCACAATGAAAACAGGGCATAAAGATATATGATGCCCGTGGCCTGCCATCAAAGAATTTGGGGCCAACTGTGATTATCTGGCAGGGTCTCGTTCCTGGGGGTAAGGATTTGTAACTCTTGCAGACAATTTCGCATGAGTGACAACCGATACATCTCTGCTGGTCCTGCAACATAAAATATTTACTCATTTTTCTCCTCCATTAATGTTTGAAGATTGACTACTGATTACTTAAGATTGATTATTTGGGACTTCTTGATTTATTTTTTACTCGTCAATCGGAAATCTTCAGTAATCAATTGATCACGGCTGTTTTACGGTTACAAAAGTATCGTGAAGTGCCGGACTTCCACCGATCATATCCGAGATGTTCTCTTGCAGCAAAGCGTCTGATACGCCCATATTGTATGAGCGGGTAGCCGATTTAGACTCATGACCGAAACCGTGGAGCATGAAAACAGCCTCCGGGTGGATAAGATCGGTTACAAATGCCTTGATTTTGCCGGAACCAACCTTTGAAGATACCTCCACCAAATCACCGTCATTGATACCAAGATCTGCTGCCTTTTCTGAATTGATCCAGAGAACATTCTCTGATGATAGCTCATTTAAATAAGGGTTATTCTGTGTGGAGACATGCGTGTGGAGGGCGTTTCGGCCGACCACAAGCCGGAACTGGCCTTTTGAAGGCACTGGCGCTGGTTCACAGGCAGGAAATGACTCGAAGCCAGCATTTTCCAGGAGGGAAGATTTAAATTCGATTTTCCCAGACGGGGTCTTGAACTTGATCCCGTCTTTCCGATCCCAGAAAATTTGTTTTTTCCCATACGCCACAAATCCCTTGGCATCGAAGTCTTCCAATGAAAAGCCTGTTCCTTCAAGTTGCCAGCGTACCAGGTCTTCCATGTTTTCATAAGGAAAATATTTTCCCGTACCGATGCGTTCAGCGAGCTGTTTAAGGATCATTGCGCCTTCCCGGGTATCAAACCGGGGAGCGACCGCCTGTCTCCTGAGAAACATTTGTGGCTTAAGCCCATTTGCCTGTTGTATAGAATCTGTCCGTTCAAGATAGGTGGACTCCGGAAGGATAACATCTGAATACCATGCAATATCACTGAAGTTGATGTCTATGGCCACAAGCAGATCCAACTTGTCTAAGGCCTTTTTTGTAAGGCTCGTATCGGGTATGGACATTAATGGATCAAAACGATACGCGATCATAGCCTTAATTGGATAGGGATCTTCATTCAGGATTGCAAAGGGCAGCATCTGGCCCACTCCGTGGCTGGGATCAGGCAGGGGAAAGTCAGGGGTTCCTACCTTGTCAAAACGGGGCACCTTGATCTTGGGAAATTTCTGGTCAGTAAGTTTTCTTGCTGGCTTACCGCCCTCTTCACCCGGACCTTTTTTAAAAAAGAACCCCCCTTTTGCCTCAACACTTCCCATGAGAGAATTTAAAATCATTATAGAGCGGCGCATATAGATCTCATTTGTATGATTAGCGCCCCGATATCCGAAATGAAAGATAACAGAAGGCTTGTCCCTGCTCACCCTCCGCGCAAGGTCTACGATCGCTCCGGCAGGAATGCCCGTTTCCTTTTCAGCCCATTCCGGTGTATATGGATGAACAAAATCTTGGAGCTCAGCCAGCCCCAGGACCCATCTGTCTACATATTCGGCGTCATATAAATTCTCTTTGAGTATCACATGAATAAGGGCATAGTTAAGGGCAAGATCGGTGCCCGGGCGGATCATCCAGTACCGGCGGGACTTGGTGGCGGTTATGGATACCCTGGGATCGATATAAGTCATCTCAGCACCCTTTTCCAAGGCTTTCATCATATTGTTTACGACTTTTACCTCAATAGCCTCAAAGAGATTGCGGCCATACAGGACAATATGTTTTGTATTCGCGTAATCCATGCTCATCTGGGCGTCAGTATAGCCGAAAAGAGAGCGGCAGGCAGTATTTACAGAGCCTTTGCAGAGGGCGTCATGTGTAAACTGGTTTTCTGATCCAATGGCTTTGAGAAATGTCTTAGTGGCATGTGTGGCAAGTTGTGTGCGTTCTCCGATAACGACGCTGTGACCCCCATGCTCTTCAATGATCGGCTTCAGCTTTTCCGCCACATAATCAAGTGCCTCATCCCAACTGGCCTTTCTCCAGTGACCGGAACCGCGCTCACCAACCCTGATCATTGGATGCTTCACCCTTTCATTGTCGTAAAGCAGGCTGATACCTGCAGAGCCGCGTGGACAAAGGCTTCCCTCCATGCCGGCCACATGCGGGCTGCCCTCTATAAATTTGACCTGGCCGTCTTTTACCGTTACCTTGATAGGACAACGTACCGAACACATAAAACACAGGCTATACACCTCTTTTTCCATATCTTTTCTCCTTTTTTACTATCAAATCACATCCCCCACTTTAGAATGCTGGAATTCATGTACAAAAAATCATAATGTATGTCAATTGTAAAATGCCAAAGCATAGAACTTAGGGGCTTCGCCCCAATTGGAATGTTGGAATTATGGAATGGTGGTCTCCGGCTCCGCTTCTCTCCGAGGCGTAGGTTCGTACCTCTGCGAGCCGGAGGCCAGCCTCCTAGGCCTCCCAGGCCGGTAGGGAGATCCTGCGCCTCGGAGGGAGTAATGGGTTCTGGGGAAATGCAATGTTGTTTTGCCGGCACGATAACTCTTGCCTGGACTTTGATTTTCTGAAAATCCGAAGCTCGAAATATCCCGCCTCGGCGGGAAAACAAACATGAATGACATAAACCCCAATTTCAAAACATGTAAATATCCTGTAAATATTGTATATGTACAAGAAATATTTTGGTCATTTGACCTGCCCGCAATGCCTTTGGACGCATTCAGGATAGTGCCTGAACGAATGCGCGTATTAGAGGACTTATGTTCTGCCCTTACCATATTTGCATGGCAGGCGGGTATTCGTATTTCGGATTTAGTCGTCTTGAAAATAAATCTATTTGGCCAAATTACATTCTGCTTTGACGTTTCCCTGGGACATCTCTTGCAGGTCTTGTTGAACCCTGTTTTTTGTGTTAATATTTAATAGAAATTAATGTAATATGCTATAAGTTGAGTGATGGGGGATAACAAATGAAAATTGTAATAGTCGGTGCAGGGGCCATTGGAAGGTTTTTCGGGGGTATGCTGGGCAGGGGAGGCCATTGAAGAATCCGGTATCCAAACTACGATATCTGCCAATATAGTAGGGCAGATCTGGGCAAAGGGGTTGGTTTATTCGGCCATAAACCCGCTGACTGCTGTGCTCAGGCTCAAGAACGGTCAACTGGTTGAGAAGATGGAATCCATAGCCCTGGCAAAGCGGCTCATTGATGAAGGAAAGCTGGTGGCACAGGCCTATGCTGTTCAGTTGCCCAAGGACGATCTTTACGACTGGCTTCTGGAGGTTTGCCGCAATACGGCTGAGAATCTCTCGCCCATGCTGCAGGATATCTTGAACAGCAGGACCACCGAGATAGAGGCCTTAAATGGGGCCATCTATTCAATGGGGAAGCATAAGGGGATTGCAGCCCCCATTCACCAGACCATGACAGACATGATCCGGTTGATTGAAAAATGGGGAACGGGTCGTGAGTTTGGAATTTGATGAAGATTCAATATACAAAACACCCGCAAAAAGGAGGGTAAAAGATGGATGAAAAGCTGGACAGAAGGTTTTACCTTAAACACTTCAAAGCTATTAGTCACGCTATTTCAACATATGAAGACCTCAATACGCTGATTAATCATCTTGCTGAAGGTACGAGTCGAGCATTTAAGGCCAAGGGGTGCAGTCTCATGCTCCTGGATGAGAGGGAAAATCAACTATTTCATGTGGGAAGCTATGGGATCAGCGAGGAATATATTCGCAAAGGTCCAGTAATGGTGAAAGACAAGTACTGTGCCGTATGCACGGGGGAGCCTGTTTTTATTGAGGACATGCAGAATAACCCCCTGGTTCAATATCCCAAGGCCGCAGCCAGGGAAGGAATAGTTTCTATGTTATCTATTCCCATCAAATGTCGAGGAGCAATAATAGGCATATTAAGAACCTATCATGGGGAACCCCGGGTATACCATGAAGACGATATTGATTCTTTGTGTGTACTGTGTGGGCTTTTGGGATTGGTTATCGAGAACAACGGACTGAGGAATTTCCTTGAACAGGTGAAGGTGGCCCTGGGAAGTCTCCCGCTCCGAATGCTGGAGGGATTATAGCGTGTGGAAGGGCGTCTCTTCACAGATACTACGGAAATTTTCTCCATAGATTATGGGGATATCATCCAAATAGGCGAAAAACGATTTACAGTGACAGGCCACGAGCGTGAACGTCGATTTGGCATGGAGGATCCCAAGTTCTGGGTAAAGAGGGCTATTGATTCCGACACAGGGGAGAAGAAGATTCTGAAGCTCTCTTTTCTTGAGTCGTTTGAAACCCATTTTGGCAACGTCAGTGTGAGATGCTTTAGAAATCCTAAAAAAGAAGCAGATATTTTGGAACTCGTCAGGGGTCATCCTTATTTCATGAATGGAACAGCATTTAGAGATGAAAAAGACAATATTATCCGTATATTAGATATAGTGCCAGGACCAAATTTTCTTCTTTATATTGATTCGCTTAGCATGGCCTATGAGACCTATTTTACGAAAGCACTGCCGGATATCTTAAAAAAATTAATAAAGGCATTTGAAGCAATCCGCTTTCTTCATATTCATGGATTCAAGCACGGAGACATCAGAAATGATCATATAATAATAGATCGTGATACAGGAAACTATGTTTGGATAGACTTCGATTATGATTATGAAGCAAGCGAAAATCCATTCGGGCTGGACGTCTTTGGGTTAGGAAACATTTTGATTAATGCAATTGGAAAGGGGTTTCACAATGCTCATATGATACTGAATGATACGATGACTTACGGAGACTTGAAAGATCGTCTTGAGCCAGGAGATTTCTCCATAATACATAAGAGGAGATTCATTAATCTACGCAAACTCTACCCGGACATCCCCAAACCTCTGAATGATATTCTAATGCACTTCTCTAAAGGTGCGGGTATATACTACGAATTTGCAGAAGAAATCATTGAGGATCTAAACAGGTGTCTATACTCCATTTTTGAATAACAGGAGGAAAACTTTGAAAAATTCGATCCTTGTGTCAATGAACGATTCTGTAGCCTCCAGGGCAGCGTTGGATTTTCTTACCCGTCTGGCATTCTGTCCCGAAGATTGCAATATTACGTTGCTTCATCTGTTCAGAAAACCATCGGCCAGCGAGGACCTCATGGGTAAGAAGTTCACTGAGGAACAGCCAACAAGATTTATGGCCGTTTTACAAAAAGCTAAGGACAAACTAATCGAATTCGGATTCAATCCCAACAACATCGAAGTAGAGATAGTGACCCAGCCTTACGCAACCATAACAGACGGAATTATTGACCAATTCAAGAAAAAGCATTTCGACATGGTGGTGATCGGCCGTAAGAGGATGTCCAAGGCCGAGGAGTTTGTGATGGGTGATGTAAGCGTTAAGCTTGTCAGAGCCCTTGAAGGGGCGGCTGTTTTAGTTGTCACATCCGATTAGGTCCAGGTTTGATTTAAAATAGACAATATTCAACAAAAAATCTTCAATCCCAGGAGGATAGGCCAATGAGACGGAAAAATCAAATGGTTATAAAAGGTTTATTAGGTGTTTTTCTTACAGTATTCATGGTGTCCTGCGCTTCGATTCCTGAGTTAAAAGTCCTGTATA